>Ga0210405_10000254_pt1 | contig 74914 bp, 53 predicted proteins | sample IncBWH11MmetaG_FD_155492 | JGI IMG/M metagenome (GOLD analysis project Ga0210405, IMG submission 155492) | Forest soil microbial communities from Barre Woods Harvard Forest LTER site, Petersham, Massachusetts, United States - Inc-BW-H-11-M | ecosystem: Environmental > Terrestrial > Soil >... | reverse complement strand
GGCCGGAACCAAGACAATCAACAATCCACAATCAACAATCAGCAATTCCTTCTCCCCGTCTCCGTGACTCCGTGGTGAAATGAATTCCCATGGCAAAGCGGGTGAGTGTCGATCGCTGGTTGTTTACCGTAACCATGCTGCTGGTGTTTGTGGGGCTGGTGATGGTGTTTTCGGCTTCGGCGGTGATGGCGCGGGAGCGGTTTGGGTCGCCGTATGCGTTTTTGTCGAAGCAGTTGATCTGGGCGGCAGCGGGCCTGGTGGCGATGGTGGTCGCGATGCGGGTGGATTACCGGCGCTACAAGCATCCGGCGCTGGTGTTTTCGCTGATGGGGTTGACCACGCTGCTGCTGATCTCCGTTTTCTTTCTGGACCGATCGCACAATACGCATCGCTGGTTCCGCGTGGGAGCATTTTCGTTTCAGCCTTCCGAAATGGCCAAGCCGGTGCTGATTCTCTTCCTCGCTTATTTTCTCGAAGCACGCACCAAAGTCATGGACGACTGGCGGAACACGCTGGTTCCAGCGGCGGTGCCAGTGTTGGTGTTACTGGGGCTGATTGTGTTGCAGCCCGATCTGGGCACGGCCATCGCTTGTGCTGGGATTGCGGCGTGCATCCTATATGTGGCAGGGATGCGGTTGCGGTACTTCGCGTACGCCTTCGGGGCGTCGCTGGTGCCGCTGTATTTTCTGATCTTTCACGTGAGCTGGCGTCGCGACCGGATTCTGGCATTTCTCAATCCTTATGCCGACCGGCAGAAGACCGGGTTCCACATTATTCAGTCGCTGATCGCCGTGGGCACCGGTGGCGTGACCGGCACTGGTCTGATGGAGGGCAAGCAGAAACTGTTTTATCTGCCGGAGCCGCATACGGACTTTATTTTTGCCGTGACAGCAGAAGAGTTGGGACTAGTAGGTGCGCTGTTTGTGGTGACGCTGTTTGCCATTTTTCTATGGCGCGGGATGCGGGCTTCGTGGCGCACCGAAGACGTTTTCGGGCGCTACCTGGCGGTGGGAATTACGAGCATGGTGGTTTTGCAGGCATTTATCAACATCAGCGTGGTGCTGGGAATGATGCCGACCAAAGGGATTCCGCTGCCGCTGGTGTCGTATGGCGGGTCGTCGCTGTTTGTGACGCTGGCTTGTGTGGGCGTGCTGCTGAATATTACCAAGCAGGCAGAATAAGAGAACTTCGCCACGGATTCACACAGATCTTCGCGGATTTTTCTAAAGTCTTCTTGCTCTATCGGTGGGAATTCGTGTGATCCGTGGCCAGGTTGTTTCTGGTTTATAGTCACTGCATGCGGGCCATTCTGGCGGGCGGCGGTACGGGCGGGCATGTCATTCCGGCGCTGGCCATCGCCAACGAACTCAAAAAGAGTTATGCCGCCGAGGTGCTGTTCATCGGGACGGCACGCGGGATCGAGAACCGACTGGTGCCGGCGGCGGGGTATCCGCTCCAACTGGTGCGGGTGGGAGCACTCAAAAACGTGAGCCTGATGACGCGGGCGAAGACGGCCTTCGACTTGCCGCGAGCGGTCTGGGACGCGGGCCGCATGCTGAATGAGTTCGCGTCCGACGTGGTCATTGGCGTGGGCGGGTATGCGTCGGGTCCGGCGATGCTGGCGGCGGTGTTGAAGCATATTCCGACGCTGGCGTTTGAGCCGAATGTCGTGCCAGGATTCGCCAACCGTGTGGTGGCGCGGTTTGTGTCCGGCGCAGCAGTGCACTTTGAAGAGACCGCAAAATATTTTCGTCACGCGGAAGTGACGGGTGTGCCGGTACGGCAGGCGTTCTTTGAGATTCCGGTTTTGGAGACTAATAAGAAGCGCGGCGGGACTCCGACTCTGTTGGTTTTTGGCGGGAGCCAGGGGGCGCATGCGATCAATGAGGCGATGATCCGATGTCTACCGGAGTTGCGTCGGCAGGCTCCGGGAATGCACATTATTCATCAGACGGGCGAGCGTGACTATAATGACGCGCTGGCGGCGTATGAGTCTTTGGGTGAGTCCGCGGAAGTTTTCAAGTTTATTGAGGACATGCCGGCGGCGTTTGGGCGGGCGGATCTTCTGGTCTGCCGGTCCGGGGCGAGCACGGTGGCGGAAATTACGGCAGCGGGGAAGCCTGCGATCTTTGTGCCTTTTCCGCGGGCGGCGGACGATCATCAGCGGGTGAATGCAGAGGCGCTGGCGCGGTCGGGCGCGGCGGTAGTGGTCGAAGAGTCGAAGCTGGAGGGGGTTTGGCTGGCAGAGACGATTGCGGCGTTGCTTGGGGACGCGCGGCGGTTGGCTGAAATGAGTGCTGCGGCGCGGGGGCTGGCGCATCCGGGAGCAGCGCGGGATATTGCGGCGCTGGCGGCACGGGTTGCGGGGATCGAAGAAAGTTAGCCACGGATCTGCACGGATCTTCACGAATACCCCTTTTGGATTTTGTTTTCCTGCATTGCAGGGGTTTTATCCGTGTGAATCCGTGTTGATCCGTGGCCAAGAGTTTGACCTATGTTTGCCAAGATTCAGCAGATTCATTTCGTAGGTATTGGCGGGATCGGCATGAGCGGGATTGCCGAGGTGTTGCTGAATCTCGGGTATCGGGTTTCGGGGTCCGACCTGAAGAGTTCCGGAGTCACGCAGCGGCTCGCGGGCTTGGGCGCGGCTGTTTTTGAAGGACATCGTGCGGAAAACATTGCCGGGGCCGAAGTGGTGGTGACTAGTTCGGCAATCGCCACCGAAAATCCTGAGGTACTCGAAGCGCACAAGCTGCACGTGCCGGTGATTCAGCGGGCGGAGATGCTGGCGGAGTTGATGCGGCTGAAATATGGCATCGCCATCGCCGGGATGCACGGCAAGACGACTACTACTTCTATGGTTGCGGCGGTGCTCGCTGGGGGCGGGCTCGATCCTACCGTGGTGGTGGGTGGACGCGTGGATGCGATGGGGTCGAATGCGCGGCTGGGGAAGTCGCAATATCTTGTGGCCGAGGCGGATGAGAGTGACCGGTCGTTTCTGAAGCTTTCGCCGATTTTATCTGTCGTGACCAATATCGACCGCGAACACATGGATTGCTACCGCAACATGCGGGACGTGAAGAAGACATTTCTGGAGTTCATGGACCGGGTGCCCTTCTACGGGATGGTGGTGGTGTGCAATGACGATCCCATGCTGCGACGGCTGCTGCCGCAGGCGCAGCGGCGCACGGTGACGTATGGGACGAAGCGCGGATCGGATTTTCTCATCAAATTGGGGACAGGTTCTGCGCCGGCGGTTCGTGGCGAGGATGGGCCGTTGAGCCGCTTTCACGTCAGCTACCGCAAGAAGGACCTGGGCGAGTTCACGCTGCATGTGCCGGGAGTCCACAACATACTGAATGCGACGGCGGCCATTGCGGTGGGCATTGGGCTGGACGTTGCCGTCGAGGCGATCCGCGCAGGGCTGGATCAGTTCCGCGGAGTCGACCGGAGGTTCCAGTTGCGCGGGCGGGCGGCGGGCGTGAGCGTGATCGACGATTATGGGCACCATCCCACGGAGATCAAGGCAACGCTGGCCGCGGCGCGACAGTGCGGGTTTCGCAAGGTTCATGTTGTGTTCCAGCCGCACCGGTACACGCGCACGCGCGACTTGATCGAGGAGTTCGCCACGGCGTTTGGCGACGCGGATTCGCTGTTTGTCCTCGACATCTACGCCGCAAGTGAGAAGCCGATCGAGGGGATTAGCGGGGAATCGCTGGCTCGGACGATTCGCGAGAACGGTGGACGGAACGTCGCTTTCATGAGTTCGTTCGCCGATGCGGTGAGTGCGGTGGCTGCCGTCGCTGAGGATGGAGAAATGATTTTGACCCTGGGTGCGGGGAGCGTTTCGCAGTTGGGGCCGATGATCCTAGAGCAGCTCAAGGAGCGGGAGTTGTAGCTCTGCCTTGAGTGATTCATAGGCAAAGGCGGGTTCCCTGCGACCGAGCTTCGGCCAGGCCAGACAGCCGAGGCGGCCGTCTCCACATGATCTCTTATTCCCTCATCACGCAGGGAACTATTTTTCAACCCGCCACGTATCTTCCATTGCTAACGGATTTGGGCGGGCTTCGTCTATTTTGCCAGTGGGAGATACGGCGATGAAAACTACACAGGCTTGGGCATGGCTGGTGGCTGGGGTGCTGGCGCTGGGATTGAACGGCTTTTATCAAGACGGTGGCGGGGCTTGGGCGCACCGGGCGGTGGATGGCGTGGTCGCGCGGGTTGCCGATCGGTCGGGGACACTGGCCGATCTGGCTTCGGAGCGAGTTGACCGCGTTTTGGAGAGCGTCAACCTGGTAGCGGCGCCGGACACGACTGCTTCCTGCCGTGTGGCTGCCGCTGTGGCGCGGTTCCGCACCAAGGTTCCTCGGACGCAGACTGGAATGGCCCGATTTGAGGCGATGTCGGCTCGGGAAGAAGCCCAGTTGGCACGGTTGGAAGCCAATCGGGCTCGAATTGAAGCGCAAGTTGCGCGCGTAAGGTTTATCCCCGCAGACTTCAAGATGGTAGAGATTCCTGCGGTTTGCCCGCGGGTGCAGGTTAGGATTCCCCGCATTCGCGTCCCGAGGCCTACGGTGAAGATTCCGGAGGTGCACGTCGACGCACGGGGCGGTGGGCCGGTCTAAAGAGTTCCTTGCATAAGGATTTTTTCCCGAGAAGCGGGCGCGGAGAAACTGACCGTCCGCTTTTTTGTTTGAGCAGTGTTGAAGGGGGGTGGCCGGGCTTCGCCCGTTCGACTTCGCTAAGGGCAGGCTCAGGCCGGACAGCCGAGGCGGCTGTCTCCATATGAGGCACCCCGTACATGAGCCATTCCGTCTTCTCGTCGATGATGCCCAACCCGATTCCTGTTTGTGAAAAACTTCAACATTTTGTCTATCTCTAAATTCAAAATGAAGTTATAGTTTGAAGGCTCAGCGATTCAATAGCGACAACTGACCCTACTGATGGCGCGGAAATCGGGGCCCACCATCTTGCAGGAGGAGTTGTACCCATCCAGCGCTGAAGCTGCGCGCGAGGAGATGGATGACTCACGTCTCGTCGACCTGGATGTGGATGAGGAATCTCCGTTTCTGCGCGGACAAAAGCGGATCTCAGCCCGCAGAAGTTCTCTTCCCAAGAAAACTGCAAGCCGTTTGCTGTGGAGTGTCGTTGCCGCGGCTGGATTGTGCGTGGCCGCGGTAGGAGCCGCCGTGCTGTACCGCTACGGCGAACACTCGTGGCGCTTCCGCGTGGAATCGAGCGACAACATTGAAGTCGCGGGAATGCAGAACGTCAGCAAGGCGCAGATCATGGAAGTTATGGGCGCCGACATTGGGCGCAACATTTTCTTCATTCCGCTGGCGCAGCAGAAGGCGCAACTGGAACAGATTCCATGGGTGGAGTCGGCCAGCGTGATGCGGTTCGTTCCCAACCGTCTGAAAGTGGAAATCCACGAGCGCACTCCGGTGGCGTTCGCCCGCATGGGGCCGCGGATGTTCCTGATCGACGCGGGCGGAACTCTGATGGAGTTGTCCCCGAAGCACAAGTATTCGTTCCCGGTAATCTTGGGGATGAATCCGGGCGAGCCGCTTTCGACGCGGGCGCCGCGGATGAAGACTTACGCGGAGATGGTGCGCGAGCTGGATTCTGGCGGCGCACGCTATTCGCAGGATCTGAGCGAAGTGGATCTTTCCGATCTGGAGGATTTGAAGGTGCGGGTGAACGATGCGGCGGGCGATGTGCTGGTGCATCTGGGATCGTCAGACTATCTGCGGCGCTTCAAGATTTATGTGAGCCACGCGCAAGGCTGGCGGCAGCAGTTTCAGAAGCTGGAGTCAGTGAATCTTCGGTATGACAACCAGGTCATCGTGAATCCGGATATGGAGCGGACGGCGAAACGGGCGGCATTAAGTCCGGCGGTGGCGAAGGCCGCGGCAGCGGCGGGCGTGAAGCCGGCGGCGCTGATTACTCGTTTGCCGCATGACCGTGCCGTGCCGAAACCTGCATTCGAATTGACGGAGAAGAAACTTGATCCCAAGGCTGCGGCCAGCGGGACGAAGAAGGCGGCCGCGAGATCCAAGGTCAGGAAGACTGCGGCGAAAGGGAAAACAACTGCAGTCGCAAAAAAGGCGGCGGCAACTGGGAAGCAGCCTCCAGCGCATTCTACGAAGCCAACGGCTAAATCTCCGGCCGGCGGAGGTCAGAAACCGAGCCCGGCGGTGGCTAAGAGCGAGACGAGTCAAGGACCGACGAAGTGAAAGTTCAACCTCATCTTCTGAATTTATCGGGGACTTCATAGGAAATGGCGAACCAGCAGGGAAACATACTAACGGCAATCGACGTGGGGAGTGCCAAGACGTGCGGGCTCATGGTCGAGGTCACCGACAACGGCCTGCGCTATCGCGGCCACGGAGTCGCCGAGTCGCGGGGGTCGCGCAAGGGCGTGATCGTGGAACTGGACAAAGCGATCGCGGCCATCCAGAAGGCTGTGGAAGCTGCCGAGGATAAGGCGGGCGCAGCGGTTGAGCACGCCATCGTGGGCATCGGCGGAGCGCACGTGCGCGGGTTGAACAGCCATGGCGGCATCAGCCTGGGCACGCGTCCGCGGGAGATTGGACGCGACGAGATCAAGCAGGCGGTGGAGCGGGCGAGGGCCATCCCGCTGCCCGCGGATCGTGAAGTACTCCACCTGCTGCCGCAGGAGTTCATTCTCGACGATCAGGCGGGCGTACACGATCCGCTGGGCATGATGGCGGCGCGGCTTGAGGTGCGGGTCCATCTGGTGACAGCGGCAACGAGCGCGACGCAGAACGTGATTACGGCGGTGAATCGCGCGGGCGTTCACGTGGACGACACGGTGTTTGAACCGCTGGCGGCGGCCGATTCCGTTTTGCGGGCCGACGAACGGGAGTTGGGCGTCTGTCTCGCGGATATTGGAGCGGGATCGACTGAGCTGGTTGTTTTTTTGCAAGGCGCGGTGGCTTACACCGGAGTGATTCCGGTGGGCGGCGACCACTTCACCAGCGATTTGTCAGTAGGCATGTGTACGCCGCTGGCGGAAGCGGAAAAAATTAAGAAGGTGTACGGGAACGCGATCGTTACGTTAATTCCGGAAGGGAATGAAGTGGAGGTGCCGTCGGTAGGCGACCGGCCTTCACGCTTGCTGCCACAGCGGCTGGTGGCGGAAATTCTCGAGCCTCGTGCCCGCGAGCTCTTTGAAATGCTGCGCGAAACTCTGCGTCAGAGTGGCATGTTCGATGCATGTCTGGCGGGCATAGTGTTGAGCGGCGGAGGGTCGCGGCTGCCGGGAATTTTTGATGTCGCGGAATCCGTACTGCGGCGTCCCGTGCGATTGTCGTGGCCGACGCCGCTGGCGAAAATGCCGGTGTCCTTAGCCGAGCCGGAGTTTGCCACGGTGCTCGGCATGGTGCACTACGGACAGCGGGCGCGAGTGGCGCGCGGATTTCAGGGAGACCGGTGGGGATCGAGGTTGAAAGCGATGTTAGTGGGATGAAGGTAGTGGTCAGTGATCAGTGGTCAGTGGTCAGTCAGCAAATCCGGGATAGGATGTGCGCGCGCTTTTACTGGCCACTGAACACTGGCCACTTGCGTAGGACGAAATTCAAGCTAGGTGGAGAATATGAAAAAAGATTCGAGCATTCGCATCAGCTTTAACGAAGAGCCGGTCAACGATGCCAAGATTAAGGTGATCGGGGTGGGCGGCGGCGGCGGCAACGCGGTCAACCGCATGATCGATGCCGGAGTGGAGGGCATCGAGTTCATTGTCGCCAACACAGATTTGCAGGCGCTGCGCCTGTCGCGCGCGCCGGTAAAGCTGCAACTCGGCGTGAAGCTCACCAATGGGCTGGGCGCGGGCGCGAACCCGGAGGTGGGGCGCAAGGCGGCGCTCGAAGACTCCGACAAAATCATTGAGGCGCTCGAGGGCGCCGACATGGTGTTCGTCACTACCGGCTTGGGCGGAGGCACGGGCACGGGCGCGGCCCCGATCATTGCCTCGCTGGCCTGCGAAATGGGCGCGCTCACCGTTGCTGTTGTCACCAAGCCATTTTCGTTTGAAGGCAAGCGGAGGATGACGCAGGCAGAAAAAGGTATTGCCGAATTGATGGAATCGGTAGACACAACAATCGTTATCCCCAACGAGAAACTTCTGGCGGTGGCGGAGAACGCGGGATTCTTCGAGTCATTCCGCATCGCCGACGACATTTTGCGCCAGGGCGTGCAGGGAATTTCCGACATCATTACGATTCCCGGCATCATCAACCGCGATTTCGCCGACGTGAAGACGATCATGGCGCGCATGGGTTATGCGGTGATGGGTACGGCGACGGCAAGCGGCCAGAATCGCTCCTCCGAGGCGGCGCGTCGAGCCATTGCGTCGCCGCTGCTCGAGGCCGGAGCGATCGACGGAGCGCGCGGCATCCTGATCAATATCACAGGCTCGGCTTCGCTGAAGCTGGCGGAGGTGCAGCAGGCTTGCACCATCATCCAGAGCGCCGCGCATGAGGACGCCAATATTATCTTTGGCGCCGTCATGGACGAGAAGATGAAGGATGCGGTGAAGATCACGGTGATTGCCACCGGCTTCCGCGATGTCAGCCGGTCGCAGCACCGGACGACAGAGGCGCATCGCTCGTTCGCGGCCTCCCACGACGACGCCATGGAGTTTCCCGATCCCGTAGGTCCGGCGCAACCCGTGCCGGCTTTTCCTGAGCAGTTTCACGAGCCGGACTCTGACCGGATGATGGACGAGCCTAGGATGCCGGAGTCGTCTCCAGTCGCGATAGCGCATGGAGGAGCTGAAGTGATCTCCCTCGACACTATGCGCAGCGCGATGGTGGCGAACTTCGAGCAGGACGATCTGGACGTTCCGGCATTTCTGCGCAAGCGCGGTGAAGTGATGTAATGAGGAAGAGCAAGAGAAAGAGCAAAAAGAAGCGGCGGCGAATGCTGTTGCTCAGGGAGGGGTTGCGAGAATAGGGAACGGAAGAAGCGGAAAAACTTTGCGGTATGTTGCCGCATCTTTTCAGTAACGGGGTAACTGTTACTGTGGGCTCTGGACCGAAAGTAATTCCCGTTTAAGTACTTGTTCCATAATGGGTTAGATCGAAATTAGCGTTTGATACGATAAAAACTTTATTGTTGCTTCAAATGCTGTAACTCCCGTAGTATCGCGAAGATGCCAGTAGGCACCGGCTAAACCCGGCGGCTGGCAAGCGTCGTGCATCTACAAGGCTAGGGAATCCGCAAGTTTCAGGGGAACGAGTTCAGAGATGTCCAAGTTGGGAATGCGCTGTCTTCGTCTAGTAGTGATGGTGGGAGGGATGTGTTTCGCGCCGGCAATGTGGGCGGCGCACGTCAACCCGCACGCGTTGAATAACAGCAAATCGAAGTCCGCGAAAGTTAACGAGACCCAGCATACCAAGCGTCGCATGCGCCATCTGGCGCGCAGCCGCAACACGACCGTACACACCAGTAGCACAAGATTGACGCGGGCCTCGGTCAGCGGTTCCCGGCACAGATATCACGAGCGCTTCTTCATGAGTTCGTTCGCCGAGGGGATTACCGGCGGCGACGTCACCGAAGGCGAAGATCCAGTCGTTCGCCAGGCAGCCATCGATGCCCTGGGCAACATGAACGGCACGGTGGTTGCGATCCAGCCGTCCAGCGGACGCGTGCTGGCCATGGTGAATCAGAGGCTGGCGCTGTCGAGTGGCGCGCAGCCTTGCTCGACCATCAAACTTTCCGTGGCTCTGGCCGCCTTGAGTGAAGGCTTGGTCTCGAAGGAAACCGAGGTTACGCTGGGGGGCCGCAGCCGCATGAATCTCACCGAAGCCCTGGCACACTCGAATAACGCATATTTCGAAGCGCTGGGCCGCAACCTGGGATTTGACAAGGTCGCTTATTACGCTCATCAGTATGGCTTGGGCGAATTGGCGGGCTACGATATCCCGGGCGAACAGTCGGGCACATATCCCGATGAGGTGATTCCGCAAAAACTCGGCGGTGTAGGCAAGATGTGCTCTTTCGGCGAGGGTATTTCGATGACGCCGCTGCAGTTGGGCGCGATGGTATCTGCGATCGCCAACGGTGGCACGCTTTATTACCTGCAGCATCCGACTACGCCGGAAGAGATCACGACTTTCCAGCCGCGCATCAAGCGGCAGCTTGATATTGCATCCCTGATTCCGGAAATTTCCGTCGGCATGGCCGGTGCAGTACAGTACGGCACGGCGCGTCGATTGGGCCTCAACTTTAACGAGGAAGAAATTCTGGGCAAGACCGGAACCTGCTCCCACGCTGGCACCCGCTTTGGCTGGTTTGCCTCTTATGCGAATACCAGCAGCGGACGCATCGTTGTAGTTGTTTTCCTGCAAGGGGGAAGACCTACGTTTGGACCGAAGGCGGCAGAAATTGCGGGCCTGATGTACCGCAATCTCTACGACCACAACTTCTTCATCGCGGGCACGCCAAGGCCTGCGGATTCCGCCGCAGCCGGACCTGCCAGCACGACGCCTTAGTCCCCACCATCTCTCACCGAAGCCTCTCCGCGGAGAGGCTTTTTGTTTTGCCGCAAGCTTCTCAGCCCCACGGAAGCTGAGAACTTTCTCACATCGAAAACGGCGAATTCTGCCGATAAGTAGCGTAGAGGCTCAGCATGAATCCGGTTCGACAAGAGGCCGGCTGCACCTCATCTCCCGCGCCCGGTGAGACTTAAGGCTGGAGGCCCTGTAAGAGATGAACGTGATGACCGCCATTAGCGGAAGCTACGATTACAGATTGGTGGCACTCTCGATCATGCTGGCGGTGTTCGCCTCGTACGCTACGCTGGATCTCGCCGGACGTGTAACCTCGTCGCGGGGACGGGTGCGCGCCGCATGGCTGAGCGCTGGAGCTGCGGCGATGGGGTTGGGAATCTGGGCGATGCACTATGTCGGCATGCTCGCCCTGACCATGCCGATGCCAGTTTCTTATCATCTTCCCACCCTGACGCTTTCGCTGTTGGCGGCGATCGCTGCCTCGGGAATGGCGTTATTCGTGGTTAGCCGGACGAAGATGAGTGTCTGGCAGGGAATCGCGGGCAGCGTGGTTATGGGTACTGGGATCGCGGCCATGCACTATACCGGCATGGCGGCAATGCGCTGCCGAGCCGTGATTGTCTATGACCGCAGAATTGTCGCGCTATCCATTTTCTTGGCGATCGTTATTTCCCTGGTGGCGCTGCAGCTTGCTTTCCGGCTGCGGGACGAGAAGAGAACGAGCGGGCGGAAAATCATCAGTGCGCTAGTCATGGGCAGCGCCATCCCACTGATGCACTACACCGGCATGTGGGCCGCGAGCTTTCGCGCTTCCGGGGTCGCGCCCGATCTCACACACGCCATCCGCATTTCAACGCTCGGCGTTGTGGCCATCAGCGCGAGTAGTTTTCTAGTGTTGGGGGTGGCGATTGCCTCATCGTTCTTCCACCGGTTTGTGGCCATCCAAAAGGGCGATCTACGAGTAGCTCGGCAGCATGAGTTGTATTTCCGGACGCTGGCGGAGGCGGTTCCAGAAATCATGTGGACTGCCGACCCCGATGGTTTGGACGACTACTTCAACCGGAAATGGTTTGATTATACGGGGATGACGCTCGAACAGAGCCGGGGCACGGGGTGGACGGTGATCGTCCATCCCGACGATCTGGCCCCGTGCAAATCGGAGTGGGAAAATGCGTTGCGTGGCGGGGAGTCCTACGACGTGCAGTATCGCTTGCGCGGGAAAGATGGAAGCTACCGTTGGTTTTTGTGCCGGGGCAATCCGATTCGCGACAGCAAGGGAGACATTATCAAATGGTTCGGTACCTGTACTGACATCGAAGACCAGAAGCAGAGTCAGCAGATTCTGGAAGAGCAGATTCTGGAGAGGACCATGCAACTGGCTGACGCCAACACGCACTTGCAGGAGGAAATGTCAGAGAAAGATTTCGCCCGCAGGGAATTCGATCAGCAGAATGAACGAATGATGGAAGAACTAAGAAAACGCTCGGAGCGGGCGACCATGCTGGCGAAGATGGGCGAACTGCTGCAGAGTTGCATTGGTTTGGATGAAGTGATCGCCGCCTCGCTGGGTTTTGCGCCTAAGATATTTCCTGCCGCTCGCGGAGCGATGGCGTTGCTGAATGGCACGCGCAGCCTGGCCGAAGTGACTGGCTCTTGGACCGATTGCCGGCTTCCCGCGACCGAGTTTGAGCCCGCTGAGTGCTGGGCGTTGCGGACGGGGCATCCACATCTGGTGCTGGCCGGCGATTCGACGGCGCCCTGCGCGCACGCTACGGGCGTGGAGAGCACGTACTTGTGCATCCCGATCCTGGCGCAGGGTAAAACGCTGGGCATCCTGCATTTTCAGGCTACGGATGAGGCGCCGCAACTGGAAGCGTCAGAGCTCTCGTTCAAGACGACTTTTGCGGCACAGGTTGGACTGTCCATCGCCAACATAAAACTGCGGGAAGCTCTGCGGACCCAGTCCGTGCGGGATGCCTTGACTGGCCTGTATAACCGGCGCTATCTGGAAGAGGTAATGGATCGCGAGGTGCGGCGCGCGTCGCGAGCGGCGCAGTCCCTGGGAGTCCTCATGATCGATTTGGATCACTTCAAGAGCTTCAACGATAGCCATGGCCACGACGCAGGGGATGCAGTACTGCGCGAGATCGGAGCGTCTCTTACGAAGGGCATTCGGGCGGAGGACTTCGTATGCCGATTCGGTGGGGAAGAATTTGTTGTTATCCTGCCCACAGCAGACCTGGCGGCTTCACGGGCGAGAGCAGAGCGTTTGCGATCGAAAACGAAAGAACTGACTATCCTCCACCAAGGCAAGTCAATGGGGATGATCACGATTTCCGTGGGCGTGGCGGTGTTTCCCGAGCATGGCATGTCGCCCAAGGAATTGATGGTGGCGGCTGACGCTGCTCTGTATGAGGCCAAGCGCGGTGGACGCGACCAGGTTGTCGTGGCGTTGTCGAAGGCGGTTGAGGAGGTGGCGATGCCCGCGACCGAGAAATCGGCTGGCAGTTGGGGTTAGTCCTCACCGCACAGTTCCACCGACAGTCCTGTTTCGAGTCGCTGGAAAGCGCGAACGCCCAGCCTTTTCGGCCGGGCGTCCCGTTTGATCGGTCTAACCTAAATTACTTGTTCTTGCGCTCGTCGCGCTCGACCACTCCGTCCTTGATATTGACGATACGGTGAGCGTACTCGGCGATGTCATGCTCGTGGGTGACCAGCACGATAGTATTTCCCTCGCCGTGCAGGCGGTCAAACAAGGCCATGATCTCGTTTCCAGTTGCGGAATCGAGGTTGCCCGTAGGTTCGTCCGCCAGGATGATCGAGGGCCGGTTGACCAGAGCGCGGGCGACGGCGACGCGCTGGCGCTGGCCGCCGGAAAGCTCGTTGGGCTTGTGCGTCATGCGCGATTCCATGCCAACTGCCGTCAACGCCCCTTTGGCGCGTTCGATGCGCTCTCCGGTCGGAATGCCCGCGTAGATCAGCGGCAGCTCCACATTGTGCAGAGCAGTGGCGCGGGCCAGCAGGTTGAAGGTCTGGAACACGAAGCCGATTTCCTTGTTGCGGATGCGAGCCAGTTCGTCATCGTCGAGTTCGCTCACCAGTTGGCTGTTGAGCCAGTATTCGCCCTTGGTAGGCGTGTCGAGGCAGCCGATCAGATTCATCAGCGTGGACTTGCCCGAACCGGAGGGCCCCATGATGGCAACATATTCTCCGCGCTCAATGCGGAGGTTGACCCCGCGCAGGGCGTGCACCTGTTGCTCCGAACCCATATCGTAGGTCTTCCATAGATCCACGGCTGCGATCATGCAGGACTCAGGCGGGGCTGAAATGACGTTGGTGGGCATGCTGATTACTTCCGCGGTTGCCATGTTTTTCTCCTGCTCCGGTGGCACTGGGTTCTCCGAGATTAGATTCGACTCCGAGAGCTCCGTCTTGTCTTCGAGACCGAGACCAATGTTCTGGGCCTGACCGGCTTCTCCTTGGACGGATGAAGCTGGCGAAGGTTATGTCTCGTCTTCCTTCTTGGGGGCCGAGTTATCGACTTTCACGCTACTGCCGGAACGCAGCGTGCGCAAAATCTTGTAACTTCCGGTGATGACCTCGTCCCCTTCTTTCAAGCCATCGAGCACTTCGATGTCACTGGTTCCGGTAATGCCTGTACTAACGAGCACGAACTCCGCCTTCTTGTTGCGAATGACGAAGACGCCCTGGACATCTTCTTTCTGATCTTTGCCTTTGTCCTTCGAGGTGGTTTCTTTCGGTGCTGGCGCCGCAGCATGTACGGAACCCGGGGAAGCCTTCTCTTGCTCTAACTGGGCCCTGCTGCGTATGGCGAGCGCCTGAATAGGGATGGTCAGCACGTTGCCGCGGGCCGCGGTCATGATCTTGGCAGTAGTGGAGAGTCCCGGACGCAGATCCTTGGGAGGGTCGGTCACAGTGACGACCACTTTGAAGTCCTTGGCCTCTTCGCTGGTCGAGGTCTGCTGGGACGTAGCCACGCCGGTGGAACGGACGATGGCATTGTCTCCGATCTCGGTGACGGTGCCGTGGAAAATCTTTTTAGGGATGGCGTCAACAGTCACTTCGGCGGGTTGGCCCAGATGCACATTCACGATGTCCGTCTCATCCACTTTCACTTCAGCCGTAATCACCGACATGTCGGCGAGCGTCATCAGCGTGCTGCCCGGTGCATTCTGAATGCCCATTACCACTGTCTCGCCTTCGCGCACTGGAAGGTTGGTAATGACGCCGTCGTAGGGCGCGGTATAGGTGGCCTTCTGCAACACATCCGCATAGCGAGTGAGTGTGGCCCGGTTCTGCGATATATGTTTATCGGCAGAATCCTTTTGCGCCTTAGCCTGGGCTACGCGGGCTTGCGCCTGAACCAGACCGGAATCGGCAGTGGCCCAGGCATTCCTGCGGCTATCGAAATCGGACTTGGAAATTAGGCCATCCTTAAACAGACTCTGAGCGCGCTCCCAATCCAGCTTGTTGCGATCATAGTCGGCTTGGGCGCGCCGCAGATCGGCATCGGAAGTCCTTAGGGCAGCGTCGGCGGCGAGGGCATCGGTCTCAGCGGCTTGTAGAGAAGCCTGATTGGCGTTCACGTCCGCGGAAGACTGCACGTTTTCCAATTGAGCCAACAATTGACCCTTCCTTACGTGGTCCCCTTCTTTGACAAGCAGATGCGTGATCTTGCCAAAGGCATTGGCACCGATGTTGACATACGTCTTAGGCCTGATCTCGCCTGAGGCGCTCACCACCGACGACAAATCCTGACGCTGTGCTTTCCCGGTCTGCACCGTGGCTACGTTCTTGCCACTCTGGTGAACCGTGATGCCGACAATGATGGCCAACAGCACCAGCACGCCGGCGCCAATCGCAATTTTCTTCCAGGGTTTCATGTTTCCATCACCATCCGGGGCTATCGTGATCTCGGCCAGCAGCGGCCCAGACCGCAGTTGACTTTCCGAAGGTCCTTCCGAAGGTACCCCTCCGATCGAAGCTACCCCTCGACGCACCGCAGGGCGACGGGCACACATTCAGAGATACGATCCTGAAAGCAGGAAAGTTCCAATCTGGTTGGAGTGCCGAGACCCTGGGGAAACCGGAGAGTAGCCACGCCCCGGGAAAGCAAACTTATAGCAGCTTGAAATTATAGCTGGATCAATCGGCGTAGTCCTAAAAAAAATCGAACTGGGCAACTCGGCTGGAATATCGCCGCGTCCAACGAAACGGCAGAGTTCAGGTCGTCAATCCATTCTTTTGATGCGACTTAGCCTTGCTTTCGCCCAACTGAGGGCCTAGAATAGTGCGACAAAGCTTTGTCGTGGCAGGAGTCCCTCTCATGTTCCGGGTTGGTTCACGTTACCTTTTATCAGTTATTTTCCTGGCAGTTGCCACAGGTCTGGCCGATCCGGCCAAGGCCCAAAGCGACAAGCCCGCTGCCGCGAGCAATCCCCAGTCCGGCGCAACCGTTACCAGCTCTCCCACCCAACCCACGGATGAGATCGATCCCCTGAAACGCCAGCCTACGGAGAAGCAGAAGAAGCAGCAGGGAAAATCTCTCAAGGTTGAGCTCAGCAAGACGTACAAGAAATGGTTAAACGAGGACGTGATCTGGATCATCACCGACCAGGAACGAGCCGCCTTTAAGCAGCTCTCGAACGACGAAGAACGCGACAACTTTATCGAAGCCTTTTGGCAGCGCCGCGACCCCACGCCCGACACGGAAGAGAACGAGTACAAGGAAGAACACTACCGGCGCATCGCGTACGCAAATGAGCATTTCGCCGCTGGAATTCCAGGTTGGAAAAGTGATCGCGGACGGATTTACATCATGTATGGCGCTGCCGACGAAGTCGATTCGCATCCCTCGGGAGGAGCCTATGAGCGGCCGATGGAAGAGGGCGGCGGGGAAACTTCCACGTTTCCCTTCGAACAGTGGCGATACCGCTACCTGGAGGGCATTGGGCAGGAAGTGATCATCGAATTCGTCGACTCCTGTATGTGCGGCGATTACCACATGACCATTGACCGCTCCGAGAAGGACGCGCTGAAATACACACCCAACGCCGGCCTCACGCAATATGAGCAGATGGGTATGGCCAGCAAGGCCAGCCGCTTCAGCGGTGGTAGCGGTTTGGAGCAACTTGGATCTGGCCCCATGACTGCCAACAATGCATCCAAGGAGTTCGATCGCCTGTCCCAGTTTGCCAAGCTGCAAGCGCCGCCACCAGTCAAGTACAAGGATCTTGAAGAACTCGTTACCACAAAGCTCATCACGAACCTGATGCCCTTCGACGTGCGCACGGATTTTGTGAAGGTCACCGGGGACACGGTGCTGGTGCCCATCACCATCCAGATGAAGTATCGCGACATCACCTTCGCCAACAAAGATGGCGTGCAGCGCGGCACGGTGAATATTTTTGGCCGCGTGACCACCTTAACCGGACGCATTGTGCAGACTTTCGAAGACCCGGCCCAGGTCGATGTCCCAGCCGAGCTGCTGCCCCGGATGGCGGAGAACTCGTCGGTATATTGGAAGGCAATCCCCCTTCGCCCCGGACGTTATAAGATTGATATTGCCGTGAAAGATGTGAACGGCGACCGTAAAGGCGTTTGGAGCCGTGGCATTCAGGTACCGGAGTACTCCGATGACAAGCTGTCGACGTCGTCACTCATCGTGGCCGACGTGATGGAGCCAGTGCCTACCAAGGACGTAAGTACGGGCAGTTTTGTGATCGGCCTGAATAAAGTTCGCCCGCGTGTGGCTCCGGCAAACGGCAAGCCGGCCTTGTTCAAGCGCACCCGCGATCAAAAGGTGAACTTCTGGATGCAAGTCTATAATTTGGGCGTGGACGAGAAGACGCACAAGCCTTCGGCCACGTTTGAGTACGCTATCGTTAACATCGCGACCAACAAATCGGTGGTTCAGAAAACGGAATCCACCGAGACGATGGGGAATGTGGGCGAACAGGTCACGCTGCAGAAATCGATTGCGTCAGCGAATCTGCAGCCCGGCGTGTATCGCATCGACATCAAAGTGAACGACAACATCTCCAAGCAGACCATTGATCCGTCAGCGACGTTTGCTGTAGAGTAACGGACTGCTTGATTCCCTGGGGGTGGGAGTGAGCCTTCGCCAGCTCGGATCTTGGGCGGTGATCATCGCGCTGTCGCTTCCCGCGTGGGCCGGAGAACGGCCGGGCGCGATCTCGGGATACGTCCGCGACGCCTCGGGCATCCCCCAAATGGGTGCCGTGGTGGAGATCGTTGGCTCGGCGGCGCGGACCTTAACTGTGTTTACCGACGGCGCCGGTTTCTTCTCAGCTGCTGATCTGCTGCCGGGGCTCTATTCCGTCAAAGTTTCAGCTCCTTCTTTCCTGCCTGCCTTGCGTGAAAAAGTTGGCTTGCATCCCGGCACCAACGTTCACCTGAACATCACCTTGAACACGTTGTTGAACGCCATCCGGGTAGGCCCGCTGCGCGGGACCGCCGATGATGACGATTGGAAGTGGACGCTGCGCTCCGTGGCCAATCGTCCCGTCCTGCGTGTGTTCGACGATCCGGGCGCAGAGCAGCAGGGCCATGACCTGAAGGCGAGTCTCTCGTTCCTGGCAGGTTCGGCGGCAGGGGGTTACGGCAGTGGCTCCGACATGAGCACCGGTTTCTCCGTGGAGCGCTCCATTTTCTCCGTCGATCGCGTCGGCCTCAGTGGAAACGTCGGTTACGGAGTCGGTCTTCCCGCTGCCGTTCTGCGCGCCATGTACTCGCACCGCCTGCCGGACGGTTCCGGGCCGTCCATGGCGGTCACCATGCGCCGCTTTGCGCCTTCCGATCCTAACCTGCATTCGGCCGCACTACAGGCCCTGGCGCTCAATGCGGGAGACGATATTAGCATTGGCGACGTACTTGAGTTGAAGTTTGGCAGCGAACTGCAGACAATCCAGTTTCTAGGGCACGTTACCGCATTCCGGCCCTACGGTTCCATCGACCTGCACCCCTCTCCTAACACCGTCGTGGAGTATGACTACGCCACTTCTTTGCCCAATACCCGGGCCGAGAAGGGTTTCGATTCCGCGCCTGCGGACCTTAGCGAAGCTGATCCTCGGGTCAGCATGACCAATTTCACCACTCGGCTGGAGCGCGCCCACCACCAGGAGTTGAGCGTCTCGCGGCGCATGGGCAAGAACAACCTGCAAGTCGCAGTGTTTAGGGATCGCGTGGCCAACACGGCGTTGATCGGGACTGGTGACGTCACTGCCGCTGGCGGATCCCTCTTGCCGGATATTTACTCTGGCACCTTCACGTATGCCGGCGATACCCTGAATACTCGCGGCCTGCGGGTCGTGCTCGAACGCAAGTTTTCTTCCGATCTCTCCGCCACTCTGGACTACGCCTACGGCGGCGTTCTTGACCTGACCAAACCTGACGTTGAGATTCAGGACATCCGGCACTGGATCAGCACCCAGAACCGTCACGCCGTGGCCGGCAAGCTGAGCGGTACCCTGCCGGGCGCTCATACCCACTGGATCGCCTCCTATCGCTGGGTCAATGGCCCGGCGTTGACACCGGTGGATATGTTCAATGCCTCGCCGGGACAGAGCGATCCCTACCTGAACGTTTTCATCCGTCAGCCCATTCCGACCCTGGGCTTCCTGCCCGCGCACATGGAAATGCTGGTCGACCTGCGCAACCTGCTGGCACAAGGCTACGTGCCCGTTATGGGGCAGGACGGCCAGACCGTGTATCTGGTCCAGGCCGCCCGCTCGGTTCGAGGCGGCGTGACCATCACGTTCTAGCCTGAATTCTCTCGATGCAATCTCCCTTAGGCAGGGCCTGCCGGTTCGCTGAGGTTACCCTGCGGGTTACCTTATCGATAAAATCTATTGCTTCTATCAGTACTCAATGGTTGACTCTTGGGATAGGGTTTCGGTAGTGTTTCTAGTGCGGTTGTGCGCTGCATCTTGTTAGTATGCAAGGAATTGCAGGCCTCCCAGGTAGTCGGCCTGAAACTCCGCCTGCCGCGCCAGACGTCAGCCCCTTAAAACAGATCAGCTTCAAGGAGACTTTATGAAAGTGCGCATCATCCTCGTGTTTGTGCTTCTGGCCGCCGTCAGCCTCTCGGCACAGACCTTCCGCGGCACGATTCTCGGCACCGTCACCGACCCCTCGGGCGCAGTGGTTGCCGGAGCCAAGGTCACGGTGAAGAACGTGGGCACGGGATTGGAGCGCACCACCGACACCAGTGCCGACGGCAGCTATGCCCTGCCAGAACTGCCGATTGGCACCTATACGGTGACGGTCACGCTGACTGGCTTCCAGACCTCCGTGACCACCGGCGTTGTGGTGGACGTGGCCACCGAGCGCCGTGTAGACGCCGCGCTGAAGACCGGCGCGGTTTCGACCAAGGTGGAAGTATCCGCCGACACGTTGCCCCTGGTGGAGACGACCACCAATGACCTCGGCGGCGTGATTACGGCGCAGACCGTTGAGAACATGCCGGTCAACGGTCGTGACTACACTAAGCTGATTTTCCTGAATCCCGGTGTTGCCGGTTCTCCGGACCAGATTACGGATTCTCCCGGTTCCTTCGGAGAGTTTTCCATGAACGGCGCACGTGGCCGGTCCAACAACTACCTGCTCGATGGCACTGACATGAACGACGGTTACCGCAACGACCCGGCCATCAACGAAGCCGGCGTGTTCGGGACGCCCGCGACTATTTTGCCCATCGACGCCGTGGCCGAAGTAAATGTGATTTCAAACTTTCAACCGGAATATGGCCGCAACTCTGGGGCAATCGTCAACATCGTGACCAAGAGCGGCACCAACACTCTGCACGGAAGTGCGGGCGAATACTTCCGTAACAGCGCTTTGGATGCGCGCAATTATTTCAATATTGCCGGCCAGCCGAAGGCTCCGTTCCACAACAACCAATATGGTGCCTCTATAGGCGGTCCGATCGTAAAGGACAAGACATTCTTTTTCTTCGACTACGAAGGGCAGCGAGAACCCGTGGGTGTAGTCACGATTGCGAGTGTTCCAGGTACCGGCAGCGGACCGAATGGTCAACTGGCTCCCGCCGATTCGAGCAATCCGGTCATACAGGCACTGCTCGCTCGCCATCCCTGGCCTGCGCCGAACCTACCGAACGGCCAGGCATCCGTCGTCTCGCCTTCGTATAACAATCTCACGAGCCTTATCGCCAAGATCGACCATAGCTTTAACCAGAGCAACCTGCTCACCGGAAGGTATTTCTTTGGAGACAGTGTGCAGTCATTCCCCCTGGCCCTTACGGCGACGGGCGGGCAGTTGCCTGGCTTCAACACATTCACGCCGACCCGGGTGCAGTTGGTGTCGCTCTCGTACAACCACTTTTTCGGCTCGAATAAGGTGAATGAACTCCGTTACGGCTGGAACCGGTTTGCAGAGGGTTTCTTCCCCGCCGACCAGAATTTTCATCCCAGCTCGATCGGGCTTTGCGCGGCGACCACTGCTGCTGATTGCAATGGTGGACCGTTCGATTCCGGATTACCGATCATCCAGGTCAGCGGCGTGGCGCAGCTCGGGGCGACCAGCAGCGTCCCGCGTCATAGGGTCGACAGCAACAATCAGATCCTCGACAATTTTTCCTGGAAGATCGGCAAGCACGACGTGAAGTTCGGCGTCGACTTTCACCGTACCTCCGTGCAGCAGTATTTCGACAAGTACTTCCGGGGCAGGCTCCGTTTCAAGGATCAGACTAGCTCCGGGGGGCTTTCAGCAATTGGCAATTTCCTCGCCGGAAATGTTACTGACGGTTTCCAATATTTCGGGGATTCGACCCGCCATACGTTTGACAACAATTTCGGTTTCTATGTTCAGGACAGTTTCCGTGTGACACCGCGGCTTACGTTCAACTACGGACTGCGCTGGGACTACTTCGGCGTCGTGAAGGAGAAGAACAATCTGCTGACCAACATCACCAGTGTCTCTCCATCACCGGGGACTGGAACATTCACGCTAACGCAAGTCGGGCAACCCGGTTTGAGCAGCTTGTACAATCCGGACAAGAAGGATTTCGCACCGCGAGTGAGTGTGGTTTGGAATGTGACTGGCAAGGGCAGGACTGTCGTGCGTGCCGGTTACGGCATCTTCTTTGACGCTTTCTCGCAGGACATGGTACTAGGCCACCTTCCGTATGCACCGTTCTTCGATCCCGGTCCAGCCTATAACAACTTCGGCCCGGCGCCAATTCTTTCAACAGGAGCGGTGGGGGGGCCAATTGTTGCTGGGAGTCCGGTTTACAATGCAACGAGCACCTGTACCTTCGAGTGCGACGCCTTCGGCTTCGACCGCAATATCAAGATGCCATACATGGAGAACTACAACCTGAACATCCAGCAGCAGATCTCCAATAAGGCAGTATTCCAGGTGGGCTACGTCGGGGCGCAGGGGCATCGTTTGTGGCGCTTCTTCGACATCAGCCAGCCCAGTACCGCGCAAATCAACGCTGCGGATATTGCATGCGCATGCATTAACGACTTCGGCGGTGCGGCACGGCCGCTCAACGGTAACCCATACGGTGCGTTCTATGTGCTGCAGGAGAACTCGACCGGCAAGTCCAACTACAACGCGCTCCAGGCCAGCCTGCGCCTCACCGGCTGGCACGGCGTTACCTCGATTGTGAACTACGTCTGGTCAAAGTCCCTGGATAACTCAAGTGACGGAGAAGACTTCGAACCTAACGCAGCTCAGCCTAACGACAGCACCAATCCACAGCTTGAGTACGGTCCGTCAAATTTCAATATTCCGCACCGCTTCACCTGGAACTTCTCTTATGAGTTCCCGAAGATGGGCGGGAACTGGCAGCGCCTGAAAAATGGTTGGGGCATCAACAGCATATTGACACTCCAGAACGGGCAACCTTTCCAGCTAAACTACAACTTCCAGGACGACTTCAGCGGGAGCGGCAACGCCTTCGATCGGCCAGACGTGGTGGGACCGATCAAGTACCATCCCCGTAATCCGTACAATTATCTTGATCTCAGTTCCTTCGCAATTCCGTGCACAGTAAACGGGAGCGCCTCGGGCGCAGCGGCCGACTGCGTTATTGGTACACGCCACTACGGGAACGAGGGCCGCAACTCGCTGCATGGCCCGGCTTTCAAGGAATGGAACTTCGCGATTTACAAGACCACAGCGATCACGGAGAGGGTCAGCATGCAGTTGCGCGCTGACTTTTTTAATATTGTCAATCACCCCAATTTCGCCAACCCCTTCTTGCCGGCCTTTATCGCGGACGCCGGCGCGGCTGGCTTCGCGCTGAACAGCACTGGAACCCGCGAAGTAGGCGGTGGGGGCTATCCCATCACCGCCACTGGCGACGTCGGTATCGGCAATCCGTTCATCGGCGGCGGTGGACCGCGCGGTATTCAGTTGGCTGCGGTCTTCAAGTTCTAACTTACGCTCTCGATTCTCGCTATACGACGTCCACGGCCCCTGCCGCTCGCGGCAGGGGCGTTTACTGCCAACCCTCTCCCGCCCGTCGTATGACTTCCGTCACTAGGTAACCTGATTCCGCCGATGTTACGCTGCTCTCGTATTCCTCCCTCAAAGCGTCTGTTCCGGAGACCGTGATGCGACGTCCTACTTCTGCTGTATTCGTCCTTATGCTTGGCGTGTGCCTTGCCGCGCCAATCATTGCTCATGCCCACCACGTCAAGCAGTCAGCTACGGCTTCGATGCCGGTGACCACGTCGTCCGCGCAGGCGCGGGCTCTCTACGAGAAGGGCATGCAGGATTACGAGTACCTCTACCTGGAGCGTTGCAACGATGACTGGCGCGCCGCCGTGAAGGAAGATCCCAAGTTTGCGGTGGCGTGGGCCTGGCTTGCCTTTAACAGCAGCAATCCCGAGGAAGTAAGCGCAGCCCGCGAAAAGGCTAAGGCGCTCGCGCCCAAGGCAACCCCCGGGGAGCAGTTGATGGTCGCCTGGATCGCCAAAGTGCAGGAAGGGGACTTCATTGGCGGCATTTCCGCCATGAATGATCTGCTGGAAATGTATCCCAAGGACAAGCACCTGCTTTACCTCGCCGGCAACTGGCTGATGCTGGAAGACGGCGATGAGCAGTCGTTGAAAATTATGGAGAAGGCGCTGGCCCTCGACAAGAATTTTCCCGCCGCACTCAACGATCTGGCCTACCTCTACGCTCGCAACCGGCAATTTGCCAAGGCGTTTGCCGATATGGACCGCTACGTCGCGCTACTGCCCAAGGAACCGAATCCCCAAGACTCCTATGGCGAGCTGTTGCGCATGGCGGGAAACTTTGAAGGATCGTTGCAGCACTACAAGGCGGCGTTGAAGATCGATCCGGATTTCGTCACTTCTCAGGTTGGCCTGGGAGATACCTATGCGCTCATGGGGAACCAGGAGCAGGCGCGAGTGGAGTACGACAAGGCCATCCGCTTCGCCCACAATGAAGCCGATCGTCTTGCCTACGGCATGCAGAAGGCGATGACGTGGGTGCGTGACGGGAAATTCGCCGAGGCAGACAAGCTGTTCCAGGAGATTGCGCAGACTGGACACGCCAAAGAACAAGACTTGCAGGAAGCGCAGGCCTATCGGCACCTGGCCGAGTATCAGGTGGACGATAACAGCGCCCTGAAATATCTGCAGGAGGCCGAGGAATCGCTGGGGCATCGCAGCACGATTTCCAAAGGCGATAAAGATGAGGAACTCTCTCGCATTCTGCGCAATCGGACGGTGCGCGCCGCGCATTCTGTCAATCAGGTTTTGGCCGACAAGTCGTTGAAGCAACTTGAAGCCATGGCTACCGGAAGCCGTAACCGCGTGATCCAGAGTTCCTACAATGGCGCGGCTGGAGCTCTGCTGATCGACCAAAAGAAGTTCGACGAAGCCATCGCCTATCTGGAAGAAGATCAGGACAATCCTTTCACCATGGAACTTCTGGTGCAGGCCTACTACCAGACCAATCAGTCCGATAAATTGCATCAGGCCGAGGCTCGGCTGCGAGGCACCAACGTTCCCACCATGGAGCAAGCTCTCGTGGTCCCCGCCGCACGCTCACGTCGGCCGCAAATCTAGGGCGCTTGTAACGGATCTTCACAGTTTGGTCTATACTGTCGAACGCCAGCGGGAAGGCTAGAAACCTTCCGCTGGCGTTGGCTCTTAAAGACGTTAGTAGAAAGGGTTTAAGACCAGGTTCGGAGAAATTTGGTTCAGAATTTGGTTTCAGAATTAATGCCTTCTAAGATCGATCGCCGTTCCCGCGAAAGAGTCGTCACCAAGGTGCCGGTACGCGTCCGTGGCGCTGCAGCGAATACCGAATTGAGCGCTCAGACTCGTGATGTCAGCACGAATGGTGTATTTCTCTACACCAAGTCCCGCATGGCCGAGGGCTCGGACGTGGAATTGGTTCTCATTCTTCCTCCAGAGTTAACCAGCGGAGACAAGTGCTGGGTATGCTGCCATGCCCGGGTGTTGCGCGTGGAGCAGGGACCCGGCCAGGACTTCGGGGTCGCGGCCGAGATCCGGCGCATGGATATCCTGCCTGAGATTCCCGCCTAGGTTTTCGTTCTGCCCGGAATTGCCACACCAATCATGCTGCTGAGTGCTTGTTTAAGGCCGAAACACGTCCAGCCGTGACGCCCGGAAACGCCCAAAATGCCCATTGTCAGGCAAGAGGTGCCGGGGGGTGGAGGTGCGGTCCGCTAAAAGTTTGAGAAAACGCTTCCCCTCACAGCGACCTTGGTGCAATAATGGCGGCCCAAGAATTGCTCTGGCCAAACTAAGGACTCAGGTGGCCCTAGTATGTGGATTGAAAAACTGTCAGACGGTGTGGTGCAGGTGCAGACCCCCATTGGACCGCGTTATTTAATGCCCTCATTTCTTCAGCGGGTATATTTCTTGTGGATGTTCCGGCACTTTCCCATTCTTCCTCACGCCGTGCTCAGCACGGGCCAACAGAGAATGATTGACCGCTTATGTTCCGAGCAGCGGTTCGTCTCCATGGCGTACGCCGATGGCATGGACGACGCACCGGTAATCGGTACGGTAGAGAGGCGCCCAAAGATGGGGTTGGATTCCTTGCCGCCTCGCCGTCCGGTGGTAAGCGAGAGTCCGGCAGGGATGGCGGCGGAAGCGCGCCAACGTTCCTAGGTACTGATTCGTTCACTTCGGACAGTCGCCACGCCCGCTATCGACGCCCATCATTTTATTCCCGAGTTGTGCCGTCACGCCCCGCACGCCCGCGCCAGTTCGCGCCATGACCGCGCGTGCGGGAAATGTTACAATCACAAATTGTCCCGCCGTAGAAATTCCCATCACGGGCGCGTAGCTCAATTGGCAGAGCAACTGACTCTTAATCAGTAGGTTGTAGGTTCGATTCCTACCGCGCTCACCAGCCTTTTCAGTCTTTCGCCTTCTGGTCGTCAAGTTCAATGCTATCGCAGCAGAAACCAACGTCAACTCCACGAGAGCGTTGTGACAGAAGCAGGGGGTAGGGTTAGCTCCGCCGTCAGCGCCCCCATGTACAGCACCACGGAACGCACCGCCGCAGCAGCGTTGGTCGCCACCAAAACTCTCTGACCATCTGGATTCTCGCAGGCGACGTGATCAACGTCGGGAAGCGTGCCCTGGGAATCGAAGCGGCGTGCGCCACGGCGAATCACGCGGGAAAAATGCGCGAATGCCCAATACTGGCCACTGCGCGTGATTTCGCGCGTCCGCGAGTGAATCGTGACCAATCCACCGCACGGGAACGGGCCGATGTTAGGACGCCCGTTCTCATCGAGAGCCAGATTCCAACCGGTCACCGACTGGCACCAGTTGCGAAGAGCTTCGGTAAAAGTGTGCCCCCATTTGGCCCAATCAGTGGCGTAGTCGGGACTGGTGTAATCGGGGCCGCCCTCCGTCCAATGCATCTCCGCATCGGGATGCGCTTCGTGAACCTTGGACATCATGCTCGCGCCACCGGCATAGCCGTGCCACGCCACAGCGTTGGCATACTTGCGCACGTCCGGATCGTCGAGTTCGCAAATCACGCGGCCCCAAAGATTGTAGTTGTGATCAAGGAGCCAGATCTTCGCCGGAATGCCGTTATCCCTCAGCACCGGGCCCAGGTGGCTTTTCACGAACCCGATTTCATACTCCTGTCCCCACAGGCATGCGGGCATGCGGCCGTCCTGATCGGTGTCCACTTCATTCTGCGAGGTCACGGCCTGGATGGGGACGCCCTCGGCCGCATACGCTTGCAGGAACTTCAGGAAATATTGGGCGTAACTCGCCAGATACTTTCCCCGCATCGAGCCGCCCAGCATGGAACCGTTGGCTTTCATCCAACCCGGAGGGCTCCAGGGGGAGGAAAACAGAAACAGGTCAGGATTCACCTTGCGCGCTTGCCGCAATGATGGCAGGAGGTACGCCCGATCGTGATCGATTGAGAAGCGCTTCAGTTCAGGATCGGGTTCGCCTTCGTCGAAGCCGTAAAGTTCCGTCGAGTAGTCACTCGCGCCGATGCAGGTGCGACAGACATTGAGTCCCAACTCCGAAGGGTGAAAAAGTTCGTGGAACAGATGCTCCCGTGCATCGCCGGAGAGCTGGCCGAAAATGTAGCAGGAGGCGTCGGTAAAGGCAGCACCGAAACCCAGAATCTCCTGGAATTTGTCTTCGGGATTGAGTGCGATGACGTTCCCAGAGGGTTTTTGGCCGGAGCTCGGTCGCCACGAAAGCGCTGGCGCGCGCTCGAAGCGCCGCTTCTCGTCGGTCACGCGAACGGTGATTTCGCCAGAAGCGGGGTTGGCTGAGGGTACCGAAGCCCAAGCCGGCAGTGATTCTGTAGCGGCGCTGGCTGCCAGTCCTGCAGCGGTCAATTTAAGAAAGTCGCGTCTCGTGCGCGGGTTGGACATTCTGCCTCTCCACAACTCAGAAGCTATTAGATATACCAGAGCGGGATACGACTTTCCACCTTGCCAAGTTGGTGGTGCGAGGTGCATCGTAAAACGAGCGCGTGGGAATGGCGAAAACACCAGGAATTCGGGTCGAGCAGGTCGCCAGCTTCCGGCTGCGGCGCCACCATTTGCGGACTGAGCCGCCGGAGGACGCGGTCACCATTTGCCGCGATGTGTGCGGCGTGCAGGCGCAAGTGATGTCGGCGGCGTATCTGCAACTGTGGACGCGCAATCATGCCATCACGCGAGCCGAGATTGAAAGCGCGCTGTGGCAGACGCGCACGTTGGTTAAGACTTCTCTCATGCGGCAGACGCTGCATCTCGTCCCGACCGATGAATTCCTGCTCTACATTTCAGCCCTCAGACCGAGCCGCTACGCGCAGGCGATGCGCGTCATGGCAAGATGTGGCATTTCGCGTGATGAAAGCGAAGCCCTCATCCCACGGATCATGGACATCCTTTCTGCGGGGCCACTCAGCAGACCCGCGATCGCCGCTGCGATTCGTCCCAAAGCGAGCAAGCGAGTGCGTTTCTGGATGGAGAACTCCTGGAGTCTGGTTCGTCTGCCGGTGGCGGAGGGCCTGGTCTGTTACGGCAAGGGTGAGGGCAACGCAATCGTTTTCATCCGCGCGGACCATTGGTTGCCCAACCTGAAGCCTGAGTTGATGTCTGCGACGGACGCGCAGTGCGCTCTCTTGCGAAAGTATTTGCGCTCCTACGGCCCGGCGACGCTCACTGACTTCTCGCACTGGGCGGGCATCCCCATGCAAGAAGTAAAACCGCTTCTGCCTCAGCTCGAAGCCGAGCTGGCAGAAATTCCGGGGGATAAGCAGAGCAGTTATTTGCTTCGCGAGGATGTGGCTGTACTAGACAAGAGTTCAAGAACGGCAGCCTGCATCCGCCTGCTGCCGATCTTCGATTCCTATCTGCTCGCGCATCGCGAGAAGGACCACCTGCTGAGCGCGCAGCACTATAAGCGCGTCTACCGCAACCAGGGGTGGATCTCGCCCGTGGTGCTGATCGATGGTGCGGTCGCCGGTATCTGGTCGCACAAACTTAAAAACAAAAAGCTGTTCGTAGAAATCCAACCGTTCGGCAAGCTCTCTAAGCCGGCAAAAGCTGGGATTGAGCGGGAAGCCGAGAGCCTGGCGGCATTCTTCGAAGCCAAACTGGGCCTAAAGTTCTAGCATCCGTATCGGGAAGCGATTTTCTCCGCGTCTCCGCGAGCAGTTCTCCGCAATTTCCGCGCTTTAAGATTTTGCCTAAGCCAGACATAAAGGCTTGATTCGCGGAGGGCGCGGGGATTTGCTTTTGTGGCGGCGGCATATGAGGATATCAGTGGATGATCGTGAACTTCGCGGAGCGGGCGCATAATCACAACTGGGAACTGGACCCGGTTACAAGGTCCTTGCTCGATACTGATTTCTACAAGCTGCTGATGCTGCAGTTTATCTGGAAGCATTATCCAAAAACCCGCGTGCAGTTTACTTTGTTCAATCGCTCTTCCAGCGGCCCCGTAGACACTTTTGCGCACGAAGAACTCACTGCCCAACTGGATCACGCCCGCAACGTCCGCTTTCGAAGGTCTGAACTGGTCTGGCTCGCCGGCAATACGTTTTATGGCCGCCGGGGAATCTTTGAGCCGGCCTTCCTGGAATGGCTGGAACGCGATTTCCGATTGTCGGACTATGAACTGTCGGTGCGGGACGGCCGTTTTCATCTATCTTTCGACGGCCTGTGGACCGATACGACCATGTGGGAACTCTATTCGCTCTCTATCATCAATGAGCTGCGGACCAGAGCGAATCTGAAAAGGTTGAGCGAGTTTGGTCTCGACATCCTATACGCCAAGGCGAAGACCAAACTGTGGAACAAGATCGAGAGCCTGCGCGACGTCCCCAACCTTAGCGTCGCGGATTTCGGAACGCGACGCCGCCACAGCTTTCTTTGGCAGGAATACGTTGTGGAGGCCATGGCGGCGAATCTGGGCAGCGGCTTCACGGGAACCTCGAATGCGTTTCTTGCTCACAAGCACGACCTGGAGGCGATTGGAACCAATGCGCACGAGATCCCCATGGTCCTCGCTGCACTGGCTCCGCAGGATGATGACGAGGCCCTGAAGGCTTCTCAATACCAGGTCCTCGAGATGTGGCAGCAAACTTACGAAGGCGCGCTCCGCATCATGCTGCCCGATACTTTCGGAACCACGCAATTTCTCGAGGATGCGCCGGACTGGGCTGCTGATTGGACCGGCCAGCGCATTGACAGCAAGGATCCGTATATAGCTGGAGATGAATATATCGAGTGGCTGAAGGCCCGCGGCCGCGATCCACGAGACAAACTCATCATCGCTTCGGATGCACTGGACGTTGACGACATCCTCGGACTGCACGCATATTTCGGCGGCACGCTCGCCCGCGGAATCACCGCTGCTGATTTTCGCAGCGCAGCCGACTTCCACGATCGCCGCAAGTGGACCCCCGGCCGCCGCATTCGCTTCAGTGCAGGTTGGGGGACGCTGCTGACCAATGATTTTCGTAGCTGCGATCCGACTGGCAATGGCGGGTTTGATCCGATCAGCCTGATCGGCAAAGTGTCCAGCGTTGAAGGCCGCCCGGCGGTGAAACTCTCCGACAACTACGCGAAAGCTCTCGGGCCGCCTGCGGAGATCGAGCGCTACCGCCGCGTCTTCGGCACGGCGGGACTTAGTAACACTCCCGTAATAACGTAAGACATTGGGGCGGCGGGGCTTAGCGGCAGGTGCCCATCGTGCTAGTTCTTAATTTGCTAATGGCACTCTAGAGCCATATACGTGTTCGCCGCCGTACAGTAGTCTTCTTCTTGAGCAGCACTTGGGGGAGGGCTGATCAACAGACGTCCTAAGACTCAAATCGAGTCTGGGACGTTTTGTTTTGTGCGCGAGTTTCCCTGATTATCTGGAACTCATAGGCATGGGGCAGGGCCTGCCACCGCCTTCTTGGTTACCGCCGCTTTGACTTCCTGGCGGCGATGCCTTTCCGAGAGGCCTTCGCTTTCTTCTGCTTCGTTCTTAGTTTCGGTATCGAGTTGGCGCGGATGATGTCGGCGTTCGAGGCCCGTACGTCGGACAGTTCGTATGCCTCCCGAAGCCAATCGGTGATGGGCTCCTCGACCTCGTCGCGATGCCTTATCTGAAGGATGTGAACGATCTTGGACTTCGATGCGCGATCGACGCGACGCACCTGAGGTGCCTTCAGCGCGCGGCCAAGGAACACGCAGACCTCGAGGAAGGTCCTCTTCGGACGCACGAAGAAGTAGCACGACTTGCGCGAGAACATCACCGACTTGTGCGAGGCGTAGATCCGCTGATCTCCGAAAGAGGCGGCGGTCTCGCGCAACCGCTCCCAGGCGTCTTGGAGATCTTCCGAGAGATCCTTGGTGAGGGCTGTTTCGGTTGTGGTCCAGCAGTCGTGCTCCTCCCCTTCCTCGAGCCACTGCTTGCAGTGGTAGCACTCTCGACCTGCCATGGTCCCATTGTAGCGATGGAACGGGTCCAAACCACGGTGGGGGGAACTGAGATAACTATTGTAAACAGGACATTTCGCTCACCGACACCTGGCCGACCTAAACATTCAACGAGAGTCCTATTCGATTCCCAGTTGTTTCTGGATCTGCTCCAGCGGCACACCCTTCGTTTCCGGAACCAGCGTCTTTACCCACACCAGTTGCAGAACCATCATCCCGGCAAAAAATGAGAAAACGTAACCTGGCGGGAAGGCGGAAACCATCTTGGGGAAGAACGTTGTGAGCAGGGCGGCGAAGATCCAGTGCGTGAAGCTGCCCAGAGTCTGACCCTCAGCACGATGGCGGTTGGGAAATATTTCCGAAATAAAAACCCAGATGACTGCGCCTTGCCCGATCGCGTGGGCGGCGATGAAAGCGAAGATACAAACCGGCACGATGGAGAAATGGTCCGTAAAGAAGGCCCAGGCAACCAGGCCCAGTGAGGCGATGTAGCCGAACGAGCCGATAAAGAGCAGGGTGCGCCGGCCCAGGCGGTCAATCAGCCACAGTCCGACAAGGGTGAAAACGAGATTCGTGACGCCAATCCCAATCGATTGCAACAGCGCTGCTTTTGCACCGAGGCCGGTTAGTTCAAATATGCGCGGCGCGAAATACAAAATCGCATTGATGCCGGAGAGCTGGTTGAAGAAGGCAATCAAGATGGCGAGCAGGATCGGTTTGCTGAGGCGCCTTGTCCAGAAGTGTCCGGAGGACGCTTGTTCCGAGGATGCAGCGATAATCGCGTCCGCCTCGGCTGCGATTTCGGCCTTCGAAACATCCGGCTCGATCCGTTGCAGGACTCGCATGCCCGCTTCCCGATCCCCCTTTCTGCTTAGAAGCCAACGCGGGCTTTCGGGAAGTCCCAGGCAGAACACCGCGTAAAGCAGTGAGGGAAACGCGGCCACTCCCAGCATCCAGCGCCAGGCGTTCTCGCCGATGCCCACCAGCAGCGCGTTCGAGACGAAAGCGATCAGGATGCCGAACACAATGTTGAACTGGAACATGCCGGCAAGCCGTCCGCGATATTTGGGCGGCGCAATCTCCGAAATGTACATGGGGGCAACCACGGTGGAGATGCCAATGCCTAGTCCGCCAATCACGCGCGCCACAATGAACGTGGCGACGTTGGGTGCTAAAGCTGAGCCCACCGCGCCAACGAAATAGAGAACGCCGATCCAAAGCAGCGTGGCTTTGCGTCCGAACCGGTCAGCCGGCCAGCCCCCGAGCAGTGAACCAACTACCGTGCCGTAAAGGGCCGAGGCCATGGCAATGCCGTGCAGTCCCGGACTCAGGCTCCAAAGCGACTGGATTGTCTTTTCGGCACCGGAAATGACGACTGTATCGAATCCGAAGAGAAATCCGGCGAGTGCCGACGTTAGCGACCAGAAGAAGATGCGACCATTCATGAGTTAGTAGCGCGGTGCTTACGAAAGAAAGCCAAGAACGAAACGCTGAGAACCAATTTCACTCTTTAGTGAGCGGATATCCCTTTTCTCGCCATTCGCGGATGCCGCCGTCCATCGAGATCACGTTGGTGTAACCCATCTTCTGTAGATTGTCGGCGGCGAGGGCGGAGCGGAATCCGCCGCCGCAGTAGAGCACAATTTCTGCGTTCAGATCGGGCACGCGCGCCTCGATATCGCGCTCGATGACGCCCTTTCCCAGGTGAATGGCGCCCGGCAGGTGGTCCTTGGCGAATTCACTCTCTTCGCGCACGTCCACTAGAGAGAACTTCTCGCCCCGGTCCATCTTCTTCTTTACTTCCCCGGCATTAGTTTCGCGTATGCGCGTTTTGGCGTCGTCTACGATCTTCAGGAAGCGCGGAGGGTGTTGCTGGGCCATGAACATCTCCCTTACCCGTCAGTGACGGTACACATCCTACCAAGACTCGCTGGATTGTGCATCGTCGCTTATCGCATCTCGGTTAGCATGAATGGGTGAGAGACAAAGGAGCAACCCGGCAGATCGGCCTGGCGCGCGTCTTGTCGAAGCTGGGCTACTGTTCGCGGTCACGCGCAGCAGAATTGATTTGCGCCGGGCGGGTGAGCCTGAACGGACGGATCCAGCGTGATCCAGAGACTTCTGTTTCCGGGACGCAGAATCAGATTGTGGTCGATGGGAAAGTAGTTGAGCAGCGCGAAAAGGTCTACCTGATGATGAACAAGCCTCGCGGAGTGGTGACGACGGCGGCGGATGAGAAGGGCCGGAAGACAGTGTACGCTTTATTCGGCACCGGGAGGAATGAGACGCAAGAATGTGCACCCTGGGTCGCGCCTGTCGGCCGTCTCGATAAGGCCAGCGAGGGCTTGCTGTTGTTGACCAACGATTCCGAGTGGGGCGCGCGCATCGCCGCGCCAGAGACGCATTTGGACAAAACCTACCACGTACAAGTGGGAACTCTCGTGGATGAGGAATTTCTCCAGATGCTGATTCGGGGAGTGAAAATGAAAGATGGAGAGGCGCTGCGGGCGAAGCAGGCTCGCCGCTTTCGCGCCGGGGAGAAAAACTGCTGGATCGAGATTGTTCTTGACGAAGGCAAGAACCGCCAGATCCGGCGCATGATCGATGGGATGGGCGTGGAGGTGTTGCGATTGGTGCGTGTGGCCATTGGGCCGCTTCAGTTAGGCGGCCTCGCGAAAGGGGGACACCGGTCGCTGACTGCGGATGAGAAGCGAATGCTTGATCGCACCATGCGAGGGAGTTCATGAGCGATCTAAATTTTCTCTCTGCCGTTTCCATGGCCAAACAAATCCGGAAGAAGGAAATTTCCCCGGTCGAACTCGTTGAAGTCCATCTAGCGCAAATCGAGCGACTGAATCCCCGACTCAACGCATTCGTGCAAGTGGACGCGGACGGTGCGCGGCGAGCCGCTCAGGATGTAGAGAGCGCCGTCATGCGGGGGAAAACGCTCGGTCCTCTGCACGGCGTCCCCATCAGCATTAAGAGCTCAATCAGCGTTGCGGGGATGCGTTGCGAGTCAGGAACGCGGCTGCGCGCCGGACTTGTCCCGCAGCAAGATGCGCCGCTGGTTACACGGCTGAAGAATGCGGGAGCAATTGTGTTGGGCCTGACCAACACTCCTGAATTTCTGATGGCGTGGGAAACCGATAACCTGCTCTATGGCCGCACCAATAGCCCCTGGGACCTTGAGCGCACCCCCGGAGGTTCGAGCGGAGGCGAAGCGGCAGCGATTGCGTCGGGCATGTCCGCAGGGGGCGTGGGCAGCGACGGTGGAGGCTCGATTCGCGTCCCCGCACACTTCACCGGCATCTGCGGCCTGAAGCCTACGCCGGGGAGAATCCCCGCGACTGGACACTTTCCTGTATCCGCCGGGCCCTTCGCCTTGATCGGTGTCGTGGGACCAATGGCGCGTACGGTTGCCGACTTAAGAGTTCTATTCGAGGTGATGCAAGGCCCGGACGCTGGCGATACCTTCGGCGCTCCGGTACCGGTGCACTGGCCGAGTGAGGATGAGGTTAGAAAACGCAAAGTGGGCTATTTCGAGGACGATGGCCGCACTCCGGTGACGCCGGAAACTCGCGCAGCCGTGGGCGCTGCCGCAGAAGCCCTGCGCAGTGCGGGCTTTCAGGTGGAACCCTTCCGGCCCGAAGGACTCGAAGAAGCTCGCCAACTCTGGCACAAATTCTTTGTGGTTGCGGGTGGAATGCTGTTGAAGCCGATGTTCAAAGAGGGCGATGCCGATCTTAGTCCTATCCTCAAGCAATTTCTGGAAGAGGCCGAGTCCCAACCCGCACACACTGCGCGGTCGCTGCTCGACGCCTGGATTCATCGCGATCTGCAGTGCGCGCGCTTTGTAGCTCAGATGCGACACTATCCCATTCTGTTGTGCCCGGCGGCGGCGATCCCGGCATTCCGGCACGGAGAGCGCAGTTGGCTGGTTGAGGGCAAAACCGTCCACTACCTCGACGCCTGGAGCTACACGGAATTCTTCAACCTGTTGGGCAATCCCGCAGTTGTGGTTCCCGTCGGGCAGTCGCCGGAAGGCCTGCCGATCGGCGTGCAGGTCGTTGGACGGCCTTGGGAGGAGGAGCAGGTGTTAGCTATTGCCGCGGCGCTGGAGAAGGAATGTGGCGCCTGGAAGATTCCGCCGATTGCGTGAGAGCGTGCGATCGTCTGCGTTGGTGAAATGTGCCCTTAATGGCCTTGCCTTGTAACCTCTGACTCGTTACCCCGGCGCTTATTACGGCGAACGCAACCGAAGGCACCCACTGCTCCGAAGGGGATCGAGAGCGCCGCAGCGATATGACCGCCCAACGCCGAATTTCCTGCCCACGCGCCGAATGCGGCACCTAGGCCTAGTCCGAAAGCAACGAAGCCAAGGATGATGAGGAGGTTCAACAATTTCCGCTTGGCCCCCTTCGCTCCGACAATGGCCATGATCGACAGAATGATCATCGCCAGCAGGAACACCGCACCCGCAGGATTCGCATCCGAATTCATGGCGACCCCCTTCATCTCCACAGCATTTTACTTCAATGAAGAGATCCCAAACGTAACGTCTCTACGAGGCTCGCGAACCAGCTTGTTCGATAGTACTTTTACATTATTCCCCCCGCCCGTTCGTCTGAGTAAGTTTTGTTCGCACGCGATTTCAGTCACTGTGCACTGAGGTCGGTTGTATCGTCTGACGGTTTCCTAATGCCTGAAAACTTACGATCAGAAGGCTTTGTTGGCCGGGCTTTGTTTTGGCTTGTGGCATTTCTGGCGGTCTCTGCCGCATACCTTTATACCTTCCCGCAGCCGAACATCGTCTATGCCGGCGTGGTCCTGTTGCACGCGCTCGGCGGAGTGATTGCTGCGATTCTTCTCCTCCTCTCACTCTTTCGCCGGCTGCGCGGAGGAAGTTTCGTCGCCCGCGCGGGATGGTTGCTGGTGGCGGCGGGCGCGGTCCTCGGGATTATTCTGATCAAGACCGGCACGTCGCGCCCGGAATGGAAGTGGCTGTATTTGCACATCGCGATCTCGCTCGCCGGGGTCGCACTTCTAATTGCTGACGATCTTGGACGGCGTGGATGGCTGGCCTCGAACGCCGGAACAGCGGCGCTCCGAACGGCGGTTTGCCTGGTCATACTCGCTGGAGTCGCCTATGGTGCGCGCTACATTCGCGAAAGCTGGCAAACGCGCAGCCGCATCCAGAATCCAACCATGCCGCCCGACACCATGAATGGCGAAGGCGACGGACCCGAGGGCGCGTTCTTTCCCAGCTCCGCGCAGGTCTACGGCAAGCAGAAAATTCCCAGCAAGTTCTTCATGGAGTCCGACTCCTGCAAGCGCTGCCACGAAGACATCTACAACCAGTGGTTCAGTTCGGTGCACCACTTCTCTTCGTTCAACAATCAGTGGTACCGCAAGTCGATCGAGTACATGCAGGATACGGTCGGCACCAAGCCTTCGAAGTGGTGCGGTGGATGTCACGATCCCGCGGTGCTCTACAGCGGTTTGATGGATACGCCGATCAAGCAGATCGTGCACCGTCCGGAATCGCAGGCTGGGCTCGGCTGCATGATGTGCCACTCCATCGCCGACGTGAAGAGCACGATGGGCCAGGGCGATTTTTATCTGGAGTATCCAAAGCTGCACGAGTTGGCGGCATCGCACAATCCGGTGGCGCGCTCGCTGCACGATTTTCTCATCCGGCTGAATCCGGAACCGCACCGCCGCGTTTTCCTGAAGCCCTTCATGAAGACGCAGACTGCGGAGTTCTGTTCCACCTGTCACAAAGTTCACCTCGACGTGCCGGTAAATCACTACCGCTGGTTCCGCGGCTTCAACGAGTATGACAACTGGCAGGCCAGCGGAGTGTCGGGGCAGGGTGCGCGCTCGTTCTATTACCCGCCCCAGCCGCAACAGTGCGCCGATTGCCACATGCCCATGGAGCCCTCGAAAGACTTCGGCAACATCAATGGGCTCGTACACTCGCATCGCTTTCCGGGCGCCAACACCGCGATTCCGACCGCGAACGAGGATATCCCGCAACTGAGACTCACCGAGGCATTCCTGAAGAGCGGCGCTCTCACCGTAGATATTTTCGCTGTGTCGCCGGCGCAGGCGCAATTGAAGGCGGGCGCGACGAGTCAGGCAGACTTGGCGACGACGTTTGCAGTAGGCGAGGAAGCGGAGACCAAAATCTCTCCCGGCTCAGGCGGAGAGGTTGCGCCGGTCACTGCTCCCTTGAACCGCGTGCAGCCCGCGTTGCGCCGAGGCGACACCGTGCGTGTTGATGTCGTGGTGCGTACCAAGAAAGTTGGACACTTTTTCCCCGGCGGCACAGTCGATGCCTACGACACCTGGCTCGAACTCAAGGGCACCGACGACAAAGGCCAGACCATATTCTGGAGCGGCATGGTCGAGGACGGCGGCAAGGGTCCGGTGGAAAAAGGCGCGCACTTCTATCGCTCTCTGCAAGTGGATGCGCACGGCAATCCCATCAACAAGCGCAATGCCTGGTCCACGCGCGCTGTCGTGTATGTGCGGCTGATCCCGCCTGGCGCGGCCGACACGGTGCACTATCGCGTGGCGATTCCAGAAAACACGGGAAACAAAATTACGCTGCACGCGCGTCTGTGCTATCGCAAGTTTTCGTGGTTTGGGACGCAATTCGCGTTCGTCGGTGACTCCGACGAGAAGTCCGGCCACAACGTTACTCCCGATTACGATGATCGTCCCGCGATATTCACCAAGTCGATCGAGGGAGTTTCGGCCAAGCAAGAAAAAGTTCCCGACGTGCCCATCGTCACGGTGGCGGAGAACGAAGTAACCCTGCCCGTGATCGCGCACAACGCGCCTGCTCCCGCGCCTCAGACCATTGTGAAAAAAGAAGAATGGCAGCGCTGGAACGATTACGGAATCGGCCTGTTCCTACAGGGCGATCTCAAAGCCGCGGCCGTGGCGTTCCAGAAGATCACCGAGGTGGACCCCAGCAATCCCGATGGCTGGGTAAATCTGGGCCGCGTGGCGGTGCAGGAAGGCGACATGGAGCGCGCTCGCACTGTGCTTGAGAAGGCGCTGGCTTTGTCTCCAAAGTTGGCCCGCGCCAACTACTTCTACGCTCGCGTGCTGCGCGCAGACGGAAACTATGAGGGTGCTGTTGCACGCTTGCGCATTGTTTTAGCTCAGTATCCGCGCGACCGGGTTGCGCTCAACGATCTGGGCCGAGTTCTTTTCTTGCAGCGCAAATATTCCGAGGCGGTGACGGTGCTGCAATCCGTGTTCGCAATTGATCCCGAAGACTTGCAGGCTCACTACAATCTGATGCTCTGCTACAGCGGTTTGGGTGACGCGAAGCGTGCGAAGGAGCACGAGGCGCGCTACAGGCGATTCAAAGCGGACGAATCTGCCCAGGCGATTACGGGACCATATCGGCAGTTGCATCCCGAAGACAATAACGAGAGGCAGGGGATTCACGAACATGTCTCGGTAGCGCTACCGGCACTCGCCACAAAACACGCAGGGACAGCCGCCTCGTCCGTCCGACCGGGAAAAACTGGGCGCGCGACCACGGCTACGGTCGCCGGGGGATCAAAATGAGGCCCCGTTCAAGTCTCCCCCTCGCCTCAGTGGCATCATGGATTGTGGTTCTCGCGCTCGCTATCACGAGCCGTGCCCAGCAGATCCACTTCCGCGATATCACCTCTCAAGCAGGCATTCACTTCGTCCACAACAATGGTGCATTCGGAAAAAAGTGGCTGCCGGAGACCATGGGTCCGGGCTGCGCTTTCATTGACTACGACAACGATGGCTATCCGGACATTCTGCTGGTGAACGGCACCGACTGGCCTGGACACCACCACGCCGGACCGACAACTCCAAAGCTATACCACAACAACCACGACGGTACGTTCACCGATGTAACCCAGAAGGCTGGATTGGCGGTGCCCATGTTCGGGCTCGGAGTGGCGGTGGGGGACTACGACAATGACGGCTTCGATGACCTATTCATCACCGCCCTGGGGCAGAGTCATCTTTTCCACAACAATGGAAACGGAAGCTTTACCGAGGTGACGAAATCCGCGGGCATGTGGGGGCCGAGTGAGTTCTCGACCGGCGCCGCATGGGTGGATTACGACCGCGACGGCAAACTCGATTTAGTGGTCGCGAACTACGTGCAGTGGAGCGAGCAGGGCGATCTTTACTGCACCATCGACGGCGCGCACAAATCGTATTGCACGCCGGAATCGTACAAGGGCACGTCAGTGCGTTTGTGGCACAACCTCGGTGGCGGCAAGTTTGAAGACGCAACGCAGAAGGCTGGCCTCGGCGAGCCCACGTCGAAGAGTCTGGGCATCACCGTTCTCGACTACAACGCCGATGGCTGGCCTGACATTCTGATCGCCAACGACACGCAGCCCAACAAACTTTATCTGAATAAGAAAGATGGAACCTTCGAAGAGCGCGGCGTGCCCGCCGGAATCGGCTTCAGCGAAGACGGCGTGGCGCGCGCCGGCATGGGCGTCGACGCCGCCGACTACGATCGCAGCGGACACCCCAGCGTGATCATCACAAACTTTGCCAACCAGATGGTCTCGCTCTATCACAATGAGGGCAACGGGCTGTTCGTCGATGAAGCTCCGCAATCTGAAGTAGGGCGCGCCACGCTGGTCACGCTCGGCTTCGGCTGTTTCTTCTTCGATTACGACAACGACGGCTGGCCCGATATTTTCGTCGCCGACGGCCACATCGAAGACGCAATCGAGCGCGTGCAGAAGCGCGTTAGCTACGCCGAGCCTTCGCATCTCTTCCACAACCTTGGCGGAGGCAAGTTCCAGGAAGTGACGGCGCAGATGGGCCCAGCCTTCGCCGCGCCAAGAGTGGCGCGGGGCACGGCTTACGCCGATGTCGATAACGACGGCTTTCTCGATGTTCTCGTTACCACCAACGCTGGCCCAGCTTATTTATTCCACAACGAGGGCGGGACAAATCACAGCCTGCGCCTGAAGCTGGTGGGCACAAAGTCGAACCGCGACGGCATCGGCGCGGTCGTGCACGTAACATCAGGTGGTGATAAGCAGTGGAAGATGCTGCGCTCCGGGTCGAGCTATCTTTCGCAAAGCGAACTCGTGCTCACCTTTGGCTTGGGCGCGCAAACGAAAGCCGACACTGTCGAGATTCAATGGCCCAGCGGCCAGCTGGACAAGCTTGCAAGAGTGAATGCCGGACAGATGGTGACTGTCGAAGAAGGAAAGGGAGTTGTGGCGAATCGGCCCTACAGCAAGCCGCTCACAGCGTCGACAAAATAGCCCTGTCATTCCGAGGAGCGAATGCGACGAGGAATCTGGTATCGTTGCCGCTTCCACAAAAGATGTTGCTTTACCCTGTGCTCCTCAGTGTCCTCTGTGTTTAAATCTTAGTCGAATGACTCCCAGAATCTCAGCAGCCCTGACTGGCGTACTGCTAGCCGCGCTTGGCCTCTTCGCCACTGCCCCGCAAACGAAATCAAATCCCGTCGAGGCCGCTCGCCTGAACAACCTGGGTGCGGCCTACATGAACCAGCAGCTTTTCGAGAAGGGACTTAAGTGCTTTCAGCAAGCCGCGGAGCTTGATCCCAAACTGACGATTGCGCGCCTGAATGAAGGCATCGCCTACCTGAACCTCCAGAAAATCGACGAAGCCAAAGCCGCGCTCGAAGCTGCGCTCAAGCAGGATCCTAAAAATCCAAACGCGTGGTACAACCTCGGCCTCTTCGCGAAGAACACCGGCGACGCTCAGGCCGCCATCGATGCCTTCCATCACGTAACCGAGATCGACCCCAACGACGCCGACACCTGGTACTTCCTGGGCAGTGCGTACGTGCAGGCGAAACAATTTCCCCAAGCCATCGATGCCTTCCAGCACGCCCTGCAACTCAACCCGCTGCACGCCTCCGCCGAGTTCGGCTTGTCGCGCGCTTACCAGCAATCCGCCGACGTTGACCACGCCCGCGAGCACCTGAAAAAATTCCAGTACATCACACAAAACAAACTCGGCGCCCCCATGAGCCTCGCCTACGGCGAGCAGGGCCAGTACTCGCGCGCAGTCGAATCACCGTCGGCAGTGTTGAAAGCGCCCGCGCAGATCAAGGTGCGCTTTGTGGATGTGACGGTGGCGTCGGGACTGGTCTTCAATCCTGCTCGTACCGGTGTGACGCCTTACGATGGCTTTCCTTACAACCTTGGCAGCGGCGCGTGTTTCCTGGACTACGACAATGATGGCAAGATCGACCTTTTCGTAGCAGACGACGGCGTACAGAGCGGAACGTCTCTGTATCACAACATAGGGAATGGAAAATTTGAAAGTGCGGACGATGGGCTGAATTTTAACTCCATCAGCCATTTTAATTCCACTAGTCACGGTACCGGCTGTGCGGTCGGCGACTATGACAATGATGGTTTCGAGGATATAGCTTTCACGTCAACCAGTGGAGTCAGCCTGCTCCACAACGAAAATAATGGAAAGTTCAAACTCGTGCCCATCCCTCCACTCCATGGTGGTGGGATCGGCACTGGCACTTCAGGCGAAGTGAAGAAGGGCGATTCTCAATCACAACCACCGCAGGTTCAGATCCCGCCTACTCCGGCCAATCTCACCGGACTGTTTCAAGCAAAATCCATGCCCATCGGCGTTACATTTATCGACTTCGATCATGACGGCGACCTTGACCTCTACATCACAACAACAAGTTCAGCGCCGGAACCGGAATCCCAGGGCAAACCCCTGGATGAGAAAGTGCCGCCGACTGGTCGTAATCTAATGTGGCGAAATAATGGGAATGGTACATTCACTGACGTCACAGACTCCACCGGTCTCTCTGGAAACTCCGCTAGCATTGCCGCGGTCGGGACAGACTATAACAACGACCGCGCCGTAGATCTTGTGCTGACAGGCGGCTTAAGGGGAGCCACCGTCTTCGAGAACCCCCATGAAGGAATGTTCAAAATCAAAGAAGTGTGGCCTGAGCGCGGCCCCAAGGATGCCGTCGGCATTGCCGTTCTTGACTTCGATCACGACGGTTGGATGGATCTGGCGTTCACCCACAAGGGCACACCCGGCCTCACCCTTTGGCACAACAATCACGGCAAAACCTTCGACCGCGTTGAACTGCCCGCGACGAACTGGGTTCGCGCTTTTGGCGTGGCCGCCATCGACTACGACAACGACGGCTGGGTCGACCTGGTGGCAGTCGGCGAAACCAAAGAAGGCAAGGGCGAAGTGCGGCTGTTCCGAAATCTTGGTGCCGACGGCTTCAAAGACGTCACCGCCGATGTTGGTCTCGACAAGATTCAAGTCAAGGATCCGCGCGCCATCATCACCGGCGACTACGATGGCGACGGCGCGACCGATCTTCTGATCACGCAGAATCACGGGCCTGCTGTGCTGCTGCGCAATGAAGGCGGCAATCAGAATCACTGGCTGCGACTTTCTCTCAAAGGGCTGGCCGACAACAAGAGCGCCATCGGCACCAAGGTGGAGGTGTTCGCGGGCGGCAACCGGCAGAAGTTTGAGATCGCCGGCTCGAATGGATATCTGGGGCAGAACTCGACTGACATCGTTGTCGGCCTCGGCGATGCGAAAGAAGCGGACATCGTCCGCATGCTGTGGCCCACGGGCGTGCTGCAAGATGAAATCCAGGTTGCCGGCGACAAGCAGCAGAATTTCCTCGAGATCGACCGCCGCGGCAGTTCTTGCCCCACCCTGTTCGTGTGGAATGGCGAGCGCTACGAGTTCGTTGCTGACATGCTGGGCGCGGGCGTAGTCGGGCACTGGGTTGGTCCCGGCCAGCGCGATATTCCGCGTCCGGTCGAATACATCAAGATCGATCGTAACGCCATCCGCGAGAAAGACGGCAAGCTCAGCTTCCGCTTCATGGAGCCTCTCGAGGAAGCTGTCTACCTCGATCAGGTGCGCGTGCTGGCGGTGGATCATCCCGCCGATGTGGACGTTTATCCCAACGAGTATTTCGCGTCGAATCCACCTTACCCGGAATTCAAGGTGGTGGTGAGCAGAAGCGAAGATGCGCGCCCGCCCGCGGGCGCTTGGGATGAGCACGGCCACAACGTGTTGCCCGACCTGTTGTCGCATCGCTACTTCGGCGATTTTGCGTTGACGCAGTTTCAGGGCTTCGCCAAGCCGCACAGCCTGACCCTCGATCTGGGCGAGGCTTATAGCGGCGGCCCGATGTGGCTGCTGCTGCATGGCGAAGTCGAATACTTTTCGGCCAATAGTATGTACGCCGCGTCGCAGGCGGGCGTGCAGGCGATCTCTCCTTATGTAGAGGCGCTCGGAGCAGACGGCAAGTGGTCGCGCGTGATTGACGACGTGGGCTTCCCCGCTGGCGGCCCGCGTACCATGACCGCGAACCTTACGGGCAAGCTGCCGCCGGGCACGCGGAATATCCGCATAACGACCAATCTACAGATTTATTGGGACAGTATTCTGGTGAGCAGGACGTCGCAGAGTCAAGACAAGACCCAAAGTCCGCATCTGACGCCGGTGCCGCTGGTCAGCGCCGATCTTGTCTTCCACGGATTCCCGCTGAAGATCGAAGGCACGCCGCCGGGGAACGTGGAATACATCTATGAGAAAGTCAGCGCCACCGGACCATACACGCGTCCGGCAGGAGCCTACACGCGCTACGGGGACGTGTTGCCGCTGCTGACTGCGCTGGACGATCAGTTGGTTGTGTTCGGGTCGGGCGATGAAGTCCGCCTCGACTTCGATCCGTCAAAGCTGCCCGCGTTGCCCCAAGGCTGGGTGCGCGATTACTTCTTCGCGGCCTACGGCTATGAGAAAGACATGGATTTTTACGCCGCCGAAGGCAACTACGTGGCGCCGCTACCTTTCCTGAAGATGACCGACTATCCGTATCCACCGGGAAAGTCGTTCCCGCTCGACGACGCGCACGTGAACTATCTTCTCGAATACAACACCCGGCACATGTCAGGGAACGAGCAGCGCGGCTACTGGTTCGATTATGCGAAGTGAACAAATAGGGCTATGGAAACGTTTTAATATTGACATTTTTCGCCCTGCATAATCCAATAGGCGGACTCATGGAAACTTCCTCCGCTGCTGTGTCTTCCGCGCCGCGCTTGCGACGCACCCTCACGCTTTGGGACCTGATCCTCTACGGCGTGATCGTCATCCAGCCGGTCGCCCCCATGTCTGTGTTCGGCGTGCTCAGCAATCGCGGCCGGGGCCACGTTGTGACCACGATTCTGATTGCCATGATCGCCATGCTGTTCACCGCGATCAGCTATGGCAAGATGGCGCGGGCGTATCCCAGCGCGGGCTCGGCGTTTACTTATGTGGGGCAGGAGATCAATCCCGCGCTGGGCTATGTAACCGGCTGGAGCATGGTGATGGATTACCTTCTCAACCCCATGATCTGCATTATCTGGATCAGCCAGCAGGCACACGTGTTTGCTCCCGGCGTCTCGTACGGTGCATGGGCGGTGTTTTTCGCGCTGGTGTTTACGGCCTTGAATGTTCAAGGGGTGAAAACTTCGGCCCGGGTGAATACGGCGCTGGCCGCGGGAATGGGAGTGGTGATTGCGATCTTTTTTGTGGCGGCGGCGCGCTATATTTTTGGCCATCCGCATGATGGTTCGGCTTTCTTTACACGCCCCTTCTACGATCCGTCGAGCTGGAATACGAAAGCGGTGCTGGGTGGGACGTCCGTCGCCGTGCTCACCTACATTGGTTTTGATGGCATCTCGACGCTCTCGGAAGAAGCTGAGAATCCGCGGCGCAACATCCTTCTGGCGACGGTGCTGGTTTGTGTGGTGATCGGAATTCTGTCGGCCTTCCAGGTGTATGCCGCTCAGCTCATTTGGCCGGCTTCTGAACCCTATCCGAACATGGATACGGCTTTTACCTTCGTGGCCGGGCGCGCCTGGGCGCCGCTGTTCGCCATCGTGGGGTTCACCCTAGTGGTGGCGAACTTTGGTTCGGGGATGGGCGCACAACTGGGTGCGGCGCGGCTGCTCTACGGCATGGGACGCAGCAACGCCTTGCCGAAGTCGTTCTTTGGCGCGGTCGATGCCAAGCGGCGGGTTCCGCGCAACAACGTTCTGTTTGTAGGCGCACTCGCTCTGGCTGGAGCCTTTCTGCTGCCGGCGCTCGCTGGAGCCACCACGGGCTATGATCTTGGCGCGAACCTGCTTAACTTCGGTGCGTTGATCGCCTTTATGGGCGTGAATGCGGCGGCGTTCGTCCGCTACTATCTGCACGAACCGGAAAAGAAACTCGGCAATTTGCTTCCGCCGGTGCTTGGCTTCATCATTTGCTTTTTCCTCTGGATTAGTTTGAGTCCGAAAGCGCTGGTTTTTGGGACAATCTGGATGGCGGTGGGAATTGCCGTGGGCGCGTGGAAGACCAAAGGCTTCCGCGGCAACCTGGTCGACTTCGAGTTGCCGCCGGAAGAGTAGGAAGCATTGGGTAGTTTTGCAATTGAGTAATTGGGTAATTTGAAACGTGATCGGCCTGACGCCGGAGGACCGTGATGCTTGGGTCTACCAAGATCGTTGCTTTTGTTCCCACTAGAGACGCCGAGAACGCTCGGGCTTTTTACGAGGGTGTATTGGGGTTGCGCTTTGTGAGCGATGATGGGTTCGCCCTGGTTTTCGACGCGAATGGAATCATGGTGCGGGTGGCGAAAGTCCAGCCGCAGTTCACGCCGGCGCAGTTTACTATTCTGGGATGGCAGGTCACGGAGATCGAGAAAATTGTGGTGGGACTCCAGGGGAAAGGCGTGCAGTTCGAGAGGTATGGATTTTTGGAGCAGGACAAGCTTGGGATATGGACTACGCCGACGGGGGAGAAGGTGGCGTGGTTCAAGGATCCCGACGGGAATGTCTTGTCCGTTTCGCAGCATGTCTAGCACGACTTGGTAACTTGGCAATTTGGTAATCGGGTAATTGGAGCCACTACTCCACGTTCCAGCCGGTGACTTCTACTGCTGCTTTTGCTGCTCCTAGTTCATTGGCGCGGTAGGTGGCGGTTAGTTCGCGTTTCTCGCCGGGGAGCAGAGAGATGTAGTTGTCTTCCCAGATGACGGGCAGAATCTCTTCGCCTTTCGCACCTTTATTCAGTTTCATCCTCACGAAGAAGGCGAGGCTCTTGTTTGGATTTTCTACCGTGACGTGGGTGACGGACTCTTCGCCTTTGCGCTCGGTGTGGCTCGTAACTTTAAGCTTTAGCTTGGGGAGTTGCGCGAGGGCGGTGTAATCGGCGAAGGAGTCGGTGGGAGTCATCCACCAGTTGGACTTGGCCCAGTCAAGAGTCTCCGGTTTGGTGGAGAGCCAATAGAAGTTAGAGCCGCCTAGTTTCCCGGTCGAGTTTGTGAGCCTTAACGCAACAAAGTACACAGGGCTCAGGCCATCGACCTCGGGGAGCGTTAATACTTTCGCGGTGCTGTCGGCGGGGACGTCGACGAGATCTTCGTGCGAAAACTTCTCGGTCATGTCGAGGTTGTAGATTTTCGTTGTGAGCTTCAGGCCTTGGGCGTCTTCATATTGGCTGCTGACCACCCAGATGGAATGATCGTCGTAGCCGTAGACCGGGTGCAGCGGCTCCATGGCGCGCTTAGCGCCGAAGTAGCCGCCGGCGGGGCGCAGGTAATAGTCGTAGAGATGCCAGATCATCGAGGGCCAGGCGTTGTTGAGCATCCACTGAATCACGCCGGTCGACTGATACTTGTTGCGGCTGTAGGCCTCGTACATGGCGCGCACGCCTTCGTAAGTTTGCAGTTGCGACTTGGCGGCAAAGTCTTCAACGCTGTCTGACTTGCCGTAGCGGTTGGCGAGTGCGTCGCTGAAGACCTGAATGGTCTTGAATTCTCCGCCGCCGGCGTGGTAGTTCCATACATCGTCGATGGGCCACAGGTGATCCTTGCCGACCATGGCGCGAATGCTTTCGATGGGTGGGACGGCCGGGCCCATGCTGGTTTCGGTGTTGAAGCCGTAGGCTCCGCCGCAGCCGCCGGGGTTGCACTGCTTGCGGTTGGGCTGGCCTTGCAGGGTGTCCTGCTCCCAATAGCCTGGAGCTACGTACTCATACGGCCCCGTCATTTTAACGCCGCTGTCTCCGGTGACCGTGGTTGGCTTGCCAGTGGCGGAGGATACTACAGGGTTCGGCCACAGAAGCTGCTTTTCGATCTCGAGATACATCTGTTCGACGTCGGGCGGAGGCGGGTTGTCGCTGCCGTTCAGCCACATCACCAGGCTGGGGTGGCTGCGCAGGCGGTAGATCTGATCGCGCAGAGACTGCTGCGCAACTTCAAAATCCTGGGGTTTCCAGCGCGGCCAGCGTTCCCAGAAGTCGCAACAGCACCATCCGGCCATGACCAGAATTCCCTGGCGGTCCGCGAGATCGAAGAACTCCTGCGTCTCGAGTTTGCCTTCGAGGCGGACCGTGTTCAATCCCATATCGCGCACATAGCGGAGTTCATCCTGCAGGTGTTGGGAGTTTTCGCGCAGCATCATGTCGGGAGTCCAGCCGCCGCCGCGAATGAGAATGTTCTTGCCGTTGATGTGGAAGGCGCGTCCGCCGGTGGGATTCACCTCGGAGGTGACTTCGCGGATGCCGAATTGAGTTTGCGAATGATCGCTGACCTTGCCGTTGACCTCGAACGTCATGGCGAGCGGGTAGAGACTCGGCTTGCCCATTTGTGCCGGCCACCACAGTCGCGGATGGGTGGCTACGAGCTGAGGGAACTGATCAGGAGTGAAGGTGATGTCTTTGGTTTCGTTGGCAGCGAGTTCGACCTCTTGTTCGAAGGCGACCTTTTCGATCTGACCCTTCAGCCTGCCTCTTACCGGCTCGCCGGTTCCGTTCTTCAGTTGGGCGGTGACGGTGAGCTGAGCGGATTCGCTGGTGGGCAGGTCGAGTTTCGATACGACCGTCGGATAGCGCAGCGCCACTGGGCCGCTGGTAGCGAGGTAGACCTCGCGCCACAAGCCCATGTTCTTGTCGGGAGGAGCTGGGTTCCAGTCGACGAAGGTGATTGCGAGATCGTTCTCCGTGGGGGCAAAGACCTGGACTGCGAGAACGTTTTCGTGGCCGGGTTTCAGCGAGTTGGTGACATTGAATTCGTAAGTGCGCCAGGCTCCGGCGATGTTGTCGGAGTTGGCAATTTGTTTTCCATTAAGGAACACGTTGGCGCGATAGTTGACGCCTTTGAAATTCAGCCAGACGATTCTTCCGGTATAGGAAGCAGGCACGGCGAACTGCTTCCGATACCACCAGGAGACCGCGTAGGGACTGTCGGTCTGCATAGCGATGTTGGAGAAATTTCCGCCGATGGGGTAGGTCACGCCGGGAAACTGGCGGAGGTTTGTGGCGAAGAACGGGTCTGGCAAGGTTTTGTCTTTTACCAGCGCCGACACTACTGTCGTGGGCACCGTGGCGTCGTGCCAGCCTTTGGGAACGAAGGCGGCGGTGGCGATGGTCTCGCCTTTGGCCTCGACTTTGGCGGAAGATTGAAGGGTCCAATGATCGCGAAGAATTAGCTTCTCGGCGTGCACTGCGGGGCTGGCAGGCTTGGAACCAGCGAGGTCGGCGGCCAGGAGCAAGTGCGAGCCGAGAAATGTGACCGCCAACAACTTTGCCAAGAAGCGTGCGGAGAAAGCCAGGCGTTGTTCTCTTGCGCTTGCAGGATTCATGTTGCTCCCTTGCGTGCCGCTGGGCACTGGTGCTAATGCAGTTCCGTGGACCTAGGTCCGGGAATAAGATGGATAACACTTCTAGTGATACGTTTCAATAGGCGAATTTCACTGGATGGGAGGCAACCGCTGAGCCTCTCTGCCAACAAGCTTGTGGTGTCGCTGGGATAAACGCCCGGTCAACGGCCTGTGACGGCGCAGGCAGGTTGCATGGATCCTTCAGCGGGCAAGGAACACGCCCACCTCAGGATGACGGAGCACGGGTGAATGGCGGCGCCTAAGCATGTGGGTTGATTGGTTTATAATTATTGATTCTACGCATACCTCGGAGTGACAAGAAGATGATTCGATTTCTGCAAACTGAAGGACCGTTCAAGAAGATCGTGCTCAGCGGATTGCTCTTATTGATTTGCGCGGCTATGGCCATCACGCTGATTCCCGGCGGTCTCGGCAATGATCTGATGGGTACGCCTGGCAAGGGGATTGTCGCCAAGGTGAGTGGCGAGGATATTACTGTCGAACAGGTGAAAGAAGCGGCGCGCAACATGGCGCAACAGCAAGCGCAGCAATACGGCGCGAACGCATCGATGCTGATGCCTTTTCTGATGCAGCGGGCCACTCAGCAAGCAGCCAACCAATTGATTGACCGGCAAGCATTGGTGACCGAAGCGCAGCACCTGGGCTTGAGGGCTACGCTACAGGAAGTGCAGGATGACTTGCAGCACGGCCGCTATGCTGGAATCTTTTTTCCCGGAGGAAACTTCATCGGTGAGGCTGAATACAAGGGCATGCTGCAGCAGCACAACCTTACTCCTGCGACGTTCGAAGACGGTGTTGGCAAGGAGATTCTGATCAGCAAGCTGCAGGCGCTGATTACCGGCAGTGCGTCAGTGAGCGATGAGGCGATCCGCAAGGAGTTTACGAAACAGAATACGAAGGTGAAGTTTGAGTATGCAGTCCTGAAAGAGGACGACATCAAGAAGGGGCTTCATCCCACGGTTGAGGAACTCAAGGCTTATTACGACAGCCACCAGAAGAATTACGCCAACTCCGTTCCGGAGAAGCGCAAGATCAAATACGCGGTGCTTGACACGGGGAAAGTTCAGGGTGGAGTGCAGGTAACGCACGACGATTTGCAGGCTTATTACAATCAGCGTCGCGACCAGTATCGTGTGCCGGAGCAGATAAAGGTGAGCCACATCTGGATCAAGATGCCGCTGCCCGGACCAGATGGCAAGATCGACGACAAGGGCGTGGCGGACGCGCAGCGGCGCGCTGAAGAGCTGCTGAAACAATTGCAGAACGGTGCCAAGTTCGAGGACGTCGCCAAGAAATCCTCCGAGGATACGGGAAGCGCCAACGTGGGCGGGTCCCTGGGCTGGATTGGCAAGAGCCAAATGGGCGCTGAGTTTGAGAAGGCCGCAGCGTCTCTGCCCAAGGGAAAGATCAGCGGCGTAGTGAAGACTCTCGACGGCTTCCATATTATTCGTGTTGACGACAGGCAGGACGCTCACATGAAGACGCTGGACGAGGTCAAGGCCGAAATCGAGCCTGCCGTGAAGCAGCAGAAGACTCAGGAAGCCGCGCAGAAGCAAGCGGAGGACTTGCTGCAGCAGGCGAAGACGAAGGGATTGGAAGTGGCCGCGGCAGCGAAGGGCGTGCAGGTGGTCACTTCGGACTTCTTCGGCCGCAGGGACCTGGTGCCGGGGTTGGGTCCGGCGCCGCAGTTTATGGATGCGGTGTTTGGCGCGGCAGAGAAGTCGGCTCCGGAGATGGCTTCGACGTCGCAGGGATTCGCGGTGTTCCAGTTGCTGGCGGTGAAGGCGCCGTCGACGCCCACGTTCGATGAGATTCGCACCCAAGTGGAGCAGCAATTCAAGAACGAGCGGGCGAATGTTCTGCTGTCACAAAAGACGCAGGAGCTTTCCGATCGCGCAAAGAGCGAACATGATCTGAAGAAAGCGGCGAAAGAGCTGGGCGCTTCCGTGAAGACGAGTGACTTCGTGCTGCCCGATGGTCAGGTGCCCGATATTGGGTCGATGACGGGCGAGGCGTCGGTTGCATTTGGCATGAAGCCGGGAGATATCAGTGCGCCGATCAACGGACAGGGAAGCGGGGCGGTAATTTCCGTGCTTGAGGTGCAACCTCCCGCGGACACGGACTTCGCCGCCAAGCGCGATCAGATCCGGGAAACCCTGCTCCAGGGCAAGCAGCAGGAAATTTTTGGACTGTTTCTCACCAGCTTGCGCGATCAGATGGAGAAGTCGGGCAAGATCAAGATCAATCAGGATGAATTAAAGGCGCTGACCAAAGCAGGGAGCGAACCGGGAATCTAAGCCAGGAATTTTGTAGCAGGAGTCGAAATCAGATCTGAGGTAGCGACCGAGTTGCATGCAGTTTCCGCGCGCCGCAGGCATATTGTTGCATCCCACGTCGCTGCCGTCGCGCGGCGGCATCGGTGATTTTGGTCCGGCTGCATATCAGTTTGTGGATGCTCTCGCATCCGCTCGGCAGGGACTCTGGCAAGTTCTTCCACTCGGTCCGCTGGGCTATGGCAATTCTCCTTATTCTTCCATCTCGGCGTTTGCCGGCAATCCATTGTTGATTAGTCTGGAACGTCTGGCCAGCCACGGCTGGATTGAGGCAGGAAAACTTTCTGCGCTTGCCTCCGAATCTGGCGTGGTCGAGTACGATCGCGTCTTTGCCGCGAAGATGCCATTGCTGTTTGAAGCCGGGCGCTCTTTTGTCGCTTCGGCTACAGACGACGCGCGCCAGCGCTTTGAGCGCTTCTGTTCCGAAAACGCGTGGTGGCTCGACGACTTTGTTTTATTTGATGCGTTGCGCGCTCAGCAGAAGCTCGCGAGCTGGAACCAATGGCCGGCAGAATTGGCGCATCGTGAACCAAAGGCGCTGGACCAGGCACGCAAGGAACTCGCAGACGACTTGAAAATCCGCGGCGCTTTGCAGTTTGCCTTCTACGAGCAGTGGCAGGCGCTGCGGCGGTATTGTGCGGAACACGCGATTCGCATCGTGGGCGACGTTGCCATCTTCGTGAACTATGACAGTGCTGACGTCTGGATGCACCGCGAATTCTTCCGGTTGAATGAGAATCACGCACCCGAGGTCGTCTCCGGCGTCCCGCCTGATTTTTTCAGCAAGACGGGACAACGCTGGGGAAATCCGCTTTACCGTTGGGACGTGATGAAGGCGCAGAGTTATGACTGGTGGATCCGGCGATTGCGCTGGGCCACGCGGAACTGCGACTACATCCGCCTCGATCATTTCCGAGGGTTCGACCAGTTTTGGGAGATTCCTGCGGCCGATCCGACCGCGATTAACGGCCGTTGGGTGGATGGTCCGCGGGACGACCTGTTTCAGAAGCTGCGCGAGGCTCTTGGGGGCTTGCCGTTTTTTGCGGAGGATCTCGGCTACATTACGCCGGAGGTTCATGCCCTGCGCGACCGATTGCAGATTCCCGGGATGGCCGTGCTGCAATTCGGATTTGGAGACGAAGGCGCGCACATGTATTTGCCGCATCGCGCTGCTGGCAAGGTCATCTACACTGGAACGCACGACAATGACACCACGGTGGGCTGGTTCCGCTCCGGAGCCGCCGATCACGAGCGCCGCAACGCGGAAGCTTACTTCGGACGTTGCGATGATGGGATTCATTGGGCATTTATCCGCGCGGCGCAGAGTTCTGTAGCCGATATGTGTCTCGTCCCGCTCCAAGATGTGCTGGGCCTGGGCAGCGACGCCCGCATGAACACACCGAGCCTGCATGGCGGGAATTGGAAGTGGCGCCTTGCTCCCGGGCAGTTTACGGCGGAACTGACTTCCAAACTTGCGCACCTCGCAGAAGTGACGGACCGGCTGCCTCGGCCATTTCCAGTTCCTGCGGACGAGAACTTCGCAGCCTAAGACGGCCCCCGTTGATTGTGAATGGAGTGTTAAAAGGTCCGGAGCTTTGCGCGTGGACCCGGATCGTGTATAGAAGTTACGGAGAGTTTTCTTGGCGACGGAACCCATTATCGAGGCGCGGGGGATTGAGAAATCGTATCCCCAGCCGGACGGGACGCGGATTCAAGTGGTGGGGCTGACGGATTTTTCCATTGAGCCGGGAAAAATCATCGCACTTCTGGGAGCTTCCGGGTGCGGCAAGTCCACGCTGCTGCGCATTCTGAGCGGTCTGTCGCAACCTTCGTCGGGCACGCTGTTGTGGCACGGCAATCCGCTGGATGGGCAAGCGCCGAATGTCGCAATTGTCTTTCAGAGTTTCGCACTGTTCCCCTGGCTCACAGTTCTGGAGAATGTGGAGGCTCCGCTGGAAGCGCGAGGGGTCGCTGCTGTAGAGCGGCGCAAACGCGCGCTGCGCATGCTGGATGCGGTGGGTCTTGATGGCTTTGAGACGGCGTATCCCAAAGAGCTTTCCGGCGGCATGAAGCAGCGTGTGGGCTTCGCGCGAGCGCTGGTGGTGGAACCGGAGGTACTGTTTATGGACGAGCCGTTCTCCGCGCTCGATGTGCTCACGGCGGAAAATCTGCGCGGAGAGCTGCTGGAGCTGTGGCTCAACAAGAAGATGCCGACCAGGGCCATCTTCATCGTCACCCACAACATCGAGGAGGCGGTGATGCTGGCGGATCGAATCGTCGTGCTGGGCAGGAACCCGGCCCGCATCCGCTCCGATTTCAACGTGCGGCTCTCGCATCCCCGCGACCGCAAGTCTGCGCGTTTTGTGGAACTGGTGGACTACATCTACAAAGTGATGACGGAACCGGACGTCGAGCATCCTCTGCCAGACCCGGAAAGTACAGGGGAAATCGTGGTGCCGCCGGGAGGGCTGAAGGGAGGGGAGGCGCTGGTCCGCACCAGGACGTATCAGGTTCTTCCACACGCGCGCGTGGGCGGAATCGCCGGACTGCTCGAACTGCTGCACGATCGCGGCGGCCGCGAGGACCTTTTTCGACTCAGCGAAGAGTTGGTGATGGACGTGGCGGATCTGCTGCCTATCCTGGAGGCTTGCCAGTTGCTGGGTTTCGCGCAACTGAAGGAGGGCGATGTGCAACTCTCGCGAGAGGGAGTGAAGTTTGCCGATGCCGATATTCAGGCCCGCAAAATTTTGTTCCGCCAGGCAGTGCTGGAATACGTGACCCTCCTCAAGCAGATCGACAGCATTCTGAAGCGAAAGTCGGACCACTCCATCAACGACGAGTTTTTTCACGACATTCTCGACGAGCACTTCTCGGAAGAGGAAGTGCAGCGCCAGTTCGATACCGCGGTGAACTGGGGCCGCTACGCTGAGATTTTCGACTATGACCGTGCAAGCGGCCGGCTGGTGCAGCCCGAAACTGGGCAGCCGGAAGGGTCCCCGGCAGCGGTTCTCGAGAACCACCCTTCAACTCCCGCGCCAAAATCTTGATCGTGCGCTCCGGTTGATGGAAAGAACCATTCCATGAAGAGAAGCGTCACGTTGCGAGGATTCTCGGCTTACCGCCTGTGGGCGCAGTTACCGCGGATCGAAGTGTCGCGCTTGCCGGATGTAGTCATGTTCGCGGCGGGAATTGCGCTTTTCTATGGTGTCGTGACGGTGGGGCACTCGTGGTTTGGGGCGTTCACGCCTTCGGTTGAGATCTCGCGCAGTTTGTGGGCGCTTCCCGCCTATGCGGGCTATTCGCTGTTGCGCATCACCGTCGCTTACTTGTTGAGCCTGGGATTCACGCTGGTTTACGGCTACGTGGCTGCGTACAACCCGCGCGCCGAGCGTTTCATGATTCCGCTGCTGGATGTTTTGCAATCGATCCCGGTGCTTAGCTTTCTTCCGGGAGTGATGCTGGCTATGGTGGCACTCTTCCCCGGCCGGCAACTGGGAGTGGAGCTGGGTGCAATCCTTCTGATCTTCACCGGGCAAGTCTGGAACATGGCGTTCAGCTTTTATGCCTCGCTGAAGAGCATTCCGAAAGACATGCGGGAGGCGGCTGCGATCTACCGCTTTAGCTGGTGGCAGCGTTTCACCGAGATGGAGTTGCCGTTTTCGGCGATCGGGCTGGTCTGGAATTCCATGATGTCAGTGGCGGGAGGATGGTTTGCGCTGATGGTTTGCGAAATGTTCGTGCTGGGGCCGCGCGATTTTCGGCTACCCGGACTGGGTTCGTATTTGCAAACTGCAGCCAGCGCGGGCGACACGCGCTCGATCCTCTGTGGCATTGGCACCATGGTTGCGTTGATCGTGCTGCTGGATCAGTTTGTGTGGAGGCCGGTCATCGCGTGGGCGGAGAAATTCAAAGTGGAGCAGGTGGAGAGCACCGACGCGCCGCGGTCCTGGGTGCTGAACGTGGTGGAACGTTCCACCGGGCTGGCGAAGATACGCGAGAAGACTCTCAGGCCGCTGGGGGAGCGTCTGCTTTTGTATTTTGCCCGCAAGCACACGGAAGAAAATGTCGAGGAACGGGCGGGGCCGTGGCGGGAGTGGATTCTGCGCGGACTGGCGGTGGCAGCGCTGGCTGGTGTCGGCTATGGTGTCTTGCGAGTCGCGATCATTCTCAGCGGATTGCAGAAGGCTGCAGTGCATGAGGCGGCGCTCGGCCTGGGAGCAACGTTTCTGCGCGTGAATGTAGCCCTGTTGATTGGTGCTCTGTGGACGATTCCGGCGGGGGTGGCGATCGGCTTTAATCCCAAGCTGGCGCGCATCGCGCAACCGCTGGCGCAGATTGCGGCGTCGGTTCCGGCTACTGCGTTGCTTCCAGTAATCCTGCTGCTGCTTATTCGACTGGGAGGAGGTCTCGGGCTGGCGTCCATCGTGGTGCTCTTGCTGGGGACGCAATGGTACGTGTTGTTCAACGTGATAGCCGGGGCTATGGCGATCCCAACGGATCTAAAGGAATGCTGTTCGGTCTTCCGGTTTCGGGGGATCGAGCGCTGGAAGAAGCTGATCCTGCCGGGAATTTTCCCTTATCTCGTAACTGGGCTGGTGACGGCCTCTGGCGGGGCGTGGAACGCCAGCATCGTCGCCGAGTATTTTCATTTCAAAGGGCACATCTACACTACGACGGGACTGGGTGCGACGATTAGCCAGGCTACGGATACGGGCGACTTCCATCTGCTGCTGCTCGCGACCATCATGATGGCGGCTACAGTTGTTACGATCAATCGACTGGTGTGGCGCAAGCTCTATGCGCTGGCTGAAACACGCTTCCGGCTGGAAACGTAGAATTCAGCGCGGCTTATATCTCTGTGACCTCAACTTCGTTGCCTCGTTCGGCAGGATACAGGATTGGGCTGCGTCCTTGAGAACGGCTGCCAACTCCGTGCCTAAATCTCCAAGGTCTGCCGGAGTCATCAACTGCTGCAGGCGCTCGAAAAGCTGGCGCTCTTCTTTGCGGATGTGGGCGGAGAGTTGCCGTGCGAAAACTGGCAGGGTTTCCGTAGACATGCATCGGCCTTCCGCTTGCGAGAAGGACTCCCGAAGCGCGGCGTGATCGGCGATTAATTCTTCCACCAGCGGGACGAGTTCGGGAAACTGGCGGGCAGCGGGGAACAGCGCTTCCTCTTCGGCGGAGAAATGAAATTTGATTTCCTGCTCGAAGTGCTGTTCGATTTCCGTCTGCCAGGCTTCGAGGTCGGAGTCGGGGATGGGCTGCGCGCGCTCGATGCGCACGCACAAAGCCAGCGCCTTCTGGTGCTGGTGCGAAAGTGGGATCAGGTTCTTATCGCGCAGCATGGAGTCGCATCACGACACCGTCACTGGTTCTGAATCCTCGGTGATCGCGGGACGTACTGTCAGCCAGTCCGTGCGAACGCGCTCCCACTCCTGGATCAGCATGCCGTTGGCCTCGAAGAAACTTCGAATGCGGGCACGTTCCCATCCGGCGACCTCTTCGAGAATGGGCGCCAACACGGCGAAGGCGCTGGTGCTCAGCACGGTGCGCTTGGCTATCTGGGAAACGTGGGTTGACTCCGAGACTGCTATCGTGAGGCCGTCGCGCGCGTTCACCTCCAGCATCACGTGAATATCGGAGCTGCCGTCTCCCGTGTAGATCACGTGATCGGGACCGGTCACGTGCTCGACCAGCAACTGCTTAAGGACAGCCACCTTGCCATAGCCCGCAGTCGCCCGAATGATGCTGTCGATTTCGCCGGAAGGCTTGTAACGAAACTCGGTGCCAAAGATGTGATCCTGCGGAACGATGCCCTCCAGCGCGGAGTAGATCACTTCGACTGGTGCGGCCGAGAGTACGTAAAAGTCGAAGGAGTAGCCGTCCACGCCAGCCTCAAGAATTTGATAGAGCGCCTTGATGTCCCCCTTGAGGCGAATGCGCTTGCCTACTTCGTGAAGATGTTCCTTCCGGACCTTGGCTTTGAATTCAGGGTCGTGAAGCAGAAGGTAGGCGAGTTCAGCTCCCTGCTGCACCAGGTTAATCTTCGCCATGCCCTTGGCTTTGCGTTCGAACTCGGCGGTGGGAATGCCAACGAGCTCGGCGAGCACGTAGCCGGAGTCGTTAAAGGTGAGCGTCTGATCGAAGTCGCTCGCGAAAATATAGCGTTTTAAAGGCTTGTCTGCCATACAAATTAGATTCGCAGTGGGCTCAGAGGGCCCATTAAAAGAATCGATAGAGATTATATGCGGTCCTGGTTAAATCATCGTTAACAAAACGAAATGCAGGATGAAGAGGTTAGACATTCAAGGATGGGGAGCAGATGTAGTTCCGAGATTAGCGGCCGCGCCTCAGCAGTAAACATCCTCCAATGAGAGACAGGATCAATACGACCACGCCGGCGGCCATGCCTGCCAGGAAGGCAGGATTGTGAACATCGTCGTGAGAGGCCGCGACAAAGAAATAGTGGTGCAGCAAATGTCCGAAGGCCAGCGTAGTCAGCAGTACGGCAAGCCCGCTCAGGATGTTCAGGATTCGCATGGTCGCTCCCCGCTTACGCACGACAGTCTCACACAGATTGCAGCAAGCTGCAACGAATTGCGCACTGGCTGACCTGACTCGGACTGCCTTTACTAAATTCGCCGACGCGTCCAGAATAGAAGTTCGGCTCGCAAACCGCTGCGAAAGCTAATCCATATACAGGAGCACTCATGCCAGCATCTGGTGAATTGATTCGTTCGATGAATTACGTGGAAGACATTACAACGACGTTGCGCCGCATCTGCATTTCGATTCCGGCCATGAATACCGAGGAGCGCAAACGGCTGGCGGATTCGTTGCGCGCCGCCGGGGGTGCGCTCAACAGCGCGATTGCGGATTTGGAAAAGGCGGGCCCGCAGTGATGGAGGTTAAGACTGTCGCCGTTATCGGCGCCGGGATCATGGGCCGGGGCATCGCACACTCTGCGGCAGTCGGCGGATACCGTACCATTCTGGAAGATCTGCTGCCTGCGGCGCTGCGGCGAGCCGAAAGCGAGATTCGGGCGAATCTCGACAAGGCAGTCGAACTAGGCAAGGTGACTGGGCCTGACGCCGACGCGGCTTTTGGCCGGTTGGAGTATGCAGGGTCTGTGGAAGAGGCCGCGCGCGAGGCCGATCTGGTGATTGAAGCTGTGCCGGAAGAGATGGAGTCGAAGATTGAGATTTTTACTCTCCTCGACAAGATTTGCCGTCCGACTACGATTCTGGCGTCGAATACCTCTTCTCTCAGTATCACGGAAATTGCCAGTGTGACTTACCGGGCGAAAAAATGCGTGGGCATGCACTTCTTCAATCCCGTGCACAAGATGAAGCTGCTGGAAGTCGTGCGCGCTTTGGAGACTGACGACGACACTCAGGCCACTGCGGTTGACGTGGGCCGGCGCATGGGAAAAGAAGTGGTGGTGATCAAGGAAGCGCCAGGCTTCATCACCAGCCGCATCAATGCGATGATCGGTAACGAGGCGTTCTACATGCTTCAAGAGGGGATCGCTTCTGCCGCCGACATCGACAAGGCGCTGAAGCTGGGACTCAACCATCCCATGGGGCCGTTCGAGCTGGTCGATCTGGTGGGACTGGATACGCGGCTGAATATTCTCGAGTATCTGCACAAATCACTGGGAGAGAAATATCGCCCGGCGCCGCTGCTGGTGCAGTATGTGAAGGCGGGACGGCTGGGGCGGAAATCGGGGCGCGGGGTCTATGAGTATCCGGAGGTTGCGGTGACAAAGGATTCGCCTGCCGGGGTTGCGCGTTAGACCTATTTTCGGAGGTGCCCGCCGCCGCCCACGACGGCCGTCGGAAGGTGAGTCGTGCTAACAGGTGCGGGCGAAGCTCAGACCGGATAAGGAATCGATCTTCGTCTGCTTTACTCCCTTGCTCGCAATCAGAACCTGAAAGCTTTCGCCCATGCCCGCGGGCGTGACCAGGTGCTTGAGTTGCAGCGCGACTTTCGCACGTTCCTGGGGCAGGAGGCAGTCTTCGAAGGCGTCGGCAAACTGGTTGGCTTCGCCGATGCCCATCAGGAATTGAGATTGCGTGACGAGTTTGTGCGTTTGCATGCCGTGTTTTTCGGCGGAGGCGGCAAGGGCGGTGAAGTTTACGTCGGCGGTGATGTCCTGTTCGCCGGGGGCTTCGTAGGGGTTGGCGCTTACCGAATGCTGGCGAAGGGCTTTCAGGGTTCCCCGATGGCGGCCGGCGAGTTGTTCTGCGCGGGTGTAGCCGTAGTCGATGGCGATGAAAAATCCGCGCTGGATGTTGGCCGATACTTTATCCATGTAGTTTTGCGCGGCGAGAGGCGCTTCGACGCGTTCGTGCGGTTCGGGATGAATTGAGTAGCGGTCGAGGAATTCAAGTTCATCCCGCGAAGGCAGTTGCCAGGTTTCAACGAAATGGCCATCGCGCGTGCCGATGCGGAGGGAGCCGTTCGCGCTGAGAATTTCGACTGGGAAGGCGTCGAAGAATTCGTTGGCGAAGACGATGGTGGACGTGCTGCGGGGCGACAGAGTATCGAGCGCAGTGAGTTCTGCTTTCCCGGACTCGACGTGGTGTCCCAGAGTTGCTTGCAATCGCTCGCGTAAAGCGGGTGAGCTCTCGATCAGGACGTAGCGCAGGGCGCGGAAGAAATCCGGGAACTTCTTTTCCGACCAGCCGAGCACGTCTTGCGCAAACAACCCGCGGCCGGGGCCAAGTTCAACTAGGTCGATGCGGTCAGGCGAACCCAGGGCGCGCCACATTTCGTCGAACTGACGCGCCATCAGACGTCCAAAGACGGCATGGACGTCGCTTGAAGTGTAGAAATCGCCAGCCTTGCCGAATTGCTCCGCATTTCGCGAATAGTAGCCGTGGTCTCGGTCGTAGAGGCAGAGTTCCATGTAGCGCGAGAAGGGAATTGGGCCGCGCTTGCGGATTTCCCGCTCCATTTTTTCGCGTAGCGGATTCACAACCCCTTCCGGCGGCGGTCGGCGCGGTCCTGCGGGGTGCGGATGAACATTTCGACGAAGTAGTCGTGCAGGGCGTCGTAGAGTTGGCGCTGGAAACTCCATTCGAACTGCGAGTGGTCGAGGTCGCGGGGATGGAGATCGAAGTAGTACGTGTGCACCGGGATGGTCGCGTCTTTGAATTGGATGATGATTTCCACGCCTTCGCCCTTGGAGCGCGCGGAGAATGTCAGCAGAGGATGCTCGTAGAGGCGGAGTTGGGCTAGGACGCGGTCGAGGCGGGTGGTGGCGGTTTCGGGCACAGGGGGATTGTAAAGCAGGTGAGCTTGAGGCGCGCAGGCGAGTACGAGGGCAGGATGCCCCCGCGACAGCAGCAGGACGCCGACGCTACGCCGCTATTCGTACCGGAGCGCTTCGATCGGATTCAGTCTCGCAGCTTTGATCGCAGGCAACATGCCGCTGATGATGCCGACGAAGCTGAGAATTGCTGTTGACCAGATCAGCGTGGCCGAGTCGATGTAGAGGTGGATGTCGCCTTCGCTGGCGTTTTCCTCAAAGGCGCTCCAGAGCGTGAGCGAGCCTACGCTCCAGGAAACCAGATACGCCAGCACCACGCCTAGAAGGCCGCCCAGAGCGGTGATCACGAGGGCTTCAGTCAGGAACTGAAATAGGATGTGCCAGCGATGCGCTCCCAGCGCTTTTTCGACGCCGATCTCGCGGGTGCGCTGGGTTACCGAGACCAGCATGATGTTCATCAGGCCCACGCCGCCGATGCCTAGCGTCAGCAAACCGATGAAGCCGAGCAGAATCTTGATGCCGGTGCTGATGACTTGCAGATCGAGCAGGTCGGCGAAGACGTCGAAGACGAAGATCGCCCGGTGATCCTTGGGATCGAAGTTGTGGTGGAAGGCCATGGAGTTACGCACGGCGGTTACGATCTTGGCGTGGTCGCCTTCGTATTCCATCACGATGGAATTCAGGTAGTAGGTCTTGGCCAGATCGCTCATAGCGCTGAAGGGAATGTAGACGTGGCCGTTGATGTTGTCGTCGCCGTTCTGCACCTGGTGGCGCAGCACGCCGATCACCTGATACGAAATGCCGTCGAGGCGGATGCTTTCGCCGAGGGCAGTCTGGCCGGAGAAAAGTTTCTTTCGCACGTCCGAGCCGATGATGGCGACACGGGTGTGAGTAAAGTCGTCGGCCTCGCTGAAGAAGCTGCCTTCGTCGGTGTCCAGGCGGCGCATGCGGCCATACGATGCATAGACGCCGCTGACGCCGTAGGTGGCGCTGCGAGTGCCGTAGGCGACCAGACTCTGCTTTGCGACCTCGGGAGAAACGTGTTTGAGCAGGGGCACTTCGTCGCGGACGTAGTCGAGATCGTTGACCGTCAACTTGACCTCGGCGCCGGCCTTGGTTCCTCCGGCTTGTAACTCGGTGCGGCCGGGAAAGATGAAAACCAGATTTGTGCCAAAGGAGCGGAAGGCTGCCCAGAGGCCACGCTCGAAACCCGATCCGTAGGCCAGCAAGAGCACGACCGTCGCGATTCCCCAAGCCATGCCCAGCATGGTCAGCACGCTGCGGCGGCGATTGTGGCGGAGCGCGTTGAAAGCTTGCCTGCCTAGGTCTGTGAGCATCATTACTCCAAAGTCAGAAGTCAGAGGTCAGAATGCAGAAGTAAGAACAGGTTCGTTTGTACTTCTGCATTCTCACTTCTGACTTCTGCATTCCTACTCCTGCCTCAAAGCTTCTACCGGTTCCATGAGCGCGGCTTTACGCGCGGGATAGAGGCCAGCGGAGATTCCGGCGACTGCCAGCGAGCCGATTGCCGCCAGAGCGGAAGCGGGAATGATTCGCGGCGTATCAAAGCCCTCCGGAGCCGGCAGCATGGCCAGCAGCGTGACAAACCCCGTGGCCAGTGCCAATCCGATGCCGCCGCTGAATGCGGTGAGGAACGCTCCTTCGACAAAGAATTGCGTGAGAATATTTTTGTGAGTTGCGCCTAATGCTTTTCGCAGACCGATTTCTTTTGTTCGTTCGCTTACCGATACCAGCATGATGTTGACGATACCGATGGCGCCGAGTCCTAAAGTCACAACTCCAACCACGCCCAGGAACCAATCCATAGCGTCGAAGATCTTGGCCACGCGCTGCATGTTTTCGATGGTGTCCCAGTCTTCAAAGGCGTCTTCCAGCTTTGCGTCGAAGCCGTGGCGGCTGGCGATGATCTGGTGAATCTCGTTTTTGGCTTCGGTGTGCAGATCCTTGCGGACGGGCTGGTAGTTGATAAAAGAAATGGCATCTTCGGAATTTGCCTTGGTCAGGCGAAAGAGATTGCGCATGGTTTCGATGGGGATGAAGATGCGCGAGTTAGTGCCGTTGTTTCCGTCGCGGCCCACCTTGGCGACCACGCCGATCACGTCGAAGCTGATTCCGTTCAGGAGAATCGTGGAGCCCACAGCGGGGCGTCCGGGGAACATGTTCTTGAGCAGCTCCCATCCCACGACGGCGACGCGGCGGCGCTCGACGTTATCCTGATCGTTGAACCAGCGCCCCGGCTCGATGGGCACATTGCGAATCTGATTGTAGTCGGAGGCTACGCCGAAGACCTGGCCGTTAGTCGAGCCGTAGTCGCTGACGGCGCGGATATCTTCACGATTCAGCACCGGAGACAACGCGCCAACGAACTTTGCCCGCTGGCGGACGGCGGAGTAGTCCGCGTAAGTAAAGTAGTAAGTTTGCCCGGACTGGGTGCTGCCCGCAACTGCCGGAATGCGTCCGGGAAACATGAACATGATGTTTTGTCCGAGAGTGGCGAGCTGTTTTTCCTGGCCGCTGCGGAAGCCTTCTCCCAAACCCACCAGCAGTAGCAGAGAGCCTACGCCCCAGGCGATTCCGAACATGGTGAGGAAAGAGCGCAGCTTGTGCGCCCATAGCGTGGAAAGCGACTGCCGAATGATGTCGAGAAGTATTCGCATGTGTTATGCCCCCACGCCTCCGGGGAGGTGCGTGGGGGCCCCGGGCAACGTTCAGGCGAGGGGTCTCAATCCCGCCCAACGATCTGTTGTTTGATACGCAGCCGGGTCATGCGAAGTTCCCTTGCTGTCATTGGTTTCTTAGACCGGGAAGGGGCGGAAAAGGTTAGCTGAGGATGAGAATTTGGAACCTGGCGTGATTTAGAGCATTCCTGCAGCAGGACTCGCGAGCCTCAGAACTCGAAATACCCTCCGGATGGCGCTGACCGAATAGTGCCGTCGGTACCGGTTGCGGGCAGTAAGCTTAAAACTCCGCTTAGGCTTTCCCATGCCGCCTGGTTCAGCGCGGGATCTGAGCCAACCAGGTCGCGGATCATGTCCCAAGCAGCCACGTTGAGTGCGCCCTCGGGAGGTGGCCCCATGGCAAGGGAGACGGAACATTGTGGGCAGAAAGATACGCGATGAGCCGTGGACTTCTGCCGCGGCTTGATCCCCACCGTTTGAGCAAACATGTAGAGGGCGACCGATTTCTGTCCGGGCCCAAGTTCACGATTACAGCGAAGGCAATGCATGTTCTCCAAGGATCTCCCGGCCGAAAATTGCGGCCCATGGAATATGAATATTGTCTTCGCAGGGACGCCAGGTGCAAGTATGTAGAAGGATTCCGGCGAGACCTCAGCGTCCGGATTCAGTAGCTCTGCGTCGAGAACCAAGGTTTGCTCTAGGCAGAGGCGGCTGGCATCCGGCACTCTGTTGCGATGAGTGCGAATGCGAGGGATCACCGAGGTCCGGGTCTGGCAGTCATCGAGTCGCGGATGCAGACCGCCCGGCCATCGGCACGTTTCGTTCGATTGTCCCACCTCCGCAAGCTGCTCAATTGCGAGCAGGTAGCGGCGGTATGTTACCGGGTGCGCAGCGGCAGTATTGAGTTCTTGCTGGTGCGCACGCGCGGCAGCCGCCGGTGGACTTTTCCCAAAGGCAGCGCTGAGGCGGGACTGACCCATGCCCAAGCGGCGGCGCTTGAGGCCTTCGAAGAAGCTGGGGTTCATGGGCGGATCGAAGAAATCTCGTTCGCCCAATATGTTCGAAGGCGGAGCGAGGCAGGCAAACAGACCTCGATACCTGCCGAGAAAGCGGTCGTGGTCAACACGTATCTTTGTGAAGTGTTGCGGCTCAGACCTCCGCAAGAGTCCAACCGGGATCGCACCTGGTTTTCTATAGAGGACGCAAAGAGGAGCTTGCGGGAAGGACGCAAGCCGGATGAGGGAAATGGGCTCGCGCGCGTGATCGACAGAGCCGTGGCCTGCGTCCAGAGAAGGTGCGAAAGCGACATCGCCAACGACCGTTGGCAAGACACTCGGCTACAACTAGACCAGCCTCGGCTGGATATACAGCAAAAAGACGCACTACAAAAAGTGCGATTCGATTTTGCGGAAGCGTACGGCGATGCAGCCATGTCCGTGTCGCACATTCGCCGTCAGATACGCGGCATGCGGCAATCCGCTGAGCCGGTTGACGACTATCGTCCCCGCCAGGCGTTGCAGTGTGAGGTCCTTGAATTCAGTCCAACGCGATGGAAGAAAGACAGGGCTCTGGGACCGGGCACCAAGAAAGGCTGAAATCGCCTCCTAAATTCAAATCTTACTCTTTGCTCTTCGGCCGTTCGAAAGGCTTCTGGAGATATTTTCGCGCTTCTTCGAGAGCGGCGAAGGTATCGTCGTTGGTCTGAATGGCTTGACGGTATTCGTTGATGGCGCGCTCGCGTTGGCCGGTGATGTCGAAAATCTTACCCAACTGGATATGGCTCCACACTTCCGTCCAGCGGGGATCCCCGTCGCCATTGATCGACGAGCGATAAGAATTAGCAGAGGACTGATAGTTTCTCTGAAGGAAGAAAATCTCCGCGATGCGGTAGTGGGCAAGAGAGCTGTTCCTGTTGAGATCGAGCGCTTTGTTAAATTCAACCAACGCTCCGCTCAGATCGCCTTGCTGCTGCATGGCCTGGCCGCGAAGAATGGACGAACGCAGCTTCACGTCCGAGGAGTTTGTGAGTACGTGATGGTCAGGATCGACGGCGATGCGGCGCGGCCGTCCGAAGGTTTCAACAGTGAATGGCGAGTTCGTTCCAACCACTTCAATTCTCTTGTCTTCCGTTTTGCCGTCGGTGTCGATGCGCAGGTCCACCGGCATGCGGAAGAGATCGAGATCCTGGGAAATCTCCCCAGTAACACGGAACCCTTTGTTGCTGCCGAGGCGATAGGTAGTGTATTTCACCTTGAATTCGGGAGCGCCGGTGGAATCGAGCCACTGGGAGAAGAACCAGACGAGTTGCTCGCCATAATTTTTCTCGGCGATGGCGCGGAAGTCGTCCATGCTGGCGGACTTGCCCGCGTAGGTTTCGGCGAACTCGCGCATGGTCTTATTGTATTTGTCTTCGCCCATCACCCAGCGCAGCATATGCAGGATCATCGCGCCCTTGTCGGTTACGAGCGACTGAAACTCGGTGGAGAAAGGATCAAGCTTGCTGGCGCTGGAGAGCGGAACCGTGTCATACGCCAGTGCGCCCACGGACATATCCTTTACCGCTTCTTCCAGGCCCGCCGCACTGGCGGCGTTTTCCACGTACAAGGCTTCGGAATAGCGGGAGAAACCGTCGATCAGCCACCAGTCGTCCTTCGTGGCGGGGCTTACTGAAGCTCCCCACCATTGATGGCCGATCGCGTTGGCGAGCAGACGGTAGTTGGTTTTTTCCGTGATCGACGGACCTGCGAGGCCGGCGATCTCTGGACCCCACGCGTAGGGAACCGTGTCGCCCGGCAGCTCCACAACGTTGAGCTTCTGCGACAGCGGCGTGCCGTAAAGAGTTATGAAGTAGGTGAACTCCTGGATTGCGGTGGTGGTGTATGTGGTAGCCAGCGCCTGGTGGGCCGGCTTGAAGTAGACATGCAGGTCCAGCCCGGCCTCGTCGCTTTTATATTCCTGGAAGATGCCCGCAACGATAGTGCCGGGAAAGCTGGGCTTTGCGTAAACGAAGGTAAATGTCTTGGTCGCGAGGCCGTTCGTATTAGGTTTCTTTGAAGGAGGATTGTCGGTGGTTGTGGCCTTTCCGCTTCCGATCGCTACCATGTGAGATGGGACGGTGACGCTGATTGTTGCGGTGAAGCGGTTGAGGCCATAGCCGCTCACGGGAAACCAGCGTCCGGAGTAGAGCAGGTAACTAGTGTCGTCGCCGACATAGGCGAGCTTGAGGCCAGGGACCGGGCTGTCATCAGCGGTCTCAAGCCGGCCTTCGTATTCGAAGGTGAGAGTGGTGGAAGCATCCTTGGCCAGGCCAGCTGGCAAGGGCACGCGGACGGTCGAATCCTGGGTGACACGCTCGGCCGACAGCGGCTGGTTGTTGACGTCCAGCACTCGGGTGACGCGCAAGTCGTTGTGCAGTTCGAAAATGGCAACGCTCAAATCCTGCAGCGCCGTAAATTTGACCTTGGCCCGAGCGGAAATCTGATGCAAGTGAGGCGTGAGCTCGGCCTCGATCTGGTAGTCGTCGACGCGCAGGTGGGTCTTCTCCGCAGCCCATGAGGGGATCGCGGCGAGAGCCAATAGCAGCAGGGCGAGGGGACTGAGGAGAGCGCTTTGAGCGCGCCGAAGGCGAATCTGCATTAAGGAGAGTCTCCGGGAAACGGGGCTAACCATTCCGTATGATGAAGATTCTGACCTAAAAGATGCTGGGAGCACAAGGTTTAACCCACTTTGTCATTTCGAGCGAAGCGAGAAATCTGCTGTTTGCCCACGCTGGCTAACAGGGGTTCGTCATCGCGTTCGCTTCTCGGAATGACAACCGTGGAACGGGTCTCGAGCCGTTGGTCTAGCGAGCGCGGGACGCCAGGGTAAGAATTATGTCGGCGGCGCGGTCTGCCGGGTGTGGGACTGGGCTAGCAGAGGCGCTTTGCGGGGGGCGAAGCAGGGTTTTTACTCGGGTCAGGCCATCCAGCATGCGGTCGCGGGCGGGCCCGTCGGGGAGGATTTCTTTGATTTGCGCGACAACCTTCCCGGCAGTGAAGTCGTGTTGAACCAGCTCGGGCACGACTTCCTCATCGGCGATCAGATTGACCATGGCGAAGCGTGGGACTTTGACTCGCGGCTTGCCCAGCATGTAAGTGAGAGGCGAGACGCGGTAGACCATCACGAAGGGAGTGCGCATCATGGCGGCCTCCACCGTGGCCGTGCCACTGGCGATTATGCCAACGCGGGAATGCCAGAGTGCGGACACGGATTCGGGGACGAGTGTGATGCTGTGCTCGCCAGTTGTTTTTTCTCGGGTCTTTGAGTTGAAAATCAGGGAGTTGAAAATCAGATTTTGCAGGAAGGCGCGGTCGAGCGTAGGGGCGACTGGCAACAGAAATTCGTAAGCGCGACCGAGTTGAGCAGCTGCTTCGAGGATGGTTGGAAGATTCATGCGGACTTCTTTGATGCGGCTGCCGGGCATGAGCGTGATCCAAAACTTGGTGGGATCGAGATGGAATTGTGCAGCATACTCGTTACGCGCGATTGCGGGGGACGGCAGTTCGGCTAAGGGATGGCCGACGAAAGTCGCGTCCACTCCACGGTCGCGGTAGAACTTTTCCTCGAATGGAAAAATCACCAGTGCCTTGTCGATGTAGTCGCGCAGCAGGCGCACTCGTCCCTGGCGCCACGCCCAGAACTGCGGTGCGACATAGTAGACGACCGGGATGCCGCGCTTCTTCATCTGCCGCGCCACACGCCAGTTGAAGGCGGGCGAGTCGATGACGATAGCGAGATCGGGTTTGCGCTTGTCGGCTTCTTTGATCAGGCGCTGGTACAAGCCGTAGATTTTCGGTAGATGGCTGAGGATCTCGGTGATGCCGACGACGGAGAGATCTTTCGAGTCGACGACAGTATCGCAGCCGGCGGCGCGCATGCGCTCTCCGCCGACGCCGAAGAAGTCGAGCTGCGATGCTGGAAGGGCTTGAGGCGCTGGTGTGGGGACAGCCGCCCCCGGCTGTCCAGCGGAGCGAAGCTCCGCAGCTCTTCGCTCGGCAGCCCGGTCGAGCGCTTCGATGAGCTGCGCGCCATACATTTCCCCGGAAGCTTCACCGGCTGAGATCAGGATTCGCACGGTCTTCTTTTGGTGATGGGATCGTAGGGAAAAAACGTGTCTAGCTTGCCTTTGTCACGAAATGTCTCAAGCAAGGATTGCCTCAGGATCCGGGCCAGCGCCAGCCGAAGCGCAAGACCCGAGGCATCCAGCAGGATATCTGCATATGAGCTTGCAAGTCCGGAATGCCCAGGCTTTCTCATAATGTCGTCAGGAACCCACTCACCGTGGGCTAGACTGTTTCTGACCCTGTAGATGTCTTCGAGAACGTCCTTCAGGGTCAGATCCGGTAGCATCAGTAAGGTTGGAAAATCGGCAGCGTCGTATATTCGGGTTCTGGAGCCGAGAAAATGTCGAAGACGTCCGGTAACCGCTGGCGCCCCATTATAGGCTGACGAGGCGAACAATGCCTCCCAACCAGCGACCCACAAGAGCAGTTTCACATCGAAGGAGGGGCTGTTATAGCCAGTTTCTAGAAGGTTGACTGCCCGCGTGACCGGGCGGGTCTTCGTTTCGTACGCAGCTAGCAGCGCTGGAACGAGCGCTCTAAGAAGCTCGATGTCCTTCGGTCGTATCGTTGCCCACTTGTCGCGGGCGGAAACTGTTAGGGGCATCTCAGCTCTTGAGAAGCCCGACGGGTCGAAGCTACCATCGTCCTTAATCCGGGCATGTATGTACTGGAACGGAACGTTTGATGGTCGGACGACTCGAAGGGCCACAAAGATTTTGCTCAGCAGCTCTCGAGATTGCGATTCAGGAGTGCCGTGCAAATACTCCTCTTCACTGTAGTAGTGAACAAGCGCGTATTTCCAACCCTGTATCCGCTCTACATCGTGCCGGCTTAGGTACTCACGGCTCCAGAGCTCCAGATCCAGACTCTTCATTTGCTGTCCGATGTCGGCCAGGGCCACATTTGAAGCTATCGCGCAGGGCAGGTCGTCCGGGCTGAGCCCCTCGCCGTCGGGAAACTTCTGCGCAAGCCTAGCGACGGGAACGATCGTGATTTTTTGTACCTCCCCCATTTGTCGAATTGTACATTCGCAGGTTCAGATGAGGGAGCGAGATCCAGATCAATCGCAGGGAAGAGCGGTACACACGCTTAATCGTCTGCGCTCACAGTTGACTGTGCAGCATGGGAGTTTCCAATTGCAGTCTCCTGATCTTTGTACTGCAACTGATACAGCTTGAAGTAAATCCCGCGCTGAGCCAGGAGTTGCTGGTGCGTGCCCATTTCGCGGACCTGGCCTTTGTGCATGACGATGATTTTGTCGGCGCGCTGCACGGTCGAAAGCCGGTGGGCGATGATCAGCGACGTGCGTCCTTCGACCATGCGGTTGAGGGCGTCGCGCACGCGGAATTCGGTTTCAGTGTCCACGCTGGAAGTGGCTTCGTCGAGGATCAGGATTTTCGGTTCATGGGCTAGGGCACGGGCGAAGGAGATGAGTTGTTTTTGGCCGGTGGAAAGCGTGGAGCCGCGCTCGCGGACTTCTTCGTCAAAGCCCTTGGGCAGCGCGCGGATGAAGTCGGCGAGGTTTACGTCTTCGGCGGCCTGCTCGACGTCGGCGTCCTGAATGCGCTTGGTGCCCAGCCGGATATTTCCGCCGATGGTGCCGCTGAATAGAAACGGATCTTGCAGGACTACGCCGAAGCGGCTGCGCAGGTCGGCAAGGTCCATTTCTTTCACGTCGACGCCGTCGATTCTGACTGCGCCTTTTTGGACGTCGTAGAAGCGCAGCAGCAGCGAGATTAGCGTGGTCTTGCCGGCGCCGGTGTGGCCGACTATGGCTACGGTTTCACCAGGTTCGATGGTGAAGGATACGTCGCGGAGGACCCAGTCTGGTTCCTGATCGCTTTTTCCTGTACTGCTCGTGGATAGCGAAGAGCCTGCCGAGCCTTGCTCGGCTGGACGGCCGAGGGCGGCCGTCCCCACATTGTGCTGGTTCTCTACATGGTCCTTGCCTGGTTCCGAGCCATTGCTTAGCGCTTCCCGATAGGCGAACCAGACGTGATCGAATTCTATGCGGCCTGGTCCCTCGGGGCGCTTGGTCACTGCGGGCGAGACCACCTGCACTGGGGTGTCCAGCAGCTTGAAGACGCGTTCGCTGGCGGCCATGGCCGATTGCAGTATGTTGTATTTTTCGCTGAAGTCCATGATCGGACGGAAGAAGCGCAGAGCGTACTGGATGAAAGCGACCAGCACGCCCAGCGACGCCACTGTGGAAACCAGGCGGAATGCGATCAACGTCTTCCAGTTGAAACTCACAGCAACGCTGGTTACGGGAGTGTTGCGCATCACGTCGCCGCCACCGAACCAGATGACGCAGGCGATCGCAATCGCGGAAAGAATCTCGACCACAGGGTAGTAGACCGAATAGGCCATGATCGCGTCTTTGAACGCGTCCATGTGGCTGCGATTGATTTCGGAGAAGCGGGTGTAGGCTTTGCGCTCGCGATTGAACAGCTGGAGGACCACCATCCCGCTGATATGTTCCTGCAAGTAGGAGTTGATGCGCGCGATAGCGACGCGAATGCGCCGATAGGAATCGCGCACCCGGTCCCGGAAAATCTTGGTTGCTACGACAATGAAAGGAAGCACCGCAAATGTAATCAGCGCCAGCTTCCAGTTCATGCACAACATTACGCCGAGAATCCCGAAGAGCACGAAGAGGTCCTCGAAGATCGAGACCACTCCGGAAGTGAACATCTCGTTCAAGGCGTCCACGTCGGTGGTGACGCGGGTTACGAGGCGGCCAACCGGGTTCTTGTCGAAGAAAGCCACATGCAGACGCTGAAGGTGGCGGAAAATCTGGCGGCGGAGATCGAACATCACTTTCTGGCCGGTCCACTGCATGTAGTAGGTTTGCAGGAACTCGAGCAGGAAGCTGAACACCAGCAGCCCGACATAGATCGTTGCGATCTGCGCGACGCCCGTAACCGCGTTGGGGCTGAGCCAACTCCAGATGCCGGAAGATGTCCCGGTAGCTGCCTCTTTTGGCGCCAGATATCGATCAATCGCCACCTTGGTGAGATAGGGGCCGAGCACGTCAGCGAAAGATTTGAGGACAATCGAGGCGAGCGCAATTGCCACTTGCCAGCAGTAGGGACGCAGATACTTGAGCAGCCGCGCCATCAGGCGGCTGTCATAAGCTTTGCCTAGTACTTCTTCTTCCTGAGACATCGGTTCTTGGCTCGGGCGGTGAAAGGCGCGCCAGCGGCGCTGCTCACAGGGTACCTCAATTGGATGGCCTGGGCAGGCGGCAGGATGGAAAAGGTTTGCGGGCGAATGTTTTCACATGCAGATGGGATAATGGCTTTGGCATGCCCCTCGGCATTTACATTTCGGTGCCCTTCTGCCGTACCAAGTGCAGTTACTGCAACTTCGTCTCCGACGTGTTTTCGCGGGCGGTTTTCGAGCGCTACGTGGACCGCGTTTGCGCCGACATTGAGAGCTCAACACAGATCGCTGCGGAGATGGACGGGCGGATGGAGCGAGCGGTCGATTCCATCTATCTGGGCGGGGGAACTCCGACTGTACTTGATACCGCGCAACTGGAGCGGATTTTCCACGCAGTACGACGGCAATTCGGAATAAGCGCTGAAGCGGAAGTCACGGTCGAGTGCGCTCCCGGCACGTTGACGGCTGCCATGCTGGAGAGCCTGCTGCGCTGCGGGGTGAACCGGGTGAGTCTCGGAGTGCAGTCGTTCGTGGATCAGGAAGCGGCGGCGGTGGGACGCCTGCACAAGCGCGCGACCGTGCTGGGGGATATTGCCCGGCTGCGAGCCGCAGGAATTAGGAACATCAACATCGATCTCATTGCCGGGTTACCGCACCAGACGGTCGAAAGCTGGGAATTCTCGTTGGCGGAAACCCTAGCGGCCGGAGTGCCGCATGTGAGCGTCTACATGCTTGAGGTGGACGAAGACTCGCGGCTGGGCCGCGAGCTCCTGGCAGGGGGTACCCGCTATCACGCGCACTTTGTCCCGGATGAAGAGGCTGTGGCGGATTTCTATGTGACGGCCTGTGAAAGACTGCACTCGGCAGGGATTGCGCAGTATGAGATCTCCAACTTTGCGCGCGAGGGTTCTGAGTCACGGCACAATTTAAAGTACTGGACACGGCAGCCCTACTTCGGCTTTGGCGTGGACGCCCATTCCATGCTGGCTGCTGCCACTCCGGACGTCGAGGCAGTACGATTCGCGCCCGCGGACTCTTTGGAGCGGTACATGAGCGGGCCGGGTTTGCAGCGGACCCCCGTCTCGCGCCGGGCAGCCTTGGAAGAGAATTTGTTTCTTGGGCTGCGCTTGTCACGAGGCGTTAGCCTGCGCGAACTTTCCGCGAAGTTCGGCGAGGAAGCGGTCGAGAGCGTTCGCAGCACAATGGCGGAATTTGTCGAAGGCGGGTTGATAGAGCGGCAGGGAGACTTCATCTGCCTGACCTCGCGCGGACGGTTGCTTTCGAACGAGGTTTTCGAGAGATTCATTTCGACGGACGAAATTGCTTGCGGATCGTTCCGAAGTTCGTAAAATCTGCTGGAATCCGCTCTCGGCAAACCATACGGTCGGTCGGGCTGCAGGCTTCCATGCTCATAATCCCCAGTGATGGCAGGGCCTTCGGTACTTTTCTTGTTTCCTTCCCGGGGTAACTTTTCACCCTTCTGCCTCTATGTTCTAATCGAAAAACCGGTCGCAGCCGGTGGAGGAATCTTGGATTTTCAACTGAGTGACGAGCAGCAGCAACTAAAGAAAACTGTCCGCGAGTTCGCTGAGCGCGAAATCCTGCCCAACGTCATGAAGTGGGACGAGGCCTGCGAGTTTCCGCTGTCCACTGTGAAAGAACTGGGCAAGCTCGGACTACTGGGAACAGTTTTCCCCACCGAGTACGCAGGCGCCGGCATGGGCTACGTCGAGTACGTGATCGCCATCGAAGAGTTGTCGCGAGTGGATGGATCGGTGGGCATCATCGTGGCGGCGCACACCTCGCTCTGTTCCAATCACATCTTCCTCGCCGGCAGCGAAGCGCAGAAAAAGAAGTATGTCAACAAACTGGCCACCGGCGAATTCATTGGCGCATGGGGATTGACCGAGCCTTCCTCAGGATCGGATGCAGGCAGTGCTCGCATGACGGCGAAGCGCCGCGGCAACAACTGGGTGCTCAATGGCACGAAGACTTTCTGCACGAACGGCCACTATGCCGATGCGATGGTGGTGATTGCGGTGACCGACCGCGCCGCCAAGACGCACGGGCTTTCCGCGTTCATCGTCGAAAAAGATACGACGGGGTTTCGTCCCGGCAAGAAAGAGAACAAGTTGGGGCTGCGCGCTAGCGACACGGCCGAGATGATCTTTGAGGATTGCGTGATTCCGGCGGAGAATCTGCTGGGCAAGGAAGGCGACGGCTTTATCGACGCCATGCGCGTGCTCGATGGCGGGCGCATCTCGATTGCCGCTCTGTCGCTGGGCATGGCGCAGGGCGCATACGAGGCCGCACTGAACTATTCGAAGGAGCGCCGGCAGTTCGGCAAAGCGATTGGCGAGTTTCAGGCGATCCAGTGGAAGCTGGCCGACATGGCCACCGAGATTGACGCGGCCCGTCTGCTCACCATGCGCGCGGCGTCGATGAAAGATGCCGGCATGAAGACGACCCTGGAGTCTTCGATGGCGAAACTCTATGCCAGCGAAGTTGCCGTGAAGTGCGCTAACGAAGGCGTGCAGATCCACGGTGGATACGGCTTCATCAAAGACTATCCCGCCGAGAAGTATTACCGCGACGTGAAGCTGTGCACCATTGGTGAGGGGACCAGTGAGATTCAGCGGCTGGTGATTGCTCGGCAGTTACTGAAAGAATAGGCGTAGCAATGAAAGAGAAAACATTAAAGGAGATTTCAGATTCCATCACCCGCTACTACGACTCTTTCACGGAGGAAGAGGTAGCTGAGAACCGAGCGTGGGAAGAGTTCGCGACCGCTCAATTCGCCAGAGAAGAATCCCCGGACGAATGGCAGGACGAGCCACGGACTATCGAGGGATCTACCAGCTAGATTCGGCGTCGGCTCTATCTGCGCACGCGCTTGAGCCAGCGTCGGTTCTCTAGGGTCTAAGCACCTGGCGAGCTACGCTCTTTGAAATCTCCCACAGGGTTTTCGCATCGTCGGCTGAGATGCTGATGCCGTGTGATTGTTCCTTCTGGGGGTGTATGTAGTTTCGATAGTCGCGCATGACATTTCCAACATCCCTGGTTGTTGGAGAAATCCACTGGAGTTCGTGGGCGACTGCAATGAAATCCTTGAGGCCCCAGAGAGTAAGGTTCAACGGCTTGCCGGTTTGTCGGTCCTTTGGGGAGGACTTGGCGCTGAACACCGGCCTCTTGTCTGATAGCTGATTAACTCTCGCGAGAAGCAATGCTTCGAGGAGACCGCCCATCATGACTGTGGCTGCGAGCGGGGCATCCGCATTGACGCACTTGATGCACTCGTTCCACCTGTTCGCTAGAATCCTCTGCATAGTGGGGTCGGTCACCAATGGCGAAAACTGCGGAGGAAGGTCGGAAGTGCCTGCCTCAGCCGAAGGTGATACGGAAAGACTGACTACATGTTCGGATTGAAGCTTGGCAAGCTGCTTCTTGATTCGCTTGAGGCAATCTAGGTGGCGCGTTCTTAGGGATGCTTTATCCGTTGCTGCAAGGGAAGCCCTGTACTCGTTGTCCACATCCTTGAGCAGGTTTTCGTTTAGAACAGCGACCACTGCAGGACGATGCGTCTTAAACCAAGTAAGAACCGTGGCCCTCACTA
>Ga0210405_10000253_pt1 | contig 75120 bp, 54 predicted proteins | sample IncBWH11MmetaG_FD_155492 | JGI IMG/M metagenome (GOLD analysis project Ga0210405, IMG submission 155492) | Forest soil microbial communities from Barre Woods Harvard Forest LTER site, Petersham, Massachusetts, United States - Inc-BW-H-11-M | ecosystem: Environmental > Terrestrial > Soil >... | reverse complement strand
CCATCGAAGCGTCGGCGGGTGGATCCCTTCGCGCTGACAAAACCGGTCCACCTCCTCGCCGCTCGCCGCCAGCCTCGCCAGCACACCTTGCCACTCGCTCCTGTTCCGCCGCCGAATAGCTCTTCGCCTCTCCGCCATGGCGCACCTCCTGGCGGGTCAGGCTGGCAGATTGGGGGGTGCAACGGAAGGTGCAGTTCGGAGGACGCTTACGGCGAGGACGTAGGTGCGGTCCACGGTGGCTTTCTGGCTCCTGTGGATGGTGACCTCATAGCCATGGGCGATCTGGTCGTACTGGCGCCGGCGACGGGTGACGCCGGCGCGGAACTCGCCGGCGGCCAGGCGCTGGTCGCGGATGCCGGTGTTGAGCTGGGCGATGTCGTCGTTGCGGTAGGCGAGCACGAGCTGGCCGCGGCCGGGGTCGGCGGCACAATCAGTGGCGTAGCGGGCGAGGAGGTCGGCGCGGGCGATGTCGCGGGTGCCGGCGACGTGGGGCAGCCTGCCTGCTGGTAGGCGTCGAGGGCGGGGCTACGTGGCCGCCGGCGAGGTCCGCGGACGCCTCACGCTGCCAGGGCTCGGCCTGGCGGCGGATGGTGTCGAGGCGGGTCGAGGGGTTTGCTCGAGCAGGCCGCGGAAGGCGTCGCCGGGTCCGATCGGCTTGAGCTGGTCGGGATCGCCGAACAGGATGACCTTGGCGCGCCGGCTGGCCGCTTGGTCGAGTACGCGGGAGAGTTGGCGGGCATCCACCATGCCAGCCCGCTCAGGCTGTCAGTTGGCGCGACCCTTTCTGTTCATTCCACTACGATGAACCGCGAGTGCCTCCTTATCAGCTCCCCGATCAAGGCAAGGGTGCGACCCTGATTTCGTGTCAGTGTCAGGAGCTGCTCTCTCAGGTCCCGCAGGTTCGTGCCGAGAGTGAGCGAACTCAGCGGGAGACCAGCTAGATACGCGATGTGCAGCACCTCGGCCTCGTTTAGGTCGCCCAGGGCCCTGGCGAGGAGCTGACGATCTTCGGCGATGGTCCTGATGTGCCGCATCGTGCGATCGACCGCGGCCCCGTCGATTCCGGCCGCACGGAAGTCCGTGACGGATTTACCGGTCCCGTTCTTGATCAGGTCTACCGCCAGCTCGATCGCAAGGAGTCGCTGCGAGGGCGTGTGCCGCGGCAACAAACGCTTCATCGAAGCCAGGACACACCCTGAAACCGGCTTGTCGTAGCTGAATATCTCCTCGAGGCTGGCGGGAGGCAGGTCCTCCTCGAGGGGCTGGATTGGCACCCTTCGGTAGGCGCCCATCAGAGAGAGCGCGGTGCTCGGAATGTTGGCCAGCGCGGTGACGACGTGCCGGGTGGCTACCACGCCGTCACGAGACTCCGCCTGCGCCTGGCGGCAGGCCGTGGTGAGCACCGTCTGCATCTCCGGCGAGAACACGTCCCAGTTGACTCGCAGAAGTCCACCGAAACTCTCACGTCCGGCCGGGGGCGCGGTTTCGCGCGCGAGATCCGCTGCGATCTGTTTCACCAGATTGTCTGGGGTGGTGAACGTGCTCCGAACGAGCTGAGACACCTTGCGCTTGAAGACAGCAAGCTGAGCAGCATCTCTTCCCTTATCAATGAAGGAAGGCGGCCACGGATGCGCCTCGTCAACGACGTAACAGAGGCATTGCTTCCCGGAGCCGCGCGCGTAAAGGAACTCCTCCTCCGTGATCGAGGGGCTCTTCGGCGTCGGGCGCCAGCCATACCTCCAGGCATAAATGCCGATCAGGTAGTCGCAGCGATCGATCTCCGACTTGCAGGCGGGTACCGCCTCGTCGGTGCGGCTGCCGAAGTACTCCATGGCCGAGTGTTCGAGCCTCATCCGGGCAAGAACCTCAGTGACTGCGGCGCGATGCGGCGACAGGTCGGTGTAGGTGGAGCTTACAAAGATGCGCACGGTTGCCGATGCTAGATACCCTCCCGTTCAAAGGCAAGCTTATCGATCCCGGGCTATGGGGCGGGTACAGAAGGCGCATTCGTAGCGGCGGTCGCGCTTGATCATCTTACTGTAGTTGAAGCGCTTCGCATCAGAGACGCGAACAAGAGCGCGGTCCCGCTACGAGGAGGCCTTGCCGCTCTATCGCCGGTTGGGCGCGGTGCTCGGCCGTGCCGGCTGCGTTGACAGGACCGACAGAAGCGCTGCGCCTGATCAGAACGCCGCGGTGTCGCCGAAGCTGCGCATGATGCCCGCAGGATTGTCGTAGACGCGGACTGCGCCGGTCACCGTATCTGTCACCGTCATAGCAAACTGGACGTTGGAAAGGCTCGCGGCAAAGACCCAGAAGTGCCCGTTGACGGCCGTGCCATCGAGGACCTTGACTGCCAACTCGACATTGTCCGGCGCGAAGAACCAGACGTAGCCCGAGTCGGATGTTGCCGGGATGACCTGACCAAGGCCAACCTGATCGGCGCCGTCTTGCCACTGCAGCCCGACGAGGAAGCGACCGTGCAGACAGAGCGTGGTCGGCGTCGTCGCGCAGGCCGGCGGCGTGGCCGCCCCCGTGTCGGGCGCAGTCCGAGTTGTCGGCGGGCGGGGAGCGGGTGGCGGGCTCGGATCGGGAAACGCGTTGACGTCGGCCATGCTCGGGAAGCTCCCGACCGGGTTGGTGTAGGTCCGCGTCGAGCCGCGGAGGGTGTCGGTCACGCGCAAGGTGACTCCGACGTTCGTCATCCCACCCCACAGCACCCAGAAGTTGCCGTTGACGGCGCGACCGTCGAGCACCTTCGCCAGCAGCTCCACGTTACTGGCCGAGAAGAACCAGAACCCGCCGGTGTCGTCGGCGAGCGGTGCCGGCATCGCCGGACCTTGGTTGCCGTCCGGCGTCTGCCAATCAGCCTCAAGTGCGAACCTGCCGTTCGACCCCAGACAGAGCTGGAGACCCCCGGGGATGCAAGTAGAGCGGAAGAGGTGCGCGAACACATCGAGATGATCGCCCGAGTTGCCGGTGCCATTGCCGAGCCAAGCCACCACCGAGGTGCCTTCTGGGTTGGCCGCCAGTGCGCTGGTGGTGACCACCACCGTGTCCATGGCGGTTGGCAGTACAGCGGACTCGTGGCCAAAGTCATCCAGCTGCCAGAGGCCGTGCGGGAGGTCGCCGAAGAAAAAACCGTACGAATCGCCCGCCGTCGCGAGCAGGTGGCCATGCTGGTCGGTCGCGGCCTCGAACCCCAAGGAGTCCGCCTGAACGGCTGTCGAGAAGACGGTCGGACTCAGCCCGCTCGAGTCGAGGCGACGGACGGCCAGGGTCCCGCCGTGCATCCAGAGGAAATCGCAGCTTCCGTCCGGTTCGACGAGAACCCGAGGCACCATGCCGCCCGAGAAGCGATCCGTATCGATCGCCAACGTCCCCGAAGACGCGGGAAAGCCTTGGGCGTCGAGCACCAGCGCCTGAACCGTGGACGGCGGAACCGTCGCCAGGTCCTGGGACCACACGACGATGAATCCACCGTCCGGCAGCGTTGCGATGTCCGCCACACTGGGCTCTGGGTAGTTGGTCGAAGGCGGGCTCGGAGATGTCACGGCGAGAGCGGATCCTTGGGGCGCGCCATCCTCTCCAAATTGTCGGAAGAAGAAGGTGTGGCTGTACCGCATGACGCCGTTCGGATCGAGCCCCGCCGGCATCGAGTGCTTCCAGATGGCTGCAAAGCCGTGTGGCATCGCTGCCAGTCGCGCGTCGCCGCCGGAATCGTCGACGGGGCTGTCGGGCAGCACGACTGGTGGCGCAAGCGGCGCGCCGCTTGCGTCGACGATCTGAGCCCAAGGGCCGAGGTTCCTCGTCCACGCGACGACGTAGTGGCCGTCGGGGAGAGCCACCGCCGAGGCCCCTGACACCCCGTAGAGGGCGTCGAGAGAGCGCGGCGCACCGCGCGACGCCCCGGTGCTGTCGAAGGCTTGCTCGACCACCTCCTCGGTCGTATACCCGTTCGGGTACGTCATCAATCTTGTCCACGCGACAAGGAAAGAACCATCGCTCTGTACCGCAGTCGCCACGCCATAGTTAGCGGCCGCGGGATCGCTCGTGACCTGAATCGTGTCGCCGTAAGGCAGGAGGTCAGCGGAAGCCACCGAGGCCGCCAAGGCCGCCAGCAGCGCGACAGCTCGCGCAATGGGAAGACGCATTCGCTCCATTCTGCCACACGCAATGGGCGAGGAGGAGACGGTTCCACGCGTGATTCCGGCAGCCGGCTGGTAACCCCGCCGCCCCTGGGCCGGCAAACAGCCCGGGGGTATCGCGTTATTCTCGTCAAATTCGTAAAGTCTGGCGGCCGGCATCTGGGTCATACCTTGGATGCGAGCGCTGCGGCGCCTGCCGGCTCGCCGCGGCCTCTCTTGGGAAAGGGGGAACGAATGAAGATCCGATTCGCGCTGCTGATGGTTGCCGCTCTCCTATCGGTGGCAAGCGCCGCGGCCACCGCGCCACCGGCCGGCGGCGGCGCCGCTCCGGCGGCCGTCGCTACTGCCACGTCTGCCACCAGCTCGTTCTCACCGGCCTGCGGCACCTCGCTCGCCAGCCTGGGCGCGGCGGACATCTCCCCAGCGGCAGTGTCGCTGAGCGCCTACAACACCTGCGGCTCCTGCAGCAGGAACCCTTGCCAAGGCGCCACCTATGGAACCCTGTGCGGTTTTTCCGGCGGCCAGTACGGTTACTGCCTGTCTCCCCTGGGCGACAACTGCTCCGACGGCATCACCTGGAAGTGCCAGTGCTGGTACGGCCCGCTGCCTTAGTCTGACGACCTGAACGCCGCTCGGCCCGGCCGCACTCCGAGGCGACCGGGCCGGCAGCTCGGAACCAGGCCGGGCATCAGGGTACCCGATTCGCCAGGTGTCGTTGCTCGCCCACCGCGCGTACGGTGGCGTGCCTCCTGGCGGCCGTCGCGCCCAACCGGGCTAAGAACAGTCGCCGACGCGGTGCGCCTTGGTGTGCTGCGTCGTCTTGTGGTCGCCGTTCGCGGCGTGGGCGGTGAAGTGGAGAGTCGATTCGTATGAGTCGCCGGCGTAGGCATAGTCGGCGCTCCCCGAGCCGGTGGCGCACTCGTAGGACCAGGCCACGTGCTCGCTGGTGGCACTGCTGACCGTGGTCGTGCAGCGCTTGTCCTTCTGCGAGGCCTGCACCATCGCATCGGCGTCCTTGACGTCCTCCGGCTTGATGCACCGAGTGGTCACCGGTGGCTTGTTCTCGCCGGAGTGACCCCCCTGCTGGTCCATGGTGGTGCTCATTTCCCACTGGCCGGGATGGACGTTGACGCCAACTGCCATCGCCGTCGTGGCGCTGGCCAGAAAGGTCGCCGCAAAGAGCAGCGCAAGGGTTGGCAGGGTCGCCGGGATGTGCAGGGTTACACGCTTCGACAGTGTGATGTGGCGGGCAATCATGGTTGTCTCCTTGCAGGCACCGGCGCTCGGCACGCGAGCGGCAGGCGAACACTGACCGGAGACGGCCCCGATCCCGAACTCGAGCCGGATTGTGGGCAACGGGCGAGTACCTGGAAACCCACCATATCACCTATCGGGGGGATAAGGCAGGGGAAGCCCTTTGCGATGCCGGCCTATCGCCACCAGCTGCGCGAGTCGCGCCAGGAGATGGACGCACTCGGCGTGGCCACGACCGGCGCCACTCGTTGACAGACCACCTGATCCTTCATACATTACTGGCATACACCACCGCGATGAGGGCGCGCCCATGGTAAGGACTCAGATCTATCTCACCGAACGCGAACGTCGCCAGCTCGCGGTCCTCGCCGAACAGACCGGTAGCAGTCAGAGCGAGCTGATTCGCAAGGCGATCGACCGCTACGTCACTGGCCACCTCGGCTCCGCACGGCTGCCACTCCTGCGGGAGGCTCGCGGTCTCTGGCGGGAGCGGACGGACCTGCCGGACTTCGCCGCACTGCGTGGCGAGCTTGACCGCGTAGCGCGCTGACCGCCGGGTCGCCGATGCCAAGCCGGCTGGTGGTCGATACCGACGTCCTCGTCGAGTACCTTCGCGGGCAGGCCGCGGCTGCGCAGTGGCTGGAGAGCCAGGAGGGCGACCTGCTGGTGTCGGCGATCACCGTTGCCGAGCTCTTCGCCGGCGTCCGTGGCGAGCGCGAGAGTCGTATGCTGGATCGCTTCCTGCTGGCGCTGGTGGTTCTACCCGCAACGGAGGAGATCGCAAGGCTGGCCGGTCAGTTCCGGCGCGACTACGGGCCGAGCCATGGCACCGGCCTCGCAGACGCTCTTATCGCGGCCACCACGGCGGTGAGCGGCGCGCTGCTTGCGACCTTCAACGGCCGCCACTTCCCCATGCTCCAGGTCGTGGTGCCCTACCGCCGGCGCTGACCTGCCGAGTCTCATGCACCAGATGAGAACCGCGGCCTAGCGTGCCGGGCCGGCGGCGATGCCCAGCCCGGCGAGTGTTTCGGCGAGCTTGCGGTCGAACAGCTCGGACGCGGTGAGCATCGGGAAATGGCCGAGCTGCATGGCGGCGAGGTCGGCGCTGGCGAAGTCAGCCGCGTGCCGGTGACCAGCGGCGACGTCGCTCGGCAACGTGGTGTCGATTGCCCGGATCGGCACGTGCACGCGCCCGCAGGCGGCGGCCAGGTCGAAGTCGAGGCTGGCGCGAAGCAGCGGCAGGGCGATCGCCGGCGGCGCCGCGGCCAACTGCTCCCGCAGCCGGTCCCGCAGCGCGGGCTCTGAGTCCTTTGGCAGCTGGCCATCCACCAGCAGTTTGGCGGTACCGGCGAAGTCCTTCTCCCAGCGTCCCACCTGGATCTCGATCTGCGCCGCGTCGGGCCGGTGCTCGACGTCTTGGAAAGCGTCGATGCCAACCACGGCGACGACCCGATCCGGCATCCGGCCGGCCGCCGCCAGCGCCACCTCGCCGCCCATCCCATGACCGATCAACACCACCCGCCCGATGTCGAGCGCCAGCACCACCGCCCTCACGTCCTCGCCGAGCGACTCGATCGTCCAGTCCTGGCGCTCCCGACCCGATTCGCCGTGGCCGGCGAGGTCGAGGGCGATCACCTGGCGATCAGCGCTGAAGCGGGTCACCTGCTCCGCCCATTCGCCGCGATCGCACGACCAATCGTGGATGAAGACCAGAGCCGGCTCGCCGCCGCCCTCCGCGTGATAGCGAATGGGAACACCATCGGCGGAGGCGACGGTGGCGTCGGCCGCGATATGGGCGCGGGGATGCGGCCCCGGCGGTGCCGGCGACTCGGCGGCATAGGCCCCGCGGTCAGGGACCGGCGGCCGGCAGCCAAGCGCCAGAACCTCCGGCACGGCCAGCAGCAAGATCACGAGTGCGCGCATCGTCGAAGCCCCGCGTCGGGCGCGAGTCAGGCAGACGATAACCCGGATGCCGGCTCGCGGGCACCGCTCGCGCCGCCTGCGCCGCCTGGGGAGGCGCCGGCGGGGGTAAGATGCTGCGGCGGCGGTCGGCCGGAGGCGAGGACCGCGCGCGAAGGAGGAGCCACGATGACGAGGCGGTCGGATCGTTCCCACGAACGCATCAGAGTTGGTGAGGCGCCTGCCGAGGTACGGCGGCGGCACCGGCAGGGGCTGGCGGCCACGGTGCTGGTATGGACGGTGTGCGCAACGCTTGCAGGCACCACCGGCCGGGCGACCGCCGGCGGGGCGGCCGCCGCCGGCTCCGGGGCCGGCGCCGCGAGCGCCGCCGGAACCGCGACCGGGACGGCGGGCACGCCCGCCCCGTCGCCCGCCGCGAATCATTCCGCCTCCGCGCCCGCACCCGTGGCCGCGGCACCCAGCCTCGCGGGCTACCGCCGGGAGATCGAGGGCTGGCGCGCCGCTCGGGACGCCTCGTTGCGAGACCCGAACGGCTGGCTGACGCTGGTGGGACTGTTCTGGCTCGATGAGGGCGACAACCGCTTTGGCAGCGACCCCAAGGGTCGCGTCGTGCTGCCGGCCGGCAAGGCGCCGGCGGTGGCCGGCATCCTGAGCCGCCACGGTCGGACCGTCACCTTGCGGGCCGAGCCCGGGTCCGGCGTCGAGTGCGAGGGCAAGCCGGTGACCGAGAGGTCCCTGGAACCGGACGCCAAGGGCCAACCCGTCGTGCTGCACCTCGGCTCGCTGAGCTTCTTCGTCATCCTGCGCGGCGACCGCGTCGGGGTGCGGGTCAAGGACAGCCAGAGCCCGGCCCTCGCCGCCTTCCGCGGCCTCGCCAGCTTCCCGGTCGATCCCTCTTGGCGCGTGGTGGCCCGCTTCGAGCACCATCCGCAACCCAAGACGATCCCCATCACCAACGTCCTCGGCATGACCGACAACGAGCCCTCGCCCGGCACCGTGGTCTTCGAGCAGGGCGGCAAGACCTACTCCCTCGACGCTCTCGACAACGGCGACGGCACCCTGATGCTGGTCTTCGCCGACCCGACCAACGGCCGCGAGACCTACGGCGCCGGCCGCTTCCTCGATACCGACCCGCCCCAGGACGGCAAGGTGGTGGTCGACTTCAACAAGGCCTACAACCCGCCCTGCGCCTTCACCGCCTTCGCCACCTGTCCCCTGCCGCCTCGCCAGAACCGCCTCCCCGTCGCCGTCAACGCCGGCGAAAAGAAATACGGCGAGGGTCATCACGGTTGATATTCACTCTCGCGCCGGTAACGCTGACCAAGAGTCCGGAAGGGGAATGCCGATGACCATGAGCGCTGGCCTGTTGCCCGAGTTCGATCAGGAGATGACGAGGACCCGCAAGGTGCTCGAGCGGGTCCCGGACGACCGCTGGGGGTGGCAGCCTCACCCGAAGTCGAAGGCGATGGGGCCGCTTGCCTCGCACATCGCCGATATCCCCCGCCGCGCCGTGGACGTGATCGAGAAGGAATCCCTGGACGTCGCGCCGCAGGCCGGCGGGCCGCCGCGGACGCCGCCGGCGGCGTCGCGGCAGGAGGTCCTCGATCGCTTCGACGCCAACGTCGTGACCGCACGCACGGCGATCGCCGGCGCCACCGACGCTCAGCTGGTACAGCCCTGGTCGCTGATCGCCGGCGGCCACACCCTTGCCAACCTGCCGCGCATCGGCGCCATCCGCACCCTGCTGATGAGCCACGTCATCCATCACCGCGCCCAGCTCGGCGTCTACCTGCGCATGAACGACATTCCGGTACCCGCCATCTACGGCCCCTCGGCCGACGAGGCCGCGGCCTAGAAACTACGGGACGACCGGATCGAACACCCAGAGAGGTCCGTCGGAGGCGACGATGGCGGTGTCGCCGCTGAGCGCGACGGCGCGGCCGAAGTCGCGCGCCGGCACGCCCGGCGGCAGGTCGAGCACCGTCCTGGCGGTCCAGGCGTCCGCCTGACGCGCGAACACCTGCACCCCCTCGGCCGTCACCACCGCCAGGCTGTCGCCGTCGAGGGACAGGGAACGGAGGTCGAGCGCCTGCACCGGCAGGGTCGCCTGCTTCGTCCAGGTCCCGTCGTCGTCCCCGACCCAGATCTCGACCCCGTCGGATGCCCCGAGCGCCAGGGTCGAGCCCGATAGCGCGACGGCGGTGAAGGAGCCGCCGCTGCCGGGAACCTCGAGCTGGGCCTCCCGAGTCCAGCCGGCGGCGCCGCGTGCGAAGACGTCGACGCGGCCGGAGTAGCCGGCGACCGCGAGATCGCCGGAGATCGCGGTCAGCGTGCCGTAGGCGGCGTTCTCGTCGGTGAAGGTGCCGTCCGGCCGCCAGGCGCCGCCGCTGTGCTGGAAGGCGAAGACGGCGCCGCCGTCCGTCTCGCGCGTGGTCACCGACGGGCCGCCGACCAGGATGCGGCTCTCCGAGATCGCCACGCTCCTGCCGAATGCCGAAGTGATGCCGTCCGCCTCGCCGGTCAGGACCGCCTGCTGGCGCCAGACCCCCCGCGCCCGGTTGAAGACGTAGGCCCCGCCGTCGGGGGCGCCGACCACGATCACATGATCCGAGAGCGCCACCGAGAGGCCGAACTGGGAAGCCTGCAGCGGCGGCCCCTGGGGCGTGAGCACCGCCTCGCGGGCCCAGCCGCCGGCGGTCCGGTGGTAGACCCAGACGGTGACGGGAACCGACGGCTCGGCGAGCAGGACCGTGGCCACGACCAGCGTGTCGCCCGCGATCGCGACGTTGCGGACGCTCGTCTCCTCCGGCGCCGCGGGCAAGTGGATCGCCGCCGCCGGGAAGACCGGCCGCGGGCTCTTGGCCTGCGCCGCCGGCGACGCCGCGATCCCGAGCAGGCAGGAGAGCAGCAGGGAAAGGGAGAACGTGTGGCGGCACCACCTCTGCGAAGCGATTCTCATGTCGCACCCCGTTTCGAGCTTCGTTCCAGGCTTTTTGCCAAGAACGTCTAGGCAATAGTGAGGCGCCATACAAAGAATGTCAAGGCTTCGTGAGCTCCGAGCGGCGGGAACCGCGCGGCGCGCGGGGGCCGCAGGGCCGCGAGACGTCAGTGACGCGGGCGCTCGATGCCCAGGGCGGCGGTCTTCTGGTGCAGGTAGGTGCGCTGGATGCCGAGCAGGCGGGCGGCGGCGGCGAAGTTCCAGCCGGTGCGGCGGAGGACGTCCTCCAGGTATTCGCGCTCGCAGGCGGCCTTGAACTCGCGCAGCGGCACCGGCGGGCAGCTCTCGGCCAGGCGCACCAGGCCGGTCTCGGGCACGCGGGCGGGATGGAAGAGGTTGGAGGGCAGCTGGTCCACGGTCAGCGGATCGGCGCCGAACACCACCAGGCGCTCGCAGAGGTTCTTCAGCTCGCGCACGTTGCCGGGCCAGGTGTAGCGGGCGAGCGCGGCGAAGACGGCGTCGTCGATCCCCTGGCGCCGCACCCGGTGCTGGCGCGAGAAGTGGTCGACGAAATGGTTCACCAGCAGCGGGATATCGGCGCGGCGCTCGGCCAGCGGCGGCACCGCGATCGGCAGGTGGGCGAGGCGGAAATAGAGGTCCTGGCGAAAACGGCCCGCCGCCGCCGCCATTTCGAGGTCCTGGTGGGTGGCGGCGATCAGCCGCACGTCCACCTGCCGGTCGCGGTTCTCGCCGACCCGACGCACCCGGCCGTCCTCGAGCACCCGCAGCAGCCGGGCCTGCAGACCCAGGTCCATGTCGCCGATCTCGTCGAGGAAGAGGGTGCCGCCGTCGGCCTCCTCGAACAGTCCGGCCTTCGGGGCCCGGGCATCGGTGAAGGCGCCGCGCGCGTGCCCGAACAGCTCGCCCTCGACCAGGTGGATGGGGATCGCGGCGCAATTGATCTTGACGAAGGGGCCGTCGCGGCGCGGGCTGGCGCGATGCAGCGCGCCGGCCACCAGCTCCTTGCCGGTGCCGGTGGCGCCGGTGATCAGCACCCGGCCGGCGGTCGGCCCGACGCGGGCGATCACCTGCCGCAGCCGCTCGGCCGCCGCCGAGATGCCGAGGATCTCAGGCTCCCCGTGCAGCCGCGACTCGAGCGCCGATACCTGGCGCCGGAGGGTCGCGTTCTCCAGCGCGTTGGCGATCGAGCGCAGCAGACGCTCGCGGCTGAACGGCTTCTCGATGAAGTCCTGCACGCCGAGGCGCAGCGCCTCCACCGCTTCGCCGACCGACGCCTCGCCGGAGATGACGATGGTGGGCGGCAGGCGCTTGCTCGGCGCCAGCTCGCGGATCAGATCGACGCCGCTCATGCGCCGCAACCGGACGTCGAGCAGCAGCAGGTCGGGCAGCGGCCGGGAGGCATCCAGCAGATAGGCGTGAGCCTCCTCGGCGCAGGCCATCGCCCGCGGCGCGAAGCCTGCCTCGCGCAGCTGCAGCAGCAGGCTGGCGCGGATCTTCTCGTCGTCTTCGACCAGCAGGATGCTGCTCACGGCGGCGCCTCCCCGGCGGCGCTTTCCCCGGCCTCGCCGCCGGGCAGCAGCAGGCGGAAGACGCTGCCCGCCGCCGAGCTGCGCAGCAGCTCGAGATCGCCGCCATGGTCGAGCAGGATCTTGCGCGAGATCGCCAGGCCGAGGCCCATGCCCTCGCCGACGCGGCGGGTGGTGACGTAGGGCTCGAACAGGCGCGGCAGCACCGCGGCCGGAATGCCAGGCCCGTCGTCGGCGGCGTCGAGCGTCACCCAGCCGTCCTGCGCACCGAGCGCGAAGCGCATGGCGCCGGCGCGGCCGGGCGCCGCGGCCAGGGCCTGCGCGCCGTTGTCGCAGAGGTTGACCAGCACCTGGCGCAGCATGTCGCGGTCGAACGCCGCCACTGCCGGCGACGGCGCGGCGGCTTCCAGGACCAGCGCCAGGTTCGGCCAGGCGCCGCCGAAGTGGGCGACGAACTCCTTCAGGAATGCCGCCAGGTCGTGGCGCTCGCGGCGTGGTTGGGGCAGCCGGGCAAAGGAGGTGAAGGCGTGGGTGAAGCGCCCCAGGCGGTCGAGGTCCTGGAGGACGCTCTCGGCCAGCGCGCGCTGCTGCTCGCGGCCGCCGCCCGCGGTGCCTGCCAGCAGGCCGTGGAGGCGGGCCAGGTCGAGCCGCGCCGCGGTCAGCGGGGTGCGCATCTCGTGCGCGTGGCGGCGGGCGGCCTCCTGCCAGGCCGACAGGTTTTCGAGCGAGGCCAGCCGGCGCCGGTCACGCTCGAGCGCCGAGCTCAGGCGGGCGAGGCGCCGCAGCTGGCGGGCCCTGGACGCGAGGTAGAGCGCGCCGCCGACCAGCGCCAGGGCGCCGAAAACGGCGAGCAGGGCATCACGGTAGCGGCCGGTCACCTCGTCGCGGTTGTACTCGAGGATGCGCAGGCGCCCGAGCAGCGATTCCAGGACGCCGAAGCGCCGCCGGTAGGTGGCGGCGGCGCGCGGGTCGAGGGCGGCGAGCCGCTTCTGGTCCGCGAGCGAGGTCTCCAGCTGGCGCATCACCTCGGGGTGGACGCCGAAGGTGAACCAGGCGCCGGAGAGCTGCCGGGCGCACACCTCGAACAGCAGACCCGCCGCGATCAGCAGCGCCGCCAGCACCGCCACCGTGCCGCGCAGGCTCATGGCGGTCGCTCCCTGCCGCCGGCGGCACCGGCGCCGCCGCCGGCGCGAGCTTCGCCGGTCCACTCGAAGCTGATCACGCTGCGGCGTTTGATGGAGGTGGCGACCAGCAGCTCCAGCATGCCGGCGGCCGGCGCGCCGGCGACGGCGGCCGGCGGCGGCGCGCCGCCCGCCGCGGTGCGTTCGGCGCTCTCCCGCTGCTCGGCCAGCGACTGCGACAGCCAGGTCTGGGTTTCGCTCTGTTCGGCGCTCGAGAACGGAATGACGTCGAGCGCCAGCTCGACGCGCCAGGCACCGGCGGGATGGGTTTCGCCGGTTGCCAGCAGCGGCAACTTGAGGCCGCGCCACCAGGCGACCAGCCGGTCGAGCGCCGGGAGAGTCTCGTGGCGCCGCCGGCCGTCGCCGCCGGGCGCCGACACCAGGAACACCTCGTCCCACAGCTCGTAGCGGATCTCGACCATGGCGCCGCCCTCGCGGCGGCGCCCCTTGCCGTCGGTGGCGGTGGCGTGCAGCACCAGGCTGGTGGTCAGGCCGCTGGTGAGCCGCGGCCGCACCTCGGCGCTCGTGAGCACGTCCGGCAACGCGGAGACCACCAGCACCTGGTCGGCGCCGATCGCGAAGGCAGGGTGCTCGACCGGCGCCGGGCGCCCCCAGGCCGGTTGGGCGCCAGCCGCGGCGACGCCGGCAGCGGCCAGAAACGTCAGGAAGCGAAGCCGATGCGCCAGGGCGGTCATTGGACGAGGGGTCCGAGGTAGGCGAAGTTGAACCTCAGGATGGCCCATTGGTCGCGAAACACTACGCCGGCGCCCAGGCTGACCTGACGCACCGTGCCGATGGGGGCGAATTCCAGGCTGCCGGAGCCGCCGATGGCGGAGCTGGCGATGGAATAACCGGCGCTGGCTTCCAGGCGGAGGTCACCGAAGCGCCGCGTCGCCGCGGCGTCCCAGAGACTAGCGGTGTAGATCAGGGTGACGCTGCCCTGCTTGCCGGTCAGGGCGAACGGCAAGAAAAGGTTGTCGAGGAACTCGACTTCGGTGTCGCGCCCGGCCGCGGCGCTCGCCGAAAGACCGATGGACTGGCGGCGGGTGATCGGCCAGTAGTCGGTCGCGAGCAGCGACAGCGTTGCCTCGTAGCCGTGGAAGCGGAAGGTCCCGGCCCCGCCGGCGAACTCGATCGTGGTCTGGGCGTAGTCGCCAAATACCGCGGCTTCGACGTCCGCACCGCTGGTCGGGATGATCGGATCGTCGGTCGTGCGATAGACCAGGGCAAGGTTGGTGCTCCAGCTGTCGCTCCGGGTCGATCCCGGACCCTCCTCGAGGGTCCATCCTGGGGATGCGATCACCATCACGTTGCCGGACAGCGGGACCGCCACCGAACCGTCGACCGAGAGGGTCCGCCCGAACGACGATTGCGGCACGGCGGCAGCGACCAGGCTGGCGTAGCTGTTGCCCCCGAACACGCCGTATTGCGTGTAGCCGAGCTGCCATGACCGGCTCTGCGCGGTGCCGTTGGAGAACGAGGCGAAGGCGAAGCCGGCGGCGCCGACGAACTGGCGGACGGCGAGCGTGGCGGAGTCTCCCCAGGTCAGCTTGCCGAACGGGGCCTGATGGACGGCGGTCACCGCATTGTCCAGGAACAGCGGCCGCGTCTCCTCGACCGTCAGCACCAGCTGGTAGCGGCCGCGCTCGCTCCCCTTGCGCAGCGCCACCTCGGCCTCGACCACGAACGGCAGGCGCTTGACGCGAAAGACCGCCTCCTGCAGCTCGCGCTCGGTGTAGCTATGCCCGGTCTTCAGGTAGGACTGCGAGATGACGATGGTCCGCGTGGCCTGCCGCCGCACCCCCTCGACCGAGATGGTCTCGATCAGGAACCGCGGCTCGACTCCGGCCGGCGCCGGCGCGGATGCCGGTGATGGTGCCCCTTGGGCCGCGGCGCCGGCGGCCGCCGCGGCCGGCCGCGGCAAGCCGAGCACGCAGCCGAGCACGCAGCCGAGCGTGCCGCCGAGCGCAAGCGCCCGGCGCGCACCGCGCGTCCTGCAGAGGATTGGCGAGAGCATGACGATCCTGTCCATGGGCACCTCCTGGTCCGATCGTGGTCGGATCCACGACGTCAGGCCGCCAGAGGCAATCCGGCTGCCAGCCGCTCCGGCGCCCCGCGGCACTGCGCCGGACCAGCCTCAAGCCATTGACACCCATTGGTTTACCTCACCGCTGGCATTCTTGCCTCGAGACCTTGCCGGTGCCCCTTGAAAGAGAGCATACGCATACTTCTGTATGAAGATTCATACAGTCGGAACCAGCTCTGCCGGCCTGTGATGCAGAGATACAAGTTTGCAATCCAATTGTCTCAAGCATGTGTTGCAAGGTCAAATTAGTAGTATCATGGCGCTAATTCAGCGTGTTCTTTCCAGGAGGCGAAGCCATGAAGCAGATTCTGCTTTGCACGCTCCTACTCGGGTTGCTGCCGTGGCCGGCGCCGGCCACGGGCGGGCCGGCGGCTGCCGCCGACAGCCGCCAGGGGTTCTCGGAGAGCACCGACGTGACGGCGGTCGAGATCCCGGTGCAGGTGGTGCGGGACGGCGAGCCGGTGCGCGGGCTCACCGCCGCCGATTTCGAGCTCTACGAAGGCCGCCGGCAGCAGACCCTCACCGGCTTCGACGTGGTGGATCTCGGGGCGTCCGACAGCCAGCGGCTCTCGGCGTCGATCCCCGCCGCCGGCAGACGGCACTTCCTGCTGGTCTTCGACCTCTCCAACTCCCACCCCAAGTACGTGATGAAAGCCCGCGAAGCGGTGACCGGGTCGCTGATCAAGACCGCTGCTGCCCCGGATCTGGTGGCGCTGGCCACTTATGGCGGCAACTCGGGGATGAAGCTGGTGCTCGGGTTCACCTCGGACCGGCGCCAGATCCTCAAGGCCATCGATACCCTGGGCTATACCGACATGAGCGACCACAGCCAGCAGAGCGCCATGCTGGGGACCGTCGATGCGCTGGCCAACGCCGGGGCGACCCAGTCGATGAGCGCGCCCGGACCTCCCGAGCCGATCGATCCCAACGAAAATGCCATCGCGCGCCAGGTCGCTCAGCGCGCGAACACCATGAGCCCGGGAGTGGCGCAGGCGGCGGCTGCCTCCGCGGACTCGATCGCCCAGCTGCAGATGCTGCTCAACCAGTGGACGATGGAGTCGAAGCTCAACCAGCGGATGAACCAGGCGGAGGCCCGCAACGAGCTCGCCGCCATGACCCAGGCTTTCGGCAGGCTGGCGCGGATGATGGACGCGGTGTCGGGCCGCAAGCTGGTGGTGCTGTTCTCGGAAGGCTTCGACAGCACCATCCTGCAAGGCGAGCAGAACGCCGACGCCCAGGACGCGATGTCCGACACCAGCGTGGCGGGAGCCGGTTTCCTGATCGAGTCGGACACGCGCTATGGCAGCTCGAGCGGCAACAACCGCCTCGAAAAGATGCTCGAGGCCTTCCGCCGCTCCGGCTGCGTCATCGAGTCGGTCGACATCGGCGGCCTGCGCGGCGCCCAGGACCTCGACATGGGCGGCGACGGGCGGCCCGCCGGCAAGGCGGCGCTGTTCCAGATGGCGCACGACACCGGCGGCGAGCTGTTCCAGAACTTCAACGACCTGGGCGAGGCGATGCGGCAGCTGGCGAGGAGCACCGCCGTCACCTACCTGCTCACCTTCCAGCCCAAGGGGCCGCTGGCCGCGGGCTCTTATCATTCCATCAAGGTGGTGCTCAAGAACGCGCCGCGCGGCGCCCGCGTCACCTACCGCCCCGGCTACTACGCGCCGCGGCCCTTCCAGCAGCTGGCGCCGACTGAGAAGCTGCTGGCCGCCGGCGATCAGATGATGGGCGGCCGCGCCTCGGGATCGATCGTCACCGCGGTGCTGGCGGCGCCGTTCCGCACCGCCGCCGCGAAGGCCTACGTGCCGGTGGTGGTGGAGGCGGACGGCGCGACGCTGCTCGCCGGCGGCGCCGGCAAGAGTCTCACCGCCGAGCTTTACGTCAACGCCGTCGACGCCCAGGGCCAGGTCCAGGATTCCTTCGACCAGGCGATGCGCCTCGATCTCGAGAAGACCGGCGCGGCGCTGCGCGAGGCGGGCCTCAAGTTCTTCGGCCATCTCGAGCTGCCGCCCGGCGACTACTCGGTGCGGGTGATGGTGCGCAACGGCGACACCGGCGCCTTTGGCAAGCGGACGCAGGTGCTGACCGTGCCCGCCTTCGGCGGCACGGCGCCGGTGCTGCTGCCGCCCTTCTTCCCGGAGACGGCGGGGCGATGGATGGTGGTGCGCGAGTTGCCCCGCGGCGAGCAGCGGAATGCCTCGTACCCCTTCGCGGTCGGCGATCGGACCTATGTGCCCGCCGCGCTGCCGGCGCTCGCTCCGGGAGAGCAGGCGGCGGTGGCGCTGGTGGGCTACAACCTGGGGGAGGGCGAGCTGGCGGCCCGGGCCACGGTGCAGAGCAAGGACGGCCGCGACCTCGGCGCCGGCGAGATCCGAGTCTCCGGCCGCGAGCCCGGCGAAGGCGGGCGGCCCGACGTCTACCGAGCGGTTTTCCGCGCGCCGCAGGGCCTGGCGCCCGGCGAGTACCGGCTGGTGGTCACGATCACCGGACCGGGAGGATCGCAGACCGTGAGCTCGCGCTTCACCATTGTGGCGGCTGTGGCGGCGGCCGGCTAGCGCCGGCCGGCGGCTCACTCTACAGGTATTGAGGCACCTGTTTATTTAAACGAGTGCCTCGATTCCGAGCGCCTCGGAACTCGGCTGGAACGCGACCCGCGGTGGCGCGGGTGGCGGTCCCCAGGAGAGATCCATGAGATCTGGAAGCCGCCTCATCGTCTTCGTGGCCCTGCTGCTCACCCTGACGCCTGGTGCGTTCGCCGCCAAGGACTGGACCGCGGTCGCCTCCACCGGAGCGATCGACGGCTCGTCGCTGAGCTTCTTCACCTTCAACGGGCCGGCGCTGACCTATCTCACCGGCTCCACGTCCCTGACGCCGGTCATCGCGCGTTACAACGTCACCAACACCTTCGACAACAACGCCAACCCGGACATGCCGGGATGGACGACCCTCGAGCTCGGCTACAGCGCCGCCGGGCTGCCGGCGAACGCGGTGACCGCGACGCTCTTCCAGGTCGAGCCCTGCACCGGCAGCCAGACGGTCATCTGTACCGCCGACTCGCTTGCCGGGGCCGTCAACATGTGCAGCAGCTGCACGTTCCCCGCGGCCACCTTCAACTTCGCTCTCCATCTGTATTACATCGAGGTGGTCCTGACGCGCCCGGCCAGCAACCTGTTCCCGACGGCCAAGACGCTGCGCCTCTTCTAGGTGGGTCAGGTTCTCGGCGGGTCCGGTTCTCGGCGGTCAGGGCGGGGCCAGGACGAGGAAGGGATCCAGCGCCGTGCCTTCCCACCAGTGCTTGTCGGCGTTCAGGCGGAAGATGGCGAAGTGCAGGTGCGGGGCGTTCGGTGGCGCGTTGCCGGTGGTGCCGACGTAGCCGATGACCTGGCCGCGCTGCAGCTCGGCGCCTTCGCGCAGGCCGTCGGCATAGCGGTCCAGGTGGGCGTAGTAATAGGCGTAGGTCGCCGCGGGGTCGAACTCGTAGACGGTGTTGCCGCCCTGGCGGCTGAAGAAGAGCTTCGCCAGGCGGCCGTCTTCGACCGCCAGCACCGGCGTGCCGCGCGCCGCCATGATGTCCAGCGCCTCGTGGAGGTGGCCCGTGCGGCTGTCGGCGAAGGAGTCGACCAGCTGCTCGCGCCGGACCCCCTGGACCGGCAGCAGCAGCCGGCGGTGGCGCAACGCCGCGATCTCGTCGTCAGGGGGCGGTGGCGGGGGTGGGGCGGAGGGTGGCGCCGCTCCCGGTGACGGGGGCGAGACGCGAGGAACCGCGGCGCCCGGGGACGGCGGCAGGGTGGTGCTCCCCTGGCCGTTCGGCGATGGCGGCGTGGGGGAGACGGCGATCGGAGAGGGGGGGCGGGCGGCCGGCGGCAGCGTGGCGCCCGGCGGCCACGGCCGCGTGGCGTCCGCCGTCAGGCCGCCGGTCCTTTGCAGGCCGTAGACCCAGAGGACCAGCAGCACCGTCGCCGCCCCCAGCGCGTAGCCTCCGAGGACGGCGAGCAGCACCGGCGGTCCACGGCGCCGGGGCCGCTTCTCCCGGCTCATGGCTCGAAGACGACCGCGGTCCCCGGCTTGACCAGACCGGCGACGGTGAGAGCGTCCCAGTTGGTCATCCGCACGCAGCCATGCGAGTAGGTGGTGCCGATCTTCTCCGGGTCGGGAGTGCCGTGGATGCCGTAGTGCTCCTTCGACAGATCGATCCAGACCAGGCCGACCGGGTTGTTGGGCCCCGGGGCGATGGCCGCCTTGGCGTTCTTCGGGTTGGCGTCCCAGAACAGCTGCGGGTTGTAATGGAAGACCGGGCGGTGGGAGACGCCCAGCACCTTCCAGTTGCCGAGCGGCAGCGGGTCGTGCTCGCTGCCCGCCGACACCGGCGCGAAGAACAGCAGGTCGTCGCCGTTGTCCACCGTCAGGGTGAGCCGTGACTTGGAGACCACGATCCGGGCGTTGGCGGGCGGCGACGCCGTCCGCCGCTCGGGGACCTGGCGCACGTTGGGCACCTGGATGGTCTCGCCGGCGACGAACTGGGCCTGTGGATTGCGCGCGTGCAGCAGCTTCTCGGAAGCGTGGAAGCGCTCGGCGAGCAACTGCAGCGGCGATTCGTAGCCCAGCGCCGGCAGCTTGGCCTTCGCCTCCATGTCCGCCGGGATCTCGTAGAACGGCCCCTTGGTGTCGTCGGCGGTGATGGTGTACTCCGTCCAGGGCTTGCCGCCGCTCGCCGCCAGCAGATTCTGCCAGGTGAGCGGATCGACCTGGCCGGTGACCGGCAGGTCGTGGGCCTCCTGGAAGCCGGCCAGGGCCTTGCGGGTGTTCTCGCCGAAGGCGCCGTCGACGACGCCGGGGGAGAAGTTGACGCGGTCGAGCAGCGCCTGGACGTCGGCCGCTTCCTGCGGTGACGCCGGCGGCAGGGGAGGGACGGTCGGGGCTGCCGGCGCGGCCGGGCTCTCGCCCGGCGCGGGTGGGTTCTGGGGTGGCGGCGGCGGGCTCTGGGGCGCCGCCGTCGGCGGTGGTGGCGGCGGGTTCTGTGCCGGCGGTGCCAAGGACGGCCGGCTCGGCGCCGGGGCAGCCGGCGGCGCCTGGAGCTCTGACGGCGGCGGCGCCTGGAGCTGTGCCGGCGGTGGCGCCTGGAGCTGTGCCGGCTGTGGCACGGCCTGCGCCTGACGGCCGCTGCCCGTCGCCGCGGCCAGCAGCAGGGCGGCCGAGACGAGCACCGCCCGAATGCCGGCCGGCCGGCCGCGGGGCCGTGCCGGCGGCACGAGCGAGCTGGCGGGCCGGCCGCTGCCGCCTGGCTTGTCCATGGCTGGTTTCATCGTTCACGTCCGCCGTCGGCGATGGTCTCGTGGGTCATCCTCGTCGCGTCCGCCCCCGGTGGCAGCGGTCTCCCGGGCCTTCGCCTGCGAGAGTCTGCAACCTGCAAGCCTCTGCAAGCTTCCAGCCTCTGCAAGGCCGGGGCCAGAGCCCGGTCGAGGCCGAGAATCCGGCAGCCCCGGCGGTTCAGCCGGGGAGGATCACCACCCGGCGGTAGTGGCCCTCGCCCTTGCTCTCGGAAGCCAGGCCGTGGCGCTCGACGGTCTGGTGCTGGAGCCGCCGGAGATAGGGGTTGCGCGGCGCCAGCTCGACCGGCTCGCCGAGGTCGAGCACCTCGTCGATGGCCGCCTCCGCCTCTTCGACGGCGGCCTCGTCGGCGGCCCCGATGTCGGCCGGCTGGCCGAGGTCGAGCGCGGCGCGCAGCGTGTTCTCGATCTGCACGATGGTGTTGCTCTTGACGATCGCCACCGGGATGCCGCGCGCCTGCGCCTCGCGCAGCCGCCGGGGCTGGCGCCGCTCCTGGGCCTTCAGGGTCAGCACCAGGTCGGCGCCGTCGAGGTCCTCGACGATCAGTGCCGGGGCGCGGAACTTGCGAATGGCGCGCTCGAGCTTCGCCTTGGAGACGGCGTAAGGGTGGATCCGCACCAGCTTGCGCGGGTGCCGCCGCTGGAAGACGCCCGGCGGCGCCGTCAGGCGGCGCGATGGCCGCCGCCTGCCGACAGCATGCGCGAGCGTGTCCGAGGGCTGGATCTCGACCCCGCCCGCGGCCGTCCGCAGACGCAGCTCGGGGCGCGCCGGCGCCTCGCGCAGCAGGCGGTCGACCACCTCGGCGACGTCGTGGTGGACCGCCAGCCGCTCCTTGTCCTGGATCTCGATCAGCACGGCGAAGGTGGGCGGGGCCTTGCGCTCGAGCACCGTCTTCTGGGTCCCCCGCCGGCGCGCCTCCTCGTCGGAGAGAGTGACCGCCTGGATGCCGCCCACCAGGTCCGAAAGGGTGGGGTTCTGCAGCAGGTTCTCGAGGGTGTTGCCGTGGGCGGTGGCGATCAGCTGCACGCCGCGCTCGGCGATGGTGCGGGCTGCCATCGCTTCCGCGGTGGTGCCGATCTCGTCGATGACGATCACCTGCGGCATGTGGTTTTCCACCGCCTCGATCATCACCGCGTGCTGCAGCTCGGGGGCGGGCACCTGCATGCGTCGGGCGCGGCCGATCCCCGGGTGCGGGACGTCGCCGTCGCCGGCGATCTCGTTGGAGGTGTCGACGACGACGACCCGCCTGCCGAGGTCGTCGGCCAGCACCCGCGCCGCCTCGCGCAGCAGCGTCGTCTTGCCCACGCCAGGGCGGCCGAGCAGCAGGATCGAGCGGCCCGCCTCGATCACGTCGCGCAGGATGTCGACGGTGCCGTAGACGGCGCGGCCGATGCGGCAGGTCAGGCCGACGACGTCGCCGCGGCGGTTGCGCAGCGCCGAGATCCGGTGCAGGGTGCGCTCGATGCCGGCCCGGTTGTCCTTGCCGAAGTCGCCGACCCGGTCCACGACGTAGGCGATGTCCTGGCGGGTGACCGGCGCGGCGGTGAGCTCGACGCCGCGCTCGGCGAAGCGCGCCTCCGGCGCCCGGCCGAGATCGAGCACGATCTCGAGCAGCGCCTCGCCGTCCGGCCCGGCCTCGATGGCCTGCCGGAGGTGCGGCGGCATCACCCCGAGCAGCAGCTCGAGGTCGTCCATGATCGGTCGTCCCGGCACCGCCGACGATTGTAATGCGCCGGGGCTGTGGCACAATCCTGGCTTCCGACAGGAGGGACGACGCTGGGCAGGAGGGTTGGAGTCTTCGGCTGGGGGATCGTGGCACCGCGGTCGCCCGACATGGCGAGCTTCGCGCGCAACCTCGAATGCGCCGAGAGCTGGCTGACCCCGTTCCACGGTTTCGGCCCCGACAACTTCCTGGTCGGCTTGCCGCAGTTCGCGTTCGCCGACTACCGCCCCTGGATCGCCGAGCGCTTCCCGCCCAGCCGCTTCCGCCAGCTCGAGGAGAAGATGGACATGCCGGCGCTCTACGCGATCGGCGCCTTCATCCAGTCCCTGGGGCAGAACCCGGGCCTCGAGCAGGAGCTGGCCCGGCTCGGCGACCGCGCCCACGTCTACGTCGGCACCGGCCTCGGCAGCCTGGGGGCGATCGCCCAGAACGCCGTGGCCCTCGCCCGCGCGCAGCGCCGCTGGGATCGCTGCTGGGCGGAGCGCAATCCGGAGCTCGCCGCATGGCGGCAAGCGCGCGCCGCCGGCACCGCGGCGGTGCCGGGGATGCCGCTCGATCCCGCCGAGCTTGGCGGCGGCGGCGGGGACGCGAGAGATGGCGAGGACGCCTGGGATCCCGGGGACGCCGAGGCTGCCGACCGGCTGGAGGACGCCCAGGCGGCCTGGTGGCATTACTGGGCGGGGCGCTCGGCCGACCTGCACGCCTATCTGGCCGAGCTGGCCGCCGTCGAGGGGCTGTCGGTCGAGGGCGACGTCGAGCGCGGCAAGATGAGCGTGCTCAAGGAGAAGCAGCGCCGTCTGGGGCAGCTCCAGAAGCGCTGGCGGGCGCCGGTGCCGCCCTGGCAGGCGGTGTCGGCGAACCTGGTGTGGAACATCCAGAACACTCCGGCGTCGCAGGTTTCGATGATGGGCCGTATCACCGGGTTGACCTTCGCGCCGGTGGCGGCCTGCTCGACCTTCGGGGTGGCGCTGAAGCTGGCGATGGACGCCATCTCTCGCGGCGAGGCCAGCGCGGTGGTGGTCGGCGCCACCGATCCGCCGCCCCTGCCGCTCAGCGTCGGCGCCTTCTACAACGCCCGGGTGGTGGCGGCCGACGCGATGGTGTCGAAGCCGCTCACCGGCCTGCGCGGCACGCACGTCGCGGGCGGGGCGGTGATCTGGGTGGTCGGCGACCTCGAGCACATGCGGGAGCGCGGTTTCCGCCCGCTGGGGATGGAGCCGCTGGCGGTGGGCGTGAGCTCCGACGCCGATCACATCATCACCCCGTCGACCGAGGGGCCGCTCGCCGCCATCCGGCAGGCGCTGGCCGCCGCCGGAGTGCGGCCCGACGAGCTCGGCACCTGGGACCTCCATGCCACCGCCACGCCGGGCGACGACCGCGAGGTGGCGACGCTGCGTTCGCTGGTTCCCGGCTCGGTGCTGGTCACCGCCCGCAAGGGCACCTTCGGCCACGGCATGTCGGCCGGCGGCGGCTGGGAGCTCACCGCGCAGTACCTGGGGTACGAGCGTGGGCGGATCTATCCCACGCCGCTACAGGTGGACGATCTGAACCGGGAGATCGCCGCCCGGCATGGGCGATTCGCGTTCGACAGCTCCTGCGTTGCACCCGCCGGGCCGGCCGGGAAGCTCTCGATGGGCATCGGCGGCATCAACGCCTGCGTCATCTCGCGGCCCTGGTGAGGTAGCCGCCGGTGTACCCGAGATCGGCGTCGACGGCCCGCGGATGGCGACCCCATCTGAACCGGCATTGACAGCACCGGCGAGGGCACCCTACCCGACCTACCGGTAAACAGCATCGTCGTCGATCCGGCGGAGCCAAGCAACCTCTACATTGGCACTGACATGGGGGTCTTTGTCTCTACCGACGAATCCTCCGGTGCTTGGTCAGGTCCCGACGTCGGGTCGCATCGTGCGCCGGGGCGTTTCGTGAGTGGCGGGGAGGAGCAGGCCTCCTCTTTCAGGGAGGACCGTACATCGAATCAGAGCGGCGGGAGCCGCCAACACACGCTTAGATTAGGGCACTACCTCATTCAGGATGAGTTGAGGTGGCTCCACTGTCCAGTGGTATTATGAAGCCCTGGATAAGTGATCACGGTACCGCTTCTGCACTGATCTGGGGAGGCCCGGGATGGAAGGCAAGCGTTGGCAAGGCACGCTAAACGTCGCTCTGGCTGGCGCCTTTGCGGTGGCAGCTGCGATCGCTGGAAAGCAAAGCATCACGGTCTCTCAGCAGGTCCATGAGATCTCCAAGTTACAAGAGCAGTCCGTCGGTGAAGCCTCGCAGTGCAATAGCGAGCGTGACGACCTCAAGGCTAACTTGGCACGTTGCCGTACCGACCTTGCGCAGTGTCAAACGAACCTCTCTACCGCCCGCACGCCAGTGCAGCCGTCAGGCTTACCCGCGGCCGCCCAAGGGAGCGCCGATCTGGCAGCCGAACCCTTGCAGGTCACTGAAAGCGACTTCACCTTCAGCGATCCGGAGTGTCGCTTGTCGGGATCTGAGATTACTTGCGGAATCACGGTCTTGAACAAAGCGGAAGAGCGGACCCTGCATCTTGCGGATGCATATTCCGGTTCAGGGCGAATAGTGGATCAGAGAGGTAACGAGTACCTGTCGCAGGGTGCCTCGCTGGGAGCACATTCTGGAGGATTCGATGTCAGTGCCAACTTGCCGAGAAACATACCCCTTCGAGGCGGCCTCATATTCAGAGACGTTAAGAACCTCAGTCCGCCGATCCGTTTGTTCAGCGTGCCTTGCATGTGGGGCAACAATCTTCATTTTAGCGCAAACTTCACAAAGGTAAGGCTGGTACAGTGACAACCGGAAATTTCATCGGAGCAGCGTGATCAGTAGCCGGACGGCCTGTTCGACACCACCGCGCGCGCTGTATTTTCCTTTCTAAAAGAAGTGGCGTGCTGTCGAGCACACGGCCATCCGCGGCGTGCTGCATCATCACCCCTGCCAAGTAGCAGGCCAGCCGCTGGGACGTTTCCGCGGAAACGTGTGCGCTTTCCGCGAGCCAGGGCGAACCGCTCTCGCCGCGGCCGCTTTCCACTCCCGGTCACTCACACCAGACCGCGAAGACCAAGGTGCTACAAGGCAACTCCGGGCTGACGTTGAACAACCAGCCTGGACGGATCCAGCTTGCGGTCGGGGAGATCGGTGGTAACGAAGGCGTCGCCTCCCGAAACCTTGGGTCAGACGATGGCGTCGGGCGTGGTCCCGAGGCGGGCCATGGCGTCGGTCAACCACTGATGCAGACGCTGACGCTCCCGCCTGATCGGTTCCGGGACCTGCGCTCCCTCGTGGGCCAGATTGCGCCTTTCGAGCGGATAGTGCTCGCGGCACCGGGCCGATCAGCCGGCGGGCATGGCGATCTCGAACTGCTGCACCTCGACGCGCGAGAAGGGCTCCACCTTGGCGTGGACCACCTTGACGATCCGCTTGTGCGGGGTGTCGACGGTCAGCGCCGGATCCAGGAAGTCGCCGAGGAGAGGCGGGCGGCTGGAAGCCAGCAGGCGCGGGTCCGGCCAGCGCGCGCAGTCGGCGGCGGTCAGCTCGCCGGCGCGCAGCAGCACGCAGGGGATCTCTGACACGCCGGCCTCCAGCAGACCGACGGCGCGGTGATAGCCGTTCTTGAGGAAACACCGGTCCCCCACCGCCAGCACGTGGACGTGGTGCCACGCCTTGCCGATGACCAGGCTCACTCTCGCGATCGCCGGATCGCTCGGGTTCGCCGCCTCGATCGGCTCGAGCCCGGCGCGGATGACCATCAGGTTCAGATCGTCGGAATGGATCGTGACTTCCTGATTGGACGAGCCGGTGACGTGATAAGTGCCCGGCCGTGGCCGCAGGTCCCGGGGCAGGCAGAGCTCGAGCAGCTCCTGCTCGCCCGGAGCGGCGGCATGGCGGGCGGCGACGGCGCGCGAGTAGTCGAGATTGACGCTCTCCTGCAGCGAGACCATTCGCCGGAGGTCGACCCACGCAAAGGACCAGCCCCGCCCGGCGGTCTGGGAGCGGAACAGGTCGGTGCCGCTGACCGCCGCCAGATGCTCCGCACAGCCTTCCCCGAGCGGGCGGGCGGCGGCTCCCGGAGCCACCGGCGCCAGCGCCGAAAGCTGGGCGCGGGCGCGGCCCCACCTCTCCATCGTCGAAGCCGGCGGCGGCGACGGCATGCCTGCCGAACAACGCGTGACGTGGTCTGGATCCATGAATGCGGCGAGCCATCGCGCCGTGGGCATCTTGGTTTCCTCCGTCGGGTTCTGGTCCGCTGGTTTCGAGGTATCTGCGGCCCGGGGCGGCGGCCGGCGGCGCCGCACTTTGGCGCCGCCGGCCGCGAGTCTCGGGCCCGGTTGGGGTCAGGTGGGCTGGCCCGAAGGCGGGGGGCCGATGGTGTAGGTGAAGGTGACCTGGCTGCCGCTGCTCGGAACGCTGGCGATCACGACGTAGGTCGTGGTGTTGATATTGGTGCCGCTGGCGCTGTTGGAGCTGGAGTAGGGATCGTCGAAGGCCAGGTTGGCGACGATCGAGGTGGGTGCGCCCTGGAGGCTGTACTGGACCCATCCCGAGGTCCCGGTGGCGGTTCCCGAGGTGCCCTGCGCGACGAAGGCCGAGTTGCTGGTCGTGCCCTTCGCGACCGCGACCGGTGTCGTTTTCCAATGGCCGGAGTTGATGCCCGAGTTCGCGACGTAAAGGTCGTAAGGCGTATTGTTCACGATCTGTCCTGTGGCGATGTTGTTGCCCGACATGGCTGTCTTCCTCTCGTGGGGCGGCTGGCGCCCCGGTCGTGCCGATGCCTGTAACGGCCGGCGCGTTGGCGATCAGGTGGCGCTGACGGTGTAGGTGAAGATCACTTCGCTGCCGGCCGGCGGCACGCTGGCAGTGGCCGAGAAACCTGGCGTGCTCGAGCTGGCGGAGGCCGAGTTCGAGCTCGAGTAGGGATCGTCGAAGTTGAGCGTGACGTTGGTGGAGGGGGTGGAACCGTTGATGTTGTAGACCACCTGGCCCGCGACCCCGGCGGGCGATCCCGGGTCGATCGTGGCGACGAAAGCCTGATCGTTGGTGGAGCTCGCGGCGACGGTGAGCGGCGTCTTGATCCAACGGCCGGAGTCGAGCGCCGAGCTCACGACGCTCAGGTCGTACGGCGTATTGTTCACGATGGCGCCAGTGGCGGTGAAGCTAGGCGACATGGCTGTCTTCCTCCCGTGGGGCGGCTGGCGCCCCGGTGTTGCCGATACCTGCCGAGGCAGGCGCGGCGGCGGTCAGGCGGCGCCGATGGTGTAGGTGAAGACCACGTTGCTGCCGGATTTCGGCACGCTGGCCGTGGCCGAGATACCTGACGTGCTCGAGCTGGCAGAGGCCGAGTTCGAGCTCGAGTAGGGATCGTCGAAGTTGAGCGTGACGTTGGTGGAGGGGCTGTAACCGTTGAGGTTGTACACCACCTGGCCCGAGGTGCCGGTGGCGGTCCCGGACGTGCCCTGTGCCACGAAAGCGCCCGTCAGCGTGGTGTTGGCGGGGACGGTGAGCGGCGCGGTGTTCCAATGACCGGAGTTGATGGTGCTCGAGACCAGCCAGAGGGGGTAGGTGGTGTTGTTGTTGATGGTGCCGTTGGCGACGTTGTTCCCTGACATCGTGGTTCCCTGCCTTTCGAGAGCGGGTTTGAAAACCTTTCTACACCACGGGGTGTAGCTTCCTGCCGGGGGCCTCACTTCAAGACCGGTGCCAACCCGCCGCTGGAGCGTATCTGCTTGTCCCATAGAAGTTTGCGTCTGACGACCAGCGCCGGGGGCGCAGTGCCGCGGGACGCCGGCGGGGCTCTCCGGCAGCGCTCGACATTCGCCGACATCAACCGTCATGGCCGGCAGGCCGCGCCGGCGTTTGCTTGACGCCGGCGGTGCGCTATGGTTGCTCCGCGGCCGGCGGGACGCGGGCCGGCACCGCGGACGGCCGCCGGCAATGGGCTCTCACCCCTCTCGTATCGGCCCCTACCGCATCGAGGCGCACCTCGCGAGCGGCGCGACCTGCGATGTGTATCGCGCCTGGGACGAGCTGCTGGGGCGCCCGGTCGCGCTGCGGCGCCTGCGTCCGGAAGCGGCCCGCGCCGCCGGCGCGCGCGAGCGCTTCCGCCGCGCGGCGAGAGCGGCCGCCGGCCTGGACCATCCGGCGATCGCCCGCCTCCATGCCCTCGTCGATGGCGGGGACACGGACGTCCTGGTGCTGGAGCTGATCGCCGGCGAGTCGCTGGCGCGGCGGTGCCAGGACGGTCTCGACGCCGCGCTGGCGGTGCGGCTGGCGGCAGAGATCGCTTCAGGAGTCGCGGCGGCCCACGCCCTCGGCGTCGCGCATGGCGGTCTGGCGCCCGAGAAGGTGATCGTCACGCCGGCGGGTCACGCCAAGATGCTGGGCTTCGGCAGCGGCGAGGAGGGGGGCGACGAGCGGTCGGACCTTCGATCCCTCGGCGCCCTGCTGGAGGCGATGCTCGCCGGCGCTTCCGGGGCGCCGGCGACCGGCAGCTGGCAGCCGGCGACGGCGGCGGCGGCGGTGCTGGCCGAGTTGGCCGCCCGTCTCGCGTTCGAGGAGCCGCCGCCAACCGCCGCCACGGCCGCCGCGCTGCTGCGCCGGCAGGTGACCCCTGGTGCGCCGCCAGCCTCGCCGGCCCGCGCAACGCCGCCCGGCGCCACCGCGCAAGCCGCCGCCGTGTCCTTTGCCACGCCGGCCGCCGCGGCTGCCAAGGATGCGGCGCCGCCAGGCGCGGGCGCGGCGGGCGGATACGCTCCGCACACACCCTGGCGCTTCCTCCGGTCGCCGGTCGCCGTGGCGGCGCTCGCCGCCGCGGCGCTGGCGGGCGTTGCCGCTTGGCTCCTGCCGCGGCCGCCGCCGGTCCTGCGCCTGGCGATCGCGCGGCCGGCTTTCGCCGCCGGCGGTGGCCTCGGCGTCGCGGTCGATCGCCTGGCGGCTGGCCTGCAAACCGCTCTCCTGCACGACGCCGCGGGGCTGGATGGCGTCGACGTGCTGCCCGCCGAGGAGGTGGACCCGGTGGCCGCTCCGCCGCGCGCCCTGGCGCGGGCGGTGGCGGCCGGCGAAGTGCTGGCATCGCGCCTGAGCTGCCAGCGGGAAACCTGCGAGGTGTCGCTGAGCAGGATCTCGGGCAGCGACGGCAGGCTGCTGTGGACCCAGACGCTCGAGGCGCAAGTCGCCGACCCCTATCTGCTGGCGGCGGCCGTCCAGGGCTACCTGGACAAAGCCTACGCCGGCCGCGGCCGGCGCGCCGGCGCCCGCCCCCTGGCGGTGAGGCCGCGCGATTTCGAGCGCTATCTCGCCTTGCCGCAGGGCTGCGGGAGCGCGCCGGAAGACGGGCGGTCCGCATCCCGCCTCGCCGAGATCGAGGCCCTGCGCGCCGGCTCGCCCGGGTTCCTGGAAGCCGCCCTCCTCGAAGCCGCCCTGCTGCGGCGCCGCTACGCCGCGCGCCGCGATCCGGCCGACCTGGACCGAGCTCTCGAGGTCCTGCGGCAGGGCCGGGAGCTGGCCCCGGCCGATCCGCGCCCGCTGCGCGGCGAGGCCGCCGCGGCGCTGCTCGCCCGCCGCTGGGAGCGCGCCCGCGGCGCCATCGACGCGCTGGGGCGACTGCTGCCCGGTGATCCCGACCTGCTGATCTGGCGAGCGCGGCTGCTGGCCGCTCGCGGCGACCCGCGCCGCGGTCTCGAGCTGTTGCGCGCGGCAGCCCGGAGCAGCCCCTCATGGGCCCATCTCGCCATCCTCGCCGGCGTGGAGACCCGCCTGGGGGAGGGCGCGGCGGCGCATTCCCACCTGCGCCAGGCGCTGGCAAGCCTGCCGGCGGCGGTTCCGCCGGGCTCGCCGCTGGCATGGCCGCCAGGCAGCAAGGCCGGGGCGGACGCGGCCGACGCGGCCGTCCTTGCTCGCTTCGACTCGCTCTTGTTAGATTACGCGTGTGCCCAACAGCAAGGAGGAGCCGGCGGACCGGCTCCTGCAGGAGACGCGAACCCATAGCGGCAGCGGGTTGCCGGCGGTCTCCCTCCTGGTTCCGGGACTGACCGTCCTGTGCCATCCCGACCTGCGACGAGTCGGCGAGCGCGCCGCGCTGACCCGCCTTGCCGCCGGGCAGCCGGAGCTGCTGGCCCGCCACCAGCCGCTGTTCGCCGCGCCTGGACAGGCGCTGCGCCGGCCGCTCGGCGACGTCCACCTGAGCCGCCGGCCGCTCGAGCTCGCTCGCGCCGCCGCGCCCGGCGCCGTGCTGCTGCGCTGCGCCGGCACCCGCACCGAGGTCGTCGCCGACGGCGAGCCGGTCACCGGCGAGCGCGAGCTGGCAGCGGCCGAGATCGCCCGCGGCGTCGTGCTCCTCCTCGCCAACCGCATCGTGCTCCTGCTGTCGCTGGTCGAGGCCACCACCGAGAGCCTGCCCCGCCATGGCCTGGTCGGCGAGAGTCCGCCGATGGCGCGGCTGCAGCGGGAGATCCGGCGGGTGGCGGACCTCGACCTCACGATCCTGCTCACCGGTGAGACCGGCACCGGCAAGGAGCTGGTCGCCCGGGCCCTCCATCGCCTGGGCCGGCGCCGCGAGCGGCCGTTCGTCGCCGTCAACATGGGGGCGGTGCCCGCGACGCTCGCCGCGGCGGAGCTGTTCGGCGCCGCGCGCGGCGCCTACACCGGCGCCGACCGGGCGCGCCCGGGCTACTTCAGCCGCGCCGACGGCGGCACCCTGTTCCTCGACGAGATCGGCGAGGCGCCGCTCGAGATCCAGGTCATGCTGCTGCGCGTCCTGGAGAGCCGGGAGGTCACGCCCGTGGGCGGCGGCGAGGTCCATGCGATCGACGTGCAGCTGATCGCCGCCACCGACGCGGCGCTCGCCGCGGCGGCGGCGCAGGGCCGCTTCAAGGCGCCCCTGCTCTATCGCCTCAGCGGCTACGAGATCCGGCTGCCGGCGCTGCGCGAGCGCCGCGAGGACTTTGGCCGCCTCTTTTTCTCCTTTCTCGCCGCGGAGCTGGCGGCGATCGGCGCCGCAGCTCGCCTGGAGCCAGCGCCGGAGGGCGCCCGCCCCTGGATGTCGGCGGCGCTCGTGGCCCGTCTCGCCCAGGCCGACTGGCCCGGCAACGTGCGGCAGCTCCGCAACGTGGCGCGCCAGCTCGCCGTCGGCTGCCACGACGCGGCCGAAGCCGCGCTCCCCCCAGACAGCGCGATCCGGCTCGGTCCCGCCGCCGCGGGTGGACCGGAGGCCCTGTCCCAGGGGCCCGCCGCGCCCGCCGCGCTCGTGCCGGCGGCCCCGGACGCCAGCGGCGGCGGCACCCGGTCCCGGCGCCCGGCGTATCGCCGTCTCGAGGACGTCGGCGACGACGAGATCCTGGCGGCGCTCAGCGCCAACCGCTGGCGCCTCAAGCCGGCGGCGGCCCAGCTCGGCGTCGCCCGCGCCTCGCTCTACGACCGCATCGACAGCGGCTCGCGCTTCCGCAAGGCCGCCGACCTCACCCGCGAGGAGATCGACCGCTGCGCGGCGCGCTGCGGCGGCGACCTCGAGCGGATGGCGGCGGCGCTCGAGGTCTCGAAGCCCGGTCTGAAGCGGCGCCTCTCCCGGTTGGACTAGTGTCGTGGCGGCAGCGCCCCCCAGCTCGCCGCCTCGCCAGATCGGTCCGTTGCGGATCGTCGGCAAGCTCGGCCAGGGCGGCATGGGCGAGGTCTATCGCGCCTGGGACGAGCGCCTCGGCCGCGAGGTGGCGGTCAAGCTCATCCGCTCGCGGGCGGCGGAGGACGCCGGCACCCGCGAGCGGTTCCGGCGCGAAGCCGGCGCGGCGGCGTCCCTCGACCACCCGGCGACGGTGAGGATCCACGAGATCCTGGCCACCGCCGAAGGCGACGCCATCGTCATGGAGCTGGTGGCGGGCGGCACCCTGGCGGCGCTGCTCCGCGGCGGGCCCCTGCCGCCCGACCAGGCCGCGCGGCTCGGCGGCGAGATCGCCGGCGGCCTCGCCGCCGCTCACGCTCTGGGCATCGTGCACCGCGACCTGAAGTCCGAGAACGTCATGGTGACGCCGGACGGCCACGCCAGGATCCTCGACTTCGGGCTCGCCAAGCGCCCCGAGGACGGCCCCGGCGGCGGCCTGACCCCGGCCGGCGACGTGCTCGGCACCTATCGCGCCATGTCGCCCGAGCAGGCGCGCGGTCTCGGGGTCGACGGCCGGTCGGACCTCTTCTCGCTCGGCACCCTGCTCTACGAGACCGTCACCGGGCGCTCGCCCTTCCTGCGCGCGACGCCGCTCGACACGCTGACCAGCGTCTGCACCGTCCGGCAGGCGCCGGCGCGGGCGTTGCGCCCCGAGGTCCCCGAGGCTCTCTCCGAGCTGATCGACCGCCTGCTCGAGAAGGAGCCGGCGCACCGGCCGCAGACCGCCGGCGAGGTTGCGGCAGCGCTGGGCGCGTCGCTCGATCCCGCCGCCGGACCGCTCGCGGCGGAGGCCGAGCCGACGACCGTCATTGCCGGGTCGGGGCTTGCAGCCCTCGCGCCGGCGCCGCCTTCGGTCACGGCACTGTCGTCACCCACGGCATCGCCGTCCGCTCGTTCCTCCTCGCCGTTCGAGGTCGTCGGGCGACGGCGCGGCGCCCGGGCGGCGGCCGCCGGGCTGGCGCTCCTCGCCGCCACGGCCCTGTGGCTGCGCTTCGACCGCCAGGATCGCCCGGAGGTCCTGGCCGTGGCGGTGCTCGCGCCGCGGGTCCAAGTCGCCGCCGTGCCCGGCGCCACCGGCGCCCGCTTGCTGGCCGCCAGCACCCGGGCGGCGGTGCTGCGCGGCCTGCTCTCGCTCCAGAACATCGTGGTGGTCGCGCCCGAACAGGTGGACCCGGTGGCGGGCTCGCCGGCGCGGGTGGCCCGGGCCACCGCCGCCGACGAGCTGATGACCGCCGACCTGTCCTGCGCCGTGGCGCGATGCCGGGTCACCCTCGCCAGGCTGCGCGGCGCCGATGGCCGGCGGCTGTGGGACCACAGCTTCGAGGCCCCCGCCGAGGACCCTTACCAGATCGCGCACGCCGTCGAGTCCCAGGTTCACCTCGGCTACCCGGGCCATCCCGGCCGCGAGGGATTTCCGCGCCTGGACGCCACCGCCGGCGACTACCGGGAGTACCTCGAGATCGACAACCAGTTCACCTATCACCGCGGGCCGGCGACGGCCGGCATGCTGCTCGACCGGCTCGCCGCCGTCTGCCGCCGGTCGCCCCGCTTCCTCGACGCGATGCTGCTGGCGGCCGAGATCCTCCGCTACCGCTTTCGCGATCACCGCGACGCCGCCGACCTCGAGCGTGCCTTCGGCCTGCTCGCGGTGGCGCGGCGGCTCGCTCCCACCGACCCCTATCCCCTCGCCTCCGACTTCGTGCTGGCCCTGGACGCGGAGCGGCTCGACCGGGCGACGGCGGACGTGGCGGCGCTGGAGCGCTTGCAGCCCGGCGACCCCTCGGTGCTGCTCAAGCGCGGCCTGCTGCTCGAGCGGCGCGGCGCCGGCACGCCGGCCCTCGCGGTGGTGCGCGAGGCCTGCCGCCGGCGGCCGTCCTGGCCCAGCCTCATGACCCTTGCCAACATGGAATACCGGCTCGGCGAGAGCGCCGCGGCGCGCCGCGACCTCGAGGAGCTGCTGCGGCGCGTTCCCGGCCTGTACCAGCCCCAGTCGCTGCTGGCGCAGCTCGAGCTGCTGAGCGGCAGCCCCGCCCGCGCCGCCGAGCTCTACGCCGACCTGGTCCGCCGCTCGCCGCAGGAGACCGAGATCGTGAACCTTGGCACTGCCTACATGCTGCTGCGGCAGTACCCGGATGCCGAGGGGCAGTTTCGCCGGGCCCTCGACCTCGAGCCCGGCAACCCCTTCGTCACCCTCAACCTTGCCGACGTCCTGCTGCTCGGCGGCCGCGAAGGGGCGGCGAGGGAGCTCTATCGCCACCTGCTCGAGCTGACGCGGCGGGATCCGGCCGCCGCCCAGTGGCAGCTGGTCTCGGCGCGGGCGCAGGCGCAGGCGCACCTCGGGCAGCGCCTGGCGGCGGTGGAGGCAGCCCAGCAGGTCCTGGCGCTGGCCCCCGGCAACGCCCAGGCGATGGCCGAGGTCGCGATCGTCTACGCGGTGATCGGCGACCACGCCTCGGCGCTGTGGAACATGACGCAGGCGTTGCAGCATGGCGTCGCACCGCGGTGGTTCGGGTTCCCCTGGTTCGACGGCCTGCGCTCGTCTCCCGAGCTGCAGCCACTGCTCGCGGCCGGACCGCCGCCGGCTTGAGAGGAAGCGGAGGGGGGCTTCCTGTCGCGCCGCCGCCGGCCGGCCGCGGTGCTCGTCGTCAGCCGGCGGGCCGCGGGGCGGCGGCGCTGCCGGCAGTTGCCGCCGCGGTGTCCAGGACCGGCGGCGGCCCGTAGGTGTTGACGATCGTGGGATCGATGCCGCCGCGGACGATCGGGATGCCGGTGCCGTCGGCAAGCGTCAGCAGGAACGGCACCTCGCCCTTCGCGAAGTTCAGGTCCATGATCAGGATGGTGGTCGGCGAGAGCAGCGTCCAGGCCACCCAGGCAGGCGGGCCGGGTAGCGGCAAAAAATTGATCGGAACCGGGCCGAACGTCGCCGGCTGGCTGCTCGCGTCGAGCACCGACAGCTCGATCTGGATCACCGCGGCGCCGTTGGGCACGATGGTGACCTTATGGGTCTTGGAATCGATGTCGCCGGAGAAGCTGTAGCTCGACGTCGTGCCGGAGATGAAGATCTCATAGGTCGTCAGGCTGATCATCGGTTACTCCTCGTGGGATTCGGCGGCGCTAGCCGATGGCGTTCGCCAGGCTGCCGGCGAGCGGCGCCGCCACGCCGGCCAGGTTGAGTTGGAAATTGACCGTTCCCGCCCCGCCGTTGGCGTCGCTGATGACGATCTCGCAGTCCGTCCTGCCCAGCGGGTCCGGGTTGATCGGTCCCCAGGCGACGAAGGCGGGCGGCGCCTCCCCGGGCGCCGTCACCCAGATGAGGGCAGGATCGGCGAAGGCGATTCCCTGCCCGGTGGTGATGCCGATGATCGCCGGCCCCGCCTGGTTCACCGAGATGGTGTTGTCCGGGCCGACGTCGCCGATCAGCACCGGCGTCGTGCCATCCATCTGCACGTAGACGTTGTAGGTTGAGACGTTGACCATGAGCATCCCTCCCCTGAGGTGACGGCCGGCATGTTCGCGAGGCTGTCGAAGGCTGCATGAAGGACCGATAGCAAGCCTCCTGCCAGCTGCCGCCGCGGCGCCGCTCCCGAGCGCGCCGCCCTCCGGCAAGGGGCGCCGCCGTGGCGTCGAACGATGTCGCCGACCTTCCCCGGCATTTCCCGGCATCGCCCCGGCATTGCCCGACACACGCGGATCACGGGGTGGCTCGCAGGGCTCGCCGAGCGGTGCGACGGAGTGGCCCTATGCCGTCGCTTCGAGGCGGCTCTTGTCGTGGGCCGCCGGCCGCCATAGCATTCGCGGAGCTCTTCCGTCGGAGGGAGCATGCGATTTCTGGCCGACCTGCGCCTCGCCGCGCGCCAACTGCGCCGCGCTCCCGGGTATGCCGCGGTGGCGGCATGCACGCTGGCGCTGGGGATCGCCGCCACCACGATCATGTTCAGCGTCGTCGAGCGGGTGCTGCTGCGGCCGCTTGCGTTCGCGCAACCCGAGGAACTGGTGGACGTGGCGGTGACGATCCTGTCCAAGACGCACGGCGCCGCCTCCACACCCGATCTGGCCGACTGGCAGCGGCAGTCCCAATCCTTCTCGGCGCTGGGCGGCTACACCACCTGGCCCGGCTTCTCGCTCGCCCTGGACGACCGGCCTGAGCGGGTGCCCGGAGCGCGCGTCGGCGCCGCGGTGCTGTCGACGCTGGGCGCCCGCCCCCTGCTCGGCCGTCTCTTCCTTGCCGAGGAGGAGGTCGCGGGGCGCGACCGGGTGGTGGTGCTCGGCGAGGCGCTCTGGCGGCGGCGTTTCGGCGCCGCGCCGGACGTCGTGGGCCGCAAGGTGATGATCAATGGCGAGCCGCGCACGGTGCTCGGCGTGCTGCCCCGCTGGCTCGAGTTTCCTCCCGGCGCGACGCCTGCCCAGCTCTTCGTGCCGCTGGTCGCGACCCGCGCCCAGGCGGCAGCGCGCGGCAACCATTGGATGAAGGTCGTCGGGCGGCTGCGGCCTGGCGTCTCGCTGGTGACGGCCCAGGCCGAGATGGACGCCATCGCGCGGCGCCTGCAGCAGCTCTATCCCGACACCAACGAGGGGCGCGGCGTGCTGCTGACGCCGCTCCGGGGACTGCTCACCGCGTCGGTGCGCGATCCCCTGTGGCTGCTGTTCGGCGCCGTCGGCCTGCTGCTCGCCATCGCCTGCGCCAACGTCGCCAACCTGCTGCTCGCCCGCGCCGCCGCCGGCTGGCGCGAGACCGCGGTGCGGACCGCCTTGGGCGCAGGTTCCTGGCATCAGGCGAGCCGCTGCCTGGCCGAAGGGCTGGTGCTGGCGCTGCTCGGCGTGCTGGCGGCGCTGCCGCTGATGTGGGTCGGGCTGCGCTGCCTGCTGGCGCTCGCCCCGGCCGATCTGCCGCGGCGGGGCGATATCGCGCTCGACGGCTACGCGCTCGTCTTCAGCATCGCGGCCGCCTGCGCCACCGGTGTGCTGTTCAGCCTGGCGCCTCTCGGGCAGGCCGCGCGGCTCGAGCCCGGCGAGGTGCTGCGGGCGGGGGCGCGGGCCTCGGCCGGCGCCGGCGCCCGGCGCCTGCGCGACCTGCTGGTGGTCGCGGAGTTGGGGATCTCGCTGGTGCTGCTGGCGGGGGCCGGCCTGCTGCTGCGCAGCTTCTGGAACCTGGCGCGCGTCGATCCGGGATTCCGCACCCAGGGCGTGCTGGTCGCCGACGTGGCGCTGCCGCAGGCGCGCTATGGCACTCCCGAGCGGGTGGCGGCCTTCTATCGCAGTCTGGACGGCCGGCTCGCGGCGCTCCCGGGGGTGAGCGCCAGCGGCATGATCTCGCTGGTCCCGGCGCGCGACTGGGGCTGGAACGCCGGGCTGGCGATCGTGGGCGCGCCAGTGCCGCCGGCCAGGGAGGATTGGAACGTCGAGACCCGCAGCGTGAGCCCCGGCTACTTCACCGCCCTGGGCATCGCGCCGGTCCGCGGGCGCCTGATCGGCGACGGCGACGAGGAGCGCTCCCCGGCGGTGGTGGTGATCAACGAGGAGGCGGCACGCCGCTTCTGGCCGGGCGCCGATCCGGTCGGCGCCGCGGTGAGCATCGGCGGCGATCCGCCCTGTCGGGTGATCGGCGTGGTGCGGAGCGTTCACAACGCCGGGCCGGCCCGCCCGCCGCTCCCGGAAGCCTATTTCCCCTATCTGCAGCAGGGCATGCTCAACATGACGCTGGTGCTGCGCGGGTCCGGCGACCCCTACGCCCTGGCGCCCGTCGTGCGCCGCGCGGTGCGGGAGCTGGACCGCGGACTGCCGCTCGACCGGATCTCCATGCTGACCGAGGTGGTCGCCGGCGCGATCGGCCCGAAGCGTTTCCAGGCGGTGCTGCTGGCGAGCTTCGCTGGCCTGGCGGTGAGCCTCGCGGCGGTCGGCCTGTACGGCCTGCTCGCCTACGCGGTGGTGCAGCGCCGCCAGGAGTTCGCCGTGCGGATGGCGCTGGGCGCCACCGCCGGCCAGGTGCGGGGCCTCGTGCTGCGGGATGCCGTCCGGCTGGTGGTCCCCGGGCTGGCGATCGGCCTGACCGGTGCGGTGGTGCTGCGCGGCGTGCTGGCCAAGCTGCTCTTCGGCATCGCGCCGCTCGACGTGCCGAACCTCGCCGCCGTCGCCCTGGTCCTGGCCGTCGTCGCCCTGATCGCCGGCCTGGCGCCGGCGGAACGCGCGGTGCGGATGCAACCGCTCGCGGCACTGCGCGAGGAGTAGGCGGCACACTGGACGCGGCGGGCGCGGAGCGCCTGCGAGCGGCTGGCGATGCAGGTGGTGCTCAATGGGCCGGGGCGCGGAGGTGGTTGGAGGCGCAGCGGTAGCCGCCGTTGAGCACGATGCTGTGCACCAGCGCCGGCAGCAGCTCGAGGTGGCAGCCGGCCGCCGCGAACACCTGCCGCGCCTCGCGGTCGCCGGCCGGCAGCAGCGAGGAGAAGCCCTCGGCGCGCAGCTGTCCGTCGCGGGTCTCGAGCACCACGTTGTTCCAGGTGAGCTGAAACTCCCGCGCCGCGACGCCCTCGTGGTCGGCCAGCAGCGTGACCGGCACCAGCAGGAGAGGCAGGCGCGCCACCCGCCATCCCTGGCTGCCGAGATGGGCGGCGACGAGATCGAGGAAGCCGTCGAGCCGCGCCGCCGCCGCCGTCCGCTGCGCCGCGCCCACCGCCGCCGCCAGCTCCGCGCCGGCCGGCGCCAGCTGGTAGCCTCGGCGCAGCGCGGCCCAGTCCGCGGTGGGGAGCCCGGTCAGCAGGGTGCGGCCTGCCGCCAGGCTGGCGACCAGGGCCACCGGCGCCGGTGGATGGCCGCCGGGTCTCGCCGGCAGCAGGGTGAGCAGGGAATCGAGGTCGTAGCCGGCGCCGCCGCCGATGCGCTCCACCAGCTCGCGGTCGTCGCCGCGGTCGCCGTCGGCGCGTGACTCGCCGGGCAGCGGATGAACGAAGCGGACGGGCCGGCCGTAGAGCGCGGCAAGCTCGGCCGCGGCCCGCCGCGCGGCGGCGAAGTAGCGCTCGATGCCGGCCGCGGTGTCGAAGCTTGCGATCGGCACCCGGTCCAGCCCGAGGAGAGCCAGGGTCCGCAGCTCCAAAGTGTGCACGCTGATCCAGGCGGCGTCGCGCCCGAGCAACACCTGGCCGTTGTGGAAGGGCACCGGCGCCACCTCCCAGCGGATGCCGCCCCAGGCGCGGTCGAGGTCCGGGGGCAGCCGCCGCACCAGCTCGGCCCCCAGGTTCCGGTCCGCTTCACGCCCCGGTTGGGCATTGGGACGCACCAGCACGACCACGCCGCCGCCGGGGCGGCGCACCAGGCTCATGGGGTCGCGGACCCAGGGGGTGAAGGGCTGCCCGTAGGTCTCGAGCAGGTGCAGTCGCGGGCTGGCGCAGCAGGCCGCCAGCCGGCGCCGCAGCGGCAGGTCGGCGAGCACCACGAGGTCGCGCCGCGGCGCCATGGTCCGCAGCGCGGCCAGCAGGGCGGCCGTTTCCGGTTCGCCGAAGAAGGACGAAGGCAGCGAGAACACCGAGGCGGCGATCGGCGCCTCGGCGTCGTCGTCGAAGCGCAGCGGCTCGCGGCCGTAGGCGCTCAGCCGATCGGCGCTGCGGCGCGGCGCCGCTCCCCAGCCGCTCTCGATCGCCGCGGCGGCGTCGAAGTCGATCCCCGGCTGCGCTTCCAGCGCCAGCAGCAGATCGTCGCGGAGGCCGGGAGCGACGGCCGGATCGAGCTCGCGCGGCAGCAGGCCGAGCACCCAGGCGCGGAAGGACGGGTCGGCGGCGAAGCGGGGTGGATCGACCAGCTGCTGGGCGGCGAGGTCGGCCACGGCGCCTGGCGTCCAGTGGCCGCGCCGCGCCAGCTCGCCGCCGCGCTCGCGGGCCCAGGCGGCCAGGTAGTCGGCGAGAGCGCGGTCCGGCGCTGTCGCGGTCGCGGTGGTGGGCGAGGGGGGAGCCGCGGCGCGGCCGAAACCGGCGAGCAGGCGCCGGCGTTCGGGTGGGTCGAGCGCGAGGGTGCGATCGGCTGCGGCGGCCGGCAGCCGAGCCATGAGCTCGCGCGCCGCGGCGAGCGCCTGCGCGGGCGGCAGGGCGCCGTCCTCGAGCCGGGCGACCGCCGCCCGCAGGACCTCGGCCGTCGCCGGCGGAGGCACCGGCGGCGCTGCCGTCCTGACGACGAGCGCGGCTGCCAGGCCGCCCCATCCGAGCAGGGCCGCGGCCCCTACGGCTATGGCCGCTCTGGCCACGCCGCTCTCAGGAGCCCGGCGGCTTGGCGGGCGGCGGCGCGGGTGCCGTGCCCGCGGGTGGCGCCGCACCGGGTGGCGCCACCAGGGCGCTCTTCTCCAGCTCCTCGGCCTTGGCGGCGGCCATCTGCGAGTCGAGATGCCGGCTGGCGGCGCCATAGGCCTGGCTCAGCACCTTCCAGGCCTCCGGGTTCTGCGGCATGATGCGGGTGGCCTTCTCGAGCACCGCCACCGCCTCCGGCGAGCGCCCGGCGTCGATCAGCAGCCGCCCGTATTCGATGGCGATGCGGGTCGGCGTCCGCGGATCGCCCAGGCCCTTGGCGTCGGCCGGCAGCTGATCGGCGAAGGGCCGCAGGGTGACCAGGGCGCCGAGCAGATCGCCGCCGGTGTGCTGCGCCCGGGCCAGCACCAGGGCCACCGCGGGGTGGTTGGCCACCCGGCCCTTCAGCAGCTCGATCGCCGGTGCCGACTGGCCGGCCAGCACCTGGGCCTCGGCCAGGGTGAGCCGCACCTCCGACTCCATGCCCTCGGGATGATGCGTCAGCAGCGGTGTCAGCACCGCCACGGCGCCCTTGCCGTCTCCCTTCTGCACCAGGATCTTGCCGCGCATCAGCGCGATGCCGGGGTCGGCGGGGTCCATGCCGGTGATGAGCTGCTCGGCGTCCGCGGGGCGCTCGAGCTCCAGGGCCAGCGCCACCGCGGTGAGGCGCGCTTCGCCGTCGGCGGGGTTGCGCAGCGACCAGGGGCGGAGCATCGAATAGGCCTCGACCACTCTGCCCTGGTGCGCCCGCAACAGGCCCAGCTCGCGGCTGGCCGGCGACGCCGGCTGTTGCAGCGCGGCGCGGACGAAGTAGCCCTCGGCCACCGCCGGCTGGTGATCGGCGACGGCGGCCAGGCCGGCGTTGTAGAGCACCGCGGGTTGCGCGGTCTGCGCATCGGCGAGCGGCCGCAGCAGCGCCAGCGCCTCCTTCGGGCGGTCGACCTTGACGTAAAGGACGCCGAGGAGCGTCAGGGCGCGAGGCGGACAGGCCGGATCGCGGTGGCAGGCTTCGAGCTTGGCGATGGCTTCCTTGAACTTGCCGCGCTTGACGAGCGCGGTGGCCTCTTCGAAGCGCGGATCGGTGGCGGCCGCTCCGGATGGCAGGGCGGCGGCGCTGGCGGCGGGCGGCGTCGTGCCGTGCGACGGAGGCGGCGCCGGCGCGACAGGCGCCGCGTGCAGCCCGGCCGCGGCCGTCAGGCCGAGGGCCAGGCAGAGGGTGGCGGTGATGGAGAAACGCATGGTCTGGGGGCTCCTCGCGAGAAAGCTTCGGTGCGGGTTCGATGTTAGCGGATCGGCGGCGTTGCGGCTCGTTCGGCAGCGGTCGGGCGCCTCACCCCGGCTTGGCCAGGCCGCGCAGCTCCGAGCTGTCGGGATGACGGCCGAGGGCCTGCCGCAGCAGCGCCGACGCGGCCGGCGCGTCGCCCAGGATGCGCAGCGCCCTGACCGCCTCGGCATAGGCCGCCGGCGAGCCGTCGCTGCGCTCGAGCAGGCGCTGGAGCACCGCGAGCGCGGCCTCGGGCTTGCCCTCGGCGGCATAGAGCACCGCCAGGCTGGAGTAGGTGCGGGTGTCGTAGGGGAAGTCGGCGATCTCGCGCTGGAAGGCCTGCTCGGCCTCGGCGTTGCGCTCGAGCCGCGCCAGGATGTCGCCGCGCACCCACCACAGCTTGGGGAAGCTCTGGCCCGCGGCGCGCTTGCCGAGCTCGGCCAGCACCTGATTGGTCTCGGCGAGCGCCTCGGGGAGGCGGCCCTCGGCGACCAGCACCCGGGCCAGCGTCAGGCGCGGCGCCATGTCCTCGCCTTCCGCGGCCACCGCGGCGCGGGCCGCCTGCTCGGCGGCGGCAGGCTGGTGCCGTGCCAGGGCGATCTCGGCCAGCAGGCTGTCGGCCGACGCCGTGCTGATCGGCCGCGCCAGCTCCGCATGCCGCTGCGCCTCGTCCAGCCGTCCCATGCGCAGCAGCAGCGCGCCGGTCGAGATGGCGACGTGCGACACGCCGCCCGAGACCTTCATCGCCTGCTGGTACGCCGCCAGCGCCTCGTCGAAGCGGCCCAGGGACTCGAGCGACTGGCCGAGGTTGTCCCAGGCATCGACAGTATCGGGGTTGGCCGCGAGCACGCGCCGGAAGGCCGGCACCGCCTGCGCGAATTGCTGGTGAAAGAAGAACCCCATGGCGAGATTGAGATCGGCCAGGGTGCCGATCCTGGTCTTGGGGTCGGCACCGGGTGTGCCGGCCGCGAGCCGCACGGCGCCGCCGGCATATCCCAGGGCGGCGAGCTGGCGCTCGGTCTCGGCGTCGACCGCCGCAGGCGCCACCAGCTGCCGCTGATAGCCGCGGATGCGTTCGCGCAGGTCGGCGAAGCTGCGCCGCTCGGTGTCGCGGACGTCGTGCAGCTCGGCGGCGTCGGTTTGCAGGTCGTAGAGCTCGGGGTCGGGGCCATGGATGTAATGGAAGCGCCCGCGCACCAGCGAGCTGAGGTCGCTCCAGCCGAAGTGCAGTCGCGGATACCAGGTCTCGGCGTAGAGCTCGCGGGCGGCGGCGCCGCCGCCCTGGCGGCGGAGGTCGAGCAGGGAGCGGCCGGGAAGCCCGGGCGGCGGCGTGATCCCGGCGAGCGCCAGCAGGGTGGGGTAGACGTCCACCAGCTGTGCCGGCGCGGCGACGCTCTCGCCGCCCAGGCGCGCGCCGGGCAGCTTGAGCAGCAGCGGCACCTGCAGCGTGGTGCGGTAGAGCAGCAGGCCGTGCTCCTTCTCGCCGTGCTCGCCCAGGCCCTCGCCGTGATCGGAGAGCAGCACGACGATGGCGCGGTCGTACAGATCGAGGCGCCGCAGCTCCGCCAGCACGTCGCCGACCACTGCGTCGGCGGCGGCGATCTCGCCGTCGTAGGGCGAGTCCTTGTAGCGCGAGGCGAACGGTTCGGGCGGGGCGTACGGGCTGTGCGGCTCGTAGAGGTGCAGGAAGAGGAAGAACGGCCGCTTCGCGACCCGGCGCAGCCAGTCGATGGCGAGCCGCGCCGTCTCCTTGCCCGGGCGCCGGCTCTGGCCGAGGCCCGCGGCCAGCTGCATCTCGACGTCCGAGTCCCAGAAGTCGAAGCCGTCGGAGATGCCGGTGGCGCCGCGCAGCACGTAGGCGGAGACGGCGCCGCCGGTGACATAGCCGGCCTGGCGCAGGACGAGCGGCAGCGAGTGCTGCTTGGCGGCGTCGAAGCGGTAGCCGACGTTGTCGTGCACGCCATGGTCGCCCGGCAGCCGGCCGGAGAGGATCGAGCAGTGCGACGGCAGGGTGAGCGGCACGTGGCTGTAGGCGCGCTCGAAGAGCAGCGCGTCGCGGCGCAGCTGATCGATGGCGGGCGTTTCGACGCGGTGGTAGCCGTAGGCGGGCAGGTGATCGGAGCGCAGGGTGTCGATCGAGATCAGGACGATCGGCGCCTGGGGGAAGGTCAGGCCGGTTGGGGAGCGGTGGCAGCCGGCGGCCAGGGCGCAAGCCAGGACGGCCCCGGCGAGCGAAGCGAGCCTTACGAGCCTTGCGACAGCGGTCGGTAAGGTGGCAGCGGCGGCCGGTGTTGCGCCGGGGGGGCGATGGCGGGCGGACAAAACGCTCTCCTTGCCACCCGCCGGGGGGCGGCGGGCGACCGCCCGCAGTCTAGCGCAAGATCAGCGGGGAGGCGCCGGCGGGCCGGCGAGGATCTTCGCCACTCCGGCGGCTACTGCGCTTTGGTCCGGCGCTCGGTCGAGGAGTGCTCCCCGAAGGGTCGGATGAGCGGCTGGCTCGGTTTTCGGGCAAGTTGGCCGGGCGCCTGCCGCCGGCAAGGCTTCTGACGCCTACCGGTGCCTGAGGTGCGGACGCGGCCAGGAGGGATGGTAGGATAGGAACGTGCTTAAAAGCCCCGCAGGCTTGGCGACCCGGTTCCAGGTAGTCTGCGAGGTGATTCAGGAGGCGCAAGGCGAGATACCCCACCTGCCCAATCCAGTTGCAGGCAGGGGCGCGGCCGCTTTCGCGCTCGGGAAGCTTGGGGAAGCCAAGGGCGGTCGGGTGCGTGCTGCGAAGCTCAGCCCAGATAAGCGGCGGGAGAGTGCCCGCCTTGCCGCGATGGCACGATGGCGAAAAGAAGGTCTCAGATGAGCCCAAGTGCGGTGCATACGATCCCTGAAAAGCTAATCGAGGATCAGCTCGCCGATCATGTGGCCGAAATGGAGGCTGTCCTTGGTGCTGACGTTCTTACCTTCATTGGCCCCATTTTTTATGGTACTGACGATGCTATCCGGGACGAGATAGAAGCAATCACGCCCAAGAGGAGAAAGCTTGCTTTTATTCTAGAGACCTCTGGCGGGTATATTGAGATTGTGCAGCGGATCGTCGATACGCTGCGCCACCACTACGAGCATGTAGATTTTATCGTTCCGAATTTCGCCATGTCTGCGGGTACAGTACTCGTGATGTCCGGCGACTCCATTTACATGGATTATTACTCCACGCTCGGCCCAATCGATCCTCAGGTAGCCCGATCCGGCAGGGGTATGGTGCCTGCGCTCGGGTATCTTGAGCAATACGGGCGGCTTATAAAGAAGGCTCAAAGGGGCGCGATTTCGACCGCGGAAATCAGCTACCTAATTCACCACTTTGACCCTGCTGAGCTTTACAACTATGAGCAAGCGCGAGAGTTGTCCATTAGCCTCCTGAAGGAATGGCTAGTGCGGTACAAGTTCAAGAATTGGAGGAAGACGGCGACCCGTGGAATTGATGTGACACCAAGAATGCGCGAAAAGCGGGCGGATGAGATAGCCAAGATGTTGAACAACATCAAGCACTGGCATAGCCACGGCAGGGGCATCTCCCTCGAGGTCGTACGCCGCGAGCTGAGGCTTCAAGTCGAAGACTTCGGCGAGATAGAGGAGCTTGGTAGTAAGATCCGGGCATACTACAAGCTCCTCCAAGGTTACATGGTGAGACTGGCCCATGACGTGGTCCTCCATCGCAAGGGCCGATACTTCTCATTCGGAGCTCCATCCTATGGCGCAAACTCTTGACCTAGAAGGGCTTGCAAAGAAGAACCCAAGGGTTGACCTCGTCAGTGTCAAGAAGGTTCTGGACACCGTCGCAGAGGTTCGAAAGCACGGCGTCAGCCGTGCGAACTACAGTATTTCAAGCCCCTATAGCCGGAAACGCGGCGAACCGCAACCCGAGGTCGAGCGATCTAGACTTAGGTTCAACCGATAACCAGAGAGCTCGGTTCCCCGGCTGGTCACCTGCCGTTAACCCGCGCCCGTAGTTGTTGCCGCAGGGCCTGCGCCTCGCGGTCCTGCGGGGCAAGGCGCAGCAGCTCGTCACACTGCACCAGCGCTTCGGCGAAGCGACCTTCTTCGGCCAGGGCGCGGGCGAGGTTGTAACGGGCATCGGGCAGGTCAGGGCGCAGGCGCACCGCCGCCGTGAGCTGCTCGATCGCCTCGGCGCGGGCGCCGTGCTCCGCGAGCAAGGTGCCAAGGCTGAGGCGGGCGCGATCGTTTGCCGGTGCGAGCTCGACGGCGCGCCGGTAGCTGCGCTCGGCGTCGGCGGCGTTGCCGAGGCGTTCCTGGGCGAGGCCGAGGCCCATCCAGCACCGCACCGCTTCGGGGTCGGCGGCGAGCGCCTGGCGGAAGCCGGCGGCGGCTTCGAGGTAGCGGCCGGCGGCCAGGGCTTCGGTGGCGGCGGCGATGCGGCGCATGGTACCGGCGTTGGCCGCTTCCAGCTCGTGCATCAGGGGATCGGCGAAGCGCACCTGGCCCGGGCCGTAGGCCGCCGCCTGCTGCCGCGCCAGGTCGAGCCGTTGCAGCCGGCGGTAGGTGGCGGCGAGCGGCGCGTGCACGATCGAAGCCTCGGGCTGCGCCGCCAGCGTCGCCTCGAAGTGCAGCGCAGCGGCGGCGGCGTCGCCGCGCTGCAAGGCCACCCGGCCGAGGCCGAAGTGTGCCGCCGCCGCCGTGCCGGGAAAGGCCAGGGCGGCGCCGAAGGCGCGGCCGGCGGCGTCGAGGTCACCGCGCAGCAGCTCCACCTCTCCCAGGCGATAGAGCGCCGCCGGTACCACCGCCTCAGAAAGCGCTGCCTTCTCAGGCGCCGCCCCCGCCGACCGCGACGCCGCTGCCGCTGCCGTATCCACCGGCACCGAACAGTGTGCGAGGTGGTCCCTGGCGCTCTCGAGCTCCCCGCGGCGCTGGGCCGTCACCCCGGCGAAGTAGGCCCACCGAAGATCGTCCGGCGCCAACGCCGCGGCGTTCTCGAAGCATGGCGAGGCGGCGTCCAGAAGGGCATATAGGAGGAAGATCTTGCCAGCTTCCCCAAAGCTGGTGGCGGCAATGGTGGGCGGCTGGCCTGGCGCGGTCGCGGCCGCCTGCCAGGCGCCTGCCACCTGCTGGCCCACGGCCGGCTCCATCGCGTCCAGGTGAACCGGCGGGATGGGCAGGAGCAGAACGCCGGTGGTTCCGGCACCGGCGACGGGCGGCGCCGGCAGGGCAGCGAGCGCGGACAGGCGACCCAGGGCAAGGACCCCCAGCAGGGCGAGAAAGCTTCGATTTCGGCACTGAACCCACCGCGAGCCCATTGGTCGTGGTCCTCAGGTCCTTCCGCCCCCGGCCGGGCGGCTGCGACGTGACGCCAGCGGCGAGGCCTTCGCGGTCCTCACCTTATCTCCACCCCGAGCGTGGCTGGCGCGACAGCGGCCGGTGGATCGCGAGGCAGCGCAGGGCCCAAGATGGGCGGGCCTGAGGACCACGACTCAACCGGGCGAGGCAAGCAGGATCGATCTCGGCACCGTACCCACTGCGAGCCCGTTGGTCGAGGTCCTCAGGTCCGTCCGTCCCCGGCCCGGCCGAAGTGCACAGAGCCCGGACCTGCTCGTCCTCGGCCCGGCGCAGGGCACAGAGCCCAATCCTGACCCTGTCGGCAGCCTCATCCTAGCTCCCGAGCCGCTGTAGCAGCGCCTTTGCCTTGGCGATCTCGGAGGCCCAGCGGGCCGCCGGCGCCGTCTCCACGAAGCGCGACAGGGCCTTCGCCGCCTGCTGGCGGCGACCCGCTTCCGCTGCCACCAGGCCGATGTTGTAGAGCGCGTCGTACTGGCGCGGATCGATCGCCACCGCCCGCTCCCAGGCGTCGAGCGCGGCGGCGGCGTGCTGCTGGCGGTAGAGCGCCACCCCCAACGTGTTCCATGACACCGGCAGCCGGTCGTTGAGCTTGAGCGCCCTCTCCAGGTAAGCCTGCGCCTCCGCCGGACGATCCATGCGCAGACTGACCACCCCCTGGTCCTCGATCGCCGTGGGATCCGACGGCGATGCCGCCGCCGCCTTCTTCAAAGTCGCCATGGCCTCGGGGAAGCGGCCGGCATCGCCAAGTGCCACCCCGTAGGCGGTGAGACTCTCGGGATCGCCGCCCGGGGCGAGCGGCGCCAGCACTTCCACCGCCTCCTGCGGCCGGCCCGCGTCGCAGAGGGCCATGCCAAGCTGGCGACGCAACGACTCGCCGCCAATGCCCTTGGCCACCGCCGTCTTGAGCAACGCGATCGCCTCGTCATGACGCTCGAGCTGGCGCAACGACAACGACATCTCCTCGTAAACCGACGCCATCGCCGGCTGCTCGGCGAGGATCTTGCGGTCCAACTCGGCGGACTCGGCATAACGCCGCGCCGCATACAACATGATGCTGCGCTGGATCTCCTGGTCGACCCCCACCAAACGCTTGGGATCGTCGGCGGCGGTGTAGGCGCCGGTGTGGTGAGCCGTGGCCGCGGCGTAGCCGAGGCTGGCCAGACGCGCCGCCTCCTCGCTCGACACCCGCCCCTTCGCCGGCGGCCACTTCGACTCGGTGGGCAGCGCCGCCGCCAGCACCCGCGCCGTGGGACGATCCTGATCGAAACGGTTGTGCACCTCGCCAGGATCGTCGCGCAAGTCGTAGAGCTCCGGCAACGGCAGATCGATCAGCTTGCGGCGGTCGCGCAGCAGGCCGCGCAACGGCGCCCAGCCGCGCGTCAGGTTGCTGGTCAAGGCCTCGAAATAACTGGTCAAGCCAGCCGGCGGCGGCTGCAACAGGGAACGCCCCGGAAGACCTGCCGGCACCGGCAACCGCAACGCCTGCAACACGGTCGGCACGATGTCGACGTGGCGCGCCGGCCGCGCATCCTTGCCGGGCTGCAACCCGGGACCCCAGATCACCAGCGGCACCTTGAGCGTCGCCTCATAGGCAAAGAGACCATGGGTCAGCTCGCCGTGCTCGCCGAGCGCCTCGCCATGGTCGGCAGTGAAGACGATCAGCGCCGCCGGCTCCTTGCCCTCCAGGAAGGGCGTCAACAGCGGCGCGAGGAAGAAGTCCGCCGCCGCCACCTCGCCCAGGTAGAGATGATCCTTGAAGCGACTCGCGAACGGCTCGGGCGGCTCATAGGGAGCATGGGGGTCGTAGAGATGCACCCACAGGAAACGCCGCCGGCCGCGCTGCGACCGCCACCAGTCGAGCGCCGGTGCCACCACCTTGTCGCCCCGCCGCTCGGCGAACCGGTACTCGGCCGGATTGGAGCCGCGCGGAAAGGTGTCGTCGTAACGATCGAAGCCGCTGCCCAGGCCGAAGCGGGCATCCAGGGGAAAGGCGCCGACGAAGGCGGCGGTGGCATAGCCGGCCCGCCGCAACCAGGTACCCAGGGTCGGGATCGACGGCGGCAGCCGGAAGCCGCTGTTGTCGCGCACCCCATGCTGGAACGGATAGAGGCCGGTCAGGATGTTGGTGTGCGAGGGCAGCGTGACGACGTTGTGGGCATGAGCGTCGGTGAAGGTCCGGCCCGCCGCCGCCAGCCGGTCGAGGGTGGGGGTCGCCGACAGCCGGTTGCCGGCAAAGCCCGGGGCGTCGGCGCGCAAGGTGTCGACGGTGACCAACAGCACGTCGGCGCCGCGCAACGACGGCCCGGCGCCGGGTGGCTGCGGCAGGGATGTCCGGTGCCCTGCCGGAGGCACCGCGGCCGCAGGGGCCGCCGCGGCGGCAAAGATCGCGCCGCGGCCGGCGGCAAGCGCTGCCACCAGCCCCACCACCAGGACCAGCGCCGCCGCCGCCGGAGCAACTCGCAGCTCCCGCGCCAGACCTGCTGGCCGGAGCCGGGCGCCCGCCGCCCGCAGCGCCCGCGCTGGCCAGAGCCGGGCCGCCGGCGCCCTCGGAGGCCTTGGAAGCTGCTTCACAGGCTCTTCAGGTACTCCCGCGCATCCTTGGCGAACTTGTTGTTCGGGTCGAGCGCCAGCAGCTTCTGGAAGTCGGCCTTGGCCTCGGGGACCTTGCCCTTGTTGAGGTAGACCAGGCCGCGGTAGTAGTACGCCTCCGCCAGGTCCGGATTGTCCGCCACCACGTGGTCGAACTCCTGCAAGGCCTGGTCGATCTTCTTCTCGTTGTAATACTTGATGCCGAGGTTCAGGAGCGTGTCGGGATCGATCTTGGTCCCCTGGGGCAGCTGCGCCATGTAGGGCTGCGCCTCGGCCTCGCGCCCGGCGCCGACCAACAGGTTGACGATGAGCTGCAACGACTCGGCGTCATCGGGCTTGATGGCCAGCGCCTGCTTGAGGCTGGCGATCGACTGGTCCACCTTTTGCGCCTTCTCCTCCTTGGTCTTCGCCTGCGTGGACTCGCGGTAATAGGTGCTGGCGACGGCGCGCAGCACCGGCACCTGGTTGGGCGGATCGAGCAGCGCGATCGCCTTCTCGTAGCTCTCCCGCGCCGCCGCGTACTTCTCCTGTTGCAGGGCGGCGTTGCCGTCGTTGATCGCCGCGATCGCCTGGCTGCCCTTGGTCGGCGTCTTGTCCTCGGCCGCGGCCTGAGCCTGCGCCTGCTCCTTCGGGATCGCCTTGAGGGTGATGTTGAGCGGCGGCACCAGGCCCTCCTCCTCGACGTTGGCCTGTCCCTCGGAGACGATGAAACCCTGCTTCTCGATCAGCACTCCCCAAGCCCCGCCGCCGAGGCCAAGCATGCTCCATTTCCCCTTGCTGTCGGTCTTGAGCGATGCCGGGCCCGGCGCCTCCGCCTTGACCGGCGGGTGGCCCTTGCGCAGGGTGATGGTCGCCCCGGCGACCGGCTTTCCCGCCTCGTCGGTGACCGTGCCCTGCAGCCGGCCGCGGCCGCGCCAATCCTGGGCCAGCAGCGGCAGCGTCGAGCACAGCAAGAGGGCGGCAAGAACTGCGGCGTGGCGGCGGCTGGGCATGAGAGCCTCCTTGGGTGGCGCTGATGGAGCCGCGCCGCACGGGAGCGGCGGCCGCGAAAGAGGGGGCGCCGGCCCCTCCCGCGACGGCGGCGCCTCAGTGTATCCGGGCCCAAGGCAAAAAAAAACCGCCGGGTCGCCCCGGCGGAAGTGAAGAAGCGAAGCGCCGCTCGGTGAGCCGAGCGGGCCGCCGCGCTTACTTGAAGCTGAGCCGAGCTCCGAAGCGGTAGACGCGCGGGCTCAGGACTTCGTTGACGAAGCCGGCGTTCCTGACCGTGAAGTTCGGCGAGGTGTTGTTGAACTGACCCTGCTTCTGGAGGATGAACGCCTCGTTGAACAGGTTGAAGCAGTCGACTCCCAGGGTCAGACCGAAGTCCTGGAAGGTGAACTCCTTCTCCACGCGGAGGTCGAAGTCGATGATGTTGTCGAGGCGGTTGCTGTCCTCGGCACCGATCTGGAGGGTTTCACTGGTCCCCAGGTTCGGGTTCGGAACGCTGACGTTGGCGGACGACCCCGGCGCGGTCACCCAGTACGGGTCAGGATAGCCCTGGCGGCCGGTCAGGTTGCCCGCGACGTTGAAGCCCCACGGACGATCCGGGGCGATCTGGTACATACCGTTGAGCCCGAAAGCCCACCGGCTGTTGATGTAGACGTTCTGGAAGGCGCCGGATCCCGGCCCCGATCCCTGGACCACCGCGTCGCCCTGCTGGACGTAGTTGCCGTCCGTGGTGCCGCCCGCGAGGATCTCGGTCGGGTCAGGCCGGTCGCCGGCCCGGTTGTAGTACCAGTCCTGGAAGGTGATGTTGCCGCGCATCATCCAACGGTTGGCGAGGCGCTTGTTGAACGTCATCGAGGCGCCCTTGTAGGTCGTCTCGTAGTCACCATTGTGGTACAGGTAACCGTGGTTGGTGGTGATGCCGGGCTTCAGGGTGTACCAGGTGACCGGAACGAGCTGTCCGTTGGGCAGCTGGGCGTTCTGGGTGTTCGCAACGAAGTCGTTGCGAGTCGCCACCCGGCTGACGTCCGAACCCGGATCGAAGACCAACAGGTCTTCCTGGATCAGGTTGTGCTGCAGACGATAGGTGAGGTTGACGCCGACCACGAACTCGGGCAGCAGCGCATGCTCCGCGCTGAGCAGGAACTCGTCGGTGAGCGGGGCATTGAAGTTGCTCGAAACCTTGTTGGCGACCGACAGGTTGCCGTTCGGAGCGGCGGCGGCGTTGTAGAAGCCACCGACTCCCGTCTGGATCTGTCCGGGCGTGAGCAGGCCGAGGCCCGTGGAGTTGTAGGTGGTGCCGGTGTAGTAGTAGCTCACCGTGCCGAGCGGGTTGAGGGCCGAGGCGACGGCGGCGCCGAGCTGATCTGCGAACCGCGAGTAGCTGGCGCGCAGCAGGGTCGAGCGGTCCTTGCCCAGCGCGTAGGTCAAGCCAATGCGCGGCGACCAGTCGGTCCAGGTGAAGCCGATCGGGCCGCCGGCGAAGGACTGCGCCGGAAGGATCGTCGGCTCGAGGAAGTTGGCCGGCACCGTCTCGGCAAGGTTATCGCCCGTCTGGCGGTCGTAACGCAGGCCGAGGTTGGCGGTCAGGCTGCCGGTGGTCAGGGTGTCCTGCACGTAGCCGCTGGAGTACTTGGTCTTGAGGCCGACCAGCTCTTCACGGGAAAGGGCGAGGAAGCCGACGCCGGGAGCGAAGCCGTCCTGGAAGATCAGGCCGCCGCCCTGCCAGTTGACGCTGGTGACCGCGGTGGCGACACGGTAGGAGGCGCCGTACTTGAGCTCGTTGCTGACGCTGCCGGTGTTGAAGAAAGTGGAGGCGTCGGCCTTCTCCTGGACCTGCGGCCGCTTGATCTGCTCGTCGACGAAGCTGTTGTGCCAGACACCAGCGTCGTCGTTGATGGCCGGGGCGATGTTGGGGCCGATACCGGACTGGGGATCGAGGAAGAAACCGCCGTAGACGTGCGAGTAGAGGACCGTCAGGTAGAGATTCGGGCTGAAGATCTGCGTGTCCTCTGCCTTGAGCAGCGACGGCTTGCCGCCGAACTGCCCCTGGTCCCAGGTGGTTTCCGTGGGCCGCGTCGGGCCGGCGTTGCGGCCGGTCTTCTGCTTGGCGCTGTTGAAGCCGACCAGGGTCGCCGAGTTGCTGGCGGTGATCTGGGCGTTGAGCTTGGCGTTCCACGCCGGCAGCTGGGTCTTGTCGGTTTCGCCGTTGGGCACCGCGGCGGTCGGCAGGGTCTGCACGCTGACCTTGTCCTCACCGTAGGAACCCCACAGCCAGATGTGGTCCTTGAGGATCGGGCCGCCGATCTCGGCGCCGTAGTCCTCGATCTTGTTGATCTTGTTGCTACCGCCAAGGAAGGTCTGGCCGGCCGGCACGCTGCTGCTGCTGAAGCTGCTGGCTGACTGAGTGCTGCCGGGGACCTGGAGGTAACGGGCGGAGCCACGGTACTCGTTGGTGCCCCGCTTGGTCACCAGGTTGAGGGCGACGCCGCCGGTGGCCGTGGTCACGTCCGAGCCGCCGGTCGAGATCTGCATCTCCTCGAAGGAGTCGAAGTCGAAGTAGGCCGGCGTGCTGCCGAGGGCCGACATGTCGGTGATGACCACGCCGTCCACCGACCACACCGACTGGGTGGAGAAGGAGCCCGGGCCGGTGTAGAAGGACTGCTGGCCGCTGTAGTTGCCGCCGACGTTGACGCGGTCGACGAGGACGCCAGGGGTCGACTGCAGCACCGTCCACGGGTCGCGGGCGGTGGGGATCTTCTGCAACTCGTTCTGGCTGACGGTGTTGCCGGTGCGAATCGCCTTCTCGTCGAGCAACGGGCTCTCGGAGGTGACGGTGATGACGTCTTCCACCGCCGAGCTCATCGTCACCTCGATCGAGGTGTTGCGGCCGACGTTGATGACGATCTTGGGGTACTCGACCGGCGAGAAGCCCTGCAGCTCCGCCTTGATCTTGTAGCTGGCGGGCGCCAGGCTCAGGAAGCGGAACTCACCTTGGGCATTGGTGACCTGGATCTGCGGCGCCTCGCCGGTGTCCAGGGTGACGGTGACGCCGGGCAGGGCGGCGCCGGTCTGATCGCTGACCTTGCCGTAGAGGTTGCCGGTCTGCAGCTGCGCCATCGCGGCGCCCGCGCTTACCAGCAACAGCGCTGCGGCGACAGCCACGAACCGTCCCCAGCGATAGTTGCTCTTCATGCCTGTGAACCTCCTAATAAAGGTTGACGATAAGCCCTCGCGACGAACTGCACAGCCACGATTCGCGCCGGCGAGGACTTCGGAAGGAAACCGATGTCAGATGAATGCGAGCACAGGTGCCGTGGAACACCTCCTTTCGCAGCGCACTGACGAACTGGTCTTGAGTGACTCCGAGCCGAGAACTGTAGCCGTCATACTGGCCTGTAGTCAAGCAAGTCGAATGCCATTTGCCGCTGGTGGGTTGTACCGACTGAAAACAAACAACTTAGGAGCAAGAGTCAGGTCCCGGCCCGGGCTCGCGTTAAGGCCAGATCCAGTGGCTTGAACGAGCCTGATCCAGGATTTTGAACAGCAGGTGTCTGGCGACAGGCGCCGAGCCGCAGCCTCGCCAGCCCGACCGCGCCGCGGTGGGGTGCCGGCTGTTATAGTCGTCGCGCGATGTGGCTGCGTTCTCGAGAGCGGTGGCGGCAGCGGCACTCGGCGCTGGGCGCGGCGATCAGGGCGATCAGGTCACCGGGCGCGTGGCGCGCGGCGAGCGCGCTGGGTCTGGTCCTGGCGCTGGCGGCCGCCGGCTGCTCGCCTTATAAACCCTTCGACACCGCCGCCTTCGTGCACGAGCAATACACCCGCCGGGTGCGGCCGGAGGACCTGCCGGGCGTCGTCGTGCCCTTCCAGATCAACGACGAGGTGCGCGCCGAGTTCAGGAAGCTGGGAAGGCGCGAGAGCGGCAACGAGGAGCACAAGGTGACGCAGGTCGTCGGCTTCATCTTCGACGACCTGGGACTGAAGTACTCCCTCACCCCGACCCGCGACGCCGTCGCGACCTTCCGCACCCGGCACGGCAACTGCCTCTCCTTCGTCAACCTTTTCGTCGGCCTGGCGCGCGACGTCGGCCTGAATCCCTTTTACGTCGAGGTCACCGACTATCAGACCTGGAACCACCGCGAGGGCATGGTGGTCAGCCAGGGGCACATCGTCGGCGGCATGTACCTGACGGGCGATCTCCGCACCTACGACTTCCTGCCCTACCGCCCCAAGGCCTACAAGCAGTTCAAGCCGATCGACGACCTCACCGCGGTGGCCCACTTCTACAACAACCTGGGGGCCGAGGCGCTGCTCGCCGGCGACCTGCCGCAGGCCATCCACCTGCTCGGCATCGCCAACCAGATCGCGCCGCGGTTCGAGAAGAGCCTCAACAACCTCGGCGTCTGCAAGGCGCGGTCCGGCGACTACGAGGGGGCGCTGGCGCTCTACCGGAAGGGTCTGGAAACCGACCCCGCGGACACCATGATCATGACCAACATGAGCCGCGCCTACCAGCAGCTGGGGCGCGTCGACGAGGCCAACGCGCTGCTCGCCAAGGTCGAGGCGTCGAACACCACCAATCCGTTTTTCTTCGTCTACGAAGGCGACATGGCGCTGGCGCGCGGCGACACCCAGAAGGCGCTCGACTACATGGTGCGCGCGCTGCGCCTCGACAGCGAGGTGCCGGAGGTCCACGTCGGGCTGATGAAGGTCTACCTGGCCCTCGGCGACGTCGAAAAAGCCAAGCATTTCCTCGAACGCGCCCTCAAACTTGACGCCAACGACCGCGAGGCCCGGCGCTACGCCTACCTGTTGGGCAAATAACGGCGTAGGATGTCGGGCATGGTTGTCGTGCTCCTGGAAAGGAGGGCTTCATGATTGCCGCCCATTCTCGCGGCCGCCGCCTTGCCCTCGGCTGTCAACGTCTCGCCACGCTGCTCGCGCACCGCGCCCGCCTCGCACCTCTCGCCTCGCTCGTCGCCCCTGCTCCGCTCACCGCGCTCGTCGCGTTGGCGGCCCTGCTCGCGCTGCCGGGGCTCGCCGGCGCCGCCGCCGCCGGGATGCCCGCCGCGTCGCCCGCCGCGGCCCCCACGCCCGCGCCCGCCACCTCGCGTTTCGAGGAGAGCACGCAGGTGGTGGCGGTGGAGGTGCCGGTCAACGCCGTGGACCGCAGCGGCAAGCCGGTGCGCGGTCTCACCGCCGACGACTTCGAGGTCTACGACGAGGGGTCGCGGCAGACCATCACCCATTTCGAGATCGTGGATCTCGACGCGCTGCGGCCGGAGCAGTCCCCCGAGGCGCTGCGCCGGGGCGCCCTCGGCACCGTCGGCGACGTCGACATGATCGACGCCGCCGTCCGCCGCCATTTCATGCTGCTCTTCGATCTGTCGTTCTCCAACCCGACGGCGGTGATGAAGGCCCGGCTGGCGGCGCACGACTTCGTGCTGCACTCGCTGCGTCCCAGCGACCTGGTGGCGGTGGCGACCTATTCGCTCGAGACCGGCCCGCGCCTGGTGCTCACCTTCACCCCCGACCGCGGGCAGCTGGCGCACGCCATCGACACCCTCGGCCTGGACAAGAGCGAGCAGACGGCGCAGGGAGGTGGCGATCCGCTGCGCTTCGTCATCACGCCGCCCTCCGAGATCGATTCCGAGACCACGCTGGCGGCGATCGCGGCCTCTGCTGGCTCCAGCAGCGGCGGGCGCAAGCCGGCGGCGGACGCCAACGCCATCTTCGTGGAAAACATGGTGGCTGTCCGCGCCGCCGCCGAGCGCGACCAGCGGTCCTTCGACCGCAGCCGCATCCTCGCCTACACCCGCTCGCTCGGCGCCATGGCCAGGGCGCTCAACGACCTCAAGGGACGCAAGACGGTGGTGTACTTCTCGGAGGGCTTCGACGGCCGCCTGCTGCTGGGCCGCGAAGACACCGACAGCGACGACGCGCGGGCCGAGCAGCTCAACGTCGAGCTGGGAAACCTGCAGCTGGTGGACACCGACAAGCGCTTCGGCAACACCGAGTTGCAGTCCGCGGTGCATCGCATGCTCGAGGAGTTCCGGCGCGCCGATTGCGTCATCCAGGCCATCGACATCGGCGGCCTGCGCGCCCAGGGCGAGACCAACCCGGGCGCGCCCGCCGGCGCCGGCCAGGAGGCCCTGTTCTACATCGCCAACGAGACCGGCGGCGAGCTGTTCAAAGACGCCAACAACTTCCGCGAGCAGCTCGAGCACGTGCTCGAGCGCACCGACGTCACCTACCTGCTGGCCTTCCAGCGCTCCGACCTCAAGCCCAACGGCGCCTACCACCGCCTGCGGGTGAAGACCCGGGCGTCCGGCGTCCGCCTCTCCTATCGCGAGGGCTACTATGCGCCGCGGCCCTACCAGCAGCTCGACCCGCTGGAGAAGAACCTGCTGGCCGCCGAGGGCATCGCCAGCGCCGTGCCGCGCTCCGACCTGGACCTCAGCCTGCTGGTGACGCCGTTCCGCGCCAGCGACAAGCAGGCCTACGTGCCGGTGATCATCGAGATCTCGGGGCCGAGCCTGCTGGCCGGCGAGAAGGCGGACCGGCTGAACCTGGAGTTCTACGCCTACGTCAGCGACCGGCAGGGCAGGATGGCCGATTTCTTCACCCGCCGCATCGGCCTCGACCTCAAGAAGGGACGTGAGGCGCTGCAGGCGAGCGGCGTCAAATACTACGGCCACCTGGACCTGCCCCCCGGGGACTACCAGGTGCGGGTGCTGGTGCGCAACTCGGATTCCGGGCGCACCGGCGTGCGCTCGTCGGCGCTGGCGGTGCCCGCCTACCAGAAGCGGGAGCCGGTGCTGCTGCCGCCGCTGTTCATCGAGGCGCGGCACAACTGGATCCTGGTGCGGGAGCACCCCAAGCCGGGGGTCGCCGCCGATTCGGTGGTCTATCCGTTCACCGTCAAGGGCGAGCCCTACATCCCCGCCGCTCGCCCGGCCCTGAGCGGCGCCGACAAGGCGCGGTTCTGCCTGGTGGGCTACAACCTGGGCAAGGGCGACCTGGCGCTCGAGGCGCACGTCACCGGCGCCGACGGCAGCCGCCTGCCGGGGGGCCATCTGTCGCTGGTGGAGCGCACACCGACCGGCATCGCCGGCCAGGACGAGCTGGTCGCCACCTTCGAGCCGACCGGCCTCGGGACGGGTGACTACGTCCTGCGAGTGGCGCTGACGGATCGCGCAACGGGGCAAAAGCAGATCAACTCGTTGCCATTTCAGGTAGTGAACTAGTGTAGAATGCATCAGCGGCGCACTCTGCGCCGTCGCCACTGTAGATCGAAGGAGGAAGCCATGCCATTTCGCGCTGGCCATGTCTCCCGGACTTTGCCGTTTGCCGGGGTGGTCCTCATGCTGTGCGCTCTCTGGACGGCCGGCGGTGCCGGACTGCGCGCCGCGCCGCAGCGCCCGCCGGTGGCGGGCACCTTCTCGGAGACCTCCGAGGTGACGGTGGTGCAGGTGCCGGTGCAGGTGGTGCGCGACGGCGAGCCGGTGCGAGGGCTCACCGCGGCCGACTTCGCGATCTTCGACGGGCGCAAGGCGCAGAAGGTGACCGGTTTCGAGGTGCTGGACCTGACGGCCAGGCAGGGCCCGGCGGTCGCCAGCATCCCGCCGGCGCTGCGGCGTCACTTCCTCTTCCTCTTCGATCTCGCCTTCTCGGAACCGAAGTCGCTGCTCAAGGCCCGCGAGATGGTCCGCGGCATGCTGCCGGCGCTCCACCCGTCCGATCTGGTGGCGGTGGCTACCTACAGCTCCGCCCGGGGCCCGCGGATCGCGCTCGGCTTCACCTCCGACCGGCGCCAGGTGCTGAAGGCGGTGGAATCGCTCGGGCTGCCGGAGATGGTGGACCGCAACCCCGATCCGCTCAACCTGGTGGCCGCCGAGCTACAGCAGGAGGCGGCGAAAGGCGCTTCCACCGCCCTGCAGGCGGCGCTCGAGAACGCCCAGGACAACGCGCGGGTGGCCGAGCGCGGCAACCGTCAGCAGCAGGCGGCGGTGGTCGGCGCGCTGTCGCGCGGGTTGAGCGATCTCGCGCGGCTGCTCGAGAACGTCCACGGGCGCAAGGAGGTCATCTACCTCTCCGAGGGCTTCAACAGCGCGCTGCTGCTGGGCACCGAGGACCAGGCGGAGCAGCAGAAGATGAACGACCAGTCGATCCACGGCCAGGGCTTCCTGATCGACTCCGACCAGCGCTTCGGCGACACGCGCGGTGCCAACGTGCTCGAGAAGATGATGGATCAGTTCCGGCGCTCCGACTGCATCATTCAGGCGGTCGACATCGGCGGCCTGCGCGCCCAGGGGGACCAGGGACCGACCCGGCCCTCGGGCGAAGGCGCCCTGTTCGCGATGGCCCACGACACCGGCGGCGAGCTGTACCGCAACTTCAACGATCTCGGCTCGGCGATGGCTCAGGTGCTCAAGAAGACCAGCCTGACCTACGTGCTCACCTTCCAGCCCGAGGACGTGAAGTCGGACGGCACCTACCACCAGATCAAGGTGGAGCTCAAGGGCGGCCCGGCCACCAAGGGCGCCCAGATCTTCTTCCGTCCCGGCTATTACGCGCCCAAGCCCTTCGCGCAGCAGGCCGCCGGCGAGCGGATGCTGTCGGCGGCCGAGACGGTGATCGGCGGCGGCGATAGCGGCTCGGTGGGTACGGCGCTGCTGGTGGCGCCGTTCCGGGCCGCCGCCGGCACCAAGGCCTACGTGCCGGTGGTGATCGAGGCGGACGGCGAGCGCCTGATGAGCGGCACCCAGGGCGGCGCCCTGCCAACCGAGATCTACGCCTACGCCATCGACTCGTCGGGGGCGATCGCGGACTTCTTCACCCAGAACCTGCGCTTCGACCTCGCCAAGGTGGGGCCGGCGCTGCACCAGTCCGGGATCAAGTTCTTCGGCCACCTGGACCTGCCGCCTGGGGAGTACAACGTGCGGGTGCTGGTGCGCAACGGCGCCACCGGCGCCTACGGGCTGCGCGCCCAGGCGCTGGAGGTACCGGAGTTCACGCTGCCGGCGGCGGTGCTGCTGCCGCCCTTCTTCCCCTAGGCCCCTGGCCGCTGGCTGATGGTGCGGGAGGCGCCGCGCGGCCAGCAGCCACAGCAGGACGTCCCCTACCCCTTCGTGGTGCAGGAGCGGCCTTACGTGCCGGCCTCGCGGCCGCTGCTGGCCGCGGGGCAGCCGGCGGCGGTGGCGCTGGTCGGCTACCACCTACCGGCCGGCAACATCAAGGCCGAGGCCAGGGTGCTGGCGGCGGACGGCAAGGACCTCGGCGTGGGAGATCTCCAGATCGCCCGCCGCGAGAACCCGGACGCCGCGGGCGAGGACCGCCTCACCGCCACCTTCCGGCCGCCGCAGGGGCTGGTGCCCGGCGAGTACCAGCTGGTGATCGTGCTCACCGACGAGCAGGGCGGGACCCACAACAGCGCCACCCGCTTCGTGGTGGCGTCGCCGGCCGGCGCGAGCGGGTAGGGCGGCGCCATGAAGACAAGCACGCAATTCCTTCGTTCGGCCGCGGGCCTGGGCCTGGCGGCGCTCTGCGCCTGGCTGGCGGCGGAGGCTCCCTCGCGGGCCGCGGACCAGGCGGCGCGGCAGGGCGCCGGCGCCTTCTCCGAGACCACCGAGGTGACGGAGGTCCAGGTGCCCGTGCAGGTGGTGCGCGACGGGGAGCCGGTGCGCGGCCTCACCGCCGCGGACTTCGAGGTCTACGACGGGCGCAAGCTGCAGAAGCTGACCGGTTTCGAGGTCCTGGATCTGGCGGCGTCGCCGCAGGGGGCCCCGGTGGCTGGCGGGGTGGCCGGGGTGGCCGGCATGCCGACGGCGCTGCGGCGCCACTTCCTGTTCCTGTTCGACCTCTCGTTCTCGGAGCCGAAGTCGATCCTCAACGCGCGCCGGATGGTGCTTGCGATGCTGCCGTCCCTCCATCCCTCCGACCTGGCGGCGGTGGCCAGCTTCAGCTCGGCCAACGGCATCAAGCTGCTGGTCGGCTTCACCTCCGATCGCCGCCAGGTGGCGGCGGCGATCGACAACCTGGGACAGACGCAGCTGATCGATCGCAATCCCGATCCGCTGCAGCTGATGGCCGCGCAGCTCGAGGTGTCGAGCGGCACCCCCAGCCGCGGGTTGAGCATAGGCATGTTGAAGAACGAGGCCGACCAGGACATGGCCCGCATGTCGGAGATCGGCGACCGGCAACAGCAGCAGGCCGCGATCGGCGCCTTCACCCGCTCGTTCGTCGATCTTGCGCGCCTGATGGCCGGGGTCCCCGGGCGCAAGCAGGTGATCTACCTGTCCGAGGGCTTCGACTCGTCGCTGCTGCAGGGCAGCGGCAACGTCACCGACCAGAGCCAGATGGCCGAGCTGTCGATCTCCGGCCAGGGCTACGTCACCGATTCCGATCAGCGCTACGGCCAGACGCGCGGCAACAACCTGCTGGAAAAGATGATGGAGGAGTTCCGGCGCTCCGATTGCACCATCCAGTCGATCGACATCGGCGGGGCGCGGACGGAGACCCGCCAGCCCTCGAGCGCGCTGCAAACCCAGGCGCAGGTCAACGTCGGCCTGCGCTCGGGCTTGCCGTCGAGCGAAGGCGCCCAGGGGGGCGATGCGCCGGTGCGACCCGGAGGCGAAGGGCCGCTGTTCGCCATGGCCCACGACACCGGAGGCGAGCTGTACCACAACTTCAACGACCTCGGCGCGGCGATGGGCCAGCTGCTCAAGAAGACCGGCCTGACCTATGTGCTCAGCTTCCAGCCAGGCGACGCCAAGGCCGACGGCGCCTACCACCCGCTGCGGGTGACGCTCAGGAAGGGCGCCGGCGGCGGGCGCGCGCAGATATTTGCCCGCGCCGGCTATTACGCTCCCAAGCCCTACGGCAAGCAGACGCCAAGGGAGCGGCGGCTGGCGGCGGCCGAGGTGGTGGAGGGGGGCGGCGACGGCGGGGTGCTGCGCACCGCGGTGCTGGCGGTGCCGTTCGCGCCCGCGCCGCGGGCGGCGGCGAGGCCCGCGGCGGCGGGGCCCGCGAAGGCCTTCGTGCCGGTGGTGATCGAAACCGACGGCGCCGGCCTGCTCAACGGCTCTCCCGGCGACAACATGTCGGTGGAGGTGTTCGCCTACGCCATCGATGCGTCGGGGGCGATCCAGGATTTCTTCAGCCAGCGGATGCGCTTCGAGGTCGCCAAGGTGATGACGCTGCTCGACCGCACCGGGCTCAAATTCTTCGGCCATCTGGACCTGCCGCCGGGCGACTACGACGTGCGGGTGCTGGTGCGCAATGCCGCCAACGGCGACTACGGCCTGCGCTCCCAGGCGCTGGTGGTGCCGCCGCCGGGGCCGACGGCGCCGGCGGAGCTGCTGCCGCCGTTCTTCCCCGAGGCCCCGGGGCGATGGCTGATGGTGCGCGAGGCGCCGCGCGCCGCCGACACCGACACCGAGCCGCCGCCCTATCCTTTCGTGGCGCAGGGGAAGGTCTACGTGCCGGCGCTGCGGCCCGTCCTCGCTCCCACGCAGGAGATCGCACTGGCGCTGATCGGCTTCAACCTGCCGGCCGCCGCCGGCCTCGAGGCGCACGCCAGGGTGCTGGCGGCCGACGGCAAGGACCTCGGCGAAGGCGAGTTCAGGGTCGACGGCCGCGAGGCGTCGGATGCCGGCGGCGCCGAGCGCCTTACCGCCACCTTCCGGCCGCCGTCCGGTCTGGCTCCGGGCGAGTACCAGCTGGTGATCTCGCTGCGCGGCCCCAACGGCGTCGCCTGCAAGAGCTTCGGCCGCTTCTCGGTGGCGGCGGCCGCCGAAGGGGCGCGCGGTTAGCGTCGAGGGCGGCGTCGAGGCCGGCGGCGAGGTGGCCGGACCGGCGGACCCGGCGGACCCGGCGAACCCGGCGAACACCGAGATCCGGCTGCGGCTGCTGCCGGGGCGGGACAAGCCGGTCCGCGAGGGCCACCCCTGGATCTTTTCGGGCGCCATCGCCGCGGCCGGCGCCGCCGCCGGCGGCTCGCCGCCGCCGCCGCTGGCCCGGGTGTTCGACGCCGCCGGCCACTGCCTGGGCCTGGGCTTCTACAGTCCGCGCTCGCAGATCCGGGTGCGCATGCTGGGCGCCGGGGTGGAGCGCGCCGACCAGGCGTTCTTCGCCGCCCGGCTGGGCGAGGCGGCCGCCCTGCGCCGCGCCGTGCTGCCGCCGGCGACCACCGGCTACCGCTTGCTCAACGCCGAGGGCGACGGCGTCCCGGGCTGGACGGTCGACCGCTTCGGCGAGGCGCTGGTGAGCCAGATCACGGTCGCCGGTCTGGAGGCCTTGCGCGGCGCCGCCTACGCCGCGCTCGGCGAGCTGCTGCCCGGGTGCTCCGTGCTACAGGTCAATGCGCTGCCCGCTCGCCGCGGCGAGGGGCTGGCGGCAGGGATCGCGGCCGAGGTGGTCGCCGGCGCGCCGCCGGCGGAGGCGCCGTTCACCGAGTCGGGCCTGAGCTTCACCGCCGATCTTGCCGGCGGCCAGAAGACAGGCTTCTATTGCGACCAGCGCGAGAACCGCCGGCTGGCCGAGCGGCTGGCGCCCGGCCGCCGGGTGCTCGACCTGTTCGCGCACAGCGGTGCCTTCGGCATCTATGCGCTGCGCGGCGGCGCCCGCCACGTCGTTCACGTCGAGAGCTCGGAGAAGCTGATCGAGCGCGGCCGCCGGCACCATGCCGCCAATCGCCTCGACCCAGCCGCCGCCGACTGGGTGCGGGCCAACGTCTGGGAGCACCTGCGCGAGGCCGGGGAGGCCTACGACATGGTGGTGTGCGACCCGCCGCCACTGGTGCGCAAACGGCCCGACCTGGATGCCGCCGCCCGCGCCTACAAGGACCTGAATCGCCTGGCACTCGCCCGCCTGGCGCCGGGCGGCCTGCTGCTCACCTTCAGCTGCAGCGGCGCGGTGGATGCCAAGCTCTTCCGCCAGATCCTCTTCGCCGCCGCCGTCGAGGCCGGGGTGCGGGTGGCGCTGCTGGCGCCGCTGGCGGCGGCGCCCGATCATCCGGTGGCGATCACCCACCCGCAGGGCGAGTACCTCAAAGGCTGGCTGGCCGCCGTCCAGGGCCCGGCGGCCTGATCGGTCGGCGGTTCCCGGTTGCGATCCGCGATCCTTGTAGCTGCGGACCGCCTGCTGCTATGCTGCACCGGCTTACCCGTCACAAGCAGCGTAGCCGAGGTCAGACGACCGGCCTCTTCGATCGGGATCTCAACTGTAGGCCTTCCTGTCCTCTGGGTGGTGACCGCCATGCAAACCGCGCGCAACGTCCCTGCAACGCCTGCCACGTCGACCGGATCGGTCGCCGCTCCCAGCCGCGGAGCCGCGCTTGCCCGGCGCTGGGCGGTGCCCGTCGCGCTGCTGGCGAGCTGGCTGCCCGCCGCGGCGGCATGGGCGCAGGTCAAGGAGCTGCGGGCGACGGCTGCAAGCATCGCCGGCAGCGCGCCGGCGGCGCGGGTGACGGCGCCGATCGTCGAGGGCGACCGCACCGTGCTCCGCGGCCACGTCCTGCCGGCGGTGCGCACCGCTCGGGACACCGGGCGCCTGCCGGCACACACCGCCCTCAACCATCTGGTGATGGTGCTGCAGGCCTCGCCCGCGCAGGATCACGCCCTGCAGACCCTGCTCGACCAGCAGCTCGACCGGGGCTCGCCCAACTACCACCGCTGGCTGCGGCCCGAGGAGTTCGGCGCCCGCTTCGGCGTCGCCGACGCCGACGTCGCCAAGGTCACCGCCTGGCTGGCAGGGCAGGGCTTCAAGGTCGAGCAGGTCGCCAAGAGCAAGCGGTTCATCCAGTTCAGCGGCTCGGTGGCGCAGGTGGAGGCGGCCTTCGGCACCGAGATGCATACCTTCGACGTCAACGGCAAGCCCCATGTCGCCAACAGCTCGGACATCTCGGTGCCGACCGCCCTGCGGCCGGTGATCGCGGGCGTGCCGACGCTCAACGACTTCTTCAAGAAATCCGACTTCCACGTGCTGGGCTCGGTGGCGACGAGCACGGCGCTCGCGGCGCGGAGCTCGTCCGTCGCCGGCGGCGCGCCGGCCATCCCGCCGTCCGGCAAGTCCTACCTGCTCGATCCGGCCCAGACCCCCTTCAGCCCGCCCGACTACACCAACGGCACCACCCATTTCGTCGGCGCCGGCGATTTCGCGGTCATCTACAACACCGTGCCCCTGCTGACGGCCGGCCACGACGGCACCGGCGTGTCGATCGGCATCATCGGACGCACCGACATCCACCTCGAAGACGTCCAGATGTACCGGCAGTTCTTCAACCTCAAGGCCAACGACCCGACCTTCATCGTCGTCGGCGAGGATCCGGGCGTGGTGGGCGGCGACGACGGCGAGTCGTACCTGGACGTCGAGGTCTCCGGCGGCGCCGCCCCCGGCGCCAAGGTCGAGTTCATCACCTCGCGGGCGACGCTGACCACCGACGGCGTCGATCTCTCCGCCATGTACGCCGTCGACAACAACCTCACCGACATCATCAGCGAGAGTTACGGCCAGTGCGAGGCGAACTTCTCGCCGGTGGGGATCACCTTCTACGCCAACCTGTGGGGGCAGGCCGCGGCCCAGGGCCAGACGGTGTTCCTGTCGTCGGGCGACAACGGCCCCGCCGGCTGCGACAACTCGAACAGCACCTTCTCGAACTTCGGCTACGCGGTGAGCGGGCTGGCTTCGTCCCCCTTCAACGTTGCCGTCGGCGGCACCATCTTCGCCGATACCACCGGCGGCCCCTGGTGGGGTGCGACGGCCACCCCGAGCCCACCGTTCACCTCCGCCCTCGGCTACATCCCGGAGACGCCCTGGAACGAGTCGAAGAACAGCGGCGCGGTTGGCGCCGCCGGCCTGTGGTCCGGCAGCGGCGGCATCAGCACCTACATCCCGACGCCTCCCTGGCAGCGCGGGTTCGGCGTGCCGGTCACGGATCCCGCCTATCCCAACGGCTTCAAGAGCGATCCGGCGTCGCCCGCGGTCCCGGGCCCCCACCGCTACCTGCCTGACGTCTCCCTGGCGGCGGCCGCCCAGCACGATGGCACGCTCTACTGCGGCGAAGGCATCTGCCAGCTCAGCAGCACCAACACCATCGTGGATGCCGGGATCGTCGGCGGCACCTCGGTCGCCGCGCCGAGCATGGCCGGCATCCAGGCGCTGGTGAACGACTTCAACGGCGGACGCCAGGGCATGGCGAACTACGTCTACTATGCGCTCGCCGACGCGCAGCACACCGGGGGACTCAACTGCACGGCGAACTCGCCGACGCTCAACCCGAACTGCGCCTTCCGCGACATCACCACCGGCAACACGCTGATCTGCGGCAACTCCGGCTGCACCGCCGGCACCAAGCTCGGCTGGACCGCGGCCCCCGGCTACGACCTCGCCACCGGGCTCGGCTCGCCCAATGCGGCGATGCTGGCCAACCTCTGGAGCACGGTGACCTTCCGCAGCAGCACCACGACGCTGGGCGCGTCGCAGACGACCGGGCTCACCCACGGCCAGGCGGTGACGCTGAGCGGCACGGTCGCCCCCGGGTCCGGCCCGGGCACGCCGACCGGCCAGGTGACCTTCATCCCGAGCAGCGGCGCGCTGGGCAATCCCATGGACCCGAACACCGGCGGTTTCCTCAACCCGGTGCCGGTGGCGACGCTCGACGGCAGCGGCAACTACTCGATCGCGGTCACCAACCTCCCGGCCGGCAGCTACGGCCTGGTCGCCCGCTACGGCGGCGACGGCACCTTCGCCGCCAGCACCTCGGCGCCGGTCACCATGACCGTGGCCCAGGAGCCCGCCGCCGTCACCATCTCGCCGAACGCCTTCAACCAGGTCACCTGCGTCGAGACGCCGCAGACGACATTCACCTACGGCAGCTACGTCTGGACGGACGTCACGGTGGCGGGGGCCTCCGGTCAGGGCGCGCCCACCGGCACCGTCGCGATCACCGACAACAGCAGCCCGCTGGTGACCACCATCCTGAACGCCGGCGGTTTCGGGCACTTCCTGTCGGGCGCGATCCCCTCGACCTCCTGTATCCTCGGCTTCACCTTCCAGGACACCGCGCCGCTGACCGTGGGCACCCATCCGCTCAGCGCTGCCTATTCGGGCGACACCAGCTTCGCCGCCGGGACCAGCGCCTCGCCGGTCACCATCACCATCACGCCGGCGACGGTGACCGGAGCGCTGGCCACCAGCGCTACCGCCATCTCCGCCGGCGCCACCGTCCAGCTCACCCTGACGCTGGCCGGCATCTCCGGCGCCGGTTCCGGCACCCTGAGCCCGACCGGCACGGTGACCTTCACCGACAACACCACCTCGACGGTGCTCGGCACCGCCACGCTCAACCCGACCGCGACCCTCGGCGCCATCGGCGTCCTGTCGACCACCGGCATCTCCACCGCCGGCGCGAACTCGATCGTCGCCAGTTGGCCCGGCGACCCGAACTACAACGCGGTCACCTCGGGCGCGGTCACGGTGACCGTGCAGGACGGCACCGCCACCAGCGTGGTGGTGACCTCGAACGCCAATCCGGCGGCGCTCGGCGGCCGGCCGACCTGGACGGCGACGATGTCCCCGACGACGGTGACCAGCGGCACGGTGAACTTCTTCAACGGCACCCTCCTGCTGGGGTCCGGGACCGTCGGGGCGGCGCACACGGCGACCTTCCGCCCGGCGGCGACGGTGAACCTCCCCGCGGGGGTCCACAACATCACCGCGGTCTACGCCGGCAACGCGACGTTCAATTCCAGCACCTCGGCGCCGTTCGCCCAGACGTTCAACCAGCTCGCCACCACCATCCAGCTGACGGCCAAGAACAACGGCACCTACGGCCAGCGGTTCACCTACAGCGGCGCGCTGGGCACGACGGTGGCCGCCACCCCGCCCTCCGGGACGATGCAGTTCCTCGACGGCGCCTCGCCGCTCGGCTCGCCGCAGTCGTTCACGGTGGTGGCGGCGGCGTCAGGTGGCTTTGGCATCTTCCAGGCCCAGACCGGAACGGCGTTCACCGCGGGCACGCATACCCTGACCGCGACGCTCACCGATCCCAACTACACGGCCCCGGTGTCGAACATCCAGACCGTGAACGTCGCCAAGGCGAATCCGACGCTGACCGCCGCGGGCGGCACCTTCACCTACAACGGCGCTCCCCACGGCGGCACCGGCACGGCCACGGGCGGCCTCGGCGAGTCGCTGGCGGTGACGTTCAATTACGTCGGCACCGGCGCGACCACCTACGGGCCCACCGCGACCGCCCCGTCCCTGGCCGGCACCTACCTGGTCAACAGCCACACCGCCGGTGACAGCAACAACAATGCGGGCGATTCGTCGCCGGCCGCGGCGCTGACCATCAACAAGGCGACGGCGGCGGTGAACGCCGTCGGCGGCACCTTTACCTATAACGGCAACCCGCAGGGGGGTAGCGGCACGGCCACCGGCGGCGCCGGCGAGAGCCTCACCGTCACCCTGAGCTACAGCGGCACGGGCGCCACCACCTACGGCCCGTCGGCGACGCCGCCCACCAACGCCGGCACCTACCAGGTGACCGCGCAGACGGCAGGGGACGCCAACAACAACGGCGCCACCTCCAGCCCGGCAGCCCTGACCATCATCAAGGCGAACCCGGTGGTGAACGCCGTCGGCGGCACCTTCACCTACAACGGCAGCCCGCAGGGGGGCAGCGGCACGGCCACCGGCGGCGCCGGCGAGAGCCTTGCCGTCACCTTGAGCTACAGCGGCACCGGTGCCACCACCTACGGCCCGTCGGCGACGCCGCCCACCAACGCCGGCACCTACCAGGTGACCGCGCAGACCGTGGGCAACGGCAACAACAACTCCGGCAACTCGACGCCGGCGGCGCTGACCATCAACAAGGCGACGGCGACGATCAACGTCACCGGCTACTGTGCGACGTTCGACAGCAACCCGCACACGGCGAGCGGCACCGCCACCGGGGTCATCAGCGAGTCCTTGACCGGCCTCGACCTCAGCGGCACGACGCACACCCCCGTCGGCACCTACGCCGCCGACGCCTGGACCTTCGCCAACGCCAACTACGGCAATGCCTCGGGCACGGTCGGCGACAGCATCACCGACGCCCTGATCAGCGTGCCGTCGCACCTGACGCCGGAGACCGCCAGCAGCGCGTCGGTGACCAACGCCGGCGCCGGCGCGACCTACACCTGGACGATCACCGGCGGCGCGATCACCGGCGGCGCCGGCACGCCCACCGTCTCGTTCACCACCGGCAGCGGCGGCACGGTCACGCTCGGCGTCAGCATCACCACGACCACCGGTTGCACGGCGGGCAGCTCCGCCAACGTGTCTCTCGATCCGATCGGCGCGGTCCCGACGCTCGGCACCTTCGGGTTCGCGCTCCTCGCCGCGCTGCTCGGACTCGCCGGCGTCGTCGCCCTGCGCAGGGGGCGCATGCAGTCGCGCGTTTGACAGGGTGTTCGAGGGTTTGCTAGCCTTCTCTCCCCCGACGGCGGCAGCTGTTCCGGGAGAAGCAGGCCCGTAGCTCAGCTGGTTAGAGCGCTACGTTGACATCGTAGAGGTCAGCGGTTCAAGTCCGCTCGGGCCTACCACGACTCAAAGGAAGGGTTGCACGACGAGACGAGACAGCTGCACGAAACCTGGCCTGATGCGGTACCGCGCGCGTCCGCGATGCACGTCCGCGGTGCACGCCATGGAGATACCGTCGGCGGTTTCGCTCCGTCACTTCCTAGCCCCGCCGGCCGTTGCCATGATCCGGACGCCGTCCATGCCTCGGCCTTCGCAGCATCTGCTCGGACGTAGCACCAGGCGCTTAGCTCAGTTGGTTAGAGCGCTACCTTCACACGGTAGAGGTCAGCGGTTCGAGCCCGCTAGCGCCTACCACCACCTCTGCGCGTGACCCGGCCCGCGATGGGCCCGCGGCCCGCACTTTCCCGTTTCGAGAACCGGTTGACGCCGGCCGCTGCTTGATGGCGACGACCACCGAGGCCCTGCGCCTCACCCTGCCCGACGGCTCCGTCCGCGAGGCGGCGCCGGGGGCCACGCCGCTGGACGTGGCGGCGACCATCGGGCCGCGCCTGGCGCGGGATGCCGTCGGCGCCGAGGTCGACGGCAAGAAGGTGGACCTGCGCCAGCCGCTGGCCAGCGGCGGCAGCTTCCGCGTCTTCACCGGCAAGAGCCCGGAGGCGGGCGAGATCCTGCGCCATACCGCCGAGCACGTGCTGGCGGACGCGGTCAAGCGGCTGTGGCCGGAGGTCGAGATCGACGTCGGCAGGAAGGACCACTCGGAGAAGTTCCAGTACGACTTCCGCTTCCCGCGCCCGTTCACGCCCGAGGATCTGGCAACGATCGAGGACAAGATGCGGGAGATCCTCGCCGAGGGCAGCGAGCTCGAGCGCCGCGAGGTGAGCCGCGAGGAGGCCGCGGCGCTGTTCCGCGAGCTGGGCGAGACGCTCAAGGTCGAGCGCCTGGCCGAGATCCCCGAGGGCGAGCCGATCACGCTGTTTCGCCACGGCCGGTTCACCGACCTGTGCCGCGGCCCGCATGCTCAGCGCACCTCGCAGATCGGCGCCGTCAAGCTGCTCGAGTCCTCGGCTTCGTTCTGGAAGGGCGACGAGTCGGGGGAGCGGTTGCAGCGCATCTACGGCACGGCCTTCGCCACGCCGCAGGAGCTCGAGGCCTACCTGGCCCGGATCGAGGAGGCGCGGGCGCGCGACCACCGCCGCATCGGCCAGGAGCTGGACCTGTTCAGCTTCAACCCGCTGGCGCCGGCGTCGCCATTCATGCACCCCAAGGGGGCGGTGATCTACAACGGGCTGATGGAGCTCACCCGCGAGGTGAACAGCCGCTACGGTTACGGCGAGGTGATCACGCCGCAGATCCTGGACTCCGAGCTGTGGCGGACCTCCGGGCACCTGGCCAACTACCGCGATTCCATGTTCTTCACCGAGGCGGACGAGAAGCAGCTCGCGGTCAAGCCGATGAACTGTCCGGCCCACTGCCTGCTGTTCGGCACCCGCCTGCGCTCCTACCGCGACCTGCCGCTGCGCTACGCCGACTTCGGGCGGCTGCACCGCTACGAGCGCAGCGGCGTCACCACCGGCCTGTTCCGCGTGCGGTCCTTCTCGCAGGACGACGCCCACGTCTTCCTGACCGAGGAGCAGATCGAGTCCGAGGTGCTGCGCGCGGTCGAGATGATCATGGGCATCTACGGCACGCTGGGCTTCAATGCGGTGCGCGTCGAGCTGTCGACGCGGCCGGCGAAGTCGATCGGCACCGCGGAGACCTGGCGGCACGCCGAGGGAGCGCTGGCCGGGGCGCTCGCCAAGGGCGGCGTCGAGCACCAGCTGAACCCCGGCGACGGCGCCTTCTACGGCCCCAAGATCGACTTCCACATCGGCGACGCGCTGGGCCGCAGCTGGCAGCTCGGCACGGTGCAGCTCGACTACCAGATGCCCGAGCGCTTCGGCCTGCGCTACGTGGGCGCCGACGGCGGCGAGCACCAGCCGGTGATGATCCATCGCGCCATGCTGGGCTCGATCGAGCGCTTCATGGGCATCCTGATCGAGGAGACCGCCGGCGCCATGCCGCTGTGGCTGGCGCCGGTGCAGGCGGTGGTGCTGCCGGTCTCCGAGAAGTTCGCCGCCTACGGCGAGCGGGTGCGGAGCGAGCTGGCGGCGGCCGGGCTGCGCGCCGAGCTCGACGAGCGCAACGAGAAGCTCGGCTACCGGATCCGCGAGGCGCAGGTGCAGAAGGTGCCCTACATGCTGGTGGTGGGCGGGCGCGAGCAGGAGACCGGAGCGGTGGCGGTGCGCCGCCGCGCCGGCGAGGACCTCGGTGCCATGCCGACGGCCGAGCTCACGGCGCGGATGCGCGACCTGGTCGCCCGCCGCAGCCTGGAGCTCTGACGCCGGAGTGATGCTTTGCAAACGTGTTCTTTGCCCCACGGGGCTGATGGCGAACTCCGGGCGACCTGGCCCGGCGCTGTCGAGGAGGTGAACTGAGTATCGATAAGACGACGCGGATCAACGACCGGATCAGGGTGCGGGAGGTGCGGCTGGTCGACGCCGACGGCTCGCAGGCCGGCATCGTGCCGGTGGAGGAGGCGCTGCGCCGCGCGCAGGAGCAGGCGCTCGACCTGGTGGAGGTCGCCCCCACCGCCAAGCCGCCGGTTTGTCGCATCATGGATTTCGGCAAGTTCCTGTACCAGCAGAAGAAGAAGGCGCATGAGTCGAAGCGCAAGCAGAAGATCATCCACATCAAAGAGGTCAAGTTCCGCCCCAACATCGACGAGCACGACTACGACTTCAAGCTGAAGAACGCGGTGCGGTTCCTCGGCGAGGGCGACAAGGTCAAGGCCACGGTCCAGTTCCGCGGCCGCGAGATGGCCCGGACCGACCTCGGTCACAAACTGCTGCGCCGGGTGGCGGCAGACGTGGGGGAGCACGGGATGCTAGAATCTTCCCCCGAAATGGCGGGCAACCGGATGCACGTCATCTTCGGACCGCCCCGCCAGGCGGTCAAGAAGCCGGGTTCGTGACCGTCGCGGCCCAGGCTTTTTAGCAAAGGAGAGGAACGTGCCGAAGCAGAAGACGCACAAGGGTGCCGCCAAGCGGTTCAAGGTCACCGGCAGCGGCAAGGTGATCCGTCACCAGGCGATGCACAGCCACATGCTGACCGGGAAGACGACGAAGCGGAAGCGCAAGCTGCGCCAGGCGGTCGAGGTCGGGACGGCGTTCGCCGGCACCCTCAAGGAAATGCTGCACAACTAGGAAATGCTGCACAACTAAGCACTGCCTGGAAATCATCGCGGCACCGGCGGGAAGGACCTGCCCCCGGATGCCCTGCCGCAGGCGCCGATCGTGCGCATCGCACGGATCGGGCCGGCCGGCCGGCCGCGGCGTTACGCGGCCGCTTACCGCTGGCGCCCCCAGGGGGCGCGACAGCAGAAACGAGGTTCGAAGATGGCACGCGTCAAACGCGGCACCAAGCGGACGGATCGCCGCAAGAAGATCCTGGATCGAGCCAAGGGATACTACGGCACTCACTCGAAGAGCCACCGCATGGCCAAGCAGGCGGTGGACAAGGCGCTGGTCTACGCCTATCGCGACCGGCGCCAGAAGAAGCGGCAGCTGCGCGCGCTTTGGATCGTGCGCATCAACGCCGCCGCCCGGCTGCACGGGCTTTCCTACAGCCGGCTGATCTCCGGTCTCAAGGCGGTGGGCTCGCTGCTGGACCGCAAGGTGCTGGCGGACATGGCGGTGCGCGATCCGGAGGCCTTCGCGGGGCTGGCGGCGGCGGCCCGGGAGGCGCTCGAGGCGGCTGCGCAGGCTGCTGGGGCTGGGGAAAAAGCGGCCCCGGCGGCGCCGGCGGCCAGCGCCGGCTAGGATAGGGGCGAATCTCGCTGAATCGGGTCGGGCTGAGGGGGGGCGGCCGGGCTTGGACCGGGCTGAGCTTGGGCCGGGCCGGCTTTGGACCGGGCCGGCTTGGATCGGGCCGGCTTGGATCGGGCCGGCTTGGATCGGGCCGGTTTTGGCTCTGTGCACTTCGGCCGGGCCGGGGACGGCCGGACCTGAGGTGCCGACCAACGGGCTCGCAGTGGGTACGGTGCCGAGATCGAGACGGCTTGCCTCGCCCGGTTGAGTCGGCCCCTCAGGCCCGTCCGTCTTGGGCCCTCCGTTGACGCCATGGGCACCGGGTGGGGGAGGGCAGGTCGGGTCGTGGCCAGGGCAAGTGGGCAGGCGCCCCGGGGAAGATGGGGCTTTAAGGCAAGCGGGCTGGCTCGCCTGGGGTTGGGTGGCCCTGGCGCCCAGGGGTGAGCGGAGCTAGAGGTCGGCTCCTATTGCCTGAGTGATTTGGGTCATGCCGTCTTGGGCCAGGAGGGCCAGCAGCTCGCGGTTGATCTGCCGCGGCAACGCCGGGCCGGCATAGATCAGGGCCGTGTAGACCTGCACCAGGGAGGCGCCGGCGCGCAGGCGGGCATAGGCCTCCGCGGCTGTGTCGATGCCGCCGACACTGATCAGCACCGCGCCGCTGGCGGCGTGGAGGCGGCGGGCGATGGCGGCGCAGACCTGGCGGCTCTTGGTTTGCAACACTCGCCCCGAGAGGCCGCCGAAGGCCCGCGCCCCGGACAACAATGCATAGTCGGTGCTGGTGTTGGTGGCCACGATGCCGGCGGCGCCGGCGTCCACCGCGGCGGCCGCCAGGTCGCCGGCGGCGGCCGGCTCGAGGTCGGGTGAGAGCTTCACCAAGACCGGCGTGCTGGTGACCGCCCGCGCCACCGCCAGCAGGTCGCGGACGAACGCCTCGTTCTGCAGGTCGCGCAGCCCGGGCGTGTTCGGCGACGAGAGGTTCACCACCAGGTAATCGGCGAGGTCGCCCAAGCCTTCCAGGAGCGCCCGATAGTCGTCGAGCGCCGATTGCGGCGGCGTGTCGCGCCCCTTGCCCAGGTTGACGCCGATCGGCGTCCGCAGGGCGGCCGGTGTTGAACGCCGGTGCTCGGCCAGTCGGGTCAAACGAAGGCGCATGGCGGCGAGGCCCCGGTTGTTGAATCCCAGCGCGTTTTGCAGGCTGCGCTCCGCGGGATAGCGGAACAGCCGCGGGCGAGGGTTGCCGGCCTGCGGGCGCGGCGTCACCGTCCCCACTTCGACGAAGCCGAACCCCAGCGCCGCCATCCCCTCCGGCACCGCCGCGTCCTTGTCGAAGCCGGCGGCGAGGCCCACCGGGTTCGGGAACTCATGCCCCAAGAGGCTCTGGCGCAGCGCGGGGGAGACGGCCGGCTGGCGCCGGGCGAGCAGGCCCGCCGCTCCCGACGCCTGCGCCAGGCGCAACGCCGCCAGCGCCAGACCATGCGCCCGCTCCGGGTCGCAGCGGAACAGCAGCGGGCGCAGCAGGGAGTAGGGGTGCACGGTGGGAGACGGAGCCGGCGAGAGCCCGGATCGCCGCGCCGATTCTACCCTGGCGGCACGCCGCCGGCGAGGCGCGGGGCCGGCGGCTGGCAGTGGCTGGTGGCAAGTGGTTCAGACACTGATGCTCGGTGATCTCACGCCGCTGTCCCCGCTGCCGGCCGGCTGGCCGTGTGACAAAGCTGTGGTATAGTGCCGCCCTGGCCAAACCGCTGGCAGCATGCAACTTGTTGCCAAGGTTCGGCGGAAAGGGCCGCGGACGGGAACGCCATGCCGGGAGCCAGCACAGAGGTGGAGATCTTCGGCGCGGTGTACAGCGTGCGCGGCAGCGACGACCGCGGGTACCTTCAGGGCGTGGCCGATCTCGTGGACCGCAAGATGCGCGAGGTCGCCCAGCACGTGCATACGGCCGATACGGCTCGCATCGCGATCCTGGCGGCGCTCAATCTGGCTGACGAACTGATGCGATTGGAGAAGCGGCAGGAAGGGGAACGGGTCCTGATCAGGGAGAAGATGGCGGAGCTGACCGGGGAATTGACCGGTGCCTTGAGGGCGTTAGAGGAAGGCGAACGACGCCAGCTCGATTCCTATGAAAACTGATGTTGCATCCCCTGCGCGGTTCGTGGTGGATACCACGATTGTAGAACCAACATACATACTGCGGGAGTCTTTTACCCGCGTGGCCCGTGCCAGCCTCGATCCCACAAGGATGACGAGGACGCTAACGGCTCGTGGAGCGGACACCCACCTGGTGCGTTTCAGGTTCTAAACGCCGGCCCCCACGGCCGCGCAGGGAATGCGTTGACCTTCATGTTTCTCTCCTGATCGTGCCCAGCCCCCCTGATCCGCGGGGGTGCTAGGTGAACTACCAAATCGTCCTCACCGCGGCCGCGGTGTTCCTGGCCGCGTTGCTCATACCGCTCATCTGGTGGCTGGCGCTGCGCCGCGCCGGCCGCCGGACGAATGCCGAGGCACAGC
>Ga0210405_10000252_pt1 | contig 75486 bp, 76 predicted proteins | sample IncBWH11MmetaG_FD_155492 | JGI IMG/M metagenome (GOLD analysis project Ga0210405, IMG submission 155492) | Forest soil microbial communities from Barre Woods Harvard Forest LTER site, Petersham, Massachusetts, United States - Inc-BW-H-11-M | ecosystem: Environmental > Terrestrial > Soil >... | reverse complement strand
CCGCCGTCGACCTGAATGTCCGCGATCGCGAGCAGATCGCTGAGGACATGCTGGGCTCTGGACATATGTGATATCGGCCGATGGCCCATCGGCGCCGCTTCTATATTAAGAGATCGCGTCCGCGGTGGCGATAAGGAAAGCGGCCCGCGGAAAACCTACAGGAGGTCGGAAGTCGGAAGTCAGCGGTTCGCAGGCGCGAACTGGAAGAGGAAGTTGCCGAGCAATCGAAAGGGGTTTGCTTTTCGCTGCCGTTGTCTAAGTTCCGCCCCATGATACGGAGCTCGTTTTCCATCGTTGCACTTACGCTGATCATCACAGCTTTTTCTTTCGCGCAGGAGAACGATATCGATGCGCAGATCAAGAAGGCGATGGAGAACGCGAATAAGCCCGCCAGCAAAGCGGACATGAACAAGGTGGAGGAACACGCGAAGGCGCAAATCCACCAGGCCGAAGCGCAAACCAAAGCCGACGAAGCGAAACAAAAAGCCGCCGCGCAAGCGGTCGTCGACGCACCGGGTCCAACCTCGCTTCCGAATTGGACGCCTGAGGTCCCGCAATTTACGCCATCCGGTCCGCCTGCGCGCAAAGTAGTCGACGGCCAGCCGATGGTAATCGTCACTGGCACCTCGCCGCTTTCTGCGGAAGCTTTATGCGACGCGTGGGATAAATTCTCGAATCCCAAGTTCAGTCACGAACGCACCGGCTCCGAGCTCAATCACAACGCCGATCTTTTCGTCAACTTTAGGAACGGCGAGGACGGTACCGAAGTAAAAATGGAAGCCGAACGCAAAGCTGGGGCCAAAGTAACGCACGTGACCCTTTCATCGCCCTTGCCGTTGCCATCGCCCGCCACCGAGCTAGGCAATTAACCCTCGAAACGGTGGAGGGATGCGCTCCGTCGCGTCCCATTTCCTCTGTAGGGGCGGCCGTACCGGCCGCAAGTTCCGGGGAGCGCACGCGCCTCGCGTGCTGGTTTCGGCGCCCTCGCCGAAACAATCTTTACATCTTGGCCCGCGAATCACGCGAATTAACGCGAAACGCTTGGAAGTTTACGCGAAGATCTAATTTCGGGTGGCTTTGCAGCGAGTTTCCCTGATAACCTGTCGGTCCATTCCAATTTCGAAGGAGGAAACATGCTTCATCTGATTTGGTACATCATCGTTGGTTTAATCGCGGGGTGGGCTGCGAAATCGGTCATGCACATGCACATGTCGCTTCTGTGGACGATCGGTCTCGGACTTGTCGGCTCAATTGTCGGCGGACTTGTGACACACATCTTTTCCCGTCCCGTTCCAGGCGCGCGATTTCATCCGGCCGGGATAATCGTTTCGGTCCTTGGCGCACTGCTGGTGCTGTGGCTCTGGCACAAATACAAACTCCATATTCCCGCCGGATAGCCGATTGCCTGTTGCGGCGGCCGTCGGCCGCCCAATTCGCGATCCGCGTTTATTTAGCCAACCTATGATGAAATTCCTCCTCGGTGTTATTGTTGGAGTCGGTCTGCTCCTGTTTGCTGGTTATTTTTTCGCTACTCGCGGTGGAATGTCCATGGCGACGAAAGGCCGCCCGTTGCCAATGGAACGGTCTATTGCCCATCAGGCCCTCGCGGCCTCGATCGGCCAAAGCTCCGGGGAGCAATCGCCGCTTCCCGCCGACGAGACCAACCTTCTGGCCGGCGCCCGCGTCTATCAGCAGTTTGACTGCGTCATCTGCCACGGCCGGCTGGATCAACCCGCCCCGGACGTGGCAAAACGGTTTTACCCGCACGCGCCGCAGTTACTTCCGCCGGGCGAAGGCGTGACCGACGATCCGGTCGGTGCCACTCACTGGGTGGTGAAGAACGGCATCCGATTCAGCGCTATGCCTGCGTTTGACGGGAAACTGACCGACGCGCAGATCTGGCAAGTGAGCCTCCTCCTGCGCAACGCTGACAAATTACCTCCGCCGGTTCAGGAAGTTCTCCATCAGTCGCACTCGGACTGAATTTTGCCGGCTCGGAAAAAGGCGGATGGGTTCTTATCACGCCCAGCGCCGCGACGAACTGGGCCCAGGCGTTGATGATTTCGATCCTCATTCTCGAATTGAGGATCGTCTCGTAGGCGCGCGTGCCGATAGCCGTCAATGGAAGCGTTTACATGTGAGAAGAACGAGGCGGAGCTCAGACCTATCCTATTCTTTTGTAGGAGACGGACTTATATCATTTATGAAAGCAAAAAAGATTGACTCGGTGATAGCCCGCCGCTCAAGCTCCGCACTTCACTCAACTGTTTTAACTCAATAATCTATGAAATATCCTCGTCGGTTTAGTCACTTCACTCCGGCACGGTTGCGAACCGTCGCCGCCGTATCCCTTATTGTCGCCGGTATCGCGACAGCGTTGGTGGCCCTCAAAACATCAAGTCCGCCGACAACGGCAAACAATCGCCATAAAATGTGGCCCTTGGCGGCCATTGGTCCGAGAGCGACTTTAAGTGGCGGAGCATCCGCCCTTGGTGTGCCGGGATATCACATTTTCACGTGCCAACGTGGATTAGCAGGGATCCCAGGCGAAACCTGTTACGATCCATTCCAGATGCGGCACGCGTATGGGACGGACTCGTTGATCGCCGCCGGATACGATGGGACGGGACACACTATTGTTATCGTAGATGCCTTTGACGATCCGTTCTTGGCGAACGACCTGGCTAGCTTCGATTCGTTCTACGGGTTGCCGACGCCGAACTTCACTCAAGTCTATCCTGATGGTAATGGGGGTTTCGATGAAGGATGGGCCGGAGAAATGACGCTCGACGTTGAATCGTCGCATGCCATTGCCCCCGGCGCCAACATCGTTCTGGTGCATGCTCTCTCGAACTCGGACGCCGACATTCTGAGCGCAATCAAGTACGCGGTTGACAACAACCTGGGCGACGTCATCTCGATGAGCTTCGGGGAGAGCGAAAGCTGCGTGGGTGCCCCCGGGCCAGACCTCACCTCAGCGTATCATGCCGTTTTCGTGGAGGCGACGAAGAAGAACATCACCCTGTTTGCGTCGTCTGGCGACCAAGGCGTATTGCTGCCGACGTGCGATGGCAATTCTTGGGCAAAAGCGGCTTCTTCTCCTGCCAACGATCCGCTGGTTACGGCAGTGGGTGGGACCGAACTTCACGCGGCTGGATATCCGTCCGCTTGCACAGATACCACGTTACCGGGTTGCTCTTCTTCTTCTCTAAATCCGACGCCTGGCACATATCAAGGCGAGATCGCCTGGAACGAAGGACCTCCCTTCGGCGACTTCCAGGACGTGTTCGGTGCCACCGAGGCGACTGGCGGCGGGTTCAGCGTGCTGTACGATTCGCCGCCGTGGCAAAGGTCCGCCCTTCCCAATGGGATGGGGCGGGGTGTTCCAGACGTGGCCTACAGCGCAGCTATCCTTCATGGAATACTTATCCAGTTTCTTGTGGGAGAAGGAGGAGGAACCTTCCTGTTTGTTGGCACGAGCTGCGGATCTCCGCAGTGGTCTGCGCTCACAGCAATTACGAATCAGAAGGCCGGACACCGGCTCGGATTCCTCAATTCAGCAATCTATCAGATCGGTCGCGTAAACAAGGCGTATCCAGTGTCGTTCCACGATATTACCAGCGGCACCAATTCGTCGGGCGAACTTGATTCGATGAACAACCCGGTAATCGCTACCGGGTTCATGGCTGGCAATGGCTGGGATGCAACGACCGGGCTCGGATCGCCGATCGAGGGCAGCATTGCGGATAACCTGATCAAATATGTCTCGCCGGGTGACGCGCAGGCCGCGATTTCCAGCACCAATCCCAAGTCACATGGGAACCCGAGTGCACCTGGCCACATGAATCCTCACTAATAAATATTGCTTGGAGCAGTTTACCGAACGGGGCCCGGCAACGGGCCCCGTTTTTTTTCCATTCGGGACAAAAAACGGTAGAAAAGGCAGTGGGGTCGTATCTAAACATTTGACATTCGCGAGAGCGCGGAGTGCGCGTTTTTCAGGCGAATCCTCCGAGTCTTCGATTCAAGCGCGAGCGATCCAGTTGGCCGAATCCCTGCCGTTCGTAGAGAGAAAGGGCACGTCGCTGGCTGGAGTCGATTTCCAAATCAATCGCGCGCCAACCCGAGGCAGAAGCAACCCGGATAAATTCTGCGATTAAGAACGAGCCGATGCCTCGTTCTCGAAATTCCGGAAGCACGTACAACTCCTCGAGCCAGCCGCTGATGCCGCCATGCTCGATCCCGAGAAACGCGCAACCGAGCGCGACCCCAACCCGTCTTTGATTCTTCTCCAGAGCGACGAGCACAAAGCCGAGTCGATCATCGTTAACAATCCGTTCAACGACAGATCGAACGTTGCCCAAATCGGTTTTCGCCCCGTGCTCGCGCAATTGACTGCCAAGTAAATCAACAGCTGCGTCAATCTCCTCGATTTTCAGCAATCGGGCCTCGAATTCTTGAGTCGGGTTTGGTTTCATGTTGCCGCTAGTGCATCAATTGAAAGTTGAGTCGTTGAGTCGTTGAGCGGTTGAGAAGAACAGGTGCTTTATGCGCGTAACAGACGATAGTACCGCTCCTTATGTCATTCCGCGCACTCAATCTCTCTCCCCAAATGTTACAGGCCGTGCACGACGCGGGCTACACCGAACCGACTCCGATTCAGGTCGCGGCGATCCCGCTCGTTCTCGGGGGCCACGATGTCATCGGGATCGCGCAGACGGGCACGGGAAAGACGGCTGCTTTCGTTCTGCCGATTCTAATGAAGCTCGTAGAATCGAAACAAACAGTGACGCAGGCCCATAACGGAGCTCGCAATCGCCAGTCCGGCTCGGACCGTGGCCCGCGCGCGCTGGTGGTCGCGCCGACTCGTGAGCTGGTCGTGCAGATTGAAGAGAACGTGCGCGCTTATGCGAAACATGTTCCGCTGCGCATGGCTACGGTTTTCGGCGGCGTGAGCGAACGTCCGCAGATCGCGGCCTTGCGTTCTGGCGTCGACCTGATCGTAGCCACGCCCGGGCGGTTGATCGATCTCATGGACCAGCGGGTGGCCAACCTTTCTGGCGTCGAGTTTCTGGTGCTCGACGAAGCCGATCGAATGCTCGACATGGGTTTTCTTCCGCCGATCCGACGGATCGTGAAAGCGTTGCCGCAAAAACGCCAGACGCTCATGTTCTCCGCGTCGCTATCGCGCGAAATCGAGGAGTTAACCCACCAATTTCAACATTCGCCGAAGATTGTGCAGATCGGCCGGCGCGCGAACCCGGCCGAAACGGTCACGCAGTTTGCCTATGAAGTTCGCCCGCACTTGAAAGCCGGGCTGCTGCTGCACTTGTTAGGCGATCCAAAATTCGACACGGTCCTCGTTTTCACCCGGACCAAACGCGGCGCCGACAAGATCGCGCGCCGTCTCGAAAGCAGCGGAATTAGCACCGGCACGATCCATTCCAATCGCTCGCAGAACCAGCGGCTCCGCGCGTTGAAGGATTTCAAGTCCGGCGCCGTTCGTGTCCTCGTCGCCACCGACATCGCTGCGCGCGGCATCGACGTGGATGGGATCTCGCATGTGGTGAACTACGATTTCCCAATGCACTCAGAGGATTATGTCCATCGCATTGGACGCACCGGTCGCGCGCATGCCGTCGGCGATGCGATCAGCTTTATTACGCCGGAAGATCAAGGCGGGTTGCGCGCGCTCGAACGTTTCATCGGTCGCGGCATTTTGCGGAAACGGGCGGAAGGTTTCGATTATAACGCGGCTGCTCCACCGCGGGACGAAAGGGGCAGGGGTAGGGAAAGTAGAAACGAGAAAGGAGAAAGCAGAATGGAGCCGAGGCTGCCGTCAAATTCTCCGCGTGGGGACGGCGATGCCCCGCACGGCCAGATCGGGTGGCGTTTCCGGAATGCTTCGTCGAACAACCGTCCGCCGCGCAGATCTTATCGAAGACATCGGTGAGGTTGAGAAGTTGAGAAGTTGAGTTGTTGAGAGACTCAGCGGGCGCCTTGCCTGCGATCCTTTGATATGAAGAAGCGCAAACTTGGGAAGAGCAATCCGTTGGAAGTTTCGGCGATCGGGCTCGGCTGCATGGGTATGAGTTTTTCTTACGGCCCGCCAAAAGATAAACAGGAGATGATTTCTCTTCTGCGCGCAGCGGTCGAGCGCGGCATCACGTTTTTTGATACCGCTGAAGTTTACGGCCCGTACACCAACGAAGAACTCGTGGGCGAAGCGCTGGAACCTTTTCGCAAACATGTGGTGATCGCGACGAAGTTCGGATTCGACTTGAGTGGCACGGACAAGCGACCCGGCGCGGCGGGGTTGAACAGCAAACCCGACCATATCAAAAAGGCGGTCGAAGGTTCGCTTAAGCGATTGAGGACCGACGTGATCGATCTCATTTATCAGCATCGTGTCGACCCCGGCGTGCCGATCGAAGATGTCGCCGGCGCGGTCAAAGAATTGATTCGAGCAGGCAAGGTGAGGCACTTCGGCCTTTCTGAGGCGGCAGTGCGAACGATCCGTCGCGCACACGCAGTGCAACCGGTCACTGCGCTCCAGAGCGAATACTCGTTGTGGTGGAGAGAGCCTGAAGCGGAAGTAATGCCGGCGCTCGAGGAACTCGGAATCGGCTTCGTTCCATTTAGTCCTCTGGGTAGGGGCTTCCTCACGGGAAAGATGAACGAAAACACGACATTCGACAGTTCCGACTTGCGCAGCAGCCTCCCTCGCTTCACGCCCGAAGCTTTGAAGATGAACCAGGCGGTGGTCGATTTGTTAGGCGAGATCGCTAGACGAAAGAAAGCGACGCCGGCGCAGATCGCGCTCGCATGGTTGCTCGCACAGAAGCCGTGGATTGTTCCAATTCCCGGTACGACGAAGTTGAAACGTCTGGAAGAAAACATCGGCGCAGTCGATGTCGATCTGACCTCGGATGATCTCCGTGAAATCGATGAGGCCGCATCTCAAATCCAAGTGCAAGGCGATCGTTATCCGGAAAAGCTCGAAGCGATGACCGGGCGATGAAGAAGAAGTTGAGACGTGGAGAAGAAATCTCAGTGACCGCTCGTCACAAGAATTGAGACCGGCGCGGAGGCGATGCCGTTGGCGACGACTTCAAGTTTGCTGGCGCCCGTTTCCTGGTTCGGTGGAACATCAAAATGCGTAGACACGAGAGCGCTCGAAGCAACGGCCATGCTGCTATGGTCATGAGTTCGACTATAGAAAACGTGATTGGTTGCGAGATTGGTTATGCGCACCAACGGATAGTTGGTGGCATTTTGACCTTCATCACCGAACATCGACGCCTGCGACATGCCGTTGAACCGGATGCCGGTTATCGTATAAGACCCGCCGCAACTCACCGTTGAAGGGGCGCTCATGATGACCGGCTCCCAGTTGGAGTTATGGGTTGTATTATTTGGCGTGTAGAGCTCTACATCCTTGCTGCCATCGGCTGAGAGTATTTCTCCGGTTGGCAGAACGAGTAAATTAATTTGGAAACCAGCGTCGACCGCGCCGGTGGGAATTGTGGGTTGAGGAATGAGATTGGTTCCATCAAATTCGAAAAAGTAGGTGGGTGGACCCGAATAAGGACTGCGAGGCGGCTTTGGCCCGCCGGCAACGGCGATGAGCACGTTGCCGTTAGGCAGCAATGCTGCAGGAGCGTCCTCGGCGGTCATGCGACTTCCATCGGAAGCTTCGGGAAGCTGGGGCCCGACTGACCACGTGCCGCCATCTGTCTGATAGATTGAAGTAAAGCCCTGGCTGCCGACGGCAAAGACAGTGCCATCTGGTCTCAGGACAGCTGGACCGATTTCAGCGGTCTTCTTATCGGTCAGTGAATTAATGGTACTGCCTGCGCTCGTCCATGCACCTGTTTGAGGATCATAAAGCTCTGAATTTGTAGGGTGAGGAGGATAGTGAGCAGCCAAACCGAAAATCAAATCCGTGTAGCAATCGACAGTCAACACCTTGCCATTCGGCAGCAGCGTCCATCCTTCTTCATCATTCAAGTCTGACTTCGTGGACGTCCCCGTTTCGGTCCAGGTCATCGTTGTCAGATTCAACAGCGCGGCCTGTCTGCTCATTTTGTCCTGGAGCATGAACGTTCCATCCGACAGGACAACGCTGGAGGCGTCACCGATAGGGTTCGGGGCGAACCGTGCTCGTGGCGGATAGAGATCAACAAAGAATGGAGGGGGTTGCACCGACATCCACGAATTAGTCACCGGATCATAAACCGCGCCCTGGTTAGTTAGAGTGAAATCTTCGTTGACGCCCGTATATTCGCCGCCTTCGATGATCACTCGACCATCGGCCAGCACCGCCTGGGCATTGCCAATCGAGATGTAAGGCATTGAAGCGATTTCGGACCAAGTCCCATTCCGATAGCTGCCGTTAACATCCGGTGTCAGCTTGAACACCCGGGCGTTCGAATGGAACTGTTGTGAATTAAAGTTTCGGACGATGACACTACCGTCCGTCAGCAGCATGGGAAATGAGGCGCCACCCTGACTCAGAAAGGCGCCCGTCTGAGGATCGATAATGTCGGGCATTGGCGGTTGATTGCTTAATGGTTGCCACGTACCGGCCCCTGCTCTCAAAGGTGCCGCGGTTATGATTGCTAGACCCAGTAATCCGTACAGTAGCGGTTTGTTCTTTTTCATGAGTAGAGGTGATTACCTCATTTTCTACAGGAAAAAGAATGTGAAGTTCCTCTTAATCGGTTGAGTTGTTGTTTGGAAACAGAAAGCAATCCGGCTCGGCTTTTGAAACTCGTTCGTTGCCCACACTCACTCGCTCCTAACCTCGTCGCTTTACCTTCTATGTCGCGCGTCCCACGCGCTCCATTCACCGAAACCGAGTCGCCGGCTTACGCTCCCGCTAGTGCATCTATCTTGTTCCCTGCTTTTGGTTTGCCGCTGAGCGGCATGATTCCCTAGACCGACTCGCAAAAAGCTCGCGGCCTGCCGCCGTAGAGCTCGCGCCCGCGAACCGCTAGCGTGAGACAAAGAAACAGGCGAGTCCGATGGTGACCAGGTCTTCCAGCAGGGCGATGAAAATATCTTTGATGTTCAACGCCGAGACCAGGCGCCTCCGGATTTCGTATCCGCCAAATGCTCCGATTACTCCACCAACACCGCCCACAATCGCGCCAATAATCAACGACAGATTACTTGCCGCGCAAAGGCAGGCGCCACAAAGCCCGCCTGTGAGAATTCGGGCGATCAGCGGGAAAGGCGCGGTTCGTTTCGGCGTCCGAGGCTGGAGATCGACGAATAACTCGAACAGAGCCAGGATCGAAAAGATAACTACGGTGATTGTCGATGCCATGAAGGCGAGTGGAGAACTGTTGAGGTTCAACCAGCCGAGATGAGCCGCCCATGCCACGACCGCCGGCGGAGTAAATGAGCGCAAGCCAGCGGCGAAGCCGAGGCCCAATGTAAACGCGAAGATGTAGTTCATTGAGAATGGATCTTGTAACAGATCGTTCGCCAAGGCTGCGGCTTTGGCAAGCTAATGACCGCGTAAAGCTGCGCTACGCGGCGGAGTTTACAGTCCGCTTGTCTTCAATTGGTCGTCGGCCAGGCCCATCGTGTGCAGGAATGCGTTCCAGCGTGGGTCGTCGTACAGATTTGTGAGAAGTGGATCTTTGCGCAAATCGCCCAGACCTGGATCGCGTTGCCGTCGCGCGCGCTCCAGCCATTCAAAAGCTTTGTCACTGTCACCGCGATAGGCGTAAACCTGGCCAATTTGATACGCCGCCGTTTCGGCTTCGTTTTTGATTAACTCGTTGAGTGCGGCGTCGGATTCCTTTACTCGCTTTTGCCCCCAACGCGCACAGCTCACGACGAGGAGCCGTGCCCACTCGCCCGCGTCAGCTTGCGCTTCGGTTGCGGCCTCCTCGAATTTATTCTGCAACAAATACGCTAAACCGAGACCGGCATGCGCCCACGGGGCAGACGAATTTAGTTCTACCACTCGCGCGTATTCGGCGCGCGCTTCCGCGAATTGTTTGGTCGTGGCCAGGGCAAACGCTAAAAATGAGCGGGCTTGCGCGTTGACCGGGTCCAGTTCGACTGCTTTACGATAGAGTTCGATTTCTCGATCCGTGTTTCCGCGTGCCGTCTCGAGGTTGGCGGCGGCGATTAGCATGTTCGGATCGGCCGGAGCCAATGCCATTGCTTTGCTCACGGTCTGACTCGCCGCGTTCCAGTTAAAATCGAAATTGGTCTCGATCCACGCACGAGCGTACAGCGCATCGGGCAAGTCAGGCTCAATCGCCAGGGCCCGCGACAGTGCGTCGCGCGCGGTGACCAAATGCGCGTCCAAGGCTTTTTGTCCGCCCTCGGTCGCAAAGCCGGCAATCCAGACATTGGTCCGGGCGACTCCGGCCCACGCTAGAGCAAATCCAGGGTCCAGCTGCACCGCGTGTTGGTAAGCAGCCAGAGCTTCGCGCGTGCTTTTTTCGGCATGACGATTTTCATAAAAGCGGCCCTGGAGATACGATTGATGTGCTTCGACGTTTTTTGTGCCGCCTTTTTCTGCCGCCTGCACTTCGGCTTGAATTTTCTCTTTCGCCGTTGAACCTCCATCCGTTCCGCCGAATCGACTGCGTAATTGTTCGACGATTGTCTGGGCGAGTTCCGTCTGGACCGCGAACACGTCTTTCAAGCTACGCGTGTAATTTTCCGACCAGAGTTCCTGACCGCTGTCAGCGCGCGCAAGTCGGGCCGCGATCCGCACCGCGTCGCCAGATTTGCGCACGCTTCCATCTACCAGATAAGCCACGCCGAGTTTCTGTCCGATCTCCTGGGCTGTCGCATTTTTGCCTTTGAACGAAAACGCGGATGTCCGCGCGGCCACGTGCATTCCCGGAATTTTTTGCAAAACGGTCAGCAGTTCTTCACTTACGCCATCGGAAAAATACTCACTGCCCTTATCGTCGCTCATATTAACGAACGGCAAGACGGCGACCGATTTCTGATCGGGCACATTTGTTGGAGCGACCGGCACTGCGTGCGCCGCCGTCGGCCGATTTTTATTGGAGCGCTCCATCCACCACCATCCGGCGAGCAGCGCAATTATTATGAGAGCAACGGCCGAAATCAGGACAGGCGATTTCTTTGAAGCTGGCAGCGCGGACGATTGAGCTTTCCCGCCCGTCTCCCACGGTAGAACGATCCGGAACAATTCCATCGGCAGCTTGATGTTTTTCAAATCCGCGGTGCCGAACTTTTCAAATCGCGCCTCGAGCGCGTTGCGAATTTGCCGCTCCACATCCATCGAGACGCAAATGCCCCCCGCGCCGGCCAGCGCCTCGATGCGCGAAGCGATGTTCACTCCATCGCCGTAAACGTCGCCGTCGCGATGCACCACGTCGCCGATGTGAATGCCGATCTTGAGTTCGATGCGGCGATCGGACGTGACGTCGTGATTTCGTTTGGCCAGGGTGCGCTGGATTTCGATGGCGCATTGGGCCGCTTCCAACGCGCTCCCGAATTCGACCAGGAAAGCGTCCCCGATGGTTTTGATTTCGGTGCCGTGAAACCGCGGAAAGATTTCGCGCAGCAACCGGCGATGTTCCTCCAAGAGCTCGAGAGCGACTTTGTCATCGCGTTGGGCGAGCGCGCTGTAGCCCACCATGTCGGTAAACATAATGGCAGCGAGCTTGCGCTCTTCGGTCGGCACGGTCGGCATCATCATTCTTTAATGACTATCGCAATAAATGACAATGACAACGGGGTCAGATCTAAACATTGAACATTTCAAAAACAGTGACGAGTGACGTGTGAGAAGAGGTTGAGAAGTTGAGTCGTTACGCTCCCGCTAGTGCGCGGATAGTGTTGACTCGCGATCTCCCGATTCGCTCGGTCGCCACGCCGGGCGACCAATGCAGTCTATCCGCCGGCTTCCCAGCCCAGCGTATTCCCCTGGATGAAGATTGCTGCAGAGCAGCATCGCTGAGACGTTGAGAAAGGATAGGGAGTCCAAGTCCTCGATTGCCAGTTAAGCCGGCAGTCGACAAGATCGACAGCATCATGAAAGAATTCGAAGGAAAGGTTGCGCTGGTAACTGGTGGAGGTTCAGGAATTGGTCGCGCCACGGCCCTCGCGTTTGGTCGTGAAGGCGCGCAAGTCGTGATCGGCAATCGCAATGTTCAGCGCGGCGAAGAGACCGTCGCGATGATTCGAAAGGCCGGCGGGACAGCTAGCTTCCAACGGACCGACGTGTTAGTCCCGGCCGAGATTGAAGCGTTGGTGGCTCATGCGGTGAAGACTTATGGCGGGCTCGATTTGGCCTTCAATAATTCCGGCATCGAGGGCGCGGCCGCGCCGCTGGTCGAGCAGACCGAAGCCAGCTATGACGAAGTGATGGATATCAATGTCAAAGGCGTCTGGCTTTCCATGAAGTACGAGATTCCCCGGATGTTGGAGCGCGGCGGTGGAGCCATCGTGAACTGCGCGTCGGTCGCCGGGTTGATCGGGTTTCCAAACATCGGGATTTACATTGCTTCGAAACACGCCGTCATCGGACTGACCAAGACCGCGGCCCTTGAGTGTTCTGCCAAAGGAATCCGCGTCAACGCGGTCAACCCCGCGGTGATCGACACGGAGATGGTCGATCGAATTAGTTCGAACTTGAGTATGAAAAAGGACGACCTTATCCCGCTGCATCCGATCGGGCGGCTCGGTCGCCCCGAGGAAGTCGCGGAAGCCGTGGTCTGGTTGTGTTCGGGCAAATCATCTTTTGTGACAGGGCACAGTCTGATTGTTGACGGCGGATTCACCGCGCAGTGAGCAAGAAGTGACGAGTGACCTGTGACAGCCAGAGGTCAGAAGTCAGAAGTCGGAGGTCAGAGATCAGAGGTCGGTATGCAACTGCGTTACCAGTTTGACGTTGCCTGATTGTTGGCGTTATTCATCGTTTCCTGAGCGGCGGCCATGCCGGCAAGGAATTGCTGCTGGGCTGCCGCATTGGCTGCGTCGGTAGCCATTTGCTGGTTCATCCGATCAATCGCATCCTGAGCACTCGTGTCCGGCGGTGAGACCGGTGATGGGTCGTTCGCGTTTGCAGAATAATCATAAGTCGCGCTCGATCCTGATCCGGTCGATTGAAAATCGCCGGCGCATCCCACCATTAACACAGCACTGAGAAGTAGCGGAAAAAGGCTGCTGAGATGTTTCATGTTGAATTGGATGTGAGTCCTGATGGCCGCGTTCAAAGGTTCTGGGGGTCCCGCCGGCCGCGAGACATTTTACCACGGCGAAAATTGTAACCAATTCACTCGTTAGGCAGTCTTCGAAGAGGCGAAGGGCAAAGAGGCAAGCGGCAGGAAAGTTTAGGCGTTGAGATGTTGAGGGGTTGAAAAGGTGAGGCGTTTAGGAGGAGATCAGCCGCGGTTCGCGGTGATCTTGGCGCGGCCGAGAAACGAGGCGTTCTCATCCAAGGCCAGCCGCGGTGATTCGATATCGCCACGCAAGGTTGCGCCCGGTTCGAGAACGCAACGCTCCGAGGCGAAGACATTGCCTTCAATCGTGCCTTGGACAGTGACCGATTTTACTCTCACCTCGCCGCGGATGCGCGCGCTCTTGCCCACAATCAGTGTGCCAGTGGCGTTGATCTTGCCGTTTACTTTGCCGTCGATCAGGAGCTCGTTGCGAAAGCTTAAATCACCTTCGATCGACACTTCGCTGGAAAGGAAACCTCGAGCCGTAGGCGTTCCCGGCACATTGGCCGGTCGTTCAGTTTTGGTCGGTGGCAATTCCGGTGATGCCGCGGGCGCGGGCGTGGGTGAGTCTTCTCTTCTTGATCCAAACATGTTCGGTTAAGGTCGTTCAACTTTGAGCGCGCGTAAAGGCGGGAAGACAGCCAAGAGCAAAGCGCAAATCGGAAGAAGGCACTACGCTCCCGCTAGTTTCAACGCGCTAAGAGCTTCATAATTTCCTGCGTTGAAACTCACTCGCTGCCCAGCTCGCTCGCTGCTACCCTCGCAGCTTTACCTTCTATGTCGTTGACTCGCGATGTTCCTAATCGCTCGGCCGCGTCACCACGCAGCCAATGCAGTCCATCCGCCGGCTTCCCAACACGGCGTATTCATCCCATTCACTCCATTCTGATTGGTTAATCCTGTGAATACTGCGGGAAAAAGCTCCTCGCCGGCGCGGCAACCGATTGCACCGCCGTCACTCGCGCAGCATCTGCGCGAGTTTGCATCGCGGCCGCACGCCTGGGCTGTGCTCGCACGCAACCTGATTCCAGTTGTTGGCGTTTACGGCTTCGGCTGGTCCGCCGGGCTCACGGTGTTTAACTACTGGTTCGACGGACTAACCGCGCTGGCCGCAATCACGGCGGCGCTGGTTCCGCGCGCGCTGCGCGAATCACAAACGAAATCGGAAAGTCAGGCGCTGCTACCGATAAAGATTCTGCGCGGCGTGGTTACCTGGATTTTTCTGGTCGGCGTTATCGGGCTGCCCTACTGGATGGCGCTGGTTCCACTGCACACGTTATTGTTTGGAGAAAACCTGCGACATCAGCTCGCGCAATCGCCGGGGCTTTGGTGCGTGTTCGGATCGATGGCGATCAGTCATTTCTGGAAAGCGTTCCAATGCGGTTATGACGTGATGCCGGACGATCAACTGAAACAGCGGGTCCGTTGGGATGTTTATCTCCTGATGCTGCGGGGGATCGCGATGTTTATGATGATCGGTTTCGCCATTTTTATTGTTCCGCTAATGGCGCTGCTGCTGAGCTATTTTGAAATCTGGCCGGAGCGCATAATCGGTGCAGTGTTCGGCGATCCGTCAAAGCTGTATCAATACGATCCGGGGCGAAAAAAGTGACATGTGACGAGCGAACAGGCAGGGGCGGTTGACGTCAACCGCCCGCCCAAGATACGATCGGCCGCATGCCGGAGGAGAAGGCGACGCGCGGCGCCAGTCGATATGACGCGTTGTGCGTTTCCGGTTACACCGCTTATATGCAACGCCAGCAAGTGCGCGCCGCGGTCTGGCCGATTCTCGAATTCGATACCGGCAACGGGCCGATTCAATTTACTCTGGCCAACAAGGGCGTCGGACCAGCGATCATTAAGCACGTGATTGCAAAAGTGGACGATCAGCCGGTAAAGAAATGGGCTGAGGTGCTCGAAAAACTTCTTGGTCCCGGATATCACCCCGGTGAGGAAAGCGACATGAGCGGGCACGTTTTCTCGGCAGGCGAATCGTCGAAGGTGTTTACTCCCCACGGCCCGGACGGCAATGCGGTCAAATTCGATCAATCCGACCCGCTTTGGGAGAAATTGAATTCCGGTCGCAACCGCGTCACGGTCGAGATCTGCTATTCCTCCACGATGGGCGAATGTTGGACTGTGCGCGGCGGCGGATCAACGCCCAGCACGACGACCCAGACGAGTCAGTGCCCGGCGCCTTCGGCGATTACCTTTCAGCAGTAGGTAAGAAGAGGTTGAGAGGTTGAGAAGTTGAGCGGTTGAGAGCTTACGCTGAGGAGTTGACTCTAATGAGCCGAGGGCCTGGGCGACGCAAGTATCGAAACATTCCTGTCCTTATATATATAAGGGAAATGGCGGGTAGGGTGGGATCCGAGGGAACTGGGGTCGTACCTAAAGAATCGTGAAGAAGTGACCAGTGCGGTTCGGGGCCGAACTTTACGGCGGGAGGTTGTGAGGCCGCCGCGGCGGCCGAACCAGCCTAGGGAAGCCGGCGACTCGGTTTTAGTGAAAACCGAGGCCTGTGACGAGTGACCAGAAAAGTTGATAGTTGAGAGCGTAAAGCTCCGTCGGAGCCACGCTCCTTTGCGGAGTTGAGGCGTTGAGAAGTTGAGACGAACTTCTGAAGATGGAAATCAGAAGATCGGGCTCACAAGAATCAAACAAAGGCCCGACGGACTGGTTTAGCGGAAGTGTTAAAATCAATCCGCTGTTCGAGGCACCAGTACCAGCGCGCGTGCGCGGCGCGAGCGTGACATTCGAGCCGGGTGCCCGCACCGCCTGGCATACGCATCCGTTAGGCCAGACGTTGATCGTGACGGTGGGACTCGGCTGGGCCCAGAGTTGGAATGGGAGAGTTCAGGAGATACGACCGGGCGACGTGGTCTGGTTTCCGCCTAACGAAAAACATTGGCACGGCGCGACTCCGACTACCGCGATGACGCACATCGCAATTCAGGAAGCACTCGATGGAAAAGTCGTCGAGTGGATGGGACACGTGAGCGACGACGAATATCAGGGCAAAGCTGAACGCTGAAACGCTGATGAACAGGTGAGTCGTTGAGTTGTTGAGCGGAGGGCTGAAGAACAAGTTACGTTCCCGCCAGTGCGAGGGATAGTGTTGACTCGCCATCTCCCAGTTCGCTCGGGCGACGCGCCCGAGACGCCAGCGGCACTGGCGGAAACGAGTATTTCCATGGCGCCAGAGGGGGCGGGTCTATAATAATTATAAGGCGACGCCTAACAAATTGATGCTTGACGGTCTGTGGCTAAAAAGATATCCCCGTCGTTTTATGAATGTCTTAACCTCACTCACTCGAACGGCTCAGATCTCGGCGGTGCTTATGGCGCTGGCCCTTTTTCCTGTAACTGTGTCGGCTCAGGAAGAAGGTTTTACTAACTTGTTCCCTGCCGGATCGGGCACGGCGACTAATCCAGACGACCTCACCTTAGGCCGACTCTCGAACGCCAACGGTGGCGGCACCTTCACAACCGGTGCGACGGCGATCGGCAGCAATGCATTTGCTATTGGTGCCGGCAGCACCAGCGTGGGCTCCGATTCAGGCCCCGGTGTCACCCTTGCTGGCGTCACCAGCATCGGCGCCAACGCCAACTTCAACAACGCAACTGGCATTTTTAGCACGGCGATGGGCGCGGGTGCGACCCAAGCGACGGGGCCGGACTCGAGCGGTCCTTTCAGCGTTGCCATCGGCGGTGGTGACGGCGTCAGCGGCACGGGAGCGGTGGCTTCAGGTGGCAGCTCGATTGCGGTCGGTTTGAGCTCAAAGGCGTCGGGCGTAAACAGCGTTGCTATCGGCTCTCATGCGACCGCTTCCGGCGGCAACTCGATCGCTATAGGTGCGCAAGGGGGCTTCCCCGCGGTGGCGAGCGGCGCTTTTTCCACCGTGATTGGCGACAACAGCAGTGCGACGAACACCGAAGGCCTCTCCATTGGCTCGAATGAGTCCAATACCGGGCAATTTTCTTCGGCGGTCGGCAACAACAACACCGTGAGCGGTGCTGATGCATCCGCATTCGGTTCTGCTAACTCCGTGACTGGAAATGGCGCGGGCGCTTTCGGATTCGGCAATACGGCCAGCGGCGCGAACAGCTACGCGATTGGTAATGGTGCCGCCGCGACTAACACCAACGCGCTCGCAATCGGAACGAATGCTAGCGCGGGTTTTGTGAATTCAACGGCCATTGGAAATGGTGCGACGGTCACACGCGCGAACCAAATGGCTTTCGGTACTGCGACTAACACTTACACGATGCCCGGCATCACTTCGGCCGCAAGCACTGCTGCGCAAGCCGGCCCGACTTCGTTCGTGACGACGGACAATGCCGGTAACCTCGCGGCGGTGAATTTGGGACCGACCTTTAGCGCATTCAACCAAGAGATCAATACTCTCTCGGGTAGAATCCATGATGTGCGACAAGAAGAGCGCGGCGGCGTTGCGCTGGCAATGGCAGCGGGCCAAATCCGTTACGACGACCGGCCGGGTAAGGTATCGATTGGCGGCGGGCTCGGCGTATTTGAAGATGAAGGTGGCGGGGCGTTGGGCATTGGTTTCACGTCGCCCAATGCGCGCATTCGCGGAAATATTTCCGCCGGCGGTAGTTTCCGCGGCGACTTCGGTGGTGGCGCAGGCCTGAGTATCACTCTGAATTGAGCAAAGCCAGTCATGTCGTAGCCCGCAATATCGCGTTGGCTGCGGCATTGCTCGCGATTGGCTTTCCGCGACTCGCGGGCGCTGTCGATCCATCGGTAGCGCCGGCGGCACCGACGCCGCCGCCGCGGCCGGTGGAGATCGACAAGAACAGCGCGTTGATCCTGATTCGGACCACGCTGATAGCGTTACAGCAGGCAAACCAGACAGGTAATTACAGTGTGCTCTACGGCATCAGCGCGCCGGGATTTCAGAGCGTGAACTCGCCGGAGCGACTTTCGCAGATTTTCGCCAACCTACGCGCGAAAAACTTTGATCTTTCTGGTGTGGTGGTGCTGGAGCCGCAGCTCACGGTCTTACCTGAGATCTATTCAAACGGTACCATGCGTATGGCCGGTTTCTTTCCGTCCGTGCCGATGCAGGTTTATTTCGAACTGCAGTTTACCCCGGTTCAAGGACGATGGCGGCTTATTGCAATTGCTGTCGATGTTGGCGGCGCGACGCCTGCGGCACCGTCGACACCCAATCCTGCGCTGGCATCATCATATTCTCCCACCCCGACCCCGACGGTGACCGGTACACCGTATGCGACCGCAACGCCGGCGCGGCCTACTATCGAAGTGCAACCTGGCACCAAAGGCACGCCTGCGCCGCACAAAACAGCAACGCCAGGGTCGCGGAATTCATTAGGGCGAACCCAGGACCCAGATCGCTGATCTGACCTCTGACTTCCGATCTCCGTCATCTGATTCGCGCCGGGTCGTAACGCTGCCAACTGTCGTTGACCGCTTGGTACCATTCGATTTTTGCCGATGCGCGATAAACCCGGTAGCGATCGACGACCGGACTGACGTCGGGATCGCCGCCGCATTTCTCGGTGTGATTCTCCTTCAGAGCGAACTGAAAGTATTTCTCAGCCGTTTCTTCGGTGTCGAACGTCACGCAATCCAACGAAATTCGCTTCGCGTAAACGTGATCGCGCTTGATCGTGCGAAGAAGCAGGTTGAGGGCGGCGTCTTCATTTAGCGAATGGCGCGCCGGTCCGGCAAGGAGGGCAGCGGGCGACAGAAGTACAGTCGCTATAGCGATTGTGAACAGCAGGCGAGAGATCCTGTTCATCCCGTAATGAAAAGCTGAAAAGTGGAAACCTGAGAAGCCGAAAGCTTGTCCTTCCACTGGTGCCGGCTATCAATAAGGTGAAATCATGGCGATGACGTACCCTGTCCCCGAAAATGACGCCGAAAGACTGCGCACCTTGCGGGCGTATAGAATTCTGGACACGAAACCGGAGGAACGGTTCGACGAATTGACCCGGCTTGCGGCGCTCATCTGCGGGGTGCCCATTTCTCTGATTAGTTTGATCGATACGGACCGCCAATGGTTTAAGTCGCGATTCGGTCTTGATGTTCAAGAAACGCCCCGCGCCCGGGCTTTTTGCACGCACGCAATCATGCAGCCGGACATGTTTGTGGTTCCGGACGCAAGCAAGGATGAGCGATTTGCGCACAACCCGCTGGTAACGGGGGATCTGCATATCCGATTTTATGCGGGAGCACCGTTAGCCGCACGCGACGGACACGTGCTGGGAACATTATGCGTAATTGATCGCGAGCCGCACACGTTAACCGAAGCGCAAAAGGAGGCGCTGAAAATTGTGGGCCGGCTGGTAATTGCGAACATCGAGTTGAGAAGGGATCTCGAGGAGTTGCGAGAAGCGCTCGCGACTGAAAATTCTTCCGGCGCGCCAGGCAATCTGGACGAAATTATTTCCCGGCTACAGGGAGTCGCTTCCGATTTGCAGGCGGTACGCGAAGGAAGGAAGCCGGCGTAAGAGAAACGCTGAAACGGGATTACCGCAGAGCGGTGCTAGGCGGGATGATAGATATGATCGCTCTCCACGTCGAAGACTTGGTTCCAGCGCGCATGGTAGTTCTCAAACGCAATCTGTGCGCTTAGTTGCATCAGTTGTTCTTCAGAAAATTGCTTGCGCAGGCGCGCGTAAAGATCGTCGGTAATTTTGTGGAAGCGATCTCTGTCTGAATAAAGCAGGGCGGAGGAACGGAAATCGGAACTTGAAACTTGCAATTCGGGTTATATATGTGAATACAACATATGGCATCGCCACTGACGGATCGAGAATTGAAAAAGGGCAGTGCGGAGCTGTTGATTCTCTCGTTGGTAGAGGACCGGCCGCGACATGGCTATGATATCGGCCAGTTGATCGAGCGGCGTTCGAGGGGTGCACTTCGATTCAACGTGGCTTCGCTTTATCCGCTGCTGTATCGATTGGAGGAGCGCGGTTGGGTTCGAGGGCGCTGGGTGGAAAAGGCGGGACAACGCCGCCGTCGCTATTACAGACTGACCCGGGCAGGAAAAAAAATCCTGGCCGCTCAACGGCACGGCTGGCGCGACTTTGTCCAAGCGATTGGGCGCATCACCGGAATCGAGTATGCCTGAGTTCAAATCAGAGATCCGAAGATCCTTGGCGGGACTAAATCTGCCGCCGACGCGCGAGGAGGAAATTGTTGAGGAATTGTCACAAGATTTGGAAGAGCGATTCGAGGAGGCGCTTAGTCACGGCGCTTCAGAGGAAGAAGCGAAACAGATTGCGTTGGACGAACTCGCTGAGTCTGACTCACTCAGCGAGCAGCTTCGACGGATGAAGATGCCTCTACGTCAGCAGCCGCTGACGATTGGAGCGCGCAAGGCACGACAGCGATTCACGGGATTTTGGGACGACATCCGGTTTGGTCTCCGCATGCTTGCCAAGCAACGGGGCTTCGCTGTCGTTGCGATTCTTACTCTCGGTATCGGCATTGGGGCCAGCACGGCCATGTTGAGCGTGGTGCAGGACGTACTAGTCCGGCCGCTTCCCTATGCGCATGCCGATCGACTTTATTCCATTTGGGCCAGCTCAGATTCCACTGGCCAAACACGAATCGCGTCGTCCGGTCCGGACTTTTTGGATTATCGCGACCAGAACAGGTCGTTCACGCACATCGCAGAATACATTCCACGTTTTATTTTTACCTGGACCGGAGAGGGAGAACCGAGACTGGTCAATTGCACCGCCGGGTCGGAGGATTTTTTCGCAACGCTCGGAGTTCGTCCCTATCTCGGCCGATTGTACGAGCCGAACGAATACACGTCACTCCATGACGATTCCATCATTGTGTCGTACCGGTTTTGGAAAAATCAGCTTGGCGGCGATCCGCACGTGATCGGCCGCACGATTCGGCTGCAAGGGGAAAGCCTCGCGATTATCGGAGTTCTGCCGTCGATGTCGGACCTGTTTCCCGATACCGACGTGTGGCCAAAGCTGACGACCAATCCGAGTTGGCCGTTTATGCAGTGGCGCAGTAACAAATTTCTGAACGTGATCGGCGAACTGCGACCCGGAATTACTCCATCGATGGCTGGAGAGGACCTGACCGCGATCCTCCGGCGCGTTCCGGAAGAACCGCGCGACGTGCGGGTGGGTTTGGTTTCATTGAAGGAGGAACTGACTGGCAATGTGCGTGTGCCCTTGGTGGCCACGCTTGCGGGCGCGTCGCTGATTCTGATCGTTGCTTGCATTAACGTGGCAGCATTGTTACTCGCGCGCGCGGTCAAACGGCAAAGCGAGATGGCGGTGCGCGTCAGCTTGGGTGCGGGTCGGGGGAGGATTGTTCAACAGCTCCTGAGCGAAGCGATGCTGTTGAGCGCGGCGGGTTGTGCGGCCGGACTTTTGTTCGCTTGGAGTGTCCTTCGCGTTTTGCCGACGTTCACCGATCTGCCGTTACCGCGAGCTGACGGCGTGCATTTGAATGGACCCGCCCTGTTAATCACGCTCGCCATCACCGTCGCGGTCACGTTGCTCTTTGGCTGGCTTCCGTCGCTCGGTTTTGCCCAGATGAATTTATCGTCTGCTTTACGACCTCGCGGACTGGAAGCGTCAGGGCACAGCCGCTCCATCCTGTCGGTCCTGGTGATCGCAGAAATTTCGTGTGCGGTCGTTCTCACGATCAGCGTTGGTCTTCTCGTGCATAGCTTTTGGCGCGTCATGCACGTTAGTCCGGGCTATCAGCCTCAATCGCTATTGCGCGTTTATATTCGGAATCAGTCGCCGCCTAACGATCCCGAAGGGCTTCGCAAGTACAACAAAGAAAATACAACATTCTGGGAGGACGTTTTGCACGAGGCGTCTTCGTTGCCAGGTATACGTCATGTTGCCATCTCCGATTGGCGCCCAGGTCGTGACGCAGCGCTCGCGACGCTTACTTTTGGAGATCGAATAAACGACGAGACTCGGCTACCCACGGTCGAAGGATCGTGGGTTAGTGCGGATTTTTTTCAGACAGTGGCCACTCCGCTTGTCGCTGGAAGATCGTTTACCGATCACGACAACGCCGATGGGCAACCAGTGGTCATCATTAATTCGGAGGCCGCCAATCAATTTTGGCCGGGACAGAATCCAGTCGGAAAACGGATAGCGATTAACTACACGGGTCCAGGTCGAAGAACCAGCGACTCGGGACCGCGTTTGCGCGAAGTGATCGGAATTGTCGGCAGCATAAAACACGGAGCGCTCGATGCGCCGGCGAGGCCGGCGGTTTACATGCCGTATTTGCAGGACGAGACAGACCACGACATGTCCGCAATGGGCCTGTTGGTGCGCAGCGAGGGAAACATCGCTGGGTTGCCCGACAGGTTGCGCGACCGGATCCACGCGATCCGGGCTGAGCAACCGGTAGAGATTCAAAATGTCGAGCAACTGGTTGCGCAATCCGTAGCGACACGGCGCTACACCTTAATTTTGTTAGGCGCATTTGCGGCGGTTGGGCTACTGCTCGCGGCGGTAGGCGTTTACGGCGTAATTTCCTATGCGACCTCGCAAAGAGCGCGCGAGTTCGGAATCCGGATCGCGCTCGGCGCGACGCGGGGCCGGGTTATTTCGTATGTATTACGTGGGAGTATCGTGCTCACAATCGTTGGGTCGCTTGCCGGCGTTATCGGCGCTTTGCTCGTAACCCGTGCCCTTTCCAGTCTGTTGTTTGAGGTAAGTCCGCTCGACGTGTTGAGCTTCTCCGCAGCAGTTGCGTTGCTTGCCTTGATATCGATTGGCGCATCTCTTCTTCCAGCGTGGCGCGCATCGCGAGTCGATCCGATCATTGCCATGCAGAGCGAATAACAAAAAGTTGAGTTGAGAAAATCGTTCGGGAGCAGGCCAGAGTTTTGGGCGTTTAGAATTTCGTGATGCCACGTTCGGGCAGGAAATACATCACCGCCGGCGTCGCGATTAGCGCGAGCGCGAGCGGCGTGTAAACAAACGCGACCGCGATCGCCACGATGTAGATGAAAAGCGCGATCAAATTTTTACGCGTCATTTTCCGGTCAAGGCGTTTGAATTCCGGCTCATGATGATGCCGGGCGATCGATGCCCGCAGAAAGAAGAACGAAACGGCGCCGGCGGCTGAAACAGCGGCGTAGAGTGCAACCGGGAAGGGCAGCGCGTGATTGTCGCCGAGATAAACGGTCACCCAGGGGATGAGCGAGATCCAGAAGAGCAGATTCATGTTCGCCCAAAGGAATATTGCATCGACACGCGTGACAAGATGAATGAGATGATGATGATTGACCCAATAAATCGCGATGATGACGAAGCTCAGGACGTAAGCAAAAAACACGGGCCACATGCTCGCGAGTGAGGCCGGCGTAGGATCGTGTGGCGCCTTTAATTCCAAGACCATTATGGTGATGAGAATTGCCATCACGCCGTCGCTGAACGCTTCGATCCGGTTGGTGTTCATGCGTGCAAGTCGCCGGTTAGTCCTGAGAAAGTATTTTTACGACTTTTTCGATTGTATTCCAACTGCGGGTTGTTGCCGGGATGCCGAGGATCTTCTCGATTTTGCCTAGGTAGCCGATCGCTTTCATTTCCCGGCGATAAATGCCGAGCACGAATCGATCTGGCATTGCGATGATTTTCAGCAGCCAGTCGTCGGCGGAGGGAAGAGCAAGAGGAAGAGGAAAAGGAAGAGACTTTGGCCGGTTGTGCGTGACGCTCATGAAGCGTGTGATTTCCGGGCCGGACGGCTGTCCTTTGAAAGGATCTCTTCTCGCAACATCGACAATCGACTTCGCAGGACAAATCATGATCTCGCATTTGAACGGCAATTTCTTCGCGATCGCACTGCGCAGAACCGGTTCGCTTACATTCTCGCGCACTACAAAGGTTCCGACCGCGCCGACGTTCACCATATCGAACTTTGACAGCTGCTTCGCGAGCTGTGCCGGTTTGCACAGATTCGCGCCACCAACATTAATGCCGCGAAGAAAAACAACGGAGACCACATTGAGAAGTGATCAGTGACAAGTGACGCGTGACAAGCTAAAAAGCATCGCATGATCCGCTCGATCGAATCGCGAGACCGCGATTTTGCTGGATTTCGATTGCGCGGGAACGAGGTGACGCGGCTGGAATCGGTCAGTGATCCAGTTTTTGGATTCGCGCTGACGTTGGTGTCGCTCGACGTGCCGAAGTCGTTCGACGATCTGGTAGGCACGATGCGCGGATTTCCGGCGTTCGCGATTTGCTTTCTACTGCTGGCGCTGATTTGATACTTCTGTTCCAAATCCTGCGAATATCGCGGGTGGTCCATGGTCGCCGGCGACACCAGTATGTTTCCAGGTAAGAACTAAGAGGAGAGAAGTAGAGTTTGTGCCTAGGATTGTTTCGCTTTTGCCGGCAGCGACGGAGATCGCGGCTGTGCTCGGATTAATGGGCGATGTCTTAGGCGTCTCTCACGAGTGCGATTTTCCCGAGGAAGCAAACGCCCGTCCGCGCGTAACCCATTGCCCGATTCACGATGCGGGCCTAACGAGTCGCGAGGTCGACGAATGGGTCCGGCGCGCGCTGCGCGAAAAGGGAACGATTTACACGATCGATGAGAAGGTGATGCGCGATTTGCGTCCGGACGTGATCCTGACCCAGAAATTGTGCGACGTTTGCGCAGTTGGCTACGGAACCGTTGCGCGATTGGCGGCGACGCTGCCAGAGTCGCCGCAAGTGGTGAATCTCGAACCGAGCAGTTTGTCCGACATCCTCGACGATGTGCGACGTGTTGCGAAGGCGTGCGGCGTAGGCGAGCGCGGCGAGAAAGTTGTCACGGAGTTATCGGAACGAATTGAATCTGTCCGCGCGCGCACAATTGGAATTGCACATAAGACGACCTGTTTCCTCATGGAATGGATCGAACCGCCGTTTTGTTGCGGTCATTGGGGACCGGAACTGATTGAGATTGCCGGTGGACGCGACCCGTTAGGGCGCAAACATAAGCCTTCGGCCGAGATAAAATGGGAAGCGGTGTTGAACGCGCGGCCGGAAGTCATCGTGCTCGCACTTTGTGGGTACGACGTCGGGGCTGCGCGGCGCGATTACCAGCTGCTTGAGAAATTTCCGGGCTTCGGTTCGCTGCCGGCCGCGCAGACCGGCCGCGTTTATGCCGTCGACGCGAAAGCCTATTTTTCGCGTCCGGGTCCGCGGATTGTCGACAGTCTGGAAATTCTTGCGAGCATCCTGCATCCGGAACTATTTCCGGAGTTTACTTTCGCCGGCGTGGACCGGCCAGTTTTGCGTGTCGCGGACATGTGACCAAATGATCGTTGACCATTCCAATCGCTTGCATCAGTGCATAGCAAATGGTTGAACCGACGAATTTGAATCCGCGCCGCGAGAGATCGCGGCTGATCGCGTCGGATTCAATGGTGGTGGCTGGAACCTGATTCATTCTTCTCCAGCGATTTTGTTTCGGTCTCCCTCCGACAAAGCTCCAAAGGTAAGCGTCGAAGGTTCCGAATTCTTTTCGAACAGCGAGAAACGCCTTCGCGTTTTGGATAGTGGCCGCGATCTTTAACCGGTTGCGCACGATTCCGGCGTCGGCCAGCAATCGTTTTACCTCGCGCGCGCCATAGCGGGCGATTTTCTGAGGGCGAAATCCGTCGAACGCCCTGCGATAGTTTTCGCGCTTTTTGAGAATCGTGGTCCAGCTCAGCCCGGCTTGCGCGCCCTCAAGAGTGAGAAATTCGAAGAGTTTTTGGTCGTCATGCACCGGCGCGCCCCATTCCTCATCGTGATAGGTAATGTTGGGCTCGGCGGTTGCCCACGGACAGCGTGGCATGCGGCAACATCAATCGCGGCTGACGAACATCAAGTAGATCGGCGATTTGGTAGTCCCAGAATCTGATATCTGCATCGGACATAATCTGATGCAGCCGCATTAAGGCGTAGAATACAATCCATGGGGGACGCGTCGAACGATAGATAATAGAGAAAGGGAAAATATCGAAAAATGAAATCATTACTAATAGCGATGGGGCTTGCCATCGCTTTGTCTGTCGGCGCGCAAACGACGACGGACGAGCAGCAACAGCAGCCCCAGCAGAAGAAAACAACCAAGACGGAAGAAAACGTCCAGCCCGGTGAGACGAAACAAGGCATCCAGCCTGGCGAGACGAAGCAAGGCGTCCCACCCGGTCAGACGAAACAAAACGTTCAGCCGGCGGAGCGTGAGCGAACGAAGACGAACGTTGAACAAGACGTCAACAGATCGGAAGGAGCAAAGGTCAGAAGCGAAGAGAAAATTCGCAGCGACGAGCGACATTCCGGCGCTCGCGTTGACGAGCGTGGTGAAGTGTCACACGCGACCAGCGTTTTTCGCAACGGCCAAGAGGTGCACGAAAGCCTGGCGCTTCATCGTGGCTTCCGCGAACGGAGCGACGTGCACTTCAGCATTGGAACGCATCCGCGTGATTGGTGGTTGAGAACCTATTCCATCGTTGTGATGGATGGCTGCCACTATTATCTGGCGGACAACGGTTGCTGGTATCCGGCCTACGGGTTCGATCCAGCCTGCAACTATCCGGACGGTGTAGTCTACTGCGAATAAATCGCAGTTGAATTCATCGGGCGCGCTCCCTTGGGGGCGCGCCCGTTTCATTTTCCAGGTCTTAAGTGAGATTCGTCTGGATGAATTTCGGAGAAGCGTGGATGTCGATCTGACGAACGATCGTTTCGCCTGAATTCACGAACCGGTGCGGAGTGTTTGCTGGAACAACGGCTATGTCGCCGGCTTTCACTTCGCGTGTTTCGTTGTCAATCGTTACGGTGGCGTAACCTTCAATCATAAAAATCGTTTCAACGTAAGGGTGGGTGTGCAATGGCGGACCTTTTCCGGGGGGCGCGTTCACGATGTAGGCTGAGATCGGTGTGCCGTGTTTTTCGCCATGGAGTTCATAGGACATTCCTACAAACGGAAGTTGCTCGACATTCGTGAAGCTCATGTCACGAAAGTAGAAAGTAGAAATAGAAAGTAAAAAGGAGAAAATCGCCGGCTTCCTTCGCCAGACTGGCAATGCGGCCAGATCTGACCGAAAAGCCGATTTTCGCGATGTGAGCAATTCAGTGACAGGCCGCAACTACGGAACTATCGTGGGCCGACCAGTGAAACGCCCCAAAGCGAGGAAACAGCGTTCGCCCTCAGCTACGAAGTCGCGGAAGAACAAGGCCGTCCGTTCGACCCGCGTCTCGGCGCGGGAACTTCTTCAGGCCAAGGAAGCGCTCGAGCGAAAGACGGCAGAGCTGGCACTCTCGCTCTCGATGATGCAGGCAACGCTCGATTCGACGACGGACGCAATCGTGGTAACCGACATGAAAGGGAACGTGCGGAATTACAACGAGAAATACGCCTTGATGATGGGCGTGACCCTCGAAGAATTGAAGCGAGTGGATGTTCACAAATTACGGATCAAATTTAGCCAGAGGTTCAAGGACCCCGAGGGATTCGTGTCGCGCGTGATGGAGATCTATCGAACGGCCCCGGCGGAAACTTTCGAGGTCCTGGAGTGGAAGGATGGAACGATCCTTGAGCGCTATTCGCAGGTCCAACTGCTCGACAATAAACCGGTAGGCCGGGTCTGGAGTTTTCGAGACATAACCGAACGCAAACGAGCTGAAGAAAATTTGGAATCGGCGAAGGTCGCGGCGGAACAGGCCAACCAGGCAAAGGACGATTTTTTAGCGTCGCTGAGTCACGAGCTACGCACGCCGTTGACGCCGGCAATGATCGCGGCCGGTTCCCTTTCTGAGCACGAAAAGCTCGCGCCGGAATTGCGCGAGGACGTCATGGCCATCTTGCGGAACGTCCAGTTAGAAGCGCAACTGATCGACGACCTGCTGGACGTAACGCGGATTACTCGCGGCAAAATTGAAGTGCATCACGAAGTGGTCGACGTGCAGCAATTATTGGAAAACGCCGTGCAAATCGTGAAGAGCGACATCACGGCGAAGGCGATTGAATTCACGATCCATCTCAAAGCGGGGCGCCGGCATATCTGGGCCGATCCGGTCCGAATTCAGCAGGTCTTTTGGAACCTGATGAACAACGCGGTCAAGTTCACGCCGCAAAGCGGTCAAATTACCGTCCGCTCATATAATAAAGGGAACCAGTTCGTATTTGAAATCCGCGATACCGGAATCGGCATCGAACCGAAACGGCAGACCAGCATTTTCGAACCTTTTCATCAAGGCGAGCGCTCGATCACGCGACGATTTGGTGGTCTCGGCCTCGGCTTGACGATTTCCAGGACGTTGCTCGATTTACACGGCGGAACGATGACGGTGGAAAGCGCCGGCAAAAATAAAGGCGCCACCTTTCGAGTCTTTCTCGACCTTTTTAGCGAACCGGTGGCGGCTTCGGGGGACGGAACGGACGGAGTCGTGACGCCCGCGAAAAAGCTGCGGCTCCTGTTGGTGGACGACCACGCTGATACACGCGGTGTTCTTTCGCGGCTTCTGACCCGGAGCGGGCACGAAGTGGTGACGGCTGAGTCCGCGCAAAAGGCGCTGGAGATTCTCGACGATCGACAATTCGATGCATTGATCAGCGATATCGGATTGCCGGAGACCAGCGGTTACGAATTGGTCCGGCAAGCGAAGCAACGTCAATCGTTGAAGGGGATTGCGCTGTCGGGACTCGGCATGGATGAAGACGTGCAGCGTAGTCTCGAGGCCGGCTTCGATCATCATCTAACAAAGCCAATTAATTTTCAGGAACTGCAATCCGTTCTGGGAAAAATCTCGGCCTAGAGCGAAATTGACTTGCGGGGACGTGCCCGCCCGGCGAAGGGTTAACAAAAGAAATTTGTAACTCTGACACTTTAAATCCGTCAGATAATTAATGGCTGGGGTTTCTTATCTAGGGTGGGGCCAGGCGGCAGCAGATCGAGAACGAGCTGCAGTGTCGGAGAAGGCCTTAGTTCGGGATCGAGCGTCCGAATCTTATCAACCGCAGTTTGATGGATTGCGTGCACTGGCCGTGATCACGGTGATGGTGGACCATTTCAGCGCCGATGTTCCAAATTTTCCGTTGCCGGACTGGATCCATCTCGGTGCGACTGGCGTTCGCCTTTTTCTGGTGTTGAGCGGTTACTTCATTACCGCATCGCTTCGACGCGCACGCGATCGAATGGAGGTGAGTGAAGTGTCGTTTGGGAAAACAATCGGCGCATTCTACTGGCGTCGCTACTTGCGGATTGCTCCCGCCTACTTCGTTTTCTCGACAATTGCGATTGCTCTCGGGCTCGACGGAATTCGTTACAACTGGCCATGGGTATTCACCGGCACCGTGAATTGGATGATCGCGTCGGCAAATCAATGGCCGATGACGATCTCGCACCTGTGGTCTGTTTGCGTGCAGGAACAGTTTTATTTATTTTGGCCGCTGCTGATCCTGCTATTGCCGAAACGATGGATGCTGCCCGCGATCATTTCGGTGGCGGTGGTGGGCGTCGCATTTCGAATCGGATGCGTCATTTTTTCGGCACCGTTGATTGCGCGCTGGGTGTTGCCGTTCGGCAGCCTCGACTCGCTCGCAGCCGGTGCGGCGCTGGGCTGGTGCGGAGGCCGGTTGCGTGCCAGTGGCGGTGGCTGGTTGCTCGCGTGGATCTGCTTGTCGATGTTAACGCTCGCTGCTGTCCTGCGGACGACCGATCCGACACAATTGAAATCAGTCCTTGTCGAACCACTCGAAGCCGGCGCCTTCGTTATTCTGGTCGCTCGCACAGCGACCGGATTTGATGGGTTCGCCGCCCGTTTTCTCACTCTTCCAGGTCTCGTCTTTGCTGGAAGAATCAGTTACGGCCTTTACATTTATCACGCTCTGGTGGCGATCGTCTTCAATCGGTGGCTGCCATCTTCATTGCGGTTCGTGATTGCAATACCGTCGTTGCGCCTGATGGTTTTTGGGATGGCGACCGTCGCCGTCGCCGCCGTTTCATGGTGCCTGGTTGAGCAACCCATCAATCGTTTCCGTTCAAGAATGACGCGACCTTCGCTCGGACCGGCGCCGTCCGACAACGAAAGCGTCGATTCTCAATTGGTCGGGTGGAATCGCGAAGTTGCCCAGGAAAGCTAACCGGACATGGCTCGGGCTTTGCTGCCAAACCCTTTCAAGTGAAAAACCTTTTCATATCTGCTTCCCTGGTCGCGGTGGGCATGTGGTATTTTCATCGCGTGATGGACGATCGCGCGCACGCGACCAGGCCTGAGGAACGGCAAACCGGCGAAATCGTCATAGCGAATGCGCCTGACGGAACGCTGCGGGGGCGTTGGCAGAGTCCTGCGCCCGGTCCAGCCCATTCCCGCTAATTTTTTGCCGGAATTCTCGCTGTCCGGCGGTGCCTGATCTTGGCTGATGGGAGAAGACTGCGGGCACCTTCCTTGCGAGAAAACGAAATCACCTCTCCTTGACAGCTTAGGAGAGAGCATGTTAATCTCCTAATCAAGTTAGGAGAAAGAAATGAATGATGAAGCTGAACTTCTGCCAGGCACTCTCGATCTTCTCATTCTAAAAGCGGTTTCCCTTGGTCCGCTTCATGGCTACGCGGTGCTGTCGAGGATCGAGCAGATTTCGGGACAAAGACTATTTGTCGAGCAAGGTGCGCTTTATCCCGCTTTGTTCCGGCTGGTTCGGCAGGGACTTCTCAAGACGGAGTGGGGGAAATCGGAAAATAATCGGCGAGCGAAATTTTATGAGCTGACCGCCAAAGGGCGAAAGCGTCTCCAGGAGGAAACGGATTGGTGGAATCGATTGGCCACTGCGATTCGCTCCGCCTTAAATGCCCAACCTCAGGAAATATGATTTCCGCGTACTTTCGTTCACTGGTTGCGAGATTTGCGCGCCGCAATCGGACCGAGCGAGAACTAAAGGAAGAGCTTGAATCGCACATTGAGCTGCGCGTGGACGATCTGGAACGTTCCGGATTAGCTCGCGCTGAAGCAGAACGGCGCGCTCGAATCGAATTTGGATCCGAGGAGCGGTTTAAAGAGGAATGCCGGGAATCGTTGGCTGGCAATTTCATCGACGTCTTAATCCAAGACGTTCGTTTCAGTTTGCGGATGTTAAGGAAGTCGCCTGGCTTCACTTTGGTCGTTGTCTCGACCATGGCCCTGGGGATTGGGGCGACGACGGCGATTTTCAGCGTTGTTGATGCGACGCTTTTGCATCCGCTGCCATATCAGCATCCGGATCAACTGGTCCAGATTGTAGACGATCTGCCGGGAGTCGGCGCCAAAGAAGTTGGCATGTCCGTACCGGAATGGAAGGACCTCGAGAACTCCGGCATTTTTGAATATGTCTCGCCGATTGGCGGTGGAGACGTGAATCTGACCGGATCGTCTCAGCCCGCGCGAATCGCCTTTCTCAATGTACCGCCGAACTATTTTGCGTTGCTGGGCGCCGAACCGGAATTGGGACACTCGTTCAATCCGGAAGACAAGACGCCTGGATTTAACCTCGAAGTTTTGATCAGCGATGGACTGTGGCGGCAAGCGTTCGGGGGCGATCCGCAGATCCTCGGCAAGAATTTGCGTCTCGATAACGATCTGTATCGGGTCATCGGAGTGATGCCGCCGAATTTTCACGACCCGCTGCGGACAACGCGGCAGCGCAAAACGGAGCTGTGGGCCGCGTCCGGTTTCGGTGCACCGCCGGCGCCGAATCCGGTGCGGAATTTGCGCTTCCTGACTGAGGCCATCGGGCGACTCAAGCCTGGTGTGACGATTTCCGCGGCGCAAAGTCGCCTCGATGCGCTGGTTGCCGCTCTGCAAAAACAGTTCCCGGGTGATTATCCGGGAAAGAGCCGGTGGGCAATTCGTTTGGTCCCACTCAAAGAAAGCCTGGTCGGAAACGTTCGCCAATCATTGATTCTCCTGTTTGGCGCTGTCGCGTTGGTTCTCCTGATCGGCTGCGTCAATATCGCGAACCTTTTGCTCGCCCGAGCCAGCGCGAGAGGGCGTGAGATTGCAATTCGGCGAGCGCTCGGAGGTTCGCGAAAGCGACTGACCCAGCAATTACTGACCGAGAGTGTTCTTCTTTCTTCGATCGGTGGAACTGCAGGTCTGTTAATTCTTTTCGGCGCGAAAGAGTTTCTGTTGCGGCTCGTTCCCGAAAGTCTGCCTCAGCTCAATTCAATTTCGATTAGCTGGAGTGTTTTGCTGTTCGCTGTTCTCGCGTCGCTCTTGGCCGGCGTGATTTTTGGCCTGGCTCCTGCGCTGCAGGCTGGGCGACAGGGCGTTGCTGACGTGCTCAGATTGGAAAGCCGCAGCTCGACGAGTTCCAAAGAGCAGGGACGCACTCGCCGTCTCCTGGTGGTTTCGGAGTTCGCGCTCTCGCTGATACTGATGATTTCGGCGGGACTGTTGCTGCGGAGTTTTTGGGATTTGCTGAATGTGCGCCCGGGATTCGAACCGCACGACAGAATCGTGGTTCGGACATGGCTGCCAGTGCCGAATGATCCTACCACTGACATTTATGGGTCACCTGCCAAGGAAGAGCCGCTATTGCGAGAAATACTCCGCCGGGCCAACACCCTCGCGGGAGTTGAAGAGGCTGCGATTGGAGACGTGGCCGCGGTTCCGTTAGCTCACGACCATAACGATCTGAATCCGTTCCCGCTCATTCTGGACGGCCATGAAACACCGAGAGATCAGGCTCCTGTGGTTTACGGTGCACTTGCCACCCCGGAATATTTTCATTTGATGCAAATTCCGTTGTTACGCGGCCGTTCCCTCACGGACTTGGACAACGACAAGGCGCCGCCGGTCGTACTGATCAATGAGGCGATGGCGAAGACGTTTTGGCCGAACTCTGATCCGATCGGGCAGCGGCTCAAGTTACCGCTTGCCGGACAACCGGGCGCGTTCGCATGGAACACGATCGTAGGAATTGTGCTGGATGTTCGAACGGAATCGCTGGCCCAGGCGAGCAATCCACAATTCTATTTTTCCGCTTATCAAAGGCGGCCCCGGGACCTGGCAATATTTTTGCGAGGCCGCTTAGATCGCTCCAAGATTGAGGCAAAGCTGCGGGAGCAAGTGCAATCGATTGATCCGCAACTCCCCGTGTTCGGAGCGCAGACTCTCGATCACGCGGTGTCGGAGTCTCTCGCGCAACGGCGGTTCTCGATGAATATGCTGGGTTTGTTTGCGCTAACCGCGTTGCTGCTTGCAGCGATTGGAATTTACGGGGTGATTTCCTACATCGTCAGCGAGCGGACCCACGAATTCGGGATTCGCCTCGCCCTCGGCGCCGAAAGAAAAAATATACTTCAGATTGTCTTGCGCCAGGGGCTCCGTCTCGCGATTGCTGGCGCCGTAATCGGACTGGCGGGCGCGCTGATCGTTTCGCGGTTTATGGCAACGCTCCTCTATGGTGTGCCACCCGCGGATTTTCTGACTTTTTCTGGAGTGGCGCTGCTTTTCATCGGTGTTGCTCTTATCGCTTGTTATCTTCCGGCACTCCGTGCCACGAAAGTTGATCCGATCGTTGCTCTTCGTGACCCATGAGCGCTTTGGCTTATCTTCGATCATTCATCTCACGTTTTTTCCATCGTTCGCGCACTGAACACGACATGGAGGACGAGCTTGAATCGCATATTCAACTGCGCGCCGATGTTCTGGAAAGTTCGGGACTAACTCGAGCGGAGGCACGCCGCCGGGCGCGGCTCGAGTTTGGAAGTCCCGAACGATTTAAAGAAGAATGTCGCGAAGCGATCGCCGGAAACTTCACCGACATTCTTCTTCAAGACCTACGGTTCAGTCTGCGCATACTGCGCAAATCGCCGGGTTTCACGGCCGTTGTCGTTCTGACGATGGCACTCGGCATCGGCGCGACGACGGCGATTCTCAGTGTGGTCGACGCCACTCTCCTGCACCCCCTCCCGTATCCGCACTCCGAACAACTTGTGAGGATTGTGGACGAACTCGAGGGAATCGGCGCGCACGACGTTGGGATGTCGGAGCCCGAATGGCAGGACCTCCAACATTCCGGAATTTTTGAAAACGTCTCTCCGGCCTGGTACGACGATAACAATCTGACTGGTGCGGCCGAACCTGCACGCGTCAGCCTGTTGATTGAAGCGCCAAATTATTTCGCGTTGTTAGGCGTAAAGCCCGAGCTTGGTCGCACGTTTCCGGCATCTGATCACTCGCCGGGATTCATTGGTGAAGTCGTGATTAGCGACGGCTTGTGGAAGCGGATGTTCGGTTCCGATCCGAATATTCTCGGAAAAGAAATCCGGATGGATACCGACCTGTATCGCATTGTCGGCGTTATGCCGGCGAGCTTTCACGATCCCGGAACGTCCCCCCGAGAGCGAAACATTGAAATCTGGGCTGCGACCAGTTTTTATGGTGCGCCGTTGTTGGATCATCCGGCTCGAAGCGGTCGTAATCTGCCTACCGCAATTGCGCGACTAAAGTCCGGCCTGAGCATTGACGCAGCGCAAAGTCGTGTCGACGCGTTGGTTTCATCATTGAAAAAGGGATATTCGGGCGACTATCCGGCCCAAATGGGATGGCGAATTCGACTGGTCCCGCTGAAAGAGAGCGTTGTCGGTAATGTTCGTCAGACATTGATCATGCTATTGGTGGCTGTTGGATTGGTTCTCCTCGTTGCTTGCGCGAATGTTGCAAACCTTTTGCTCGCGCGCGGTAGCGTGAGATCTCACGAGATGGCGATCCGGCGAGCGCTTGGCGCCGGACAAGGAAGATTGACCCGCCAGCTGCTAACCGAGAGCGTTCTTCTCGCGCTGTTTAGCGGCGTGATCGGTTTGGGCGTCCTCGTATTGATGAAAGATTTTCTGCTAAGACTGGTGCCCGAAAGTTTGCCGAGGTTGAACGAGATCTCGATCAACTGGACCGTGTTGCTCTTTGCCTTGGGCGCGTCGCTCGTATCCGGAGTGATATTTGGGATCGCTCCGGCGTTATCGGCGCGGCGCCTGGATTTAATTCACACCTTGAAACAGGAAGGACGTGCCTCTACCGGCTCACGCGAGCAGACCCGCACCCGACGCGCGCTGGTGATAACAGAATTTGCCATGTCTCTCGTGCTGATGGTGGCGGCCGGTCTGCTGCTTCACAGTTTTTGGGATCTCCTGAACACGCAACTCGGGTTCAACCCGCAAAATGTAATGACGATCAAAACGAGGATGCCGTATCCGAACGATTCGACGATCGATGTTTATCCGACGGCTGCAAAACAGGCGCCATTTTTCCGGGAAGTTCTTCGCCGCTGCCAGCACCTAAAAGGCGTGGAGGAAGTAGCAATGGGGGACCTTGGTGCCCTGCCGTTGGGGCACGACCGCAACAATCAGAATCCACCCATTCCAATGGTAATCGAAGGACGGCAGACGCAAAGTAACGAAGCGCCGTTGGTCGATGAGTCCATCGTTACGCCGGAATATTTTCATTTGATGAGCATGAACTTGAGGCGCGGGCGTCTGTTTTGCGATCTCGACAAGGACGACACCGAATCAGTGGCGGTGATCAATGAATCTGCAGCGAACACATTTTGGCCCAACGAAAATCCGCTGGGCAAGCACGTAAAGCTCTCGCGACGTGCGGAAGCGTGGACCACGATCGTCGGCATTGTCGCGAATGCGCGAACAGAATCGCTGGAAAACCTCAATGTTCCACAAATCTATACCAGCCTGTATCAGCGAGGCGCGAAACATCTGGCGATTTTTCTGCGGGGACATCTGGATGCTGCCGCGATTCCCGAAGAAGTGCGCAAGCAAGTACAGTCGACCGATCCGACACTTCCTGTTTTTGGCGCAGAAAAACTCCCCACAATTGTGTCGGCCTCGCTCGACCAGCGGCGTTTTTCGCTGGAGATCGTGGGCTTGTTTGCCCTGACGGCTTTGCTTCTCGCGGCGATCGGAATCTACGGAGTGCTTTCTTATCTGGTCAACGAGCGGACGCATGAAATTGGAATCCGGCTCGCACTCGGCGCCGAGCGGCGGAACATTTTACAAATGCTGCTGCGTTATGGTCTCGGCCTCGCAATCACTGGCGCAGCGGTTGGTCTCGTTTGCGCGCTGTTGCTTTCAAATTTAATGGCTGGTGCGCTCTACGGCATTAGACCAACGGATCCATTAACTTTCGGCATTGTGGCCGTAATTTTCATCGGCGTCGCTTTGCTGGCTTCTTATCTGCCGGCGAGGCGCGCAACGAAGGTTGATCCGATGGTTGCTCTGCGCTGCGAATAGTCTGGCCTAGCCCCAGAGTTTTACCGAGGGCAATCCGATTTTGCCATTTTTGTATTGAAGTCGGTGATCTCGGTCGTGCGCGAGCAATAGCGCGCCGTCGAGATCGACATAGTCAGCGTTGCTCGCGAGCAATCGCGCCGGGGCTATGGAGAGCGACGTGCAAACCATGCAGCCGATCAGTAATTTGAATCCACTTTCACGCGCGCGTTCGCACAAAAGCAGCGCTTCGGTCAATCCTCCCGTCTTATCGAGTTTCACATTGATGACGCCGTAGCGGTTTCTCAGACGCGGAAGATCGGCTGTTGTGTGGCAACTCTCATCGGCACAAACCGGAACGGGGTGATCGAGTTTTTCCAAAACGTTGTCAACGTTAGCTGGAAACGGTTGTTCGATCAGCAGGACCTCAAGTTTTTTCAACTTTGGAGCAATCTTGCGATAATGTTCGGGAGACCAGGATTCGTTCGCGTCGATCAATAATCGCGTACTCGGCGCCGCTCTGCGGACGGCTTCCACCCGCGTAAGATCGACATCGTCTCCGCCAAGTTTGAGTTTGAGAATCGGAGCGTTTGAGTGCGCTCTTGCGGCGTCAGCCATTGTGTCTGGCGTATCGAGACTGATTGTCAACGACGTCTCGACTTCGGAGACAGTCGCAATGTTTGCAAGTTGCCAAACGCGTTTGCCGGAACGCTTCGCTTCCAGGTCCCACAGCGCGCAATCGAGCGCGTTTCGGGCTGCGCCAGGGGAGAGAAGTTTTTGGAGATGCTGTCGGTCCAAATTTTTTTCCTGCTTGATCGATTCGATCTCGTCCAACACGGACGCCGTTGTCTGATTGTAGCGGCGAATCGGGACTCCTTCGCCGCGGCCGGTGTGTTGGCCGTCATTGACTGTCGCGACAACCACAAGCGCTTCGGTCCGACTCCCGCGCGAGATTCGAAACGTTTCTTTCAGTGGCCACGTTTCTTCGTGCGCCGCAATCGACAAAGTGCCAAGTGACATGTGACAAGTGACCAGACACAGAAACGCGCGACGTTCAACACGTGGCCCAAGAACAGCCGAGCGGTGCCGACGGAGCGAAGCGCTTAATTTCAAGAGAGCGATCTTTCTGCTAGCGTGCGTTCATGAAACCACTCGTTGTTTTATGCTCGTTCTTGATTTCGATTTCGTTTGCGTCGGCAGAACCGATTGTGGTCATCGTTCGTCATGCGGAGAAGGCAGCAAACGATCCTAAAGATCCGGACTTGTCAGCCGCAGGTCGGACGCGAGCAGAAGCGCTGGCCAAGATTTTGAAAGATGCAAACATCACGGCAATTTTCGCCACGGAATTCAAACGCACACAGGAAACGGCCGCTCCAATATCGAAATCAGCCGGCGTTGTCCCGATAATTATTGGCGGAAAAGATATTGCGGGACTTGTTTCGAAGTTGCGCCAATTAAACGGCAACGCTCTCGTCGTCGGACATGGCGATACGGTTCCCGACATCGTTAAGGCGCTGGGGATCGATGCATCGATTCAGATTTCGGACGGGGATTACACCGAAATTTTTGTAGTTGAATTAGGCGACAAACCGCAATCGTTGCGACTGCATTACCCGCAATAACGAGTCAACAGATCCCGAGCAGCTCCTTGGCTTTCTCTATGCTGTCGATGTCGCCGAAGAATTGAAACGCAACGCGCCCGTCGCGTTTCTTTAGAACAATTCGAAGAAGCCGAAAGTTGTGGCCCCGTAGTCGGCGGATAATGTCGAGTTTCGTCTGTCGGATCAATTTCCGCTCGAACCAACCCGGTTTGAAGCCCATTTCCAAACGAACCATTGCGCTCCGAAATGAGAGCAAATCAAGTGCCGAAGAAATGATTAATCAGAACGAAGGCGGCCAAGCTGTTACTTCAGATACTTGTCGAACCAGGCCATCGTTTGGTTCATCCGATCGGTCTGGTTCTCCGGTTTCAGGAAAAGATGACCTTCGCCCGGGTAGATTATTAACTGTGTTGCAACCCCAAGCGTTCGCAACGCGTGCCAAAACTCATACGATTGGGCCGGCGGACACTCCGCATCGCGTTCGCCAACAATTACGAGGGTTGGTGTTTTGACGTTTTTGATGAACTTGATCGGCGAACTTTTTTCGTACGCTGCCGGATCGTCGTAAACCGACGCGCCGAAAAACGGAATCATCCATTGGTCAATCAGGTTCTGGCCGTAATAACTTTGCAAATTAGCAACTCCGGCTCCGGCGACCGCGGCCCGGAAGCGGTCTGTTTGCGTGACGGTCCACATCGTCATGTATCCGCCGTAACTCCATCCGGTCACGCCGAGGCGCGCAGGATCAATTGGATACTTTTTGATCGCGGCGTCGATGCCAGCGAGATCGTCGCGAAGATCGCCATAGCCAAAATCTTTCACGTTAGCGCGAGTAAAATCCTCGCCCTGGCCGTAACTTCCCCGCGGATTCGGCAGCAACACAAAGTATCCGTGCGAAGAAAGGGCGGCGATGATCGCGCGCGACATTCCAGTCCCGGCCGGCCATTCCGACGACGTTTGACTCGATGGCCCGCCGTGAATCAAGACCACCATCGGATATTTTTTATCGGATTCCATTTTCGCCGGCGGCACCAGCCAGCCTTGAATGTTCATTCCATCGTTCGTCCATTCGATGCTTTCTGCTTTACCCCATGTTATCGGAATTGACGCATTGTTGTTCGTAAGTTGCTTCCATTGGCTAAGCGTGGCGGTCTCAGCCGTTCGTTCGACGCTCTGCATGTTGTCCGAAGGCTTCAGCGTATGGAGCCCAAACCGGGCCGCCCAAACTTCCGGCGCCGCGTTGTAACCGCCGCGAACAACGGCGGCGTTCATCGCATCGTTAGAAAAGGCGAAGTTCGGAAAATTCCCAAAGGCGTGCACGCCTTCATTCCCTTTCCAAACCGTGCGCACGGAATTATCCCTGAAGTTCAATTCGGAAACCGCGCTTCCGCCGCCGGCGTATTCGGTCAGCAGAATCCAATCAGGCCTGAACCAGAAAAAAGAACTGACCGAGGTCTTGCGGCCGAGCGTGCGATTGACCGGCTTGCCGCCGTTTGCGGAAATGGTGAACAGGTCGCCGCCATGAAATCCTTCGTCGCTCATCAAACCTTCGATGAAGGCGATTTGCTTTCCGTCTGGCGACCAACGCGGCACTGCCAGCTGAAGCGAAGGTTTGTAAATCGACGTGGCTTTGCCGCTGGCGATATCAATCTTGTAGATCTGCGCAATCCACCAATTGTTGTCACCCGGACCGGGAGCCGCCGTTGCCACAAATGTCTTGTCCTCCGGCGACCAGTCGAAATCGTAAATGTGAAGGTCGCCGGGTGAAACCTGCTTCACCTGTCCCGTGGCGGCATCGACGACGGCGATTCGCTGGTTGTGAATCGCCTTGTCGATGATGCCCGTCGTCGGGGGCGCCGCCATCAAGGGCCCGCCGCCGCCTGCGCCCTCTATATAGAAGAAGGCGATTTGTTTCCCGTCGTGGGACCAGTGGGGGCGGGCGGCGTACCCGCTAAGCTTGGTCAGCGTTTTTGCACCGGAACCATCCGCGCTGACAGTCCAAAGCTGCTTCTGATCAGATGCCAGTCCGGCTCGGACTTCGCTCTCGCCGGCATTGGAGAAGAACGCCACCGTCTTGGAGTCTGGCGACCACGCTGGTTCCGCATCAACCCGGTCGCTACCGTTTCCGATGTCGATCCTGGTTGCGGGCGACCCGGCCGTTGTTTTGGTAACGTATGTTTGCTTCGATGTTGTGGCGGCGGTGGATTGGACCCAGGCGACCTGACTCCCGTCAGGCGAAAGCGCGATATCGCCGTAAAGAACGGTTTTACCGAGCTGTTCGGTGAGATCCATGTTCTGAGCTGTTAACAGCGTTGGAAATAAGCAGGCCAGCAAGAAATATTTCATGTTTCGTCGGAATTCCGTCGAGAAATTGCCTAAACGTCCAGAACATTCTCACGTGCGTGCCGATGTCTTGATCAAAATGAGTGCGGTCAGCGCGCTTGCGGCGGCCAGTATTGCGCCGGCCACCATGACTGCCCTAAAACCTGAAACGAACGACTCATCGACAACTTGGCGGAGGGATTGTTGTGCGTCTGCGTTCTGATCCGCGGGAATTTCAATTGCCGCGAGTTTGTTGCTTTGCATCTCGAGAGATTGGACAACGGCACTCGACAGACGCGTTTGGGCCAGTCGTTGATGCAGATGGTTCTTGAATACAAGAAGCATAATGATTCCGAAAACGGCAATCGCCACGAGGCCGGCAGTGCGCGCCACCGCATTGTTAACTCCCGAGGCGACACCGGCTCGAGCCTGCGAAACCGAATCCATTACAACCGTGGTAAGCGGCGCGACGCTAATGGCCATTCCCAAACCGAGCACCGCGACTGGTGGAAAAAAATCTGCCCAATAGTTGTTGCTGATTCCAGGTCGCAAAAAAAGCACATAGCCGCACGCTGCGACCAACGGTCCGACAATTAACGGAAGACGCGCTCCGTATCGCGCGACCAATCCGCCGGACCAACGGGAAAGAGCGAATACGAGCAGGATGAACGGCAACAACGCCGCGCCGGCTGCGGTTGCCGGGTAATGCTGAATTTGAATCAAATTCATCGGAAGAAAGAAAAGTGTTCCGCCGAGCGCAGCGTAAAGCAGGAACGTCAACAGATTCGTTCCGGCAAATGTTCGGGACCGAAAAAGCGCGAGCGGCAACATCGGTTCGGAAATCCGCGCTTCGAAGAACAAGAAAACGATCAGGAGAACGCAGGCGGCGACGAGAACGGCAATGACGGACCAATTGCCGAAACCGAGTCGAGAAGATTCGATCAGTCCGTAAACCAGTGCGCCGAGTCCGAGCGCCGCCAGCGCCGCGCCGATCCAGTCCACCTTCGTCTTCGTTTCATTGGAACTTTCCGCGACGTGCCGGAGTGAAATTAAAATGACAGCGACAGCGATCGGAACATTGATAAAGAAAACCGCGCGCCACGAAACGTGTTCGATCAACCAACCGCCGAGGACAGGTCCGGCGCCTGTCGTGATTGCGCTAAATCCAGACCAGGTCCCGATGGCACGACCGCGTTCAGTTTCAGAAAACGAATTGCTGATGATGGCCAGACTGCCAGGGACCAACAGCGCAGCGCCAAGTCCCTGGATCGCTCGGGCGATGATCAGTTGATGAACGTTTGCGGCAAATCCGCACACCATCGACGCGATCGCGAAGACGCCGACCCCAATCAGGAAGATTCTTCGGCGTCCGTAGTGATCGCCTAAAGAACCGCCGACGAGAAGCAGCGCCGACAAGAATAGCGAATAGGCTTCGATTACCCACTGGACGTCGACCGCGGTGGCGTTGAAATGTGTTTGCAGCGCCGGCAAGGCGACGTTCACGACCGTCCCGTCGATGAACGCCATGCTTGAGGCGAGAATCGTTGCCGCAAGCACCCAACGGCCGCGAGATTTTGCACACGGCTCGGCGGGGGATCGGGAGCGAATTACGCTTTCATCGCAGGGATCTCGAAGGATCGCCCACATGTCTTAATATTCGCAAAACGCGTCGTCGGAATAGCAATACAACCAGCGCTCGCTCGGTTGAGCCGAGGCAATGACCGGATGTCCGGTGGCGCGCGCGTGTTTGGTCGCATGACGATTTGGTGAATTGTCGCAACACAGCGTCACGCCGCATTCCTGACAGGTGCGCAAGTGAACCCAGCGGCCGCCGATCTTCACGCATTCGGCGCACTCGAGGACCTTTGGCTGTTTAACAGTTTCGACAGCATTGAGGTGAGGACAGGGGCGATCGGTCATTTACGATTGTTGTTTGAGGCCGCTAGTCGAAGGTGAATCCCGGCGATAGCCATTCCGCCTTCACCGACGGCAGCAGCGCAACGCTTCACTGATCCGGACCGGACATCGCCGGCCGCGAAAATTCCGGGAAGACTTGTTTCCATTGGAGTGGGTTGATGTTTGTCCGCTCGCCACGCTGGTTCATCGGCGACTGCAGTTCCGGTTTTGATGAACCCTCGGTCGTCACGCGCAATTTCGGCCGGTAGCCATTCTGTGCAAGGCTTCGCGCCGATCATTGAAAATACGGCCGGAGTTTTGATTACTCGTCGCTCGCCCGTCTTCGTGTTTTCCAGTTCGACTTCCTCGAGTTTTTGATTGCCGGACATTCGTCGAATCTCAGTGCGGCAAAGTATCTCGATGTTCTTCTGCGACTGGATACGGCGAGACAAGTAATCCGACATTTTACTTGTGATGTCGTTGCCGCGAACAACGAGTAAAACCTTAGCGGCGCCATCGGAAAGAAACATTGCGGCTTGTCCCGCGGAGTTCCCGCTTCCGACCACGATCACGGTTTCGTTTCGACAAATCTGACCTTCCAACGCCGTAGCTGCGTAGTAAACGCCGACGCCTTCGAACTTTTCTCGGTTCTCTGCCTCGAGCCGGCCATAGTCGGCGCCGGTAGCAATCAAAACAGTTTTCGCCCGCAAAATTGCCGGACATCCTTCACTCTCGATGCACGCAGAGTACTCACCGTCCGGATTGTAACGAAAAGTGAGGACTTGTGAGGGCGTGGAAAATTTTGCGCCGAATCGGTAGGCCTGAAGTTGTGCGAGCCAGGTTAAATCTCCGCCGCTGACGCCGGTTGGAAATCCAAAAAAGTTTTCAATCAACGAGGACGATCCGGCCTGACCGCCCGGTGCATAACTTTCCAGCACTACGGTGTTCAATCCTTCGGACGCGGCGTAAACAGCGGCGGCCAATCCGGCCGGTCCTGCGCCGACAATTGTAACGTCGGAAAAAATCTCGGTTTCGTTGTCGCGCGCGAGCGGTCGTAGTAGTCCCGCGACCTGCGCTACTTCGCGCAACGACGGCCGACGTAACGGCGAGCCGCTTGGCGTGATCAACGTTGGCAGATGGCGCGTCGCGAGATGAAAACGGTTCGCCAGCTCCTTTCCTTGTTCGCTGTCGACATCGATCAGTCGATGCGGGATGTGATTTTTGTCGAGGAAATCGTCGAGTTCATGGCCGGCGCGATTCTCGCCCGCTGAAAGAATGCGAAACCCGGCGAACTCGCGATCCCGGGCGATTCGGCGGCGCCGCATGATCAACGCATTTACGATCGTTGTGCTGACCGCGGGAATTTCGGCCAATGCGCGACGCATTTCCGTCGCGGGAACGTGGAGAATTTCGGCTTCATCTGAAGTCACGCGCGCGGTTGCGAGGACGGATGTGCCCTGCAACATGCTCACGTCGCCGAGAAAATCGCGCTCGCCTCCGGTGGCCAGCAGTTGTTCGCCGCCGTCGCGCTCTTCGAAAACCTGTATTTCGCCTCGCAAAATAATCGCGAGGCCGATGTCGCGCTGGCCGGCCTTAAAAATTACGTCGCTCCGCTTCATGACGCGTTGCTCCGCCAACGGCCGAAGCAGCGAAAGCTGATGATCATTCAGCTTCGGAAAAGCGACGCTCTCGGTATCGCGATAAAACTGCTCATCCTCTTGTTCGCTGGGCACATGTCGACTTTACCCTGCGCTTGGCAGAATCAAAGAGGAGACCGCGGATTGTATTTCAAGGTGTTGTTAAGAGGTATGCTGCCGTTGGTCGTAATTTGCGCGAGCGATCCACCGGATGATTCGTCTTGACCGTTCCTGGGATAATCGGGGCCAAGAAAATCCCTTTCGGGACCGTAGATCGCGCAGACGTCCTTGGGGAAAAGAAGATCGAGCGTCCAGTCGAACGCGACCCGGACCTTCTTGTCCAAACCCGGAAGTTTGCTCAGATAAATCGTCCGCCACATCCACCACGCGAGGAAGCCGGAGAAATTGAATCCAAAAATCCGGGCCACGCCCGTGCGCCGGCCGATTGAAGCCAGGAGGCCAATCGTTCTAAATGAAAATGGTCGCAAGGGGCGCCCCGACAATGCGGCGACAATATTTCGGGCGACGATTTTGCCTTCGCGAATGGCATGCTGGGCAGTAGGAGGATGAGATTTCCCCGGGTTTCTGACGTCGCGCACAAATGCGCAGTCCCCAATAGCCCACACATTCGGCCACGCTGAGACCTGCAAGAATTCGTTTACGACAAGTCGACCTCGTTCCTTGGAACTGGGAATCGATGATATGCGCGGGCTGGGAACAATCCCCGCTGTCCACACCAGAGTTCGCGATAAAATCAATGTGCCATCGTTCAGGTTGACTTTGGTCTGTGTCACGCTTCTCACGCGCGTGTTAAGCCGGATCTCTACTCCGCGTCGGCCAAGCACTTTTTCAGTATATCGTCCGAGATCCTGGCCGAGCTCCGGCAAAATTATCGGGCCAGAGTGCACGAGCACGACTCGACACATTGCCTCGCAAAGGTTCGGATAGAACGGAAGCACTTCGCGAATGAAGTCATTTAAGGCCGCCACCGTTTCCACGCCGGCAAACCCGCCACCTGCCACGACAAAAGTTAGCAATGACCGACGTGCAAGACTGTTGTTCTCGGCATTTGCCGCCTCCAAATTCCGTAGGATTTGAGCCCGCAACCGAATTGCGTCGTGAAGCGATTTCATCGGTATCGCCAGTTCAGCGAGCCCAGGCAAATCATGGAAATTGGTAACGGATCCCAATGCGATTACCAGGTGATCATAATCCAACGGTCTCCGGGCGTTGCGGTAACACTGTGAAGTCAGCACTGTTCGGTTGGGCAGATCGATTTCGTCTACGTCACCCACCAATACTTCAACACGACGAAGCAGCTTGCGCAGGGGATTGACGATGTTGGTGATTTCCAGGTCGCTCGCGGCGATTTCGTGGAGCATGGGGGTAAACAGAAAAAAGTTGTCGCGACTAACGAGACAGATTTCGACGTGTCTTTGTCTCGCCAGCATTCGTTCAAGATGGAGCGCGGCGTAAACCCCTCCGAAACCTCCGCCAAGAATTACAATTCGCTTCTTTCGCGGTCTGCGATTGATCCGCACAATCGATGTCCTCATTAGCTTCCGAGCTCTTGCCAAAGTTCTTAAGATCGTGCCGGATTGTCCGGGCCGGCTTTGGAGTGAGAGTTTCCACATGGGGCCGAAGGGGGACCGGACTGACTTAATCCCTTCTCGATCTCATCTCGGGCTGCGCTGAACTCTTTAACGGCCTTCCCCATTCCGCGAGCTAGTTCAGGCAGCTTCTTTGCTCCGAAGAGCAGAAGAACAATGAGAAGCACCACCATCATGTCCGGCCCCGCCAAATTCAAAATGCTCGCGATTGCGACAGCCATAAGTATCGGCATTCAGTTTGTTCACTCTCCAATACCGGTTTCGCGAAATTGTATTCCCGGAAAATGGGTTTCAGTGGCCGCTGCGCCAAAAAAGACAGTTGATAGCGTCTTATTCGTAAAAAAGTCGGGAATAAAAAAAGCGGCCAGGAGTTTCATCAAACAGGATGAGAGCAGTGGCGTGTAATCTGGCTAGAGCTCGGGCGATGCGAGGCGGCGCTCTACAGGAACGAAACGCTGCCGAATTTGGAGTCGATCAGGGGATCCAGCGCCAGGGCATGATCTGGAGACATTCGCAAAACGTGCGATCTCGGTGGCAACCAGCGCCCAACGAATTGAGGAGCGTTGAATCGGTGCGCTGGTGTGAGGCGGCTGTGCAAACACTCAGATTTTAGGTCTAGCTTTGTGACATGAGTTGATCAGAGATAACTATGGCAGCGCGATTGAAAGCCGAATATGTTGCTGGATCTGAAGACTTCGATTCGACTGCTAAAATCGTGAACTTTAGCGTGCTTGGAGGGCATAAAGAGCGGCAGACCGTTCAAGGATCGGAGGTGGCATCATTCGAAACGCTGATGTTGCCGCACTTGGACGCGGCTTACAATCTGGCCAGATGGCTACTTAGAAACGAAGAGGATGCGCGAGATGTTGTTCAAGACGCTTACTTGCGCGCTTTTAGATCCTTTGGCGGATTTCACGGGTCCAATGGTCGGCCTTGGCTGCTGACAATTGTTCGAAACACAGCTTACAGTCTCATTAAGAAGAACCAGTCCGTCCATGTCACGACGACTTTTGATGAAGAAGAATATGTCGTGGATCGCGGGCCCGTGAGCCCTGCGACGCAGCTGGAGCAGAACGAAGAAAGTAAGTTTGTCAGGGAGGCGATAGATCGGTTACCCGATGAATTCCGGGAAATTCTTGTCCTGCGTCACTTAGAGGGACTGTCTTACAAGGAAATAGCAGACGTCGCGCAGCTCGCGCCGGGCACCGTTATGTCGCGGCTCGCTCGGGCGCGGGCTAAATTGAAGGAATTTTTGAAGCCTAGTAGCGGTAAGGAGATATGAGATGAATTGCGAAGAAGCTATCGGCCTGCTGAACGGCTACCTGGACGGCGAGCTGGATGCCATTGCCAATCAGGAAATTGAGCGCCATTTACACGACTGTCGTAAGTGTGCGGAAATTTACGCGAGCGAGCAGAACTTGATCCGGACGGTGGAGAGGAGCGCTCGTTATTACCGAGCGCCCGCTGACTTGCGACAGGCGGTTCAATCTTCCCTGCGAGCAGAGGTCTCCGGGCAGCCGTTGGCAACCATTTCTGGAGACGGACATCCAATACTTTCCGATAGAAAGTCGCGCCGGGACGCTATTTTCGCACCACAATGGAGCTGGTTAGCTCTTGCTGCCGCGATCATTGCCGCCACAATCATTGCCGTTAACTTTGTGCCGCGATCGCAGAGTTCCCGTGCTGATCAATATCTCGCAACGGAACTCATCGCCGGTCACGTGCGCTCGTTGATGGCAAGTCATCTTACCGATGTCGCCTCCTCGGACCAGCACACAGTAAAACCATGGTTGGACACGAAACTGAATTTCGCGCCGGCGGTTTTTGACCTTACTAATGATGGGTTTCCACTGATCGGTGGTCGCCTCGATTATATTGAGAACAGGCCGGTCGCGGCTTTGGTCTATCAAAGACGCAAACATTTCATTAATTTGTTTATTTGGCCGGCTGAATCAGTAATGACTACCGCCGATAAGACAATGAGTCACCAAGGCTATCAACTCATGCACTGGATCGATGGGGATTTTAATTACTGGGCTGTATCCGATGTGAGCGACGGTGATCTGCAGCTCTTTAAAGAGGCTTTCGAGAAACAACTGCCGCGTCGTTGACGGTTCATCTGTCGACTTCGTTTTCAACGCACATAACACACTTCGTTCGCTGACTTGGCGTGATTGCAGCGCAGTAGCGCGCCAATTCCCGCCGCCTCTCAGCCCGCAAGACTGGGAATATTCGATCAACAGAATCGGTATGAATAAATGAAGACAACGTTAATGATGCGTTCCATAAACCAAAACACAGAAAGACCCAATTATGATTGCTTCTCCTATCTATCACCGAAAGTCCTTCAGGGAAAAAGCGGCGCCGACGCTTCTTAGGTACGTGAGCCAACGATCGCTGGCGGTGCTCCTGTTCGTTGCCCTCGCGCTTCTGGCTAGCGTTGGAAACAAATCATCCAACAAGAGAAATCCAGGTCTTACCAGCAGCTTGGCTACCTCGCAGTCGCGCGACCAACAAACCTACCTGTCACTCAATCCACGGCGGCTCGTCGACGAAGTCTTCGCGTCCATCAACGACGCTTTCAACGATCCGGCGCTGATTGAGTACGCGAACGAGCAACAGATTCCTGACTCCCTGACGACACTCGGGCCAGAGAAACAAAGCATCTGCTCAGCTCCAATGACTCCGTTCCGATAGCGACGCTCGCGTCAGGAGTTCGCCGCCAGCAACAAATATCGGGAATAAAAACGCGGCGAATAGGTAGGAATTAGTGAACCAAGGTCAAACCACCAAAAGAAAAGCAAACGTTATGTCAGACTACATCTCTCACGATCACGAGCACGACGGAATTGATCGCCGCGGTTTCCTAACATGTATGGCCTGGGCGGGCACGGGTTTGCTCTGGACCATCAAAGGCGGCGTGCTGGCGTCGAGTACACTGGCCCAAATTGCAAAGGCCGGCGGGCAATTGCCGGCCAGTGACCTGAGCTTTTTGCAGATCAGCGACAGTCACATCGGCTTCAATAAGGAAGCCAACAAGGATGTTACCGAGACCTTTAAGATTGCTCTGGATCGCATCAACGCGATGCCCACGCCGCCGTTATTCTTAATTCACACCGGCGACATCACACAACTGTCCAAGCCGGAGGAGTTCGACACGTTCGACCAATTGGTCCAAAGCTGTCGTACTAAAGACGTCTTTTATGTGCCGGGCGAGCACGATGTCTTGAACGACGGCGGAAAGATGTATCGGGAGCGCTACTTAAAGAAGGCCGAGGCAAAGGGCTCGGGTTGGTACAGCTTTAATAAGAACGGAGTTCACTTTATTGGATTGGTGAATGTTTTGAACCTACAGGCCGGCGGCCTCGGGCAACTGGGCGACGATCAGCTTGAATGGCTGGAAGATGACGTGAAAGGACTTGGCGCGGATACGCCGATCGTCGTGTTCGCTCATATTCCACTCTGGGCCGTATATCCGCAATGGGGCTGGGGGACCAGTGACAGTGAGAAAGCGCTCGGTTATCTGAAGCGCTTTGGCTCAGTCACTGTCTTGAACGGTCACATTCATCAAGTCCTTCAGAAGGTCGAAGGCAACGTGACGTTTCATACCGCGATGTCGACCGCGTTTCCGCAGCCTGCGCCCGGAACAGCAGCATCTCCTGGCCCGATGAAAGTACCGGCCGAGAAGCTCCGAAGTATGCTCGGCCTGACCAGCGTCAATTATCATCAAGGCCAATCTTCGTTGGCCGTTGTCGACTCTAACCTTGGCTAGAACGACTGAAACAATAAGGACTCAAACTATATGACTACCCTCATTCGAAGGTTTTCACTGGCAGGACTCGCGTGCGTAATTAGTTCGGTATCTCTTTCTGCGCTCGCCGGCGACGCTGGCAACAAAAACCTCGGAGCCAAGATCGAGATTAAAGACTTCGCGTTCAATCCACAGAAAATAACGGTGAAGTCTGGTGAAAAAATCACCTGGATTAATCACGACGAGGAGCCGCACACCGTGGTCAGCGTCGGGAAGAAGTTTCAGAAGTCATCCGCGCTCGATACTGACCAGGAATTCACCATCACGGCCGGTGCGCCGGGCACCTACGAGTATTTCTGCTCAGTTCATCCGAAGATGACCGGAACCATAGTGGTAGAAAAGTGAATGCGCTTGTTCTCGCGGCCGCGAACCCTTTCGATCTCAGAGCATGGCTGGTCGCTCCGCACGCGCAGCATCCGGTGATCGTCCATTTTCCGATCGCGCTCTTCATAATGAGCGCAGTTTTCGAAGTGCTCGCGCTATGGCGGAAACAACCCGCCTTTGCTTCGGTCGCCTACTTCAATCTTCTGGGAGCGGCGATCAGTATTCCGTTCACCGTCGCGACCGGATTAGCAGCGTGGCAATGGCAACTCGAAGGCGCAACCCTAAAGGGAAATCTGCGCCTGCATCTTGTCTTTGCGTTAACTACCGCGGCAATCATCCTGCTTCTGTTCTGGAGGCGGTATCGATTACGAACGAACGGCCGGTCGCCCCGGATCGGTTACTTCGCGCTGATGGCGGTTGGTTTACTCGCGATCACGGTGACGGGCCACCTCGGAGGAATTCTCAGCGGCGTCGAAGGCCCGTAAGGTCTTTATCTCACTCCAATTTGGACAGCCATTGGTGGGCAAGATCGACATCCTGCGGGGTCAGTTCGTGGCCGGTTTGGAGAAAACGGACCGCGACATTGGCCCCACCGGAGCGCAGCAGTTCGGCGAGTGCTTTTGTTTCCGATCCGGGAACAATTGGGTCAAACGCGCCACCGCTGATGAAGACCGAGACTGACGAAAGATTTGGCTGCTTGTCGGGCGTCAACGGCACCATCGCGCGAAACAAGATTGCTGCCGACAGAGTCTCCGGGCGAAGCAACAGCATACCAGCCGCGATGTTGGCCCCGTTTGAATATCCGACCGCGACAATCTTCTCGTTGTTGATTTCGTAATGCTTCGCGGCCGAGGCTACGAAATCGGCGAGCTCATTCGTTCGCTTTTGCAAGTCCTCGAGATCGAAAACGCCTTCGGCCAGGCGTCGAAAGAATCGCGGCATTCCATTTTCCAGGGTCTTGCCGCGCGGACTGAGTAACGACGCGTCGGGATCTAATTCCTGGCCGAGCGGAATGAGATCGCGCTCGTTTCCGCCGGTTCCGTGCAAAAGCAGGAGCGTGCGGTCTGATTTTCCGGCCACGAATTCGTGAATGAAATCCGGCTGCGGTCTCAAGTGGCACGGGCCGGCTCGGGGCGAAATCGAAGCAACGCGACGATTAAGACCAGAATCGAGACGACTAACACCCCGAGCTGACTAAGTTTGAATGGCGATTCGGTTTGGGTGGGTGCGAGAGCGTGGAGAGCCGGAATCTTCTCGAACGATTGCACCACCAAAACGAAAAGATTGAAATACAGGCAGATCACCGCGCCTGCGACGTAGATCCCGCGCCAGGTTCCGGCAAGCCGTCCGGAGTAGCGTGCGAAGATGGTAAGCGCCAGAAACGGCAACGAGATGATCCCAAGGTCGATCGCCGGCGTAAAACCGTGAAACGGAAAAAAGAATCCGGTCACGGTGGCAGCCACCGCTGTAATCAGAAACCATTTCGTCCAGCCATCGAGCCGAGCGCCGGCCAGCATTCCGAAGACAACAATCAGGCCCGTAAAAATCGCGACCAGGCTGACGACCGTGTGAATGATTGTGTAGATCTGAAGAATCATTGAGTTACTCCTCCTGTTGAGCGTTGGAGAAACTGGATTTCACGAGAGAATCTCAAGCGAAACGATTTTGCCGCCGGCTAGCGTGAAGACGAACTCGAGCTCGATCGGACTGCCCGGAAAGTTTCCGGTCAGTCGATTGGTGACAACAGTTTTGCCGGCTTTCTCAGCAAAGCTGACCGGATCGACCATGTGCTGATATTTCTTCTTGGTCTCGGCTTTCCATTTTTTGATCGCCGCCAAACCAGTGTGGGTTTCACTCTCATCCCGCACAACCGCGTTATCGACAAAGCAGTGGTCGAACAAATTGACGTCGCCGCTGTTCTCGGCCGCGACGTAAAGCGCGATTGGCTTGGGAAGATTGTCGATCATGCCGCTGGCTTTGCCTCGGACGCCGGTTCCGCCTTGCTTTCATGGCCCGCGGCGTATCGCTCGATCACGTAAAACGTGACCGGGATGAGAAAAATCGCGATGCCCGAGGCGGCGATCATTCCGCCGATGACAGTGGATCCGAGAACGCGACGGGCGACGGCGCCGGAGCCGGCCGCGATCCATAGCGGCACGCATCCGAAAATGAACGCAAACGAAGTCATCAGGATCGGGCGAAGACGCAGGCGCGCCCCTTCGAGCGCGGCGTCAAGAAGCGGTTTGCCCTTTTCGTATTCGTCCTTGGCGAATTCAACGATCAGGATCGCATTCTTCGCGGCCAAGCCGATGAGCATGACCAAACCAATTTGCGTGTAGATGTTATTTTGCATTCCGCGCAGCCAAAGCGTTAAGAACGCGCCGAACACCGCGACCGGTGTACCGAGCAAGACGCTGAATGGTAGAGACCAGCTTTCATAAAGCGCGGCGAGAATGAGAAAGACAAAAAGGAGTGACATTCCAAAAACCAGAGTCGGCGGAACGCCTTGTTGCGCTTTCTTTTCCTGATACGAAATGCCGAGGTAGTCATAGCCCATTTCCTTCGGCATCGTCTGCCTGAAGGTTTCCTCCAACGCTTGCATCGCCTGATTCGAGCTGTAACCAGGTGCAGCGGCACCATTGATTTGGGCCGAGCGATATTCGTTATAACGCAGAGTGAATTCCGGACCTGCGATATTCTTGATACTTGAGATAGCGTCGAGCGGCACGGGTTGGCCGTTCGCATTGCGAACGAAGAACTCACCGACATTCTTCGCATCGGTACGGTAATCGCCTTCCGCTTCGATATAGACCTGCCAGGTGCGGCCGAATCGATTGAAATAATTCACGAAAAATCCGCCCATGAACGTCTGCAGCGTTTGATATACCGAGGTCAGATCGATTCCCTGCTTGATCACTTTGTCGCGATCGACGTCCACGAAAACCTGCGGCGCGTTCGGTTGGAATACCGGAATGAGAGTGCTGAGCTCGGGACGTTTTCGCGCCGCCTCGACAAACGTCTTTACGTTTTGCGCTAGAAAGCCGACGTCCTTCCCGGCGCGATCTTCCAATATGAAAGTAAATCCTCCGGCAGTGCCGACGCCCGGAATCGCCGGTGGCGGGAAAGGAAACGCGATGCCTTCGCTGAGACTTGCGAGGTACTTGGTCAGTCGCGCCTTGATTGCGTCGTATTGCTCCTCCGGCTTTGTTCGTTCGCTCCATGGCTTGAAAGTGACAAAGAAAAACGCGTGATAGGTGTCGTAGACAATGCTCAGCAGACTAAAGCCGATAACACTGGTGGTGTATTGCACGCCGGGCGTCTTGCTCAGGAAATCCTCGATCTCGTGACAAACCTTGTCGGTGCGCTCCAGCGAAGCCGCATCGGGCAGTTGAAGCGCCACGTAGAGATATCCCTGGTCTTCCTCAGGCAAAAACGCGCTCGGTAATCGAGATCCGAACAAGCCCGCGCCCACTGCGAGAACACCGAGCAAAGCGAAACTGAGAACCGCCTTCCGGATCGCTAGTCGCGACAAGTTTACATACCCGTGCGTGGCACTGCCGAACACACGATTGAATCGATCGTAAAACCAGCCGAGCGGGCCGCGCGTTTTCTTGCGCGGCCGCAGCAACAACGAGGAAAGCGCGGGGCTTAATGAGAGCGCATTAAACGCAGACAAGATTACTGAGATCGCAATCGTCAGGGCAAACTGTTGATACAGCCTGCCGGTAATGCCCGGAAGAAATGCCGTTGGAATGAACACAGCTGAAAGCACGAGCGCGATACCGATCACCGGGGCGGACACTTCGCGCATCGCCTGGAGTGTCGCTTCGCGCGGCGCCATTCCTTCATCGATGTGGCGCTCGACCGCTTCGACAACAACAATCGCGTCGTCGACCACGAGACCGATCGCGAGCACGAGACCAAAGAGCGAGAGCGTGTTAATCGAGAATCCGAATAACGGGAACAAAACAAACGTGCCGACCAACGAAACCGGCACGGCGCAGAGTGGAATCAGGGTGGCACGCCAGCCTTGAAGGAAGATGAAGACAACCAAAACAACCAGTGCGAGCGCTTCGAACAATGTCTTCACGATTTCCCGCATGCCCTCAGTGACGGCGAGCGTTTGATCGAGCGAGACCGCGAAGTCCATGTCGGCGGGCATTCGCTGTTTTGCTTCCGCCATTAACTTGCGAACGCCTTGCGCAGCTTTGACCGCATTGGTTCCGGGAAGTTGATAACAGGCGAGAATCGCTGCCGGTTGGCCATTCAACCGCCCCTTGAGATTGTAGGTTTGCGCGCCAAGGTCGATCCGCGCGATATCTTTCACGCGCACAAATGAGCCATCCGGATTCGCCCGCACGACAATCTCGCCAAATTCTTCCGGCGTTTCCAAACGGCCCTGCGCGCGAACCGTGTAAGTGAATTTCTGTCCACTCGGAATCGGCTCCCCACCGATCTGCCCAGCCGGATTTACCGTGTTCTGCTTCTGCACCGCGCTGATAATGTCAGGCACCGTGATGCCAAGCTTTGCCAGCTGATCGGGCTTGACCCAGAGCCGCATAGCGTATTGGCCGGCGCCGAACACATTCACATTGCCAATCCCCGGCAGTCGCGTGAGTTGATCGACCAGATTGATGTAGCCGTAGTTCGCCAGAAAAGTTCCGTCGTAAGTTCCCTTTGGCGAATAAAGCGAGATCAGCATCAGCGGCGCCGTCGGCGATTTCTTAACGGTCAGGCCGTAGTTGTTCACATCGGCAGGCAATTGCGATTGCGCTTGGGCGACCCGGAGCTGTGTCAGGACCTGATCGATATTCGGGTCAGTTGCGACGTCGAAATCGACGAATAATCGGATGTCACCGCTATTGGCATTGATCGAGTACATGTAGTTCATGTTGTCGACGCCACTCATCTGCTGCTCGATCGGCGCCGCCACCGATTGCTCGATCGTCAACGCATCCGCCCCGGTGTATTTCGTTTGCACCTGAACGTCCGGCGGAGCGATTTGCGGATACTGCGCGATCGGCAGCGCAAGGATGCAGACACCGCCAATCAGCGTCATCAGAATCGCGATAACGATTGCAACAATCGGTCGCCTAACGAAAAACTCGGACATTTGCTAGGGCTTCTTTTGCTGGTCCGCTTTTGAAACCAGCGCGTCGGCGGGCGGCGTCCATTCTTTCACCGTAACGGTCGCACCTTCGCGCGCTTTTTGGACGCCCTCCACGACGACTCTGTCGCCGGGCTTCAATCCATCGGTTACTTCCCACAACGCGCCGATGCGCTCGCCCATTTTCACCGGACGAATGCTGCATTTGTTGTTTTGATCGACAACGGCGACTTGATAGCTGCCTTGCAATTCGTTCACGGCTTCCTGCGGAATAACCATCGCACCTTTTTTCATGTCAGCGACGAACCGGACCTTTCCGAATTGTCCTGGCCTCAAATTGTTTCCCGAATTCGGAAACGTCACATAATAGCGGATCGATCCCGTCTTCGTATCAAGATTACGATCGAGCGCATAAAAAGTTCCTTTTTGCGGATAGACGTTTCCGCTGCTGAGAATTAATTCGAAGTCGAGGCTCTTTATGTAAGCGTTTCGTTCAGTCGCATCGGGATGGCGCGAAACGAAATCGGTGAAAGGACCTTCGCCAGCAGTCACGACAGCTTTGATCGGATCAATCTGCGACATGGTTGTGAGCGGTCCCGTGCTTGGCCCGACCAGATCGCCGACCTGATTGTTGGCAAATCCAACGACGCCATCAATCGGGGCGATAATTTTCGTGTAGCCGAGATTGATCTCAGCCTGTTTCACTGCCGCTTCGTCGGCTTCCACATTTGCTGTGGTTGAGTCGGCGGCTGCGATGGCAGTATCTCGCTCCTGATCGCTGATCACTTTTTTGTTAAACAAATCAATCGCGCGCTTTTTGTCCGCGTCAGCCTTAACCTGGTTGGCTTGATCTTTTGCCAAAGTGCCCTTCGCTTGTGCTAAGGCAGCCTCGAACGGTCGGGGATCGATCTGAAAGAGCGGATCGCCTTTCTTGACGATGCTGCCCTCCTGATAATCGCGCGAGACGATGTAGCCCTGCACCTGCGCGTTGATGTTTGCGTTAATGAAGCCGTCGAGCGTCGCCACGCGTTCGAGTACACGCGGCACGTCTTTCGGCGTTACGGTCGTCACGAGCACTTCAGGCGCAGCTGGACCGGCCGGCGCTGCTTTGCGCGAACACCCCGCAGCAAACAAAATGAGAGTGAGCGCGCCGGAGGCTGCGACTGTGAACCATCGCCGGTGAGTCATGAATTCGTTCTCCTTGCCAACCAAGGTGAAACGATATCTTAAAGAAAGCGAGCAATTCTTCGATGGGCTGCGTTGCGCGAATGGTTAAGCAGTATATTCATGCCCGAAACTACTTGAACTACTTTCCGGTCGCCTTGGAGTAAATGTTGCCGCCGACCTCACTACAGAAGTGCCCGCGAAGGACGCCAGGCTCCTCAGGCGGACACTGAAAAAAACAAGTCGAGCTCACGAGCTCCTCGGAATTCGGACTCAAATCCGTCCCTTTGCGGAGGCTCACCCTCCAGTTTGATGCGCTGTCGGCTCTGCATCGCGTCGCGGATTTTCATGCTTCCTTCCAATGAAATTTCTTTCAATGCGGAATGACAGAATCATCGTCGGGCGTCGCAAGGAAGACAGCCCCCGCAATTCGACTCGCAATGTTCTCGATACCGAGAAAGGTGATCTCGCCGGGCTTGAAGTACTCTGTCCACAAGAGGGGCTCTACATCCTGGGCTTCCGAGAGGACGGCAGCCACCTGCGTTGCTTGCTCAAGTCCCTCCTTGCTGCCTTTATATTAAAGAGCTTCTTTCATTGCCTATCCTCGCCGGCTGTGTGCTGGCCGTTTTTCAGCAGCTCGATGAGGGACGCCGTTGGTTGCCAGCCATCAGGCGCGGCTGGCAGGTCGGCAACGGTATAAGTATGTCCGATCCGTAACGCATGTTGAATTAGAGAACTCCTTCTTCCACATCGTACACATCGAAGAAGAACTTCACTTTGCTCGGTGGATGGCAGAATTGTGGGATATAGGTTTCGAAGTATTCCTGGACTTGCGGAGAGAGATCGCAAAGGCGCAAGCAACGCATTTCGTTGTTCCATTTGATGATCGCTTCTCGATCCTTCTGCGTTGTGCTTTCTCGGATCCAGCGATCAACCTCTTCATGGGTCGCGCCGGTCGCGACAAACTCTTTGAATTTCATTGCGTCGAGCCCGGTAAACTTCCAGAAATAGGCGCCGAGGCCACACGGATAAAAATTGTATTCGCCGTTGATGCCTAACAAGTCAGCGCGGGCCTTATCGAGCATTCGGGCCGCGATGACGAACCCACCGAGTGTGTCACGCGGGCTGTGTGGTGGTGTTTTCCTTAAATCGCGAGCCAGTTGTTTAAGCTTGTCTGTGTTCATAGGCTCGCAGTTTTGATTATTTGGTGGGTACCAGCACCGGAGCGCCTTTGTCCTTCACGAAGAACACGACGAATTTCGCCGGTTTGGTTTGGCTAGCGTTTCGCCCGACTACGTGAACATCCTCAGGGCCTTCATAGAAAGTCTGACCAGGTGTCAGAGTCACTTCTTTCCCGCCGCTGACCTGCATTACGATCGAGCCTTCCAGCACATAAATAAATCCATGTGCGTTATGGCGATGTATTGGGTCCGAGCTGCCCGGAGGATACTCAATCAGGAGCATCAGACCTTCCTTCCCAGGAAGGTCCGTCAAGTCTTTCGAAAAGAGCTGTGTCAACTTCGCCGGCTTGGGTTCCGTCGCGGCGGCCATCGCTGAGCCCACGCCGAAAGCAGCGACGACCAGTGCGCACACAACGAGTGTGAAGCGCTGCCGCGCGACTGATTTTGAAGTTCGGATCGGTTTCATTTGTGATGTCCTTTCTGGTACGTGGTTTGGTTTCTCGATGTTCGGGAAGATCTTCCTTCTAGGATGCAGAGCGGCTGAGCCACTCGTCGAAACGCGTCGGGCCGAGGCGCGGTTTGTCGCCGGTTCCAGGGACGAGGCTTTGATCGTTCAACTCGGCGCCGAAGTAGCGGGCGTGAACATCCGTGATCACCGTCCGTGGGTCTCGCGTTGCGCTCAGGAAACGCCGGACGAATTCGTCCATTCGGATCGGTTCGGGACCGGCAATCTCGATTGTGCCGTTTACCGGCTCGGCGACTGCAATGTCCGTCACAGCGGCGGCGACATCATCCGCCGCGATGGGCTGCATCATACCAGGCGACAACCGAACGGTTTGACCTTCGGTGGCCGATTGCGCGATGCCCTTCACGAACTCGAAGAACTGCGTCGAGCGGACGATTGTGAAACGAACCTTTGATGCCTTGATCAGATTTTCCTGAGCGACTTTCGCGCGCAAATATCCGCTCTCAGGCGAGCGATCAGCACCGACGATTGACAGCGCGATGTGGTGTCGTACGCCAGCAGTCGTTTCCGCAGCAAGCAAGTTGCGCCCTGCCGTTTCAAAAAATTCCAGCACCGCCTTGTCGTCCCACTGTGGCGCATTCGCCAGATCGACAACGACCTGGGCGCCTTTCAGCGCTTCAGCGAGTCCTTCACCAGTAAGGGTGTTGACGCCCGAGGAAGGGGAGGCCGCCACCACGTCATGGGCGCGCGCACGCAGATTGTTCACGACCTTAGTTCCGATTAGTCCAGTGCCACCAATAATCACAATCTTCATGGTGTTCCTTTCTCAACGCCTTTGTAGACAAGTTTGGTAAAGAACTCGCCGTTAACGAACCCCTTTCCCCACTTGGCGTCATACGCAGCAGTGGGCTTTGCCGCCACTATTTCATCGAGGGATTTGCCCTCTCCTTTGAGAGCAGCAATGCGTTCGCGAATGGTCGCAAGGACATTGCGGTATTCAATCATTTCCGATTTGCCGCCGACCGAGCCGTGCCCAGGGACGACGACGGTCTTGTCCGTTACCATCGCGAGATTCGCTTCCGCGGCTTTGATCATGCCGTTAACGTTTCCGCCAGTCGAACAATCGATGAATGGGTAATATCCGTTCCACCAGGTGTCGCCGGTATGGAAAACATCAGCTTCAACAAAATAAGCCGAGATATCGCCGTCGGTATGAGCTGGGCCGTAATGTTTAAGCACAATGGTAGCGCCATTGAGCTGGAGCGTCTTGTCGGTGTTGAATACGTCAGTCGGAATCGCGCCTGCCGGCGATGGCGGAAAAGTGAAGTTCCAATCTTCCACTCGCGTGCTTGTCGAAAGGTGTTTCCGGGTATTTTCGTGAGCGGTAATGGTCGCGCCCGCTGAGTGCATCCACTCGTTACCGTCGGTGTGATCGAAATGCCAATGGGTGTTGATCAGATGTTTGATCGGATCGGGAGTAAGACTGCTTAACGCCGCGGCAATTTTGCTGCGCGCGCTGAGATACCCCGCATCAATGATGAGCTTTCCGTCGTTTCCGGGAAACACAGCAATGTTTCCACCGGCGCCGATCAGGGCACTGACGTTTCCGCGCAGCGCCCGAACGGTAACGTTTGCTGCCTCGCCACTCTTACGCGCAGCGACCACCAAACTTTCTTCGCCTCCGAACATGCGATGCGGCACAAGGCAGACAGCGGTTGTGGCAAGACCAGCGGACGCAATGAAACGTCGCCGCGAAATGCCCGGCAATCGCGCGCTCATGACTTACGCTTTGAAGAAGGCGAGCAGATCGGCATTGATGACGTCGGCGTGCGTCGTGATCATGCCGTGCGGCAAGTCCTTGTAGGTCTTGAGCGTGCCGTTCTTGAGAAGCTTTGCTGAAAGTGGGCCGGCGGCCTGATAAGGCACGATCTGGTCGTCCTCGCTGTGCATGACCAAAACCGGAACGTTGATCTTTTTCAGATCTTCGGTGAAGTCGGTCTGCGAGAACGCGACGATGCCGTCGTAACCTGCCTTGGCGCCGCCCATCATGCCCTGACGCCACCAGTTCCAAATGAGAGGCTCAATTGTTTTCACGCCGGGACGGTTGAAGCCATAGAAGGGGCCGGCCGGCAGATCGTAATAAAACTTGGCCCGATTCGCGGCAAGCTGGGCTTGAAGATCGTCGAACACCGACTTGGGCAGACCTAACGGATTGGCCGGGGTCTTCACCATCAGCGGCGGCACGGCGCTGATGATCGCCGCCTTCGCCACATTCTTCTCGCCATGACGGCCGAGATAATGCACCACCTGGCCGCCGCCGGTTGAATGGCCGACGTGAATCGCATCCTTCAAGTTGAGATGATCGGTAACGGCCTTCAGATCATCGGCATAGTGGTCCATGTCATGTCCGTCGCCGGTTTGACTCGAGCGACCATGTCCGCGGCGATCAGTCGCAATGACGCGATAGCCTTTGCTGAGGAAAAAAAGCATCTGCGGATCCCAATCATCCGCTGATAGCGGCCAGCCGTGACTGAAGACAATCGGCTGCCCGCTGCCCCAGTCTTTATAATAGATCTGTAGCCCGTCCTTAGTGGTAACCGTGTCTCCTTTCCATTTTTCCGTCGTGGCTTTAGCCTGCGACGTTGGCTGATTCGCAGCCGTAGCGTTACCGGCCACCACGGGAAGTCCGGCAACTGCCGCGAGTCCGGCGGTGCTAAGCAGAAATTTTCGACGCGAGATATCGAGGTTAGCATTCTTTTCGTTTCCAAACGGGACGTTTGACATAACCAATTTCCTTTCGGTTGAGGTTGCGCTAAGCGATGTACCACCCGCGGCAGAATCTGCCCTGATTAATTCTCGTCCTGCCGGGTATCGTCCGTCAACGTTACAGTTGAGTGACGTTTCTAAATCGGCCCGCGACAAAAGACTCGGATATGTGGATTGAGTGATTGATATTGGCGACATGCGCCAGCGCTGCGTTGTAATCGTCCTACTCGTTACGGCAGCGGCAGCCCATGCCGAATCGCCAGCGATCGCCGCTCGCGACGCGAAAATCGACAATGTGCAGTTGCACTATCTCACCGCCGGCCAGGGCCCCGCGGTTGTTCTGCTGCATGGATACACGCAAACGTCCCGGATGTGGCGGCCCATCATTCCGGTGTTGGCGGAAAAGTTTACCGTGATTGCCCCCGACCTGCCCGGCATCGGGGATTCTTCAATTCCCGCAGACAACGAAATCAGCATGATCGTTACGGCAAAACAAATCCATGATCTCGTTCGCTCTCTGAAAATCGACAAGGCGCGCGTGGTTGGTCACGACATCGGATTGATGGTTGCATACGCCTACGCCGCGCAATTTCCAAGCGAGACGGAAAAGCTCGCAGTGATGGATGCGTTTCTTCCCGGCGTGCCAGGATGGGTGCCGATCTATAATAATCCAAATATCTGGCACTTTCGTTTCAACGGCGAATATCCCGAAAAATTAGTCCAGAGCCGCGAGCGAACTTATTTCGAATACTTCTGGAACGTTCTGGCCGCCGACAAAACTCACTCGATTTCCGAAGCGGACCGAAAAGCCTACACCCAGGCCTATTCAAGACCCCGGCGGATGCACGCCGGCTGGGCCTATTTCGCATCCTGGCCACAGCTGGCGAAAGATTTTGCACAGTTATCGCAAACAAAATTGACCATGCCGGTGCTATCGATCGGTGGCGAAAAATCGTTAGGCAATCAGCTCGCCGAACAAATGAAACTCGTCGCCGACGATGTAACCGTTATTGTTTTAAAAGATACCGGCCACTGGATTTCGGAAGAACGCCCGAGAGAAACGACCGACGCGTTAACAAAGTTCCTTTGATGGAGATTATGTCTGCGCTCCAAGGCAACGGACTAATCGATCTGCCGAGCAAACACTCGGTGGACGAGACGCTTCATAGGCTGAGAGGAATTCTCGCTGCGAAAAATATCACGCTGTTCTCGGTGGTCGATCATAGCGGCGAAGCAGCGAAGGTCGGAATGAAGATGCTTCCGACCAAGCTCGTGATTTTCGGAAATCCGAAAGCGGGAACGCCGGTGATGATCGTGTCACCGAGCAGCGCTATCGACCTGCCTCTAAAGATCCTGATCTGGGAAGACGATCACGGAAAAGTCTGGATCACTTACAACAGTCCAGCTTATTTGCAGCAACGGCACAACGTGCCGGCTGAGGTGTTGCCGAACATTTCAGTAATTGAGGCATTGGCGAAGGCCGTTGCCGAATAACCAATTATCCGAAAATTATTTGCTGCTCGATGCGCAAACGAAAGATCACTGCCGAAAACGGGCGCGCTATTAATGCGCTCGCCATCGGCGCGCTCGCGATCGGTGCGGTGGCGATCGGTGCGCTCGCCCTTGGCGCGCTGGCTATTGGCCGGCTGGCGGTCGGTCGTGCAAGAATCCGCCGATTGGAAATCGACGACTTAATTATTCGAAAACACAACCTTTAATTCCGTCGTCGCGTCGCTTCGAACAGGAACCACGTGCGGCGCTCGGTCTCATCGATCCAAACTTCGATCAGACTGGCGGTCGCGACATCGCGATGTTTATCGCAAACGTTGTGGGTCTGGCGGAGCCGCATGGTCAGATTTTTGTTATCGTCTGCCAGCTCAGCGAGCATGTCCAGCGGCTCGACGTATTCGGCGTCGTTATCGAGCACCCGCTGAATGCGGGCGATTTGGCCGATCGATCTCAACGTCAGGCCGCCAATCTTTCGAACGCGTTCTGCCACCGGGTCCGTCATGGCAAAAAGCTGATCAGCGTGCTCGTCGAGAAGCAGGTGGTAATCGCGAAAATGCGGACCGCTCATGTGCCAGTGAAAATTCTTCGTCTTTATGTAAAGCGCGAACACGTCGGCGAGGATGGCATTCATCGCCCCTGAGATGTCTCGGGTTGCAGCTGGTTTGAGATCGGTGCGCGTTTCGAGTGGAGCATCGCGCCGGCGAAGCAGTTCGGGTTTGTTCTTTAGATTGGATCTATTGGTGTTCGAATCGGATTTGTTCATGGCGTTTTTAGTTGGGCTAATCATGAAGTCAACGTCGTCCCCGCTTTGGTGATTTTCAATTCCGTTGATTGCGGTCGTAGGGAATAATGTTGTCCCATTGACTCGCGATCTCCCGATCGCTCGGTCGCATCGCCATGTGACCCGTCGGTCTACCCGGCGGCGTCCCCGTACGCCGTGTTGACTCGCGATCTCCCGATCTCTCGATCGCATCACCATGCGACCAAAACGCCAGTCCGGCTCGGACCAGTCCATCCGCCGGCGTCCGAGATTCCCGATCCCGGCACCCGGCTTCCCTAGGTGCACGCTGTGCGGCACCTCCCGCCGTAAAGTTCGCTCCCGCGAACGCTCCGCACGGCGTATTGACTCGCGATCTCCAATTGTTCACAACCGATAATAGCCCAGCGCTTCAGCGCTGGGTCTAGGTCTATAAAACATCCTAGTCCCGTCAGGGACGGCAGAAGTCTTCTTTCGTCCTGTCGGACTTGCTGGAATTCATCATCTCCGACCCAGCATTAAAATGCTGGGCTAATTTCAACCAGCATAACGACGGATCGCTCGGTCGCATCGCCATGTGGCCCCTCGGTCTACCCGGCGGCGTCCCCGCGTTATATTTACCATCGTCCCCGGAGAGCCGATCCACCTCAAAGCACAGGGGCTAACCGTGTTTCTTCCGATCATATGGAATAATATTATCCCACTCATCGGCGGACGAGCGCGCGACGAACGCGACGACCGGCTCCGTCTTACTCATGTTGAAAACTTCGTGAGGCACGCCCGGCTTGATGTAAATGAAATCCCCGGCCTCGTTTTCGACCGATTGTTTCAGTCCGTTACCGAACTCGTGGCGGACTTTTCCTTCGATGATGTAAAGGATCACTTCAAAATCGACATGGATGTGAGCGTAGGCCACGCCACAGGGCGGGATGGTTGCGATGTTGGCGGATAATCGTGTTGTCCCAACATTTTTCGCGGACATGCCCTGTTTGTAATGAATACCGTTCCAGTCCCGGCGTTTGCCGCCGCCGCGGATGGTAAGAATTCCATCGTGATCTTCCACTGCGCTGAGTTCGATGTCGGTCATAAGAAAAGTTGAGGGGTTGAGGAGTTGAGACGTTGAGTTGTTAAGCAGGCGCGCTTCTCTTCACCGCAAATAGTTTGTTCAGCAAGTTGTTGGTTGCCTTTTCCAAAACCATTCCCCATGCGCTCAGGATTACCAGGGCGAGCAGGAAATAAAAAAGGAAAGTCAGGATAGATTGTGGCCGAATGTGCAGGCCCAGCCAGATCACGTAGGGCTGGTGAATTAAGTAAAGGCCATACGAATAGGCGCCGACAATGCTCAGGAGTTTGGCGAATCCGGTTGCACGCATAATCAATCCGGCAAGGCCGACGATTGCCAAAAAGCAACACGTACCGGTGGCGAAATCGACATAGACATAGCTGTAGTCGTAAAGCCAAAGCGCTGCCGGATAGAGAGCGACGCCGGCAACAAGACCGGGTCCACGTAGAAGGAACCATTCCGCGCGCGATTCAGATTTTGCATGCCACATTCCCAGCGCCATCCCGAGCGCGAACTCGGGCAACCGACAAACCGCAAATCCGCCGAGCACCCAGAGTCCGTTTTGCGGCCACGGTCCGAGAAAAAGGTAGCGAATAAAAAATCCGAGCGCGCAGGCCGCGACCAGGAAAATCCACCCGCCAAATTTCCGCGCCGCCCAGAAGAGCAGGGGAAAGATCAAATAAAATTGAATGAGCATGGCGAAATACCACCACGCCGCGTTGAGGTACATAAAATTCATCTCGATGTTGATGAAGCGCAGCCCGAGCAAACTGAGCACGATCCGCCCATCGACTGGTTCGAGTTTCGCGACAAACGGCGAAACGAGATAAACGATGTGGGCAACCCAATACATCGGATAGAGCCGGACGAATCGCGCCCCGTACCATTTGCCCCATTCCACGCGGCCTGAATCGGCGCGGGCCATCGTTGATTGCATTAGCGTCCATCCACTCAGGATGATGAACGCACCGACCGCGTGAAAACCGAGTCCGGAGATTTCCCACCACGCGCCGCGCAAGAAGGAAGCCGTGCCCGCGATCAAGCCGGTCCAGTCCGGCGGCGGCGGTTCGTAATGTTCGAAGACGGTCCGAAAGAAATGAAAGTAAACGACAAAGGAGATCGCCAGCGCTTTGGAAATGTCGATCCAAAGCAGGCGTTTCATGAATCGCGCGTTTTTTTTCCGGTGTCCGGAAGCAATGCGCCGAGACCGGCGAACAGCCAGTGAACAAAAGCCTTCATTGAATTGGCCGATGATGGCGTGACGTTGTGGTTGGATTCAACACGAATTCAGCATGGAGGAAGGCGACCTGATATTTGCCTGACGTTGCGCGGCCCGGTCGGCTTTGTATAGACTCGCTCGATGAGTTCCGGCAGCACGAACACGTCGGGCTTTGTCCAATTCCTTCGATCTGAATATCCGTTTTTTGTCGGACTGGCGACCGCCGGGGTCTTTCTCGCGCTTGGAGGCGAGATCCTGGAAAACGTTGCGCACCCGTTTGCGCTGGTGGGGATTTTAGTCGTGTTGCTTGGCGCGGTGCTTTGGTCGGCAATTTCGGCGGTGCATCACGCCGATCGTCTGGCGGTAAAGTGTGGCGAACCCTACGGAACGCTGATTCTCACACTTTCAGTGATCAGTATCGAGGTCATGATGATTTCCGCCGCAATGCTTCACGGCGCGAACAACCCGACGCTTGCGCGCGACACCATGTTCGCGGTCGTCATGATCGCGCTCAACGGTCTGGTTGGATTCTCTCTTTTGTTAGGCGGACTGCGACACCAGGAACAGAATTATAATCTGCAAGGAGCGGGCGCGTATCTGAATACGATCATGGCGCTGGTGGTTCTCGGACTGGTGCTGCCGAACTTCACAACCTCGCTCTCGGGTCCACGATTTTCTCCTGTTCAGGAAATATTTCTTATCGCGGTCACGGTGATCCTCTACGCGATTTTTCTCGTCATTCAGACCGGACGACACCGGCAATACTTCAAGGATGCCGGACCTGCAGCCGAATCGAACGATCATCATTCGTCTCTTCAGTTGCGCTCAGCCGGTTTTCATAGCGTGATGTTGCTTCTGTATTTGATCGTCGTCATCGTCCTCGCGAAGAAGTTCGCGATTCCCCTCGATAACTGCATCGAACGCTTCGGCATGCCGCAGGCCTTCGGGGGCGCGATTGTAGCCGGACTTGTCCTGGCACCTGAGGCGATGAGCGCCATCAAAGCGGCGCAACGAAACCAATTGCAACGGTCGGTAAATCTTTTGCACGGGTCAGTGCTGGCAACGATCGGACTCACGATTCCGGCGGTGCTGATTGTCGGTATGGTAACCAACCGGCCGGTGGCACTCGGAGTAGAAGGCGCGAATCTTCCGCTGCTTGTCCTGACTTTAGCAGCCAGCATAGTCACATTCGGCAGCGGCAAAACGAACATTCTGCAAGGATGCATCCATTTATTGCTCTTTGCCGTTTTCCTATTGCTGATCTTCGCTCCCTGACGCGGTCCGCACCGGCAGCGATGTTCGCTGCTTCTCGATGACGACCAGCAAAATGCCACCAAGTACGGCAATGGACGCAATCACGTAACGCACGGTGATCGGTTCGTGCAGCAGGAGAATTCCGCCGGTGGCTGCAAGAACCGGCACGCTGAGTTGGACTGTCGCTGCGCTGGCCGCTTTCAATCCGGTCAACGCCGCGTACCAAATGACGTAACCGATTCCGGAGGTAATCGCGCCCGAGATGACGGCATAGAGAGTGCCCAACGAGTCGGAACGCACTGTCGGCAGCATGATGAGGCTGACCAGCAAGGCGATTGGAACCGCGCGCAGGAAGTTGCCGGTTGTTGTCGCCGTCGCGTCGGCTGCGGTTTTACCTCGCAAAGAATAGACACCCCAGGCAATTCCCGCCGCCAACATGAAGATCGAGCTGATCAACGGCGGCGCGGAAATTCTTGGAAACACCAGCACCACGAGGCCGATCAACGCGATCACGATCCCGGCGAGCTGCGTTGGATCCAATCGTTCGCCCTTGTGGAATCCCCAGAGAATCATTGTCGCCTGAACGGCGCCGAACAGAAGCAACGCTCCAGTTCCCGCGGAAAGATCGACATAAGCGAACGAGAAACCGGCGGCGTAAACAAACAGCGCGAGCGCAGATGGCCAATTGCCATTTTGAAGTGACCAGTGACCAGTGACAAGTGACGAGCCAGAAGAAGAACTCTCAACTAAAGGCGGAGCCGTTGATTCGCGCTCTCCGGAGTCGCTCACCCGTCTCCCGACTGGGCTTTGCAGTCCATCCGCCGGCCTCCCGGCGCGGCGTATTCGATCAACTATCAACTTTCTTCGACTTTGAAGAATCAGCCACAGCGCGACCGCGCCGGAAAGGATTCGAACGAATGTGAAACTCGCCGGATCGATGGCCGTTTGCTTGAGCGCGACGCGGCAAAGCAGCGAGTTGCTGGCAAAGGCGATCATCGCCACAACAGTGAGGATGAGAACGCGCATTTTCAGACGGCAAACGTCTAACGCTCAATGCCCAACGTCCAATATTGAATTCACCAGCAGAGGACAGAGGTCAGCGGTTCGCAGGGCGCGAATGGAGCGATTGGGAATCGCGACATGTCCGGCTAAGCCGTGAGGGCAACGGTCGAGAGTCGCGGGCAGCGACCGAGATACAACTTTACGTCGGGAGGTCGCGAGTTTCCGCGAATCGACCTAGGGAAACAAGAAATGCCAGTCCGGCTCGGACCTCGGTTTTGGGGAAAACCGAGAAGTCAGCGATCACTCTTAGTCGAACTTTGTAGGGGAAGCAGTTTGCTTCCCACTTAGAGAGGGTGGGACGCTGACAGCGCCCCGTCGACGTCGCATAGGTTGGTGGATCGGCCGCTCCGCGGGCGATGATAAAAGAAATGCGGCTGCGCCGCCACTTATCATCGAGCGCGGAGCGCTCGATCCACCTAGTGTGGGCCGTAGACGTCGCGTCCGCCTTCGCGGCGCTACGGCGTGACAAGTAGAGACGTGGCTACACCTGCAAATCCCGTTTGGTCTCTTGCGTGCTGTCGCTCGACGGGAACGTCGGCAGTGATAGATTTCAGTTATGAAACTTCCAACGATCAAGGAACGGAAACGATTTCGATCGCCCACCGTCACGCCGCAAGCGCTGGCCTGGGACGGCAAACAACTTTGGATGAGCTCGCGCGATCTCGGCTTTCTCTACAAACTTGATGCCGATGGCTCGAAGATCATCGAGGAAGCGGATCCGCCGGGGGTCGTTTGGGCGGCGGTCGCCACAAACGGCGCGATGCATGTCACGATCGGCAAAGGAACAAACGACGATCGCTACGTTTATCGTTACGATCGGGGCAAAGGTTTTTCAAAATTGTTCGCGTGTCCCGACCTGACCGGCTCGTACCTGAGTTATGACGGGAAAAGCCTTCATCTCAGTCAATGGTATGAACAACGGATTCTGAAGTTGGATGAAGCCGGGAAAATGGTCGGAAGCATCGATCTCGGTGCTGAAATTTGCGGTCATGTGTTTGCCGATGGAGCGCTCTACGTGTTGCGCGGAACCGAGAATGTCCCGAGGCCTCAGTACGCGGGAGGTAAGCCGACCCCGGAACGTTTTAGAAGTGGAGTAAAGGAAGGCGAAGAGCAGTGGTGGATCGCGCGACTCGATCCGCGAGGCAAGAATCCCGAGGTAGTCGATGTTGCGAAGGTTCCGTTTGCGGCGCGTTCGCTAACATTCGATGGCGAAAATTTCTGGTCCAACCATCGCGCTGCGAACGAGACGGTGTGCTTTTCGCTGCCGGGCTAGCTGCATCGTGACGATGAAAATAGCCCAGCGTTTTAACGCTGGGTTGCCATAAACACGATTCAAGTCCGATAGGACGAAAGACCATTCTGCCGTCCCTGAAGGGACTCCAAGTGGTTGGGTCGGCCTTGACCCCAGCGCTAAAGCGCTGGGCTATTCTCGTACGGTGACGCGCCGTCGGCAAGAGCGACGGTTATGGACTTAAAATTCCTGCGAACCTGTCCCGGTACTGCCAAACCAGAAACAGCCAGAGTAAGGTAGCTACGATTCCGGGTCCGATACCTCCGTGGTCCATGAGAATGTGGAACACCAGAATGTTGAAGATGATGCCGCCCAGGATCGTTAGGGCAAGAGGTACGAATCGGCCAATCAGCAATAACAAGCCGCAGAGCACCTGCATGGCGCCAATGACGCTAGCCTGACCGCTGGCCACAAACACTTTGATGTAATCGCCGACCAAACCCGGTGGCGGTGGTGGAGTAGGAATGAAATGAAAGAAGAAGTTTGATCCGAAGAAAACGAACACCAACCCGAGAAGGATTCTCACAATAATGGTAGCGATTTTCATGGCACACATCATTACCAAATCGCAGCGGAGAAGGAAGAATTAAGAAATCGATCGGCTGGAATTTCGGAGTAACGTTGCCGTTATGCGCATCAGCGAGATGAACTGGATGATGGTCGAGGAGTACTTGAAGCGCGACGACCGATGCGTCCTGCCCCTAGGGAGCACCGAACAACACGCCTATCTCAGCTTGAGCGTTGACAGCATTCTTGCGGAACGTCTGGCCAGCGAGGTTGGGGAATTGGCCAGGGTCCCGGTGTTTCCAGTTCAGCCTTATGGCATTACGCCGTATTTCCGCGCGTTTCCCGGAACAATCACCCTGCGGATGCAAACGTTTCTGTCAATTGTGCGCGAAATACTCGATGCGCTGAACGAGCAGGGGTTCAAACGCATCCTGATTGTGAACGGTCACGGCGGAAACGCGCCGGCGCAGAACCTGGTTGGCGAATGGCTTGCCGATCATCCCGGTGTCCGGGTAAAGTTTCATAACTGGTGGAACGCGCCGAAAACCTGGGCCCATGTCACCGCGATCGACCCGGTGGCGTCGCATGCGTCGTGGATGGAAAATTTTCCGTGGACGCGACTAGACAAAATCAAGATGCTGCCGGAACAAAAGGCCGAGGTCGATATGAACCATCTTCGCCAGCTCGACCCGAAAGCGTTGCGGGCGTATTTGAAAGATGGAAATTGGGGCGGCGTGTATCAAAGGGGCGACGAAGAGATGATGAAAGTGTGGAGTGTGGCCGTCCAAGAAACGTTGGACCTTCTAAATAGCGACTGGGCGAAATGAAAATCACGAAGCGACCCGGACCGAAAAGTTTCGTTTTGATGATGTCGATTCTGAGCGTCGGGATGGGGACACTGTCGGCGCAAGGAAAAGAGCCTGGTCCGTTCGAGAAATTTTTTCGCTCGCTGCAGCACGCGTTTAACGAACCCGAACACAAATCGACAACTCACCGGACCAAACACAAGCAAACTCAAGACACCGCAAGTCCGACGGCAAACGAGGACAAGGAACCAGACGTGCACACGGGCACCGGCACCATTAGCAAACCGCCTAACGAAACGAACACGCGCAGTACAAGCCGGGCGGTCACCAAGAGAGGGGAAGATCTTCCTTACGGAACACCGGTCCCGGGCAGACAGGGTTTTGTGACCAGTCCGTTCTCGCCCAACAGTGGCTACATCGATGTGCGCGGTTTCGCGCCTGGAACTCCGGTGAAGGATCCCTATACCGGCAAAGTTTTTCTCACGCCCTGAGAAGGGAGAAGAGCAAAGAGCGAAGCGCAAACCTTAGCTCGTGTGCGACTCTACGATAGTTGCCGATCCAATTGTGCTGCCGGCAAGCGCGAGAATGACGTCGGTCTTGGAGACGCTGCCGATCAGACGCTGGCCCTTCGCGCCGCTCACAACCGGAAGACGTTCGCCATCGTGCTGACTGAATCGTTCGAGCGCTTCGGTCAGGGACGCATCCGGCGATAAAACCGGAAAGTGATCGCGCAGGATGTCGCCGGCGATCACCACCTTTGCGAGCTCCGGCGTGTTCAGGAAATTCTTGATGTCGTGGAGGGAAACCGCGCCGAGAAATCGGTCGTGGTCGGTGACGTAAAGATAATTGAAGCGAGTGGCGATGAATTTCTGGCCGATCTCGGCGAAGCCGGCCGTCCGAGAGACCGTGAGCGGCTGAGGCTTCATCAAGTCGCGAACGTGCAGCTCGGCGAGCTGCTTTCGATAGTCTCCCGCGCCTTTGCGTTTGAGGGCTTCGGCGTAAATCGAACGTTTTTCGATACTGACTGACGTGTAATAACCGACGACGCAGGCCAGCATGAGGGGAAGAATGATTTGATAATCGAGCGTCATCTCAAAAATCATGACGATGGCCATGATAGGTGCGTGAGTGGCCGCGGCGAGGAATGCGCCCATGCCGACCAACGCGAACGCGCTCGGGTTAATGGGAAGATTGGTCACCTGTTGCGCTCCAGTGCCGAACAAAAAACCCCAACTGGCGCCGATGAAGAGCGTTGGGGTGAACACTCCTCCAACCGCGCCGGACCCGAACGTGACAGCGGTTGCGAGGATTTTCAGAATCAAAATGACCGCGAGGGTCTGCCAAAACCATTCCCCACGCAGGATGCCGCTCACCGTGCTGTAGCCGTTGCCGCAGACTTCCGGATACCATATCGCGAACGCGCCGACGATTAATCCGCCGACGAACATCTTCAGAAAAACCGGCGCGGCGATACGCCCAACCCAATCTTCCGCCGCGTTCAGCAGACGAATGAACCACGGCGCGATGAGGCCGGCGGTGAGACCGAGCAACAGATACGGCACAATCTCCCAGTTTCGGTTAAGCTGGAACGGTGGAATCTTGTAGAGCGGGTCGGGCCCCAAAAATCCTCGCACCGTCAGGGTCGCGATGACGCTCGAAAAGATAAGCGGGCCTAGCATTTCCATCGCCATCGACCCGAGAACGATCTCGGCAACGAAAATCGCGCCGGCGATCGGTGCGTTGTAAGCGGACGCAATTCCGGCGGCCGCGCCGCAACCGACCAGCAACCGCAATCGCGGAGTAGACCACTTTTGCAGACGACCAAGACAGGAAGCGATTACGGATGAAAGCTGGACCAGCGGACCTTCGCGACCGATCGATCCGCCCGAAGCGATGCTGAAAAGTGCCGACAGCGATTTCGCTAAAGTCCGGCGTGTGGAAATTTTGCCGTCGCCGAGCACGACCGCTTCCATGTAATCGCTGGTCGAGACTCGGCTGCGCAGTCGCGTGCCGAAATAAAGAATCAGTCCCGCGATCAATCCGCCGATCGCCGGGACGGCAAGGCGTCGCCAAGGCGGAAGCGTCCCAAACGTTTCGACCAATCCCGGCTCTGAACTCCCGGTTAGAAGTTTGTGAACTGCGGCGGTGGCCGCGCGGAACGCAATCGACGACAAGCCGCCGCAGAATCCAATCACTCCGGCCCAAAACAGAGTGATCTGCAGATCGGTAGGGCGGGTATGTTCCTGGAACCAAACCCAGAACTTAAGTTTTCGAAACGCTCGGGAGTCGGATGTCTCTCCCTCAATAACTGCGCCCACATTATCTCCTCCGCGCCCAGGGCGTTGCGTCAAGTCGGAACGCGAGATTTCATCGCGCGATTGGAAATTCCCCGGTGCGCGCTAGGTTGGCGCCTAACATGTCCAAGTATCTCGTCGTCAGCACCAGCGGAAATCCCGACAGCAACAGCCGGCGCATGGGGCAGGTCGCGTTCGCGCATTTGCAAAAACGAAAGGTGGATTGCACCTGGCTCGATATTAAGGACCTGGACCTCCCGTTGTGCGACGCGGATAAATGCTATGGCACCGCGGGCGCGAAACAGTTGAACAAGGCGATCGAATCAGCCGACGGCATTTTGATTGCCGCCCCCGTGTATAATTATGATGTAGCGGCGGCGGCCAAGAACATGATCGAGCTCACCGGCAGTTCGTGGGAAGAAAAGATCGTCGGCTTTCTTTGCGCGGCGGGTGGAAACAGCAGTTACATGGCGGTCATGGCTTACGCGAACAGTTTGATGCTCGATTTTCGAACCGTGATCGTTCCGCGATTTGTCTACGCGACCGGCGATGCCTTTGACGGCGACAAAATCGCGGACAAAAAAGTTGTCACGCGCATCGAACAGGTCGCCGACGACCTGGTTCGGTTTACGCAAGCATTGCGGGGTTAAAAACGCCAATCTTGCAGAATTCGCCGAGCGCGTGTTCAAACAGCGCAGACCCCTGCGTTTAAAGTGATCTAGTTTTTTCCGAAAACATCGCGCAGCTCGCCTTTGACGCGGCGCTGGCGTTTGTTTGTCTCGCGATTCAATTCCAAAAGTCGAAATCAGTGATAATAGCCCAGCGCTTCAGCGCTGGGAATCGAGTCTGGCATCTGTGAGATGTTCAAATCCCAGCGTTAAAACGCTGGGCTATTATAGATATGCGCCCATTCGCTGGCCGCAACCTTGATCAGTTTCGCCCGAATCGCTCCGCGGAATTCGTTTCGTGCGCTCCGGGCTTTAGTTTCCGTCGGATATCCGCCCGCCTTCCACCGACACGCCCGGTGTAAGGTTCAGGTGCAGATGTTTAGTCAAAAATTCATCGATCGGAATCCATTTTCCGTTTAATTCAATGCGCTTGGTCCATGCGCACACTTTTAGCAGACCCTTCTGTAAACGTTGGATCTCCGCAGCTGCTTCGGCCAGTTGTTCGTCGCTTTGTTTGCGGCGCGTGATGTCCTGTATTTGTGAGATGAAGAAAAGCGGCGCGTCCGATTTATTGTGGACCAACGATACGCTCAGAAGTACCCACACTATGGAGCCGTTTTTGTGGAAATAACGTTTTTCCATCTGATAGGTCCTGATTTCGCCTGCCAGCATCTTGCGCACATTAGCCAGGTCAAGATCAAGGTCGTCCGGATGGGTAATGTCTTGAAATGACCGCGCCAGTAATTCCGCTTCGCTGTATCCGGTAATTTCGCAGACCGAGCGGTTCACGCGCAGCCATTTGCCTTCCGGAGAGACAAGGGCCATGCCAATCGCGGCAAACTCGAACGCGCTCTGAAAAAGCGAATCGGCCGTCAACGTATTGGGAGAGGGAACATCTGGCAAAGAATCCATGAATCGAAGATTACCAAAAAAATATCCGCTTCGCCGAGATACGTCTAGTTGTATTCCGGGGGTTCGGCTCAATTCACGACGCCCGCCAGACCGAGACGATCGGCATCCGCTTTCAACGCGGTGATGACGTTGGTGATGACTTCGTCCAGCGGCATGCCGAGTTGTTCCGCGCCATGAATGATTTCCTGGCGATTGACCGCGCGGGCGAACGCCTTGTCCTTCATTTTCTTTTTCACCGAACCAATATCGACATCGTTAACGCTCTTGGATGGCCTAACGAGAGCAACGGCAACGACAAAGCCGCTGAGCTCGTCGACAGCGCGCAGCGTTTTCTCAAGGTTCGATTCCGGAACGACACCGGAATAATCGGCATGCGAAAGAATCGCGCGGCAAACTTCCTCGCTCCAACCGTTGTCCCGCAGCCATTGAACGCCGACAAACGGATGACCTTCGGTGGCGCTGCGTTCGAGGTTCGGATGTTTTTCGTAATCCATGTCATGAAGCAGACCGACTGCTTCCCAAAGATCGACATCCTCACCGCGCTGCTGGGCGAAGTACTTCATTGAATCCGCAACGGCGTAACAATGTTTGCGGAGGCTCTCCGATTTCACCCATTCATGCAGAATCGTTAGAGCGCGATTAGTCAGATCACTCATAGGAGTTGGCTAATTTAGAGATTTCTTGTGAAAGAGAAAGATCGACAAACCGAATAGTTTGTTGAACCTACCGCCTCCATGAAACGCATCGCCTTGCTGGCCATCAGTTTATCGCTCTTGTTCTCCGGCGCTCGCTTGGCGCAGCCGGACGAATCGAAACCCGCTTCACTGGATGACCTGAAGAAACTCCCCATCACGTGTTTTGTTCCGTCATATTTACCGAAGGGATTCAAATTGAAAGAAGCCGAGATCAGTTACGACGAAGGTACAGACGAGGAAGGCCAGTCATACAAAGCCCCACTTTACGGTATCGAATGGAGCGACGGTAAGGGCACGTTTTCGATTGAAGCAGCCGCGGAAGGAATCGGCGATCGCAACATTATGGAAACGGAGGACAGCGAAGAGGCCGAGATCCAATCACCGCTATTTGGTCGGATTTACATAATTTACACACCGAAGGGAAAAGAAGGCGCCAAGAGGGAGATCCTCACTAATTGGGTTGAGGACGAACAGATGAAAGCAGACCAAGCCAAAAGCACGACCTGGCACGGCCAGCTCGGCCGGTTTCATGGATTCACCGGAAGAAAAATGACGGTGGCAGAATTTTCCAAAGTCGTAACCTCGCTTCATCCGATCAAAGGCGACGGGAAAACCACGTCCCGGCCGCCGCCGCTGAAACTTCATCCGAGAATTTTCGACATGATCGACTGCTGGTTATCCGATTCGGAAAGTCCAGTAGTTACCGAGATTAACCTGGATGCAGTTGAGATGAACAAGAACGAGTTCGACATGGATGAAGTGAAGCCGGACGGCGAGTGGACGCGAGCGCCCAAGGAAGACGGCGGGTTCATGCGCTATCGGGTGCTTGGATTGAAGGGAAATACTTACACCGTCGAATATCAGGAAAACGGCGGTGGATCGTTGACTACCGATTCCACCATCGAGTTCGACATCGGCAAACGAAGCATGCAGCGTGACGGGAAAACGGAGAACATCCGGATCCTGCGCGTTGTCTCCTACAAGTCGAAGTAACGTCCGGGCGGCGCAACGGTTGCTTTTCAACTGTGCGCTCGTTAATTTAATCGACGATGTCCTGCGCGAAAATCGATCCGGCGCTTCACCAACCGCACAAACCGTCCTGGATCA
>Ga0210405_10000251_pt1 | contig 75528 bp, 69 predicted proteins | sample IncBWH11MmetaG_FD_155492 | JGI IMG/M metagenome (GOLD analysis project Ga0210405, IMG submission 155492) | Forest soil microbial communities from Barre Woods Harvard Forest LTER site, Petersham, Massachusetts, United States - Inc-BW-H-11-M | ecosystem: Environmental > Terrestrial > Soil >... | reverse complement strand
TCCTCGTTGAGACAGCGGTCAACTCGTTACACGATTCGTGCAGGTCGGAACTTACCCGACAAGGAATTTCGCTACCTTAGGACCGTTATAGTTACGGCCGACATTCACGGGGACTTCGGTTCAACGCCTCGTCCCGCTTGCGCGGGACTAACGTCTTACCATAATCTTTCCGCATTGGTCACGTGTCACACCCTATACGTCGTCTTAACGACTTGGCAGAGTGCTGTGTTTTTGTTAAACAGTCGGTTGACCCATTTCACTGCGACCCCCTGCAATTTTGAGCAGTCGCTCAAAATTAGTTGATGGTTGATGGCTGATAGTTGAGAGACCGGAAGGTTACCAGATCGCAACCGCCTTTACTCTCAACACTCAACTAAGAACTATCAACTTTCTGCAATTTTGCGCTGCGCAAAATTGCAGGGGGCACCCCTTCTTCCGAAGTTACGGGGCTAGATTGCCGAGTTCCTTAACGAGGTTTCACTCACGCGCCTTGGCATAATTATGCCCACCCACCTGTGTCGGATTACGGTACGGGCAACCGTGGGAACATTTAGTTGTTTTTCTTGATACAAGTTTTAACAGATCCGCTTCAGCCGAGGCCTCCACGTCCTTGCTCTTGCGAGCAGACCGCCACTTTCAACCGGCGACCTGTCTCTACTCATATGTCCAACTAAACTTAACCACAGCCGGTGCAGGAATATTAAACCTGCTGTCCATCGTCTACGCCCTTCGGCCTCGACTTAGGTCCCGACTAACCCTGGGAGGACGAGCCTTCCCCAGGAAACCTTGGGTTTACGGCGGACAGGAATTTAACCTGTCTTATCGCTACTCATGTCTGCATTCTCACTTCTTAACGCTCCACCGCAATTTCCATCGCGGCTTCGATGCATTAAGAACGCTCCCCTACCAATCCGTCCTGGCGAACCAGAACGTCTTCCAGAGCTTCGGTATACCGCTTATCGCCAATCATTATCGGCGCGAGATCGCTCGATGAGTCAGCTATTACGCACTGTTTAAATGATGGCTGCCTCTAAGCCAACATCCTCACTGTCTGTGCAACCTCACATCCTTTCCACTGAACGGTATTTGGGCACCTTAGCTGCTGGTCTGGCATGTTTGCCTCTCGCGGACGAAGCTTATCCCTCGCCCACTGACTCCCGTGTTACACCCTGCGGTATTCGGAGTTTGATTGAGTTCGGTACCCTGGTATGGGTCCTAGTTCATCCAGTGCTCTACCTCCGCAGGTCAGCACACGAGGCTAGCCCTCAAGCTATTTCGGGGAGAACCAGCTATCACCGGGTTTGATTAGTCTTTCGCTCCTACCCACAAGTCATCCGAGAAATTTTCAACTTTCACCGGTTCGGACCTTCACACGGTTTTACCCGCGCTTCATCCTGCTCATGGGTAGATCACCTCGGCTTCGGGTCTACTACCAGCGACTATGTTCGCCCATTTCGGACTCGCTTTCGCTTCGCCTCCAGCGCAGAACGCCTTAGGCTCGCCACTGATAATAACTCGCAGACTCATTAAGCAAAAGGCACGCCATCACCGGTTGCCCGGCTTTGACACCTTGTAAGCACATCATTTCAGGTACTATTTCACTCCGCTCACAGCGGTTCTTTTCACCTTTCCCTCGCGGTACTTGTTCACTATCGGTCGCCAATTAGTATTTAGGCTTATGCGGTGGTCCGCACAGATTCATACGAAGTTTCACGTGCGTCGTATTACTCAGGAAATCCCTAGGCGTGCTCCAGTTTTCGGTTACGGGCCTGTCACCCTCTATGGAACGATTTTCCATTCGCTTCACCTAACCTTTGCACTACCACGTCGGGCTCCTACAACCCCGATCGATAAATCGACCGGTTTAGCCTGTTCCGCTTTCGCTCGCCACTACTGACGGAATCTCTTTCGATTTCTATTCCTCCGGTTACTGAGATGTTTCACTTCACCGGGTGTCGCGATGCTTCTGCTATGAATTCACAGAAGCTCGAGCAAGTGTTACCTCGCTCAGGTTATCCCATTCGGAAATTCACGGGTCAAAGCGTGTTTGCCGCTCTCCGTGACTTATCGCAGCTTACCACGTCCTTCATCGCCTATTGGCACCAAGGCATCCATGATGCGCTCTTTGTAGCTTGATCAATCTGTTCCAGACCCGCTACTTCTAAAACTCGATTCCGCGGCGCTCGACCGTTGACATCTGTCAGGACGATCCTCGCGCGAAGCGCGTTTCGAATTCTTGAAGTAGCGGGCCCAGAGATTCTTTGATAACTGAAACTCTCCGGCTGAAGATCTTATCCTCCAGCCGCTTTGATTTCAGACTCAGCTCTTAAAGTTGTACTTTCTTACTACCCTGTATGTAGATGTCAAAGAACCAGCATTCACGTACATGTCAGACCACAAAAAAACCCAACCTCGTGCCCGATCATAATTTCAGCCTGCCCGCCGTGGCGGGTTGCCGATCATCATGTCGGGACAAAATTGAGTCCAATTTGCAGTCCCAAATGTACGTAGAACGAACTCCTTGATTAGAGGAGTCCCGCTGTTCAGCGGGTTATTAAAGTAGCTCGACTCAGCCGTTCGTCAACGGCGTTTGCAAAAAAAAATCCGGCCGGCATGTCGCAATAGTTGAGGCGCTTACGAAGGGCGTGCCGGAGGTTCATTCTGTGAAATGCTCTTGGCGGAGACTGATCCAGACGCCTGACAACGTCTTTTGAATCTGCCTTAATCTGCGTAATCTGCGGATGGAATGAATCCGACGTTTCAACGCAGTGACGGTCGCGCGCCTGACCAAGTGCGCGATGTGAGTTTCGAATTGAACATTGCGCCGCACGCCAGCGGCTCAGTGCTCGTGGCAATGGGCAACACGCGCGTGATCTGCGGCGTAATGATTGAAGAAACAGTGCCGCGCTGGATGAAAGAATCCCGCCCAGGCGGAATCACCGGCGGCTGGCTGACCGCGGAATATTCGATGCTGCCTTATTCAACGCTCACGCGAAAACCGCGCGACATCATGAAAGGCCGGCTCGATGGTCGGAGCACGGAAATTCAGCGACTCATCGGGCGGTCGCTCCGCGCAGTAGTCGATCTTGAAAAACTCGGACCGCGCACGATGTGGGTCGATTGCGATGTTATCCAGGCGGACGGGGGGACCCGCACGGCCGCGATCACAGGGGCTAGTCTCGCGGTTGCGCTCGCTTGTCGAAAATTGGCAAAAGACAAAAAAGTTGATGCGCCACCGATCAAAAAGTTAGTCGCGGCCGTGAGCGCTGGGATCCTCGACGGGAACGCAATTGTCGATCTTAATTATGAAGAAGACAAAGCTGTCACGGTGGATTTCAATCTGGTTGCGACTGAGGACGGCGACTTTGTTGAAGTGCAAGGTTCGGGCGAGGAAGCAACCTTCGCGCAGTCGGAACTCGAGCAAATGATGCTGCTGAGCCGAAAAGGAATTGCCGATTTGATTTCGGCGCAGCGTGCGGTGCTCGCGCGCCTCATGGTTTCGCCACCGGAAAATTAGTTGTTGGTTGCTAGAACGCTTCGCTTTAGTTGAGAGTTGGCACTCCGTGAGCTAACCAAGCGACACCGAATGAAAAAAGCGCTCATTACCGGAATCACAGGTCAGGACGGAAGTTATCTCGCGGATCTCTTGCTCGAAAAGGGATACGAAGTCCATGGGATCATCCGTCGCGCGAGCACGTTCAACACTTCGCGCATCGATCATCTCTACGCCGATCCGCACATCAATGGCGTCCGGATGTTTCTCCACTTCGGCGATCTGGCGGATTCAGTGAACCTGGTAAAGCTGCTTTATGAATTGAAGCCGGAGGAGATTTACCATCTCGGTGCGCAAAGCCACGTCCGCGTCAGCTTCGATATTCCAGAATACACCTCTGACGTCACCGGCCTCGGCACGATTCGAATTCTTGAAGCGATCCGCGAAGCCGGGTTGCGCTCGCGTTTTTATCAGGCCTCCAGCAGCGAAATGTTCGGCAAGGCCCAAACCGTTCCGCAAAATGAAAAAACGCCGTTCTGGCCGCGGAGTCCGTACGGCGTGGCGAAGGTCTTTTCGTATTGGGCCACGGTTAACTATCGCGAGAGCTACGAGCTGCACGCGAGCAACGGAATTTTGTTCAATCACGAAAGCCCGCGTCGCGGTGAAACGTTTGTTACGCGAAAAATCTCCCGCGCGGTAGCGGCGATTAAGCAGGGACTGCAAAAGGAATTATTTCTCGGAAACCTTGAGGCGAAACGGGATTGGGGTTACGCGCCGGAGTACGTCGAAGCGATGTGGCGAATCTTGCAGCAGGACGGGGGCGACGATTTCGTGATCGCCACCGGCGAAACCCACACCGTTCGCGAGTTCGCCGAGGCCGCGTTCGCGCATGTCGATCTTGATTGGAAAAAGTACGTCAAACACGATCCGCGCTATGAGCGGCCGGCCGAAGTGGATCTGTTGATCGGCGACTCAGCAAAAGCGAAAAAGGTTCTCGGTTGGGAACCGAAGGTGAGATTTAAAGACCTGGTTCGGATCATGGTCGATGCGGACACGGAATTGCTCTCGCGCGAAACACCGAGAAAACATCTCGGCAAGCTGCCTTGAGATGCTGTAGCCACGGCGCTCTGTCGCCGTGTTCAGCTAAGCCTCGCCCCGGCGGAGCGGCGCGGCTGCAGGCCTAACGGATCACGCCCACAGCGTGATTGGTCTCCGCCATTTGACTGGCCGAATTCAACTCAGGGACAACGGCGACTAGCGGAGATTGAATAATCGAAACCTCTGCACCCGGACCCACCTGACTGTAAAGATTGATGATGTCGACCGAGCGCATGCGAATGCAGCCGTAACTTGCGGGCCGGCCGATATTCCGCTCCTCCGGAGTTCCATGAATATAAATGTCGCGACGAAATGCGTTCGCATTTTGAGCTTCGCGTCCGCGCAGCCAGATGATCCGCGTCACGATCGGATCGCGCCCCGGCGCGTCCACCGGAATCACTTCGCCGGTGCGACGTCGATCTTTGAAAACGGTTCCAGCCGGAGCGCCGTCACCGATTTTGTCTGCGATTTCCAGCTCGCCCAGCGGCGTGCCATAACTTCCGGGCCGATCGCTTAACCCGAATTTCGAAGTAGAAATCGGATAGGTGGCGACAAGGTTGTTTTTCTGTAGCAACGCCAGTTTTTGATCGCGAACACTAACCACGATGCGGTGTTCGGTGTCGCGAGGCGCAGCGCAAGAAGCGAGAATTAGCGCGGCGCCGAGCGCGAGCGCATGCTGTCCGACAATCTTGAATAAGCCCATCTCGATCTTACCCACGCTCAAATCGGAAGAATTCTTCCGCAGTTGCGGTCGTTGCGCCAGCGATTTCTTCCAATGAAACGCCGCGAGCTTTTGCGATTTCTTCCGCGACCAATCGCGTGTATGCGGGTTCGCACCGTTTTCCGCGAAAAGGGACTGGCGCCAGATAAGGACAATCCGTTTCGACCATGAACTGATCGATCGGTAGCTGTGCCGCAACTTCCCGTACCTGTTTGCCGTTTTTAAACGTGACGATTCCGGTAAAGGAAACGAGATGGCCGAGATCAATCACTTCGTTCGCTTGGTCGAGGGTTCCGCCGAAACAATGAAAGACGCCGCTGATCTGTCGTCCGTAATCGCGCAAAATTTCGAGTGTATCATCCCAGGCGTCGCGCTGATGAATTACGACATTGAGCCGTAATTCAACTGCGAGATCGAGCAGTTGCTCAAATAACTCGGCTTGTTTTGCTTTATAAGCGCCGTCTTCGATCCGCGCTTCGATTTGTTCTTCGGTTTCGCTCTGAAGCGCGTTGAAAACCTGGACGTGTTTTTGTTTCGTGGCTTCGATGCTTGGCAGGCGATGATAGTCGAGACCGATTTCGCCGATCCCAACCACCCGCGGATTTTTCGCAAGCTCGCGCAAGGGCGTGATCACGTCCTCCTCGGCTTGCAGCGCGTAAGTCGGATGAACTCCGATCACCGCAAAAATGTTGGGATATTTTTCGGCAAAATCGACCGCTCGCCGGCTGCTTTCGACCGAAGTGCCGATCGTGATGATTCGCGTGACGCCCGCGTCAGTCGCGCGCTGAAGCACATCATCGAAATCATCCGCGAAATCCGGATAATCGAGATGGGCGTGAGTCTCGATTAGTTGATGGTTGATAGTTGATTGTTGATTGTTCACAGCAGCTGGCCGGAATTTTTCTATCAACTATCAGCTACAAACTATCAACTTCTGCCGTCACCATTCGATGATCGTGCTCGCCCAGGTTAATCCTCCACCGAACACAACCATCAAAACATAATCGCCGTGTTTGATGCGGCCGCTGCGATTTGCTTCGTCGAGCGCGATCGCGACGGCGGCGGCGGAAGTGTTTCCGTACTTGTCGAGATTCACGTAAAAGCGGTCGAGCGGAATTTTTAATCGATCGGCGATCGCTTCGATGATCCGCAAATTCGCCTGGTGCGGAATGACGCAGGCGATGTCATCGGCAGTCAAGCCGGCGTCCGCCAGAGCCTTTCGCGACGCGTTGACCATGGCGATGACGGCTTGCTTGTAAACTTCTTTGCCCAGCATGTGAATGGTCGCAAGGTTCATATCGACGTTGTCTCGCGTGATCGGACAACGCGAACCGCCGCCCGGCATAAATAAAATATCGGTGAATTCTCCGTCGCTGCCGATGTGGGTGCTGATGACTCCATGGGCGCTGCCGCGGTGACGCAAAACAGCCGCGCCTGCACCATCGCCGAACAACACGCAGGTATTTCGATCGGTCCAGTTCGTGATCGACGTTAATTTTTCCGCCCCGATCACAAGGACAGTATCGTGCGTGTGCGAAGTGATGAATTGCTGCGCGATTTCGATTCCAAAAAGAAAACCGGCGCAGGCGGCCGAAATATCGAGACAGGCCGCCTTTTTCGCGCCGATCTTTTTCTGCACGAAACATGCGGTCGCCGGAAAGAGCATATCCGGCGTGGCCGTCGCGACCAAAATAAGATCGACATCTTCCGGTTTAACTTTCGCCTGCTCGAGCGCGTGCAACGCCGCTTTTGTTGCCATGTCGCTGGTGAGCTCGTCTTTCGCGGCGATGCGGCGTTCTTTGATACCGGTGCGGGTGGTGATCCATTCGTCCGAGGTATCGACCATGCGAGACAGATCCGCGTTGGTCAGGCGTTTGTCCGGGACGTAACTGCCGGTGCCAACAATGGAAACCGTCCGGCGCAGCTTACCTGAGTGCGGTCGCGGGCTCGCGCGAGGTTGTCGTTTCATGATAACGGCGAATCTCCTCGACGATATGCGGGTTGAGTTGATGTTCAATCGACTCGGCTGCCACGCGGAGCGCGTTTTTGATCGCGAGGGGGGTGCTCGCGCCGTGCGCAATGATGCAAATACCGTTCACGCCGAGAAGCGGACTGCCGCCGTAGTACTCGTAGTTTGTTTTGTCTTTGATCGTTAAGAACGCGTCCTTGGCCAGAAATGCGCCGGCCTTGCGCCTGGGTGAACGCGTTAATTCGTGTTTTAACCATTTGAAGATCGCCACCGCGATCGATTCACATGTTTTCAAAATCACGTTGCCGACGAATCCGTCGCAGACGACGACTTCCACCGGATCTTCAAAAAGATGACGGCCTTCGATGTTGCCGCGGAAGTTGAGCGAAGTCTTCTTCAGCATCTTGAAAACTTCCTTGGTCTTTTCAGTGCCCTTCACGTCTTCCTCGCCCAGCGAAATCAGTCCGACCCTTGGACTTTTGTAACCAAGAACGTGGCGCGAATAAACCGAGCCCATGATCGCGTACTGCAAAAGATGTTCGGGCCGCGCGTCGATATTGGCGCCGGCGTCGACTAAAACGAAAACGTTAAATTGCGTTGGAAGGACCGCGGCAATGCCCGGCCGGTCGATTCCTTCGAGCGTGCGCAATTTGATCATGCTTGCGGCAACAGCGGCGCCAGTATGCCCCGCGCTGACAATTGCGTCTGCCTCGCCGTATTTCACCAGATCAACCGCGCGGCTGACGGACGAGTCTTTCTTTCGCCGCACCGCCGACCACGCTTTGTCACTCATGTCCACGACCTGAGTCGAATGCACGATAGTGATTCGGCGGTCGTTGCACTTATGTTTCTTGAGCTCTGCGTCGATCTGTTTCGTGTCGCCAACGAGAAAAAGTTTTTCGATGTGCGAATACTCGCGCAGCGCCATGACAGCTCCGGCGACAAGATAAGGCGGCCCGAAATCGCCGCCCATTGCATCCAAGGCGATCTTCATCGGAAACAAATTTTGCGAGCTTTAGCGGCTCTTTGCAAAATTAAATTTGAGTTGGGTCCGAGACGCGTGCTTATCCCTTGCCTTCGACCGTCAGCACCTGGCGGCCTTTATAATAGCCGCAGGACGGGCAAACGGTGTGACCGGCGACCGTGCTACCGCACTGCGGACACTTGCTAAATTGCGGCCGATGCCAGCGGTTTGCCGCTTTGCGCGTGCGCAAGCGCATCTTGGATGTTTTGCGTTTGGGAACTCCCATGTGAGCGGATTAGAAAAGCAGAGTTTGTGGAAAACACAAACGCGCTCTCATTTTTTTAACTTCAATTTGTCCAGCGCGCTCCAGTCTGCCTTCCGTTTCGTTTCTGCAGCCGCGACTGCGGCCGCCGCCACTTTGCAGACCCGTCCGCCTTCGCGGTCGCAACGCGGGTGAGCTGGTAAATTCAGCAAAATGTCTTCCCGCATGAATGGTGAGAGCTCAACCGTCTCTGGGCCATGCAGCTCGGTGTGGAGAGCGAACGCGGGAACCTTGATGTCGTGGACAAATTTCTCCAGGCACGCGACGCAAGTCAGCTCGACCGGTTGTTTGAGCGAGCCGTTTGCCCAGAGCGAGCCGTCCGAAACTCCGATATCGATCTGGTATTGCATCGGGCCGACGCAGCGCACGCCTTCCGATTCGAGCTCCGGAATCAGGCAATCCTCCTTGCCGTCAAGGTGCAATCCCTCCGGTGGAATCTGTTTCAGATGAACCTTCACTCGCGAATCCTTTCGGAGTTTATCCTTTAAATTTTTTTCCGAGCGCGGCGGCGACCAGACTTGGAACGAATTTCGAGACGTCGCCGCCGAGTCGCGCGATTTCCTTGACCAATCGGGAACTCAAATAAGTGTATTCCTCTTTCGGCATCAGGAAGATCGTTTCCACATGGACCTCAAGTTTTCGGTTCATCAATGCCATTTGAAATTCGAATTCGAAATCCGAGACTGCGCGCAATCCGCGAATGACCGCGTTCGCTTTTTGTTGAACCGCAAATTCGACCAGCAGCCCATCGAACTGCGCGATCCGGACATGGTCGTTCTTGCCAACAGTTTGCTGCAATAATCTAAGCCGCTCCTTCAGCGAAAAGAGCGGCTGTTTCTCATCGTTGTGCGCGACTGCGACGATGACTTCATCGAAAAGTTTGCCGGCGCGCTCGACTACATCGAGATGGCCATTGGTGACCGGATCGAAGCTGCCGGGGTAGATCGCACGTTTCATTTCAGCCGAAATTCAATCATCAAACCGCAAAATCAAATCCGGTCGCCGCGGCGACACGGATCCGCCCTGGTGAACATCTGATGCATTCATTTGCCGAACGCTGCGTGAAGTCGGACATTGCTCTTCCAGTTCATGATGAATCCGTCCACTTACAAGAAGATTGCCGTGGCCAGCGCATTCTCGCCCCGCTTTGAGCAAGTCCTTTCCGAGGCTGGAAGAATTCGCGAGCGGTTCGGCGCGGACTTGAGCTTGATCTACATCGGCGAACGGAACGACGAAACGGCAAAGAAATTTCAAAACATCCTCGGACGGCTGCAATTGCCGGGCGATTCGCCGGTCCACTACGGTCAGGGAGACCCAGCCGATGGAATCTTGCGGGCAATCGCCGACAACGATGTCGACCTTATCGTCGCCGGCGCGTTGGAGAAACAAAGTGCGCTCCATCCATTTCTTGGAAACGTCGCCCGTCGACTCTTGCGCGAAGCCACCTGTTCGGTTCTTCTTTTCACCAACCCGGAACTCAAACCGAAGCCGTTGCGCCGGATCGTTTTTGTCGCGAACTATTCCGACCACGCCCAACGCGCATTTCAACAAACGCTCAAGCTGGCAGCGGCGGAATTGTCTGAGCGGCTTTACGCTGTTCGCGTTTACACAACCTTCGACGAAGTCCGCGCAACGATGTTCGTCGACAACGGTGATGGCGCTCCTCGGCCGCGAACGTTCGACCAAGAAGACGCCGCTTTGGAAGAATTCGTATTGGCCGCGGGCGACACCGACGTTCCGATCGAAGCGCGCTGCATTCGCGGTAATACGGGATTCGCCGCGTCGGATTTCATCAAATCGGTCGAAGCAGATTTGCTCGTTGTCCCGGTGCACAAGAGTGAAACGTCGGCCGAACGTTTGCCAAATCATCTGGCATGGATCGCGGACGTGATTCCGTGCAATTTGTGGCTCATCCGCTGAACGCGACCGTGCTCGCTAGGTTGTAGAGGCGCTCGCCGCGGCGAGCGCCTGTTTATTTAGTTCGGCGTTTGAGACAAACGCCGCTACAACATTTTCGATCCAAAAAATGAATTCCGCGCCCGAATTCCACGCCTGGGGCTCGTCGCATCTCACTGTGATTTTTCTCACGATTGGATTGCCTTTCGTGCTCGCGCTCATCGTTCATCGAACGAAATCGCGTGTCCTCGAGCGTTCCATCCGCTTTGCGATCTCGGCGCTCCTCCTAATAAATTACGTCGGGTATTTGATTGTTGCGCGAAACTTCGGTGTTTCCGCCTGGCAGAAAATGTTGCCGATGCAACTCTGCGACTGGGCGATGATCGTCATCATCGGCGCTCTTTGGACAGGGAATCGGCGCTGGCTTGAAGTCGCTTACTTTTGGGGAATTGGCGGAACACTTCAGGCGATCATTACGCCCAATCTGCGGTTTGGGTTTCCGGACCTGCGTTTCATCAGTTTCTTTGTCGCCCATTCCGGGATCATTATCGGCATCGTTTTCCTGATGCTGATCTACGGATTTCGTCCGCGCTCGGTCGGTGTTTTGCGCACATTTGCCTGGACGGAGGTTTATTTCGTCGTCGCCTTCACTACTGATTTAGTGACCGGCGAGAATTACGGCTTTCTCCTCCACAAACCCGAGGCCGCTTCGCTCCTAAGTTTTCTGTCCGATTCGCGACCCCTTTATCTGCTCGAATTTCACGGCCTGGCGTTTCTCTTCTTCTGCGCGCTCTATGCGCCGTTTGCGGTTGTCGATCTTGCCCGCAAATGGAAAAGCAACCGCGCCTGAAGCTATGGTGAAGGTTTAGCGCGCAGCTCGATTCGTTTTCACAGCATCGAGAAATTCTGTTGGTGCAAAATCATCCGTCAGCACCGGGGCGTTTTTGTTGGTCTCAGGAGCTGTCGGATGAAACGATTTTGCCGCCGCCGCCGGATCGACATTTCGGCGAAATGTTTCGTTGAAGGAAAGGTGAACAGTTTGCTTGGCCATTTGTGCGAATGCCGGGGACTTGAAGTTGGCGGCGACCAATACCGCGTTGTCAGTCTGTGGGACGTCAAACATTCCCAGTTGCGGAAACACCTGACGCATTGAGCGAATGTCGGAGGCAAAAAGGGAGCTGTTCGTATGCACGTTGGCGACGAAAAGGCCTTCCGCGGTCAAATGTGTTTGGACGAGTTTGTAGAACTCAACTGTCTTCAAATGCGGAGGCACAAAGCCGCCGCGAAAGGCGTCGAGAATAATCCAATCGTAAACCGTCTTCGAGTGCCGCAAGAACATGCGACCATCGAGGACGTCGACCTTGTCGCGATCGGATGGCTTCAGGCCGAGATATTTTTGCGCTAAGGCCAAAACCTGCGGATCAAGTTCGACCGTTTCCAAAGTTGCGCCCGGAAACGCTTTTTCAAAAAATTGGTTAAATCCTCCTCCGCCCAATCCGATCATGAGCGCGCTTTTTGGCTGGGGATGAAAGATCGCGCTGGCCGCGATGGATGCTGTGTAGGGAACGATCAGTCGGGTCGGATTGGTGAGATCAACCGCCGATTCGCGATAGAGTTTGCTGCGCCAAAAGCTGCGCATCTCCACGATCGATCCGGCCTGCTCGATCGTGATGTGATTGTACGGTGTCTCGAACGACAACGAACTTACCTGTCCAAGACAGGACTCGCTGGACGCGGAGAGGATTGCGAGGGCTGCGAATACAAGACGAACCACAGCAAGAATTGGATCGCGGCTGAGGAAATCCACCAGACGTGAAGCAGCGCGTGCGTCCCGAATCTCGGGATCAACAAAAAAGCCGCGGCCAGCACTCCAATAATGTTTCCAAGAGTCGACGTTCCATTGAGCAACCCAGCCGAGCGTCCCGCGGATTTTTCCTGGCGATCGTAATAGGCGATGCACAACGGAGTTATACTCGACAAACTCATCACCGGAACAAAATAGAGCAGGACGCACGTCGTGATCAGCTTTGTCGGAAGATTCTCAATGCGAAGGTCGAGCCAATCGCTGACCGTGAAGGACGCGAGGCTATTGAAAAGAAGCGATCCGGAACACGTAACCATTAAGACCGCCACAATTTTGCGCTGGCTGGATACCGATTTGCCACTGACCGCAGCCCCGATGAATGATCCGGCGCTAAACGCCGCCAGAAAAGTCGTGATCAAACTTGCCCAGACGAAAATGGAGCTTCCGAAAAACGGCGCCAGGACGCGCGAGGCCACCAGCTGAAGCCCCATGCTCAGCATGCCGAGGCAAAACACCAATAAGAATAACAATGCCGACATTAGATCGCGATACGTGCCAGTAGACCGTTGAATGAGAATATAGGAAATCGATCCGATGAACAACGAATTGGAGCAGCGTGAAGGAACTCTTTAAAATTCCTGCGTTCCTGCTTTACGCTCCCGCTAGTTCATCCATGTTGTTCCCTGGTTTGTGGTATTGCCGCAGAGCGGCATGATTCCTTAGAAGTATGCCGAAATCTTTCCGCGTAAGCACAGTGACCATTGGCGGAAAACGGCCCGTGTTTATTCTCGGTCCCTGTGTGATCGAGTCGGAGAAGTTTGTTTGGCAGATGGCCAGAAGCATCGCTAAAATCTGCACGGCGGAAGATGTCGATCTTGTCTTCAAAGCGTCCTACGACAAAGCGAACCGGACGTCGGTCCGTTCTTTTCGTGGAATAGGCGCGCGAGAAGGTTGCGAAATTCTCGCGGCGATTGGTCGCGAGCTGAAGATTCCGGTCACGACTGACGTGCATTCGCCGGACGAAGCCAAGCTTGCCGGCGGCGTGATCGACTTGTTGCAGATTCCGGCGTTTCTTTGTCGCCAGACCGATTTGTTAAAGGCCGCGGCTGAAACGGGACGTGCGGTCAACGTGAAGAAGGGCCAATTTCTTGCGCCGTGGGATGTGAAAAATATTGCTGAGAAATTGACGGCGTTTGGTTGCAAGAAATTTTGCTTCACCGAACGCGGCACGACATTCGGCTATAACAACCTGGTCGCGGACATGCGCTCGCTTTACTGGATGCGCGAAGAAGGTTATCCGGTCATCTTTGACGCGACCCATTCGGTCCAACGGCCGGGCGGTGGAGGCGACAAAACTTCCGGCGATAGCGCGCTCGCGCCGGTGCTCGCGCGGGCCGCGCTCGCGGCGGGTTGCGACGGTATCTTTATGGAAGTGCACGAGAATCCGGCGCGCGCCCGGTCGGATGCCGCCAACCAAATTCCGCTAAAGGATTTGCCGAACCACCTGCGCATGTTAAAAGCTATTCATGCTGCCGTTTCAGGTAGGGGCGATTGACCCCAATCGCCCGGGCACGGCGAATGGGGCGTGGCGGAAGCGGGCGGTTCGGGTGAACGGCTCCTACCTCGGCTTCGCGGGTTGCTTATTGTCGATCCTGTTTTTGCTCATTCTGCTCACGCTCGAACCGGCGCTCGCGGGCAAGCCGAAGCCCAAGAAAAACAAAGAAATTCCGACTGCGACGCCGAGCGCTTCGGGCGGTGAACAGAGTTTAACCAATATCCCGCTGCCGATCGGTCACGAGGCCAAAGGTCTCACTCTTCCGGATTTTGATTTGGAAGGTCATTTGCGGGGGCGGTTTGAAGCCGAATCTGCGAAACGGCTCGATGAAGAGCACATCGGCTTTCACTCTTTGAAGATCATTACTTACACTCCGGAGAATAAACCCGATCTCACCGTCGAATTGAGTGAAGCGGTCCTTAATTTGAAAACGCGAATCCTCAGTTCAAAGGAGCGCGCACTCATCAAACGCGCGGATTTCGATATCGCCGGCGACTCGGTGGAATTCGACACCAACACCCATACTGGCAAACTGGTTGGCAACGTGAAGATGGTGCTCACGAGCCAATCCCAATTGTTAGGCAATCAAAACGAGTGAGCAGGTTCGGCGTAATTGTCTTCGTTACTTTCTGTCTGTTGACCGCTTCGTTGCTGGGACAATCGGCGAATACACCCAGCCCATCGCCGGCTGCGAAGTTGAAAAAAGAAAAACAATCGACGGACAAAACCGGCCCCGTGCTCGGCGGGATTAAGGGCGCGCCAACGAACGGCCCCGTTACGACCGAAATTTATGCGGATGACGCCTTCTTTGATTCCAACAAGAACATCGGCATTTTCAGCGGCCACGTGAAGGTGACCGATCCGCGCTTTACTTTGCAGTCCGAAAAATTGACCGTCTACATCACGAAAGGTCAAAATCAGGGACTGGAAAAAGCGATCGCAGAGGGAAATGTGGCGGTGGTGCGGGATCGACCGGACCCGAACGGCGGCCCGCCCACGCGCGCGGTCGGGCGGTCTGACCAGGCGACTTATATTGCCGCAACCGGTAATGTCGAGCTGCGTGGATCACCGCGAGTGCAGGAAGGCGTGAACACACACATCTCCACAAGCCCGGACACGGTCATGGTAGTAAATCAAAACGGACAACTGACCACGCACGGCCCGAGCCGCACTGAGATTCGTCAAGAACCGAAAACCGATGATGACGAAAAGAAAAATGAAACCAAACCGTCGCCATCGCCGAAACCATCCGGCACATCATGATCGGCCAGACTGCATCCCATCCCGCGTCGCAAGTCGCTCCGCCGCCCGAAGCGAAGGCCGCCAATGTCCTCGCCACTGATCAGCTCGTAAAAATTTATGGCGGCCGCTCGGTCGTTGACGGAGTGAACATCAACGCGCGCGCGGGCGAAATCGTCGGTTTGCTCGGACCAAACGGCGCCGGCAAGACCACGACTTTTTACATGATCGTAGGGCTCGTCAGGCCAAATAGCGGTTGCGTCATCTTTTCCGGGACCGACGTGACTAATTATCCGATGTATAAGCGCGCCCGTCTCGGGATGGGTTACTTGCCGCAGGAAGAATCGATTTTCCGTAAGATGACGGTCGAACAAAACATCATGGCGATTCTGGAAACATTGCCGATCAGCAAAGCTGAGCGAAAGAACCGCTGCGAACAGTTGCTCCACCAGTTTGGCATCGAACGGGTCGCGAAAAATCAGGCCCTGACGTTGAGTGGCGGCGAAAAACGCAGGCTCACGATTGCCCGCTCGCTCGTTACCAAACCGAAATTGCTCATGCTCGACGAACCGTTCAGCGGTGTCGATCCGATCGCGGTTTACGACGTGCAACAGATCATCGTCAACCTGCGCAAGCTTGGTCTCGCCATTTTGATTACCGATCACAACGTTCGCGAGACGTTATCGATCGTGGACCGCGCCTATCTGATTTTCGAAGGCCGGGTCGAGAGCGAGGGCACAAAGGATTTTCTCATCAACGATCCGATCAGCCGGCAGCTTTATCTCGGCGAACGTTTCAGGATGTAAGCGGTTCGGCAGCGGCGAGCCTGCCTTACAACGGCCCGCTGCTGTCATTTTGTAATTGTAGGACAAACGCACCGCTTGCCGATCTGCTCCCCGAAAAGGCAAAGCCCGCAAAGCGTTAGCGCATCGCGGGCTTTTGAAGAATCAGCAGTATCTAATTAAAAACTCAGGGCCAAACCGCCGCTGACGCCGTTACTGTCGTAGTTGTCGCGCCCGAAAAGCCCGTCGTAATGGGCGAAGAGCGCAACCATTGGATTGAACTGGACAGTCAGGCCGGCCGTAACCTGGGCCGCGTCTGCTCCGATCGTCGGACCACGCACAGTAAACAAGTCGTCGCATCCGAGAAAGAATGCCTTAATCGGATACGCGCGGTCGTTGTATTCATGGAGCCAGGCAACGCGCACTTCAGGCCGGAGCATGATGCCATGATCCGTTTGGAGGCAGATGGCCAACTTTCCGCCAATCGTGCTGCGCAACGAATCCTCACTTTGGTCCGGGAATTCCAATGGAATGAGCGAGCCTGTTTCGCTGTAGCCGTTAATGTCCACGTTGGTGTATTGAACGGACGCGATTGGTCCAACGGTCAACGATCCGGGATGATTGGCCGCATTGAAGTTCATTGTCCAATCGTAGCCAAGGGCGCCCATGGCGTTGACTTCGCTACCGTTGGTTGAGCCGTGGGCTTGGCCCAAAAACGCATCACGCCGATTTTCATAGCTATTCCAGTTACCGCCACCAGCTGCCTGAAGATAGAAACCGTGAGTAAAGAAAGTGGCGTATCCACCCGCCGTGCCACCGTCTGCGGTAATTCGGCCGCGACCCACCAAATTGGCCTCGCTGCCGACGTATCCACCGTAAACGCCAATTGCCAAATTGTGCAGCAACCGGTAATCGACTCCGGCTAGGAAACTGCCATTTGTAATCTTATAACCGTCCGCGTTGTCGTCCTGATTGTGCACCGTTACATACTGGCCGCTGCCCATCGCGAAAGTCCCCAAGCGATTGTCCGGAGCAGGGGCCGGCGCCGGCGCCACAACGTTCTTGCCGACCACGTTCTTGCCTTCCGGGGCAGGATTGATTTCCACGATCGGTCCGCAATCCGGATCAGCATTGGCGCGAATCTGGTCCATCCGACCTTGCAAATTTCCGCTTTGGACGACGGCCCGCGAGAAACTCATCTCGTACATCGCGGCGAACTCTTCCGGCGCAATCAAATCGTAAACGTGCGGAAGATCGGCGATGGGCACGAAACCCAGAATACTAAAGGTAGATGCTGGCAGACACATGTCGGCAAAGGCTTGATTGAGGGCCACTGCCACCGCGTTTTGATTGAACGTGAGCCCGGGGACAGAAGTAAAGGAGCCAAGGCGGAATTGAATATCCACCGTGGTACCCGGGTAGAGAGCAAACGGCTGAATGAGGCCGGGAAAATCACTCGCTACTGGCGACGAATCAGAAAATGTCCCGGTCACGCCGTTATTTGTAGTAATGATCGTCACCGTATCGCCGATAGCCGGCGTGTAAGTGTCGATCCGATGAATGAAAAGAAAGCTATTCGCTCCGAGTGTCACTCCGTTGTTCACCTGCATCAGATCGTTGTTGACCCCGGTGGTAGAACTTCCCAGTTGAATGCGCAGAGTGCCGCCGTTCTGAACAAAATCGCCCGGGACATTAAACGTTAGCGGCGTTTCGGGAATAGTTTGTAATGTGCCGCCGTTAAGAACGGTTTGATTGGGTGGGGGCATGAACCCGAAATGAGCCGGAACGCCCAACGAATTGAGGCTGCCGATCTGGAGTATGCCAGCGTTAATGGTCGTTCCTCCGCTGTAGCTGTTGTCGTTCGGAAAAAACAACGTTCCCGAACCGTTCTTGATAACGCCAGCGGCATTGAAAGTATCGAAAATTCCCTGGTTGTTGGCGGTCAGGGTGGTGTTGAAGGAACCGGTGAAAGTCAGATCGGCTTGATGCGGGCTGAAACTCTCAAGTTCGATGTCTAGGACACTCAAAAGAATGTTGCCCGACGCGGCATCTATTGTGCCGGGGACGCCTCCGAACAGGATACCTGCGTTGCCCCCGCTTCCGCCATTGTTCGTGAAATTCAGCGTCTGGAGTTTGGTCGAGTTGTTCTGGATGAGATTGAGTCGAGGATTATTAACGTCGAAGAAACCAACGGCATTACCGTTAAGAGTAAATGAAGCGGCGCCGCTATCGAAAAGGATCTGATCGACAGCAAAGTTCGGGCTAAAGTCGTTGTTCGGCATTGTGCGAATGCTTCCGGCAAAATGCAGAAAGTCATCGGATGTCGGGGGCGCCGTGGGCCCGGTCCAGTTGCCCGGATCGGACCAATTGTTAGTCGTGCCTCCGCCGGTCCAGACCTCATCATTTTGGAAGGCGTGCAGTGGCGGGGTGAAAACAAGGAGCGTGACGAATGTAAATGCAGCGAAGGTTAGGCGAGTTTTCATATTTCTTGTTCTGGTTGTTCCCTAAATTATCAGGTTAAGCGGCCGGATTGTTAGGCAATTTGCCGGGGAGGATCAAATCAAATAAATCCTGATTACATTAATAAATTCTGGAAGGATTAGAATTAGCGGATTTCCGTGCACTAACTTGCCAGTTCGGCGTCTTTCTCCCACCGCCAGACTGGAAGATTATTTTCAGGGTCGAGCATCCCGCCGGTCTTCTTGAAGCCGCATTTTTCCAGGACGCGACTGGAAGCGTTGGTTTGCATCAGCGTGTGGGCGCGAATCGTTCGGACACGAGGATCGCGCGATGCAAAGTCCACCAGGGCTTGCGCGGCTTCGCTGGCGTAACCTTTTCCCTGATAACTTGGCGCGATGCCGTAGCCGACCTCAACAACTCCGTCGGAATCGGGTGGCGCGGCGAATCCGCACATTCCGATCATGACGATGTCGATCTTGTGCACGATCGCAAAGCCGATTTTCCACGGGTCGGGTTCAGTCGCGGTCTGAAGTCGCGCGAAAAACTGGGGCGCAGCGGAGAGAAGAAAATCGCGCACATCTTCGGCGATGCGCATGCCGGAGAGTTTTTCGTATTCCTCCGGGCTCGTTAGCAGAGCCAAAAGATGCTTTGGATTGTGTGGAGTGAGTGCGAGACGTTGGGTTTCGATCTTAATAATAAAAGATTTCTGACTTCGTCCGAAATGACAAGAATGCAGTGGGAATTGGAAATCGCGCGGCTTCCGCGTTAGAAGTTAGGCCGTTCCATGAGCGAACCAGCGGCATCCACAGTTCCATCGACCCGGAGTCAGCGGGAAAAAACTGTGCCGGTGGTAACGGTGGAAAGCTTTTACGATTCGCATGCCGAAAAGCTGCAAATGAAATTGGAAGGAGCGCGCGTCGGTTTTCACCGGAAAATCCGTGAGCCAACCATCAATCGACCAGGTCTGGCGCTCTCCGGCTTTTACACTTACTTCGCCGAGAAACGCGTCCAGGTCCTGGGCGCAGCCGAACATTCCTATTTGAAGAGCCTGCCGCAGAAAACGCGCGTGCAGCGGATTCGTGAGCTCTGCGAATGTAAAATTCCGTGTCTGGTGATGTCGCGCGGTTTTCATCTTGCGCCGGAAATGCTCGCGGTGACAGAAGCCGCCAAAGTCGCCGTCTTCCGCACGCCGATGATCACGATGAAGTTCATCAACGCGGCGACGATCGCGCTGGAAGTGGATTTTTCGCCAACGGTGACGGAATTCGGCAGCATGGTCGATATTCTCGGCATCGGTGTTTTGATTCGCGGCGCGAGCGGCATTGGCAAAAGCGAAACCGCGCTCGGCTTGATCGAGCGCGGCTACAGTCTGGTCGCTGACGACGTTACGCGAATCACGTCGCTCGAAGGGCGCGAACTGATGGCGACCGCGCCCGACCTCACCCGCAATCACATGGAAGTGCGCGGGATCGGCATCATCAACGTCGCTTCGATTTTTGGAATCGGCAGCATTCGGATCGAAAAGCGGCTTGATTTAGTCGTCACGCTTGAAGAATGGGAAAGCGTGCAGGACATCGAGCGCGTTGGGATTGAGCGCGAATCGTATGAAATTTTGGGGCTGCAAGTCCCGCACGTGACAATTCCGGTGCGTCCCGGCCGCGATATCGCGCGGTTGATCGAAGTTGCTGCGATGGACCAGAAGCTAAAAGGTCTCGGCCAAAACAGCGCCATCGATTTTAATGCCAAACTGCTCAATTTAATGGAGCCAAGATCGAAAAATGGGCCTGCTTAGCCGCCGAGGGAGCACTGCCTCGCCGAGTCAAAAAATTGAGAAGGACGTGCCGGTCATAAACCGACTTGGTTTGCATGCCCGCCCCGCTGCGATGTTCGTTCGCATTGCCGGCCGTTACCGGGCCGAAATTTGGGTGTCCAAAGAAGGCGAAGAAGTGAACGGCAAAAGCATCATGGGATTGATGATGCTTGCAGCCGGCGAGGGATCGAAGCTTCACATCCGCTGCGAAGGACCAGACGCCGCCAAGGCGATGGCCGAATTGGAGGAATTAATCAATGCGCGCTTCCACGAAGATTGATTTCTCTTTAGAATCGCACGCGGATGAGCGGGGATAACAAGGAAACTCGATTTCGCGGCGCAGGCGTTTCGCCCGGCCTCGCGCGCGGCGTCATTCACGTCGTTCGCGACGATCTCGACGACGTCTCCCGTTATCACATTGAACCGTCTCAGATCGGAAATGAGATCGCGCGCTTCGAGGCCGCGCTTGTGCAAACGCGTGTCCAGATTCTCGAGATGCAGCAAAAAATCGCAGAAGCGATCGGGGCCAAAGACGCCGCCATTTTCGACGCCCATCTGCTGGTGGTCGAGGACCGCACTTTGATTGACGAAGTTTTGAGGCGGCTCGAAGCGGAACGTTGCAACGTCGAATGGGCTTTTCAAGAGGTGGCGAGTAATTACGCCGAGACCTTGAGCAAAATTGACGATCCCTATCTGCGCGAGCGCGCGGTCGACATGCAGGACGTGACGCGGCGCATTGTTCGAAATCTGCAGGGCAAGGGGCCGAAGCCGATGTTCTCCGCTGCTGAGCCGCACATTTTGGTCGCGCACAATCTAACGCCTTCCGATACGGCGACCATGAATCGAGAGCTCGTGCTCGGCATTGCAACAGATTTGGGCAGCCGCACTTCGCACACGGCAATCATTGCCCGCTCGCTCAACATTCCCGCAGTTGTCGGGTTACACGACGCAACGGAAAAACTCGAGAGCGGTCAGGGCGTGTTGCTCGACGGTTACACCGGCGTGGTGATTGTCGATCCAACGCCGGAGACGCTTTCCTACTACGGCGAGGTCCAAATCAAAAAGGGTCAGGTCGCGAAAGAACTGCGACAACTGCGCGAGACCACATCGACCACGAGCGACGGACGCCACATTGTTCTTTCCGCCAACATCGAACTGCCAGGCGACGTCGAGGCCGTTGCCGAAAACGGCGCCGAAGGCATCGGTCTTTATCGCACCGAGTTTCTTTTCGTGAATCGCGACACGCTCCCGAGCGAAGAGGAGCAATACGAGACCTATCGAAAAGTGGCCGAGCAGGTGAAGCCGAACCCGCTCATCATTCGCACGTTCGATCTCGGCGGCGATAAACTTGCCGCGGGCGTAGTCGATGTCGGCGATGAATTGAATCCGTTCCTCGGTTGGCGCGCCATTCGTTTTTGTCTCGAGAACATCGACATCTTTAAAACTCAATTACGCGCAATCTTGCGCGCGAGCGCGGTCGGGAACGTGAAGATCATGTTCCCAATGATTTCCGGTCTCGAAGAATTGCGCCACGCCAAAGCGGTCCTGGACGAATGCAGGGACGAAATTGGCGACATGGAAGCCGGCAAGATGGAGGTCGGGGCGATGATCGAGATTCCGAGCGCGGCGATTTCCGCCGATGCGCTCGCGCGTGAAGTGGATTTCTTTAGCATCGGGACGAACGATTTGATCCAGTACACCATTGCGGTCGATCGCGTGAACGAACGCATTGCGCATCTTTACGAGCCGACGCATCCGGCGGTTCTGCGTTTATTGAAAATGATCGCCGACGCCGCGCACGCGAATGATATTTGGGTCGGAGTTTGTGGCGAGATGGCGCGCGATGTTGCGACGATTCCGATTTTGATCGGCCTTGGGATGGACGAATTGAGCGTCGGCGCGACCTCCGTGCCGCGAGTGAAAATGGCTGTGCGAAGTTTAGCCGTTCCGGAGTGTCAACAGTTGGTCGATGAAGTGCTGCAACTGCAAACTTCTTCCGAAATTCTGGGACGCTGCTTGGAACTGGCCACGTTGCGTTACGGGGATCTGCTCGGGTAGGGGCGATTGACCTCAATCGCCCGCGGGCGGTTCGGTGAACCGCCCCTACCGAACCTCGTTCGAATCACAGGTTGAACGCGCCGCTTTGGCAGATGTCGATCTTTGATTAAGTTTGCTCTCCTGCTTCCATGAAATTTTTGGCCCGGTTACGCTCGCGCGGGAAAAAGCGCAGTAAACTTTTTCGTTACGGTTGGAAGATCACGTTGTTCGTGTTGATCGCCGGGGCGGGTCTGGCGCTGCTCCTTTTTTATGGCGCGTGGGCGGCCAGTTTCGACATGAAGAAGGTCGGCGCCATGCCGGAGCGCAACACTGTCTTCGATGTCGATGGCAAAATTTACAGCCGTCTGGCCGGCGCCAACCGGTTGCGCGTTTCGCTCGATGAAGTCTCGCCGCAGTTCATAGACGCCCTGCTGGCGCGGGAAGACACGCGGTTCTATCAACATCCCGGAGTCGATTGGCACGGTATTTTTCGTGCGCTCGCGCGCGACATCTTGAGCGGCTCGGCCAAGGAAGGCGCGAGCAGCATAACTCAACAGCTCGCGCGCAACAGTCTACCCCTCGGTGGCCGCAACATCAGCCGCAAGCTGCTCGAAGCGATGGTCGCGTTTCGGATCGAGCACGAATTCACGAAAAAGCAGATTCTCGAACTGTACGTGAACCGGATTTATTTTGGCGCCGGCTGCTACGGTGTTGAAACAGCATCGCAAGCGTACTTTGGCAAGAACGCTTCAAAACTGAATCTTCCGGAAGCTGCGCTTCTTGCGGGGCTGATCCGTAGTCCGAACCGTTTTTCGCCGCTGAAAAATCCTGAAGGCGCCGCGATTGAGCGGAACGCGGTGTTGGATCGAATGGTCGAAGTGAAAAAAATTCCCGCGGCAGAAGCGGCCCAGGCCAAGCTCGCCAAAGTCAACGCGCATCCCCGGCGCTTGCTCCAGATCCAGGAAAATTACGCCATGGACGCGGTCCAGCGCGATTTGAACCTGATCCTGACCCAGGACCAGATCGACAACGGCGGCCTGTTTATTTACACGACGCTCGACCCGAACGTACAGAACACGGCGCAACAGGCGCTCGAAACCCAGCTCACGAAGATCGAGCATCAGGGAAATTTTAATCATCCGCTCAAGGCAAACTATCATCCGCCAGAAAACGGCGAGGATTCCTCGATGCCCTATCTGGAAGGCGCGGTGGTTGCGATCGATAACAATAGCGGCGGAATTCGCGGGCTGGTCGGTGGCCGCGATTATTCACAGAGCAAATTCAATCGCGCGCTGCCGCCGGCGAATCGGCAGGTTGGTTCCGCGTTCAAACCGTTTGTTTACACGGTTGCGTTTTCGGAGGGATTGCTTCCGGGCGCATCGATCAGCGACAGCCAGATTCAACCTGGTGAAATCGACGGGGCCGGAACATGGTCGCCCGCAAATTCGGATGGCACCTACGGCGGTATTCAACCTTGCTCCTACGGTCTGATTCACTCGCGCAACACCATGAGCGTGCGAGTTGGCCAGTTCGCCGGACTCGATGCCGTCCAAAAAATTGCGACCACACTAAATCTCAGCGACAACGTTCCGCGTGGTCCGGCGATTTACATAGGTTCGTTCGAAACCAACCTCAAAGATCTGACCGCCGCCTACACGGTTTTTCCAAACGCCGGTGTCCGCAAGCAAGCTTACATCATCGAGCGGATCGACGATGCCGAGCATCAGCCGATTTATCGCGCATCGCACATTGCCGCACCTGCACTCGATCCGAGCGCCGCGTGGATGACTTCGCAATTGATGGAAGAAGTGCTCACGCGCGGAACGGCCGCGGCGGCTCGTTCGCTCGGCTTCAAATTGCCAGCCGCCGGAAAAACCGGGACCACCAACGATTATAAAGATGCGTGGTTTGTCGGTTACACTTCGACGTTGACCTGCGGAGTTTGGGTCGGATTCGATCAACCGGTCACAATTATTCCGCATGGCTACGGCGCCGCGCTGGCGTTGCCGGTCTGGGTACAAGTGATGAACAAATCCGCATCAATTTATCCGCCGCAGGATCTGCAACCGACCATGCCGATGCAGCACGCGTTGGTCTGTTCGCTTTCAAATCATCTCGCCACCACCGGTTGCGAAGCGGCCGGCACCGCCTACGAACTCGATCTTCCGGCAGATAAAGTCCCTTCGGCCGGTTGCGAAATCCACGGTGGCGAACAAATGCAGTTCGCCCAGAAACTAAACGATTTTGGGAAAAAAGCCGCCGACGTGCCGAACAAGCTCTTCCAATCCTTCAAGAAATTCTTCGGCGGCAAATAGTGATTTTAGCGACGCGCAAGCGTCTGAATTCGAAATTGGGCGTTGGATGTTCAGCGTTCGGCGTTTTCTAGCGCAGTCGAGGAGCAAACGTCGAACGCCGAACACCCAATCTCGAACGCGAGTCAACGTGTAATTTGGTAAACGACTCCAGACGCACCTGACTTACACTTGCCTGCGTGGAGTAAAGCGAACTTGGGGGAACATTGCGTTACGGACCGCAGTCTCCATCTTCTTTTCTCGACTGAAAGTATTCGCGCACTTCGCGTCGAAGTTCAGGCGCTGCCTCCATTGTCCACTGCAGTAGGCCATCTGTCCGCTTCCTTAGGTCCCGGTGAATGTCCAAAAGGCTCTGCAGGACGATACGCTCGCCGTATTGACGATGTTCGTCGGCGCCATGCCACTCATGCCAAATCCTCCCGCTAACGCAGCCACATTGTCCTCGCCGCTCTTTCCAGTCACGAAGTCGCTTCACACCGTCCGGTAAATCTCGATAACGCAGCCATTTAAAATCATCGGCCCTTGGAAACCACGCACCAGCAACCGCCGCATCGCCTCCTCCAATGATTGCATGCTCGTAGAGCCCCCCACCGCGTGTCCACAGCGACCGCCGAGCAGCCCACGCCATCCCAGGATGGTGTTCACCTTGCCCCAATCCGCCAACCACGGCAGCGGTTTGTTGTATTGTGCCATTGGTTCCATCGAAGCAGGTTCTTACTATCGAGTCACCCATTTGAACCACCGGATACTGCTCAAGCGCTGTTTCTGTCGCCTCGAACCAGTCTGGTCGTTCGAACCACACGTCGGCATCTATCCAAGCCATCGCATCGAAAATCGATGGAACTATTTGCTCGACGAGATTCAAAAGGTTTTCCTTATACCAAAGCACTTGATCGCTGTCGGTCCGGACCTGCAGTACGTCGGGAGCAAAGTTGGTTACAAAGTTCGCCTCTCCAAACGCCAGTTCAGCTACAAACAGTGGAACGCCCCGTGAACGCATCTGTCGCAGGAATCGCAAAAAATTGCGGCGACTTTGGCCATACCCTTGCGGATTGAAATGGCAAGTAATTACGGCTAACCGCATAAATGCCGACCTTAAATGAGAAGCCGATCGGAAAGTAGATCCCTGACGAAAGACCAAAAAGGCTTTAAGAGCGCAGCTCCAACATTAACAATAACCAGCGCTCGAAGTGCATTCTGCGTAAAAATAGTGAACGAGAAAATGGTCATTTGTTAGCTGAGTAAAAACGATCGTTACCTTCTAACCAAAGATGTTTTCCATCGCTACACGGATCTTGTCTCGGGTTCGCTCAGAATCGAGACAGGCCCAATAATTGCGCCTTTATACCACTCTCGATTTGCCTGGGAGAGCGGGTGAAGGGAATCGAACCCTCGTGTGCAGCTTGGGAAGCTGCCATTCTACCATTGAATTACACCCGCGGTTGAAGAAGCGAACAGTGACGAGTGATCAGTGAAAAGTCAAAGCCAAGGGCTCACTGCCACGAAATCACGTCGTCCGAGCTGGTATATTTTCCGTCGCCGTTGTTACCGAGCTTCTTGTCTTTACCAACCGACCAAGCAATGACTCCTTGCCGAACTGGACTGGCTCCAGCGCCATTGTTAGCGCCGTAGGGATTGGGCGTGATTTGATTATCGTAGTCGGCATCAATTCCAATCGCGTAAGCTGATCCCCACGGATCGTGAAATTGTCCGTCACTGCCGATTTTCCCTTTCGGACTGGTTTGAGTGCCGTCTTCGGCCGGCGAAATGAAAACGATCTGACGGGTATTTATGGTTACTGATCCGGTATTGCGCAGTTCATCAAAGACGGCCTTGCTGGAGGAAGACCCGGCGCCATAGGTTGCCGTCGCATCAGTGGTCGCAGAAGTAGGATATCTGCCGTATTCGGTGTAAAACGCATTCACTGCGGTCACAATTTGGGTGAGATCATTTTTCGCCTGCACTTTTTTGGCGCGTTCTTGGACTCCCTGAAATACCGGGAAGACGAGCCCGAGCAGAATCGCAATGATCGCGATGACGACGAGCAACTCGAGCAACGTGAATGCTCTTCTGCATTCGACGTTGGACGTTCGGCGTTGGGCGTTCGGTGTTCTCCTTATCATTTCCATTTTTTCATTTGTTCGGGAAAAGGACAGTGCGCGCAATCGGAATTGTCCTGCAAACAAAAGTCTTCGTAAATCTGCAAAAGTGCCTGTTGGTGCGCGATTGTTTTGGTGAAGTCGCGCCTTCGCGAACCGTCGCCAAACAAACGCGTGGCGGCGGTTTCGAGTCGGCGATTGGTCAAACGGGCGGGCAGCTTCGCGTATTCCGGCCAAACGCTTGTCCCGAGCGAAGTCGAGGGATCGACATCCTCCGCCAGCCAAAACGGAAAAATGACGTTCGCCAAAATATCGGCGACGCGCGATTCGCCAACCAGCGCCATCGCTTCTGGCGAAACGTCAGCGGCCAATGTGTAATGAAATTTCCAAAATGGATGATCGAGGCCGTCGAAAAACTTTTCGACAGCGGCGGCGGTTCTTTTTCCCAATGCGCGACGAAACGCCGGCCATTCTTGGACCAAGACCGCCAATGCCGCCAGGCGACGCTGCGGGTGATTCACGGGGCGAGTCGAGCTCAGTTTCCAAATTTTTGCGGGTAAGATCAGTCGTTGTAATCGATCGCGATGCGGCCACCAACGGTCCCACAAGTCGCGCACGTAATTTCTTGCCGATTTCTTATAGATCGCGAGGTCGGGCGTTTCCAGGAAACCGGCGAGGCCAAAAAGGATAGCCTCAGCATCGTCCAGATTCTTGCGCAACGTTTTCAGAGACAATCTTTGCGCAATCAGCGTAAGCGGCAGCTTGTTCTCTTTATAACCAAGCGCGGTCGCGATTTCTTGAAAGAGCGCTTCGTCTCGGCCGTGGTCCGAGCCGGACTGGCAGTTTTCGATCTTTGCGCGGATGCGCGCGGCTTTTTTCTGCAAACGAAATTGCGCGGCGGCATCGAGCACGCTCCGAACGCGATCTTCCGGCAAATTCCCCAGCGGCGCCTGACAACGCCCGGGACGCGCCAGCGGAATATTGGCGCTGAACGCTTCCGGCAAAATCGCCGGATCGATCCGGACCTGCGGAACGTTACGATTCGATTTCGTGCGGGTAAAAAATTCACGGTCGCTTTTATCGACGAACACGTGAAGCACCGTTTCTTCGAACGCGGGATTCATGGCATGACCGTGCAGATCCCAATTCCGATCCACGAGATCGATTTCGATACAGCCGTGTCGTGGTTCGCCGTCATTCACCTGGACCGCGGCGTCGCAAAAATCGGGGCCGGATTCCCGGTTCCAGGTGCCGAACTGCACGATGTCGATCTTATCACCGGTCGTGCTGACGAAATTTTTTCCAAATTCGCCGGCGAACCAGCGAGCTTGAATCTCAAGTTCGTTTGGTGTGCGCAGCGGAAGAAAAAGCGCGCGTTCGCGGATACGTGTGGTCTCTAGAATTTCGGCGTAGCGCCGACCTTCGGGGGGAACTGTCATGTCGAGCCAAGGCCAGTATCTCCGAGGATCCAGAGATTTGGCAACTTTGTTTGACGAGGAAACCTATTTCGTCGGCGCCGGCTCGAGGGTTGACTCAACGCTCTCCGGATGCCGTTGGTTCACATGCCCGCGCAAATTCTCAACGATTTGCTCGACGTCAGCGGCTCGCGAGCGCGGAAAGATGAAGAGATATCGCGCGCCTTTGCCGGTTTCCGGCACAATGATCAGATTTTCCGAGAGGAACTTCGGTTCGTGGGCAACCATCATTCCTTCGAGATCGATGGTCTCGGCAAACGGGCGACGGTTCTTGCGCGCGATGAACCAAAGTTTTTTCGGCTCTTCGGTAGTTGATACGACAGCTCCGAACAGATTCGCCGGAATGCGCCGGCCGCGTCCGCTGAGACAAGGCGCTGCCCACGCGATGTTTTCGTCGAGCGTGTTCTCGTTTCTGAAAATCTCGGCCAGGGTCGGAGGCAAAGTGATTGGCAACCTGGCCGGGAGTTTGTAATCGGGTGGGAAATTCAGTTTTTTCCAGGCCAACCAAAGTTTTGCTTTCATCGCGCGCAGAATCTTTGGCGCAAAATAAAAGAAAGCCGCAATCGCTACGGCGAAGATCGACAATGCGATTACCGGATTGTAGTGGATCAAGGCGAGCCCGCCGAAGACGGCGAGATCTTCGCCGACACTGAGGGCAATGTTGGAAAACGGTTCGGGCGAAGCATTGGTGGCGAGCCTCGTCGATGCTTTGGCGGTGTGAGTAATGAGGCTTGTGCCGCCGGCGAGGAGCGCCACGATTACCGTGAACGTCGGGCTTGGATGTCCCACCACCTGAATCGCCAGCAAAGCGCCGCCGATTGGGCGAATCACAGTGTGGACGGCGTCCCAGATGGAATCGATCCACGGGATTTTGTCTGCGAAAAATTCGAGAAAATAAAGAACGCCGGCAATAGTGATAACGGCGGGATGTCCGAGAATTTCGAGCGCCTGGTAATCGGGGCTCAGCGTGATCCAGTGAAAATGAATGGCCAGTCCGGTAACAAAAACTGTGAGATAAAGATTGATCCCGGCCAGCGCAGCGAGACCGAGCGCAACGCTGAGTAGATTTAGCCGATCCACAAAGAAAGTATCTGCCCGCGGCCGAAATTGTCACGCCACGAAAATGATGAACCGAGAGCACTTTTGGCTTTTGTAATTCGTCGTTCGTCATTAGGTCATTCGTCATTATAATCGCGCCATGCTCGACATTCGTTTGATCCGCGAGAAGCCTGATTTTGTTCGCGAACGGATCGCATCACGCGGTGGCGAGGACGCGGGGAAGATCGACGAGCTGTTGAAAGTCGATGCCGAGCGGCGAAAAGCCGAGACCGAGCTGCAACAGTTGCAGTCCGAGCGCAATCGATTGAGTAAGGAAATCGGCGCGAAAAAATCCCACGGCGAAGCGACAAAGGATCTGGAAGCCGAAGTCCGAAAGATTGGCGACAAGATTGCCGATCTCAATGAGCGGGCGGCCAACTTCGACGAACAGCAAGAAACTCTGCTTCTCGAGATCCCAAATTTGCCGCACGCGAGCGTTCCGCTCGGCAAAGATCCGAGTGCGAACAAAATTGTTCGGGAGTGGGGGAAGAAACCGAAACTCGCCGGCAAAGCGCTCGATCACGTCGCGCTCGGCGAAAAATTAAAACTTCTCGACCTCGATCGCGCGACCAAGTTGAGCGGGAGCGGTTTCATTTGTTTTACCGGCGCGGGCGCGAAGCTCGAGCGCGCCTTGATCAATTTCATGATCGATCTGCACACGCGCGAGCACGGCTACCTCGAGATCAGTCCGCCGTTTGTCGTCCGGCGCGATTGCATGATCGGCACGACTCAGCTGCCCAAGTTTGAATCCGATATGTACGGCTTGGAAAACGGCGAATTATTTCTCGTGCCGACCGCCGAAGTGCCGGTGACAAATCTTCATCGCGAAGAAATTCTAGCGATTGTCGATCTTCCGAAGAAATTTGTCGCTTACACGCCATGTTTTCGGCGTGAGGCCGGCTCGGCCGGCCGTGAGACGCGAGGAATTCTCCGCGTGCATCAGTTCGATAAAGTGGAGCTGGTCAAAATCACGACGGCGGAAAAATCGTACGAAGAATTGGAATCACTGGTCGCGGACGCGGAAAAGGTTTTACAGCTGCTGGATCTCCATTATCGCGTGATCGAGCTTTGCACCGGTGATGTGACTTTTGGTTCGGCCAAAACTTACGACATTGAAGTCTGGTCGCCCGGTTCCGGCGACGACGGGGCGTTTCTGGAAGTTTCGAGCTGCTCCAACTACGAAGATTTTCAGGCGCGCCGGATGAATCTCCGCTATAAGGGCGCGGACGGGAAAAACAAATTCGCGCACACACTCAACGGCTCGGGGTTGGCCTTGCCGAGATTATTCGCGGCATTGATCGAAACTTTTCAGCAGCCGGACGGCTCGGTCCGTATTCCGGAAAAATTGCAATCCTACTTCGGCGCGACTGAAATTCGGTAGTCTAACCAGAGAATCTAACGACGATTGGCCTATTCATTCACGTTGTCGATGGATGTGAGGTAAAGCTTGGATCCGACTTGCTCGAATATGAATCGAATTGGGTATTCACCTACATCGCACCAAGCCTCGTAATGGATCAGTCCCTTCCATTTTTGCGGGTGAAGCACTGAAGTTTCGAAGCACCGCTTTGTTGGTTGGGGGAAAATGACTGGGTACTGCCGTGCGAATTCCTTTGCGGACTTGATGTCGCCTGCGAATTCGTTGCAATGAACTGGAAACTTGGCCATCGAAGTCAAAGTGTGGAGATCATTGGTCTTCAGCGCCGCCTGGTATTTTGCCCACTGGATTGATACGTCTCGAGGCAACTCCGGAACACCCGCATAGGCTGGAATGACCAGGGCAATGGCAAGGAGAAGGTGCTTCATGAAAGATCCCTGGGAATCGCCCTAACGAGAACAAGATGAGCGACGGCCACCAAGAGCGGGCATCGCTTTGCCCGAAACTGTTCTAATCATTTGAAATGTGAATACGGAGCGGGCGGCGGTTCGCTCCAGCGCTTGGTTGGACCTACCATCCAATAGTCTCATTTGTGCTGGTCTAGTTGAGCTTTTCGTTCGTGAGAGTGAAATCGTAAAGCACGAACTCCTCAATCGGATCTTGGAATCCTTCGGCGTTCGCGACATTTGGCAGCAAGCCATACATTCGGTTCACGCGATGCCAATCGCGCCTGCCCTCTCCGCGAGCTGCAGCGTGATAACGTACCATCTTCGGAAAGGTGCTTTGTATCGCGAGCATCCGGTTGCCTTTGGGTGTGACAGTAAACTCGCCGACAATGTAGGGCTGCTTCGTCGACGCAGTGAGCAGACGCGGATTGACCAGCCGATTTCCGCGTTGGTCAAAGGCGATGGCGAACTTCTGGTGGAATCGAATGTGAATCTTGTCGCGAACGTGCGTGATGTCGATCGGCTCGTACTCTGCGCGTGAGGACGTGCAGCAAATTACTGACAACAGCAGAACGGCGAGACGTGTGGCTTTCATGTTGCGTGCAGTAGGTCTAACGAGGATTAGATGGAATTTTGCGGCCTAATCCGGTTATAGGTTGGCAACTGATGGGGGAACGGTGCATGTGGCATTCTATTTTGCCGGCTGATTGAAATCAATCAGTCGCTGCTGCCTTCGGCAAAGAGATTCAACTGGTCGCGCTCCTTCGCCGATGAAATTTTTTCTTCTTCCGACGGCAGTGGAAGTTCGTAACCCAAACGTTGAGCAAGACGCTGCGCAGTTTCCGGCGCAAAGCCCTCGAAATGGTTGCTGACGAACGACCAAACGTTGCGTACCTCGCCGAGATGGCGCTCAATCTTGAGGCCCCAACTTTCCAGCGCGGCTTCACGTTTCCAAAGAAGCGTGTCGTAACGATGAACGTGTTTGCCCGCCGCGTCATATTTTGTCGAGTAATCGCCGAGTAATCGCAGATAAAGAAAATCGGTCGTCTGCGGCAAAAATTCGAACGGCGCGAGATTGCGTTCGTTGAGCGGACTGGTGTCGGCCCAAATCCAGCAGATGCGGTGTTCTTCCAACAACCGGATGATTTGCGGCCGGTGCCAGCCAGGATGACGAAATTCAATAGCAAACCGGAAACCTTTCGGCAGCTGCATAAGAAATTTACGGAGGGTTTGTCTTCCATCCTTGGGCGTGAAAGACGGCGGCAGTTGGATCAGCACGACCCGGAGCTTCGATTCGAGTGGCTCGATCGCGCGCAGAAACGCATTCAATTCGGCGGAGCAATCGCGCAACCGGCAGACATGGGTGATTTCGCGCGGAAGTTTGCAGCTGAAACGAAACGAAGCGGGAGTCAGCTCGACCCAGCGCCGGACCGCGTTCTCGGCCGGGACGCTGTAAAAAGTCGAATCGATTTCGACTGCGGGTAAATAGCGCGCGTAAAATTCGAGCCATTCAGAATCGGGCAAATCTGACGGGTAAAAGCTTCCCCGCCAATCCGGGAAACTCCAGGCGCAGGCGCCGATTCGAATTTTTTGTTGATCGGTGAGGTTCAAATCCACCGGAAATCTATGCCAAATCGCAAGGCGCGGGAAGATGTCGATTCTTGTCCGCCGACGGACGGACTCGTCCAGTGGCGAGCAATTTGAACGACGCGAAAACGGTGAGGTTTCGCGTGTCGCGCAACTTGACGGAGGGGATAAGTCAACTACCCTGCCAGTCCCGATGAAATTCCGAGTTCTCCCGTTGTTTTTCCTGCTCGGACTGGGCCTGTTTTTATTGCGATCGAGCGATGCTGCGGTCGTTTTTCGGCCCGGTGAAAAAGCAAAATATGTCGCACCGGGTGAAGAAGAGTTGAACGGAAACGCGGCGGAACTTTTTGAAATCGGACAGAACGCGGAAAAAGAAAAGAACCCGAAGCGGGCCATTCGCGCCTATCGTCAGCTTGTCCGGAAATATCCGCGTGATGCGCTGGCAGCTGGAGCCGCGTTTCGCACAGCCGTGTTGCTGGAAGAGGTGCGTGAATTTTTGGTCGCCGCTGGCGCGTATCGAGCCATTGTAGAAAATTACCGGACGAGCCCACATTTCAATGAAGCGATTGAGGCGCAATTCCGGATCGGCGAAATGTATCTGGCCGGCAAAAAACTGAAGTTGCTCGGCATTCCCTTGGCAACCTCAATGGACCGCGCGGTAGAAATTTTCGCAGCCGTGATTCGGACTGCGCCCTACGGTAAATACACCGCGCGCGCACAATTCAACATTGGTCTGGCCCGCGAAAAACAGGGGGCCAACGACGCCGCTCTCCAGGCCTACGCGGCCGTGGTCGATAAATTTCCAAATGATCCGGTGGCGGCGGACGCGCAATACCAAATTGGTTACATCTGGTTCATGGCTTCGCGGAGTGGCGTAAAGGACATCGCGGCGACGAACAACTCGCGAACTGCGTTCCAGGATTTCTTGTTTCGTTATCCTAACAGCGAAAAAGCAGCCCAAGCGCGCGCCAATCTTGCCCTGTTGGAACATAAGGCGACCAGCAGCTCATTCGATGTCGCGCGCTATTACGATAAAATGAAAGCGTACCGCGCGGCGGTCATTTATTACAACGAGGTGATTCGGCAACAGCCCGGATCGGCCGAAAGCGAGAAGGCGAAGAAACGGATCGATCAGTTGCGGGCAAAACTCGGCGAGAAGGCGCTTCAGCCTTTGCAAGATACAAAGGAAGCGGACAAAAAGAAAAGCGCTGAGCAGGAGAAAGCCAAGAGCGCGGCGCCAAGCTCGCTCGCTCCGAATCCCGCCCCGATATTGCCGCCGGATTTGGACAACACGCTTCCCCCGCCACCCTCGACATCTTCGGGCCCGAGCGCATCGCCGCAATCTTCATCGGAGCCGGAAACCGCGCCGACGCCCGAGCCTTCGAGTACGCCGGCGCCGAATGAATCGCCGGCCGAAAGCGCGACGCCGTCGCCGCCGGAGGACTCCGGGTCTTCTCAAGCAACGGCCTCGCCGACGCCGTGAAGACTTCCATCGCGGCGGCGTTGGCCTGCCTTTGTTTGAATGGTTGCCTCGGCTACCACGTCGGACCGGCCAAGCCGTATTATCTTCGCGACGTTCACACAATTGCCATCCCGACTTTCGAAAACAAAACGCTTATTCCGCGCGTGGAAGTGCTCGTGACCGATACCGTGATCAAACAATTTCAACAGGATGGTACTTTTCGAATTGGAAATGGCGCTTCGGCGGACGCGACGCTGAAAGGTGAAATCATTCGCATTGGCAGGTCGCCCGCGCGCTCGGTTAGGGGGAACGTTTTGGCGACGAGCGAATTTAATCTCGATATGCGGGTTAAATACAAACTCCTCGGCCCGGACGGTAAACCGCTCGGCGCGTCCGGCGAAGTGTCCGGCACCACCAGCTTTTTCGTTGGGACCGATGTCACGACCGACGAACGGCAGGCGCTGCCTTTAGCCGCGGAAGAATTGGCGAACCGGCTTGTTACTCAGCTGAGCGAAGGCTGGTGACGCGGCATGAAAGGTGAAGAGAAACTTTGGAGTATTCTCAACGACAAACTCGAGACGCTCCGCGCCAGCAGCCGTCTGCCCGAAGCCATTCGCGTTGCCGAAACTTTACTCGAGCTGGCCAAGCGCACGTTTGGCGAAGACGACAACGCGCTGGCGCTAAGTTACGAAAAACTCGGGCAGCTTCTCGACCAAAGCGGCGACCGTGTCAAAGCCAAGCCCTACTTGCTAAAGGCGCACGGGGTTCTGGAAAAAGCCAAGCCGCCCGACCAGCGTTTGCTTTACCGATCGGCGCGGCGGCTTGCTTTTTTATGCGATAATCTTGGCCAACAGGAAGAAGCGATCCGTTATTATGAGAAGGCGATCGCGGCCGGGACGCAATTGGACGATCTGCCCTATGCGGATTTGGGGACGATGCTCAATAACGTCGCGCTGATTTTCCGGAAATCGGGCCGGCAAAAAGCGGCAGAGCCGTACTACTTGCACGCGCTTCAGATTTACGAAAAGCAGCTTGGGCCACAGCACGCCGACGTCGCGTCTGTTCTGAATAACCTCGCAGTCTTTTACACTAACGAGAAGCGTTATGCCGAGGCTGAGAGAACTCATCTGCGTGCGCTTGGAATTAGAGAAAAAGTGCTGCCGTCGGCGCATCCCGACATCGCGCAATCGAAATGCAATCTGGCGGTGGTCTATCATTCCCGCGGCGATTATCCGAAAGCGGCCGAACTATATCGCGCGTCGCTCAAGAGCTGGGAAGAAGCGACCGATCAGCCGCCGGAAGATTACGAAATCGTTGCCGCCAATTACGCCGATTTGCTCCGTTCGTTAGGCAAAGCGCGAAAAGCGCAGCAGCTTGAAGCGCGGGCGCGCAAACGGCGACGCGGTTAATTCGCGGGCCAGGATCGACAATCACTCGCCCGTTCAGTCTTTGTCCTAATCTGTTTCTGTCGTGAGTTAGAGACTAAGATTAAGGGGAAGAGGCGGGTTGGGGGACCTTTCACATTGCACCAGTACACACTTTGCGCATGGTAGTTGGCCCAAGCTCACGTGGCGGAATTGGCAGACGCGTACGGCTCAGGACCGTATGGGGCAACCCGTGGAGGTTCGAGTCCTCTCGTGAGCAATTTGCTCGACCATTGCGCGTGCTTGCGTTGTAACCATCAGCGTCAAATTAACCAGGATGAGCGCGCGTCTTTATCTTCACTTCGGACTTTGGTGCGCACTGCTCGCTGTTTTTTTGGTCCTGAGCACGCCGATTGTCGGACCCGCCGTTCTCGAGAACAAAATCGGTCCGATTGATCCGAATCATTCAATTGATTCCTATCTGAGCGGTCTCACCCATGTCCGAAATGGGTCGCAGCTGTTCTCCAACTTGCTGGAAGCTGTGCCGCCGGAAAAATCTGTCGTGATTCTTATCGTCGCCAAAAGTTTAAACTGAAACGCTCGACTCCAAGCTTGGTTAACCAACGTCAGCTATCGCGCTCGCGTGATCCGGACACGGTTCGCGAGATGTTTGGCGGTATTGCGCAACGCTACGATCTCGCCAACCACCTTCTGAGCTGCGGATGCGATTTCATCTGGCGCAGACGCGCGGCGGAGATTGTGGCCGGTTGGAACCCGAACACGATTGTCGATCTTGCCACCGGAACGGGAGACTTGGCGCTGGCGTTGGCAAAAGTGTTGCCGAAATCGGAAATCGTTGGCGCAGATTTTTCCGAGGAAATGCTGGCGGTGGCAAAAACTAAAGGTGTTCGTCGAGTTGTGACAGCAAATGCGCTCGCGCTTCCATTTGCGAATCGGTCATTCGATTGTTTGACCATCGCGTTTGGTTTGCGGAACATCAAAGATTGGAATGCCGCGCTGCGCGAAATGGCGCGGGTGCTGACGGCGAACGGCAACTTGCTGGTCATGGAGTTCTCGCTCCCTTCGATGTCGACATTGCGAACGATCTACCGGTTTTATCTTCACCGCTGTCTTCCGATCTTCGGATCCTTTCTCACCCGAAAGAAAACCGCTTACGATTACTTGGGCGATTCGATCGAACAATTTCCCGACGGTGAGGAATTGGTCCGGTTAATCGAAGCAAATGGATTTAGCGATGCCACCGCTGAACCTCTCACCGGCGGAATCGTTACGATTTATACCGCGACGAAAGGCATTTAGCGCGAAGGCGTCGCCGTCAGTGTGGGCGACGGAGATGGCAAGGGCGATTCCTGACCAACGAGCGGTAGCTTGAGCGCATTCACATCTGGGTTGTTAACCACAAACGTACCTTTGCGTTCGTCCACTTTTGCGAACCACATCCCGTCCGGCCAAGTGCCGCCGATCGTTAATTTGTGCGCAGCCTTATCGTCCGGGGAAGTTGTGAAAGCCACGACGAGGTACGGCTTATCGAAACCGTGAGTTGGAGTTGTCGATCCGACCCAGCGCACGGCGCGTAATGTCGCCAAACTGTTGAGAAGCGATTGCACGTTCGTTTGGTTGATCGCGCCGCTTCCTTTTGCCCAACTCCACTGATTGTTCGGGCCGCGAACAAGTGATAATTCCTTGTCGGTGGTCACACTGACGCGATGGATCTGTTCTGGCTTGAAATTGAAGATCGATAATTCCTGCCACTGCAACGGGTCCGCGAAAATCTGGTCGAGCAAATTGCGGCGCACGGCGACGACGAACGGCTCGTCACCGACGCGCGCGTAAACGTTATCGCCTTCGTTCTTTCCAAAGGCCACCGAAGCGAATGGCTGTTCGCCCGCTTTGGTCTCGGCCGTGTTCTCGGAAGCAAACGAGCTGAAGGTGACAATCAGTTGCGGCTTATCCAAGCCGTACTTCGGCAGATTCGAAGCGACATCTTCAACAAAGTTTGTGACCTGCACGTTTTGCAGCCGGTCGACGAGCCGGCGGACCTCATCTGAATTTGCGGGCACGTTGTTGCGGCTGGCGATTGTCCAGTTTTCGTCTTTTCGCCCGAGAACTGTTTTGCCCTTGCCCGGCGCGTCGATGGTTACTCGGTCGAGAATTTTTGTGTCGATTCGAACAAGGTGACGGTCGCGGAGGTCGTTCGGTTTATTGTTCAGGGTGTCCTCAATTTTTTTCGGCACCGTGTAAACGAAACTGCGCGGAGAGAATCGCACGTAGACCTGGTCCTTCTCTTTCTCGGGAACGCCGCCGATCTGAAGTGTCTGGCCTTGCTTGTCGTCCTGCGCAAAAAGCGTGAGCGCGCCGCGCGGCTCGGCCAATCCGTACGGATGGAGATCGCCGCGATCGTCTGCCACAAATTGTTGAATGCGCGCTGTCGTCACTTGCGCGATCAAGTCGCTGACCTTCTGGTCATCAGCCCGCGTGTGCAGCGGCTTCACAATGTCCCAGTGATCGCCTTTCTTTTGTAGCTCCATTTCGCCCGCCGAAGTTTTGAGCACGACCCGGACAACTTGCGCCATGATCAAGTCAGTCAGTTTGCGGTCGCGAAAATCTTCCGGTTTCTTGTCCATCGCTTTTTTGACGGACTGATTGGCGAGAAATGTTTCTTTCGAATTCGCGAATCGGACATACATCTTGCCTTCGAGCGCGGCGTCCTTGCCGAAAAAGATTTCCGGCGGCATATCCGGTCCCAGTAATTTCAAACGCAGCTTTGGGTTTGCCAGGCCGTAGTCGCCGAGCTTGTTTTTGTCTGCTTCCATCTCTTTTACTGAAATGGCCGCTTCCTTCTGCCAGTTCTCGAGATCGAGCAGCAAATTGTTCACTACCGAACCGTCAGCCTGATCCTTGATTGGAATCTCCAGGCGCCACTTATCGTCGTGCCGGTGGATGTCGATCTTATCGTCGCCATTTTGGATGACAACCCCGTTGATTTTGTCGCGGTCAAAATTAACGATGTTCTGGGCCTGACGCGTGGCTTCGGCGGTGCCGGGCCGGTTTCGTTCGACGAAAAAGAGATAAGCAAAAACCGCAGCCGCGATGACGAACAGGACTAATGTCGTTTTCCACTTCATAACGATTCCGCCAATTCGTCAGGCGCGCCGTTTCCACCAAACGACCGTGCCGAGAAGGACAAAGACGAGCGGTATCAAAACGAGGATCATCCAACGCAAACCGCGCAAAGCGTCTTCGTTCAAACTGAAGGTAAGGGTCTTCGGAATTTTTGGCGCGATACCGATAAGCTGCTCGCGGCTCAACAGCCAGTTTGCGCTCGCCGAAATGAAATCGAGCGCCTGTTGGTCCTGAGTCAACGCATTGTTCTGAACGAACGTCGCGTTGCTCACCACCACCATGCGCGATGAATTCATTTGGACGCGCTCGTCTGCGCTGCCGCCTTTTTCGATCGATACTCCGATAGTCAGGGGCGCCGCTCCCGCTTTTTTCGCGTCGGCCTGCAGTTTTGCCTGGTCGTTGGTGTTGTAATCGGTTTCAGCGAAATAACCTTTCTCGGCTTCAATCAGCGGCTGGAGTTGAATGTTTGCCGCGCGAACGCGTTGTGGCTCCAGGGTGATCGATGATGTTCCACCGAAAAACAACGCCTGGACATTCGCGAGGCGTTTCGTTACCGGATTGTCGCCGAGGAAGCGCGCCTGCACGTCGCGGATCAGCGCGAGCTCTTCAATTCCGGTCCGGACAAAAGCCATCAGCCGGTCGTCGTTAACTTTCACGCCCAATTCGTTGAGGAATGCGTTCAGTCTTGGTGTTTTCGCCGATGGATCGATCAGCAACAGAATTCGTCCTTGCTTGTTCCAAAAATCGTGGAGCAATTTTATTTCGCGCTCGGAGAGATCGTACTGCGGTCCGAGAATCATCACTGTTTTTATCTCGGCCGGGATTTGCGGTTCATTAAAAAGATTCAGTTCCTGGAACTTGATGTTTTCGTTCTCGATAAACGTTTTCATCACCGAAATCGGACTGGCGGGCTGCTGCTCTTGATCCAGCATTGCCAGCGGTGACGGTTCTGTCATCGAGGGTTCTTTGTGGCCGGTGACGTAGCCGACCGTGTTCTTTTTCCCTTCGACCAGATCAATCATTGCGCTCGTTATCGCTTGCTCGCCTTTGAACGCAGTCACGCGGGGCCCTTCCCCGAATGCCATACCGCTCTGATCGATCTCCGCCATGTCCGACGCCTTCACCGTTTTGTTCCGGCCCACGTAATCGATCACGAGCAGACTCTCGTCGCTGACCACTTTGTATTTATCGAACAGTTCCTTGGCGCGGGAGAGATTCCGTTGCGGATCGATGTTCTCGATGTCGATCTTGCCCTTGGCTGCGTATTGATATTCGGTCAGCAAACTCGAAACGTCGGAACTGATCGGCGTGGTGGGCGAAAAGAACACTGTCATTCGCACTTTGCCTTTGATCGTATTCAGGAAACGCTTCGTTTTATCCGAGAGCGCGTATTTCTGATCGCGCGAGACATCCCAGCGTTTGTAGTGCCGGAAGCCGATCCAGTTCACTGCGCTTACCAAAAAGAAAATGAGAACGAGCTGGACCAAAACGTTCAGTCCGATTTGGAGGCGCTGAATTTTCTTTGGTTTCGCTTTGTCCGCTACGTCAGCCATTCGTCACAACCTCCATTTGCGCGATTGGAACGCCTGATAAGTCAGCGCCAGCATCAGTGCAGTCATGCTTAAATAGAGAACAACCGGTCGCGTATCGATGATGCCGCGCGAATAGGTGCCCATATGTTCGATCGCGGAAAAATAGCCAAGCGCCTCCCGCATTCCCGAGCTGACATCGAGCAAAATGAACTGAACCAGTCCGAGAAAGAACAACAGCGTGATCGCGCAAAAAGAGATGATCGCAGCGACGATCTGGTTTTTTGTCACCACCGAGGCGAGGCAGCCGATGGAAAGATAAAACATTCCAAGCAGCAGCAGCATTAAATACGAGCCCCAATAAGCCCCGGTGGAATTCGCCGCCGGTTGCTGCGTGACCCTTTGAAAGATCGCAAAGTAGAGGAGCGTTGGAAGCCAGAGCGCGATGTAGAACACGAGTGCGCCGAAGAATTTCGCCAGGACAACTTGCGAATCCCGGACTGGCGCGGTCATAAGCGGTTCAATCGTGCCGAGCTTAAATTCTTCAGCGAAAAGACGCATCGTGATCAGCGGAAAAATCAAAACGAACGCAAACCAGAAGAACACCGAATTAAAGAACGCTTCCTGCACCGAAAAGTTCATCGGCCGCTGGTTCATGTAGGAAACCTGGAAATAAAAATCGGCTCCACTGACCAGCAGGAAAAACACGAGCACGACGTAAGCGATCGGGGAATGAAAATAGCCGCGGATCTCGCGGGCGAGGAGGGTGTAAAATTTTCTCATTGCTTAGGTCGACATCTCCGTTTGATCCGAATGGGTGATTTCGACGAACACGTCTTCGAGGGTGGCGCGTCGTTGCGAGAGTTCGCGCAGCGTCCACTTTCGCGCGGCCGCGAGCCGGAAAATTTCCTCGCGCACGTCCAGACCAGACTCGACCCGCAGCGAAAATATTTGCCAGCCTTCGTCTTGATCGGTCTTCACGTCGCGCACGCCGGAAATTTTTTTCAACTCTTCCGCGCCATCGTCCTGGCCGGTTTTCGCTTCGACCACTACGCCGCCGGCCTGACGAATCTGGCCCAGCAAGTTATCCGGCGTGTCGCACGCTTCAATCCGTCCCTTATGAATGATGATGACCCGGCTGCAGGTCATCTCCACTTCCGGCAAAATGTGAGTGGAAAGCAAAATGGTGTGCTGCTTGCCGAGATTCTTGATCAGCTCGCGCACTTGCCGGATTTGGTTTGGATCGAGACCGATGGTCGGCTCGTCGAGAATGAGAAGATCGGGTTCGCTGACAAGCGCGTCGGCCAACCCGACTCGTTGCCGGTAACCTTTGGAAAGTGTGCCGATTAGTTTTCTTTCCACTTCGCGCAAGCCGCAGAGTTCTTTAACATCGCCGACTCGTTCCGCCACCCGGCGATGCGGCACGCCTTTCAGCGCGGCCCGATAATCGAGATACTCGGTTACCCGCATATCATTATAGAGCGGAACGTTTTCCGGCATGTAACCCAGCCGCGACCGCGCCTGGAGCGATTGCTCGAACACATCGAACCCCGCGATGGAAGCGCGGCCGGAAGTGGCCGGCATGAATCCGGCCAGAATGCGCATGGTGGTGGTCTTGCCCGCGCCGTTCGGCCCGAGAAAACCCATGATTTCGCCCTGGCGGACCTCGAAATTCAAATCCCGGATCGCGGTCTGACCGGCGTATCGCTTCGTTAAATTTTCGACTTTGATCATTCCGAAATTATTTGATGAGACAATTAAGACCTTAATGCGTTGCGAAAAATTTTTCGTCTGTCAACGGGCGGCCAGGGTGACAGTCTCAATCCGCTTTCCGGCTCCGCCCGCGCGCACAACGCCGACCATGAAATCAACACTGGCTCCGCTACTGGCGCGGCCGAGCAGGTTCTCAACATCGTCCACTGAGTTCACATCGTGGTTGCCGATGCGGTAAATCACCAGGCCGCGCTCGATCCCGGCCTGATCGGCCGGACTGTCTGGTTCTACCGCGCTGATCAGCACACCGCGCTTCGGCTCATAACCGAGCGCGGCCGTTAATTCCTCGTTTAAATCTTGTAATTGCATCCCGAACATCTGCTCGGCGTTGGATGTCGATGTTTGCCCGGCTGCGGGCTGATTTTTTCCACCGGGATGCTTCTCAGCGAACGTTTTGAAATTTCTTACACTGTCGCGGACGACGTCGGCCGGGATGGCAAACCCGAGTCCCTGTGTCGGTACGCCCTGCGGAGTGAACGCCATTTTTGCCGAGCTAATCCCGACCAATCGCCCTGAGATGTCGATCACCGGCCCGCCGCTGTTGCCCGGATTAATCGCCGCGTCGGTTTGCACCAGGTTTTTGTAATCGACATTGTCGATGCTGATGTCGCGCTTGGTTGCGCTCAACACCCCGCGGCTGATTGAGCTGCCGTATCCGACCGCGTTGCCAACAACCAGAACGGTTTCGCCTAACAAGTTCGGCGAAATGTTATCGAGGTTGATGAACTGAAACGAGTCTTTCGAATCGATCTTAATAAACGCGAGGTCCTTCTTGTCGTCGCCGGTGATGTAATGCGCGCTGTAAGTTTTGCCGTTGTTGGTGGTTACCTGGATCTTCAGGTCGGCCGCGCGCTCAACCACGTGCTGATTGGTCACGATGTAACCGGCTGGATCGACAATGAATCCGGACCCGAGACTTTGCAGCGTTTGCCGGATCTCGCGTGGACGTCCGCGGTATTGCCCAAAAAATTGCGCATAAAAATCTTCGATTGGATCCCGAACGCTCCGCCGGATCACTCGTTCGGTGTTGATGTTGACGACCGCCGGTAAGACTTTCGCCACGGCCAGGACCGCGGGCTCGGCGGCAGGATCAGCCTGGGCCAAGCAAGATGTCGATCTTGCGAGAAGAAGAATGATCGCGAGCGTTATTCTGGGGAGCGCACGCGCCTCGCGTGCTTGCGATCGCGCCCCCGCGATCGCGAACTTTTTCCCGAGGATTTTTCGGCGAGGGCGCCGAAAACGGCACGCGAGGGCGCGTGCGCTCCCCAGAGTTCTTGTGACACCGCTCATTGTTGTGAGCGTGCAAGTAACGAAGCTGCCTCCGCACTGTCAACTTGGTGTAGCCACGTCGCTATGCGACGTTTCTCCAACGCGCCACAGGCGCGTGGCTACAGCACTTGCCGCCTGCTTTAATCATCGGAAATTGATTAAGTCATGCGCACCTCCATTGCCGCTCGAGCCAATCTGGAACTGATCGACCAGAATTATCAGCGCTGGCAGGAAGATCCGGCGTCGGTAGATCCAAGCTGGGCGGCGTTTTTTGAAGGATTCGAGTTGGGCAATCTGCCGCAGCGAAATGGCGCGGCCGTTGCCACGCCGCGGGCCGCGGTGCGCGAGAGTCCATTGCAGACACGAATCGACGGCCTCGTTTACGCCTACCGCACTCTTGGACATACCATTGCGCTGGTGAATCCGTTGGCGGAAAAACGCCCGGAAAATCCGCAGCTCACGTTGCGGGAGTTGGGTTTTAGCGAAAAGGATCTCGATCTTCGCGTCTCTTCAAAATTCTTCCTCGATAACGAGGAGATGACATTGCGCGAGATGATTGCGCGCCTGCAGAAAATTTATGCGGATTCGATCGGCGCCGAGTTCATGCACATTCAGAACACGCGGATGCGGAATTGGGTGCTACACCGGCTCGAATCGCGCGCCGACAAGCATTCGACTCCGCGACAGGTGAAAATCGCCCTCTTGCGCGCGTTGATGGAAGCCGAATCGTTCGAAGTTTTCCTGCACTCGCGCTATGTCGGCCAGAAGCGCTTTTCGCTCCAGGGCGCGGAATCGCTGATGGTGATCCTCGATAGCATTCTGCATAAATGTCCGACCGACGGGATCGAGGAAATTTGCATGGGCATGGCGCATCGTGGCCGGCTCAACGTGCTCGCGAATTTTTTGAGGAAATCACTTCGCGTCATCTTTACCGAGTTCAGTGAGAATTACGTTCCTGAGCTGGTGGCCGGTGATGGTGACGTGAAATACCATCTCGGTTATCACACCGTTCGAAAACTTTCCTCCGGCGCTCAAGTCGAAATTCGTCTCTCGGCGAATCCGAGTCATCTCGAGGCGGTTGATCCGGTTGTCGAAGGAACCGCGCGCGCGCGTCAACGCATTCGTGGCGACACCGAGCATCGGCGCAAAGTTTTGCCGCTCTTGCTTCATGGCGACGCGGCCTTCGCCGGGCAGGGGATCGTCGCCGAAACCCTGAACATGTCTCAACTGCACGGCTACGGGACCGGCGGCACGGTGCACGTGGTTATAAACAATCAGATCGGTTTCACCACCGTTCCCGAAGACGCGCGCTCGTCGATGTACGCGACCGATATCGCCAAGATGATTGAGGTGCCGATCTTTCATGTGAACGGAGACGATCCACTCGCCTGCATGCAGGTCAGCCAGCTCGCGCTCGATTTTCGTCAGGAATTCGGGCGCGACATCGTGATCGACATGTATTGTTACCGCCGTTACGGGCACAACGAAGGCGACGAGCCCGCTTTTACTCAACCCGATCTTTACGCGAAAATCGACAAGCACCCGTCGGTTGCGCAGTTGTACAAGCGCGAGTTGCTCGAATCCGGCGCCTTGAATGACGACGATGCCACCTCGCTCGAGACGGAATTCGGTCTCCGCCTCGAAATGACGCTCGACGACGTCAAAGCGATCGAAAAACAGAAGGCGAATGAGCAGGCGAAGTTCAAGGGATCAACCGCGGTTTTTCAACCGGAGTACACGAGTTCGCCGGTCTCGACCGCGATCAACCAAAAGGCGCTGAAGACGATTGTCGATGCGCTCACGCGCGTGCCGGATGATTTCAACGTTCAGCCGAAAATTAAACGGATCATCCTCGAACATCGCCGGAAGGTTTTTGAAAATGGCGGGCCCTACGAATGGCATTACGCCGAACTGCTCGCGTTCGGCGCGCTCCTTTTGGAGGGAACGCCGGTGCGCTTGTCCGGTCAGGACAGCGCGCGCGGAACTTTCAGCACCCGGCACGCGGTTCTTTACGACGCGAAAAGCGGGGCGCCGTATCTGCCGTTGATGCATCTGGGCGGACCGAGCCGGACTGGCACTAATCAGGCGCGCATTTGCATCTACAACAGTTTGCTCTCTGAAGCGGCCGTCCTCGGATTCGATTACGGTTATTCGCTCGATTATCCGAGCATGCTTTGCTTGTGGGAAGCTCAGTTCGGCGACTTTTCCAACGGTGCGCAGACGATCATCGATCAATTCATCGTTTCAGCTGAATCGAAATGGCAGCGGCCGAGCGGAATCGTCCTGCTCCTGCCCCACGGTTACGAAGGCCAAGGCCCCGAACATTCCAGCGGCCGACTCGAACGTTTTCTTCAGCTTTGCGCGGAGGATAACATTCAGGTCTGCAATCTGACCACGTCAGCCCAGTACTTTCATGTTTTACGGCGACAAATGAAGCGCGACTTCATCAAGCCGCTCGTGATCATGACGCCGAAGAGTTTGTTACGCGCCGAGTTCGCTTCCTCGCGGGCGGAAGAATTTACCAGTGGCAAGTTCGAGGAAATTCTCGGCTCACCTGAAGTTGGACCGGCTAGTAAAATGAAACGGGTGATTCTTTGCTCGGGAAAAGTTTATTACGATTTGCTTAACCACCGCGCCGAGAAAAAGATCGACAACGCGGCGATCATCCGCGCCGAGCAGCTTTATCCGTTACATGAAAAGAAGCTGAAGGCGATGGTCAACGCGTTTCCAAAAAATGCGCAGCTGGTTTGGTGTCAGGAGGAGCCGGAAAACATGGGTGCGTGGACATTCATCGAACCGCGCTTGAGAAAACTTCTCGGTCGCGAGATCGCCTATGCCGGCCGCGATGCGAGCGCGAGCCCTGCCGTTGGCTCGCTCGCGCGCCACAAACGCGAACAAACCCGTCTCGTCGCCGACGCATTCAAGGTCTAGTTGGGCTGATCGCATGCAATGAGCGATTCCGACATTTCGTTTTCTGGGCGGACGGTAAGTGTGGCTGGTAAGACATGGCAAGCGCCGTGGCCTGTAACGCAAGCTGCGGTGATCGATGATCGAGTGATTTTACTCTATGACTACATGGCTGGCCCGAGAGATCGTCAGTTTCAGAATCTTGAGGCCTTCAATTCTTCAGGACAGCATCTTTGGACTGCGCAGCATCCGACAGCGGAGAAACCTGATACTTATGTCAAGATTTTGAGCACTAGTCCGTTTCTCGCTTGGAATTTTGCTTGTTACAAGTGCACAATCGATGTGTCCAGCGGCCGTCTCGTTAAAGCACTGTTCACGAAATAATCGCAACCGGTCTAACACCCTCTACAACGTTTGATTCGACCTCGTGACAGCGGGTTGTAGAGGCGCTTGTGCCAAGCGCCTGTTTATTTAATCTCGGCGCTTGATACAAGCGCCGCTACAACGTTTGTTGTGCGAAGCAGCGCATGGCCATCGAAGTAAAAATTCCGGCGGTTGGCGAATCGATTACGAGCGGAATCGTCTCCGTCTGGCACAAAAAGTCCGGCGATTTCGTCAATGCCGGTGATGCGCTCTTCACTCTCGAGACCGACAAAGTTTCAACCGAGATCGCGGCCGAAACGGCCGGATTACTCGACACAATTGTTCCGGAAGGACAGGAAGTGAAAATCGGCGAAGTGGTGGCGACGATCGACGATTCAAAGAAAGCGCCGGCCGCTGCGTCCGCCGAAAAGAAAAAAGAGAAGACCGAAGCGCCCTCACCTCAATCCCCGGGATCGCGACCCGGTGGAGCGCCGAGAGGCGGACCAGAAACGCCGGTCAAAGAAAAAACCGCGGATGGTGCAACGCTTTCGCCGGCAGTACGCCGGATTGTCGATGAAGAACAACTCGATCCGGCGAAAATTTCAGGGACGGGTCCGGGCGGACGAATCACGAAAGCCGACGCTCTCGCCGCCGTGCAAAATCGCGGTGCGGCTCAAGAGAAGATCGATAAGGAGCCCGCGACGGCGGGTCCGTCCGTTGGCGGACAATCAGCCGACGGACGGTTTGTTCGTAAAAAAATGTCGCCGTTGCGCCGGAAAATCGCGGCGCAACTGGTGATGGCGCAACACACCGCCGCGATCCTGACGACATTTAACGAATGCGACATGAGCGCGGTTCAGGAGTTGCGCACGAAATCGCAGGACGCGTTCACCAAAAAACACGGCGTAAAACTCGGGTTCATGTCGTTCTTCATCAAAGCGTCCGTGGAAGCGCTGAAAGCGGTGCCGGTAGTGAATGGCCGCATTGAAGATGAAGATTTTATTCAGAACAATTTCTACGACATCGGCGTGGCCGTCGGGACCGAGCGGGGATTGGTAGTGCCGATTGTGCGCGACGCCGACAAAAAATCTTTCGCCGATCTCGAGCGCGACATTGCGAACTACGCGACCAAAGCGCGCGAAGGTAAATTGAAGATCGAAGATTTAACTGGCGGCACGTTTACGGTTTCAAACGGCGGCGTGTATGGCTCGCTCTTGAGCACGCCGATTTTGAACCCGCCGCAGACCGGAATTCTCGGATTGCACAAAATCATGCCGCGACCGGTGGCGATCGACGGCAAAGTGGAGGTGCGCCCGATGATGTATCTCGCGATGAGCTACGATCATCGCGCGATTGATGGCAAAGAAGCGGTCACGTTCCTGATAAAAGTGAAGGAGTGCATCGAGGACCCAAAAAAGCTGCCGCTCGACTTTTAGTTTTTCCCAATGTCATGTTGAGCGAAGCGAAACATCTCTGACTTTTTCAGTAGCATGCGCGATCACGACTACTGGGTGTACATTCTCACGAACAAACATCGCACAACGCTGTATATCGGAATGACAAACGACTTAGCGCTTCGGTTGTGGGAGCACAGGTGGGGAGAAACGAAGGGCTTCACTAAGCGCTATCATTTAAACCGGCTGGTTTGGTTTGAGCACTTTCGTGAGGTAAACGATGCTATCGCGTGCGAGAAGAGATTGAAAGGTTGGCTGCGAAGTCGAAAAATTGCGCTGATCGAAAAGACAAATCCGCACTGGCTGGATCTCAGCGAGGATTGGGAGCAAGAACGCAATGTTCGAGATGCCTGGAACACCGAAGAAATGGTCAGAGATTCTTCGCTCTGCTCAGAATGACAGCGTCATAAACAAATGGATAAATTTGATGTCGTAATTATCGGTTCTGGACCCGGCGGATATGTCGCCGCCATTCGCGCGGGCCAACTCGGTTTAAAAACTGCCATCGTTGAAAAAGACAAAGACCTCGGCGGGACTTGTTTGAACATCGGCTGCATTCCGAGCAAAGCGCTCCTGACTTCGAGCGATCATTTCGTGTTCGCGAAAAAGGAAGCGGAAAAGCACGGCATCGTGATCGAAAAAGTAGATGTCGATCTTAACAAGATGCAGCAGCGCAAGGACAAGGTCGTGAAAACGCTGACGGGCGGCGTGCGTGCGCTGATGAAGACCAACAAAGTAACGACTTTCGAAGGGTTCGGCACCATTACCGCGCCTGGAAAGGTTTCGGTCAAATCGTCGGATCCCGCCACCGCGGGACAGGAAATTGAAACAAAAAACATCATCATTGCGACTGGCAGTGCTCCGATCGAATTGCCGTTCGCGAAATTTGACGGCAAAACAATCGTCAGCAGCACCGAAGCGCTTACTTTCACAGAGCCGCCACCCAAATTCCTCGTCATCGGCGCGGGAGCGATCGGACTCGAGCTTGGATCGGTCTGGGCGCGACTTGGCTCCGAAGTAACAATTCTCGAATTTTTGCCGCGGATCGCGGTCGGCTTCGATCTCGAATTGTCGAACTTGCTCCAGCGCTCGCTCACGGCGCAGGGAATTACCTTTCACCTCGAAACCAAAGTCAGCGCGGTCAAGATCGACAATGGCCGCGTCACCGCGACGGCGACCAAGGGAAACGAAGAATTGAAATTCGAGGCCGACAAGGTTCTGGTTTCGGTCGGACGCAAACCGTTTAGTGAAGGCGTTGGCGCCGAGAAAGTCGGGGTCGAGTTCGATGAAAAGAAACGGATCAAAGTCGACGAACATTTCAAAACCAAGGTCGACGGGATTTACGCGATTGGTGACGTGATTGCGGGGCCGATGCTGGCGCACAAAGCCGAGGATGAAGGAATTGCCTGTGTGGAAAGGATCGCCGGCAAAGACGGCCACATTAATTATGACGCGATCGCCGGAATCATTTACACGAATCCGGAACTGGCCGGCGTCGGTTTGACCGAGGAACAGGCTAAAGAAAAGAAGATCGATTATCGCGTCGGCAGATTTCCGTTCCGGGCGAACGCGCGCGCAATCGCCAATGATGACCTCGACGGAATCGTCAAATTCGTGGCCGACGCGAAGACAGACCGTATTCTGGGCGCGCACATTTTGCAGCACGCGGCTTCGGAGTTGATCGCCGAGGCGGTTTCCGTGATCGAGTTTGGCGGTAGCTCGGAGGATCTCGCGCGGACCTGTCATTCGCATCCGACTTTGAGCGAAGCAGTGAAAGAAGCAGCGATGAACGTCGAGAAGCGCGCTCTGCATATCCTTAATCGCTGACTTTGAATCTTCGCAAGCGATTGTGGGGCAAGCGCTCCGCTTGCCGACAGATGGCAGGCGATGCGCCTGCCCTACAACCGCGCGGCGCGAGTGAATCACTTGGACAATTGCGCTTCGCGGCGGCGAATCACCAGTAGCGCGACAAATCCGGAAACGCCGCAGACGATCGCGCCTACAGCCAGCGCAAAAGGAGCACCCTGCCAATGCGCGACTGCGCCAGCTTCAAGACTGCCGAGCGGAACCATGGCGCCGAAAATGAGCGACCACACACCCATGACACGGCCGCGCATTTCATCGGGCACAATTGTTTGCAGCACGGTATTTGTGGTTGAGAAAAACAGGAGCATTCCGAAACCGCCGACAAAAAGAAATGCGAGCGCGAGGTAGAAATTTCGCGTAAGCGAAAATGCGAGCAGGGCCGACGAAAATAACCAGACGCCGCCGAGCGCGAGTTTTCGCGGGGTAAAGAGATGCCCGTAAGTTGCCACCACCAGCGCGCCAACGAGCGCGCCGACGCCACTGGCCGACATCAAAACGCCGTAACCATCAGCGCCGCGGCCGAGCACGTCACGCGCGAAAGCCGGCATGATCACCATGTAAGACCAACCGAAAATGCCGACCGCCAGAAACAACAACAGGATTGTGCGGACGCGCTGGTGTTTGATCGAATAAAGAATTCCGTTCCAGGCGTGTTCGGCGGGCGAGAGGATGTTGATCTTACGTTCGAACTTCGGGAGTCGCATCATCAACAAACCGACAATGACCGCGACGAAGCTGAGACCGTTAAACAAGAAGCAGATCGCTGCGCCGACGGTGCCGATCATTAATCCGGCGAGGGAGGGGCCAATTACCCGCGCGCCGTTGACGATCGAGCTGTTGAGCGAGATCGCATTGAGCAAATCCTCGCGACTGGTCATCTCAACGGTGAATGCTTGTCGCGCAGGCATGTCAAAGCCCATCGCGATGCCATTGAGCGCTGCAATGATGACAATGAAAGTTGCGTTGGCGAAGCCGGCCCAAACTCCCGCCGCGAGCAAAAACGCACAGATCATTTGCGCAGTTTGAGTCGCGACCAGGATCGAGCGTTTGGGATAAAGATCGGCCAGCGATCCGCCCCAGATGGAAAACAACATCATCGGCGCCGAACCGATGGCGGCGACTGCGCCGAGGAGAAATTTTGAATTCGTGATCTCGTAAACGAACCAGCTCATGGCGGTTTGCTGCATCCAGGTGCCGATGAGCGAGACGAGCTGGCCCCAAAAAAACAGGCGGTAATTGCGATGACGGAGTGCGCGAAACGTCTGTCGCCAACTAATGCTGCCCACCGGCATCCGGCGCGGCCGTCCGCTGATGTCCTCAGGCACGTGCGCGGTTCCGGTCGTAGGCATGAGAAGGTGTAGAGGTGCGCGTCCTCACGCGCAAACCACGCTCGAAATCAGGTCGACTTCGCGGATATAATTGGATGCAGGGTCACCTTGCCTTTTTGCTTGGCCTCGCCTGACATTTGTGCAAAATCGCCGGCCAAGGATGAGACCACAAAGCCGTACTGCTTTTATGATCGCAGCCGTAGCTTGCGCCGCGATTTTGCTAATTCCATCACCGGCGCCCGGTGCGGAAGAGGATTTTTTCCAGAAATTTACTCCAGTCGATCCATGCAATTGGGCCGGGTTTTACATCGGCTTCAATAACGGAGCGACGTTCAACCATTTCGATCTCGGCAAACAGATGACGGATCTGAACTTGGAAGAGCAATTTTACGAGCTTCCCGGTATGGCTACTGGCGTAGGTGAAAGTGGGATATTTGCCACATTTCATACGCCCGGGCACCACGACACGGATACCGAGACGATTGGTGGCGGTCAGACCGGATTCAATCTGCTGTTCGGTCACTTCTTGGTCGGGGCCGAAGGCGGCATCCAGGGGAATGGCACCAGCACCTCCGGGAAATTCACCGAATCCCAGGAGCACGGCCTTTTTCTGGAGACGATCAACAGCAACGTCATCGCGGATACCGATTTCACTTCAATGCGCATGGTTGAGACGATCTGGAATGGATATATCGGTGGGAAGCTAGGCTTTTGCTGGAACCGGTTTCTTTTTTACGCGACTGGTGGCGCCGCGTTTACTGACGCGCATTTCGCAAACTGGGAAAAGGCCGACACCAGCTTTTTTGGTATTGGTGGCAAGGCCGTAACTCCTAACGTGCCATCGAATTTCATTGGCGAAGTTGTCAGCAAGAAAATGCGTACCCAGGGCGATGTTCTGACGGGCTTCTACGGCGGCGTCGGGACGGAGTACAAGCTCACCAACATTGTCAGTGTCGGCCTGGAGTACAAACACGTCGACTGGGGCGATGTCACCGAGCATTTCATGGGAGGGAGTGGTCCGATCTTCTCAGGAAACGGGCACCTCGATTTGAATGCCGATCAGGTGGTGTTCAAGGTGAACCTTCTCGTCGGGCCAATCGGCCACTAAAGAGGGATGTTTTGGAGCGCTCCACCTTGCTGATGGCGCGCGATGCACCTGCCCTAACCAGTGGATGCAACCTCACGTTGCCCGTCTTTTTGCTTGGCCTAGCTCGGCATTTGTGCAGAATCGCCGGCCAAGGATGAAACCACAAAGCCGTACTGTTTTAACGATCGCAGCCGTAGCTAGCGCCGCGATTTTGCTAATTCCATCACCGGCGCCGGGTGCTGAAGAAGATTTTTTCCAGAAATTTATTCTACAAGAACCGATGAATTGGAGCGGCTTTTATGTCGGGTTCAATAACGGAGCTACGTTCAACCACTTCGATATCAGCAAGCATATGACCGACGTGGACCTGACCGACCAATTCTACGAGCTCAACCCCGTTTTAATCGGAGTGTCAGATGCCTTTGCCACGTTTGATACGCCCGGTCATCATCACAACGATACCGAGACGATCGGCGGTGGGCAGACCGGATTTAAATTTCAGTTTGGCCACTTCGTGGTCGGCGCCGAAGGAAGCTTTATCGGAAATGGCACCAGCGCAGAAGGAGTGTCCCACGCATTCCAGGAAAACACGTTTTTTATCGGAGACATGGCCCCGGGACAGCAACCGATCGGTGGCAACATTACGGCCGACACGGAATTTAAGTCCAAGTTCATGGCTGAAACTACTTGGAACGGCTTTGCCGGTGGAAATATTGGCTTTGCCTGGAACCGATTTCTTTTCTACGGAGAAGGCGGGGCCGCGTTCACCGATGTCCACTTCGAATCCACGGACACAGCTGATACCAGTTTTTTCCAGAATTGCCTCCAAAACACAAACGTAGTATGCGGTGGCACCGTTGCGCGGGGGACTGTCGGCGGCGTGCCGCGCCAACCGCAGGGATCGATATTCATTGGCGAAATTGTCAGCAAGAAAACCCATACCCAAGGTGATGTCCTGACTGGCTGGTACGGCGGAGGCGGTATCGATTACGCCCTCACCAAGATTGTCACCGTCGGCGTCGAGTACAAACACGTCGATTGGGGCGGTGTCACCGAGCATCTCATGACAGGTGCTAATGGGGGCCCAGTCTTTCCTGGAAACGCACATCTCAACTTGGACGCCGACCAGGCGGTGTTCAAAGTCAACCTCCTCATCTGGCCGATCGGCCACTGAGCGCGACAGATTTCAGTTCATTGATCGCGTGCTAAGTTCGTGGCGTGCATAGCACGGCCGCGATTCTCTTACGCAAACGCAAGTTTAGCGACACCAGTCTGATCGTTTCCTGGTGTACTGAGTCGTTGGGCTGCGTTCAAACCGTGGCTAAAGGCGCCCGCCGTGCGAAAACTCCATTCGCCGGCAAACTCGATCTTTTCTTCGAAGCGGAAATTTCGGTAGTAACAAGTCGCAAATCGACGCTGCACACCCTGACCGAAGTCGTTCTCAAAAATCCGTTCGTCGGCATCCGGAAAAATTACCTTCGCACCCAGGCTGCCGCTTACTTTGTCGAACTGATTGAGATTTGCACCGAGCGCGATCATCACGAGCCGGAATTGTTCGCGCTCTTGCGCCGCGCGTTTGGTTATCTTGACGTCAACGATCCGAACTTGCGCGCGATCTCGCATTTTGAAACCGAGCTCGCGCGCATTGCCGGCGTGCATCCGACAGCTGCCCGACAAAACAAGCTCAAAGCCGATCCGGCTTTTGCGCTTGGTAATTTGTTCGGGAGATTGCCGCTCTCACGCACGCCACTCTTGAAAACCCTGGCATCCGAGGCGAAAGGCAAAGCAAAGAAAACCGCATGAAATTACGAATTGTAGCCGCCGCCGCCGCTGCCGTTTTGAGTTCGGTCGCGCTCGCGAAAGAAACCTACAAATTCGATCAAGCGCATTCCACCATCGGATTTTCGGTTCATCAGTTCCTCGGCGCGACGCACGGAAAGTTCACCAAATTCGACGGCAGGATCGAGATCGACCGCGAGCACCCGGAAAATTCATCGGTCACGGCGCACATCGATGTGCGCAGCATCGACACTGGAATCGTGAAACGGGACAATCATTTGCGCAGCCCGGAATTTTTCGCGGTCGAAGAATATCCCGCAATCACGTTCAAAAGCCGCAGCGCGAAACAGACGGGTCCGCAGGCTGGCGATATTCTCGGCGATTTGACCATGCACGGCGTGACGAAACCGATCACACTCCATGTGAAATTGTTGACGTCGCCCGACGATACGAAGCAGACGCGATGGTCAGTGACGACCGATCCGCTAAAGCGCCGCGATTTTAATCTGATGTTCGCGCAGGCAGCGGAAGGCATATCGGGAATTAGCCAAACGGTCGCCGTTAACATCGAGATCGAAGCGAGTCGAGCGCAATGAGATGACCATTTTCGTTCTTACCTGGGTCGGACTTGGCTGTTGGTGCGTTTGTTTTTGGTGGATGCATCGCATCTCGTCGCATCAGGAGGCGATGTTAAAAGAGCTGCACGAAATGACACAGCGGATCGAACAGTTTTCTCAGGCCGGCCACGATCTGATCCGCGACGTTCATCCGCAAGTCGGCGAGATCAAAGAGCAAGTCGAGACTGTTAAGGAAGCAGTGTCGCCGGAGAAAAGCTGATCCGATTGCTTCATGGAAATTACGCCGCTCGGAGATTCCGCGCTGCTGATTCGCGTCGCTGAAAATTTTGACGACGCCCCGGACGACGCGTTACGCCAAGTGCTGGCCGCAAAGCGCGGCCTTCAAGCTGCGCAAATTCCCGGCGCAATCGAAATCGCGCCGGCCTATACGACCGTCGCACTTTTTTACGATCCGGTGCGGGTAATCGATGCGGGCGCGCCGGTCGAAGATGTTTTTGAATGGATCGAGCAGCGAATTCGCAGAGCGCTCTCGAAAACGAAGGAAATTCAGGCTAATCGGACCGAAGGCTCGCTGGTAGAGGTTCCCGTTTGTTACGAAACCGAATTCGCGTTCGATCTCGAACACGTCGCGCGACACGCGGACGTGGATTGGAAAGAAGTTATCGATCTTCACTGTGCCGCCGAGTACCGCGTTCATTGCGTCGGGTTCACGCCGGGTTTTCCCTTTCTCGGCGGCTTGTCACGCAAGCTCGCGACGCCGCGTCGTGATGTTCCGCGCAAAGAAATCCCCGCCGGCTCGGTCGCGATCGGTGGATCGCAAACCGGAATCTATCCGATCAAGTCGCCCGGGGGCTGGAACGTGATCGGCCGGACGCCCCTGCGATTGTTCGATTCGCAAAAAGATCCGCCTGCGCTTTTGCGTGCCGGCGACCGCGTCCGCTTCCGTTCCATCACGCGCCAAGAATTCGAAAGATCGACGCGATGACAAATTCATTCGCATTGCGCTTTCCGGTGTGCTCATCCCGAGCGGAACGCGGAATCTCACAGTCGGAGTATGGATCACACAAGCTAGTTGGCCTGCCCAATCGAGTTTGTGAGAGATCCTTCACTGCGTTCAGGATGACAAACCGATGAATGCGACCGCTGTTCGTGCTGGTTTTCTGACGAGCGTCCAGGATTTGGGACGCACCGGTTTTCGCGAGTTTGGTGTTTCATTAGGCGGCGCCCTCGACGCCCATGCATTGCGGGTGGCGAATTTACTCGCGGGCAACGATGAATCAGCCGCCGGCCTCGAAATTACTTTCGGCGGTCTGCGGCTGCGGTTCGCCGACGATCGAATTGTCGTTTGGGGTGGCGGAAACTTCGACGCGCGAATTGGTTCGACATCTTCTCCTGCGGGTCATCCGGTTTTGGTGCGCGTCGGGGAAGAATTTTCAATCGGCTCTCCGTCGGGCGGGTGCCGCGCCTGGCTCGCGATTTCCGGCGGAATCGATGTCCCAATGGTGCTCGGTAGTCGCTCGGGAGATCTGAGAGCTGGATTCGGCGGCGTGAGGGGTCGACCGGTGCGCGATGGCGAGGAATTTCCCCTCGGCGAAAATCCGTCGTCTGCAAAACTCCTGATCGAAAAGTTGCGCACCGAAAAGATTGCGCGCTGGAAACCGCCGCATGATTGGTCGAGTCCGGCACGGCGCGAACCCCTTTTGCGTTTCGTCCGCGGTTCTGAATCAGGCCGCTTTAACGATGTATCGTTTCAACGATTCACGAGCGAAACGTTTAGCGTTTCGCCGGATTCCGATCGAATGGGAATTCGATTGGATGGTCCGCGTCTCGAACAAAGGCAGGATGTCGATCTCCTTTCCGAAGCCGTGGCGCCGGGCACAGTCCAGGTCCCACCGAACGGCAAACCGATTCTGCTTCTCAATGATTGCCAAACTATCGGCGGCTATCCGAAAATCGCGCACGTGATCACCGTCGATCTTCCGATCACCGCGCAGTTATGCCCCGGCGATCGAGTTCGTTTCAGCAAAGTTTCGATTCGTGATGCGCACGGGCTGCTCCTTGAACGCGAGCGAAACTTGGAACAATTCCGGCGCGGACTGGAATCTCATTTTAAATGAGTCTGGTTGTCGATCTTAACGCCGATCTCGGCGAAGGCGCGGGGCACGATGACGAACTGCTTGCGCTGGTAACATCGGCCAACATCGCCTGCGGTTTTCATGCCGGAGACGCGGAAACGATGCGCCGGTCAATTGAACGAGCGCGCAATTGCAATGTCGCGGTTGGCGCGCATCCGAGTTTATTCGATCGAGAAAACTTCGGGCGAAAAGAATTGCCGGTGAAGCCAGATGAAGTTTTCGATGCGGTCGTTTATCAGCTCGGCATCTTTCAAGCGCTTGCCGAGGCGGTGAACGTTCATCCAAATCATGTGAAGCCGCACGGCGCGCTTTACAACATGGCAGTTCGCGATCAGGAACTCGCAGATGCCATTGGCCGCGCGATTGCTGAGGTCGATAAGAAATTGATTCTTTTTGCGCCGCAAAACAGCGCGCTGGCGCGGGCAGGTGACACGAATGGACTGCAGATCGCGCATGAAGTATTCGCCGATCGAAATTATTTGAGTGACGGCTCGCTTGTTCCGCGCTCCCGACCAGACGCGTTGCTACACGATCCGGAGGATGCCGCCGTGCGCGCGGTTCGAATGTTGCGCGAAAGCAAAGTTCGATCGGTCGACGGCGTAGATGTCGATGTTCGGGCGGAGACAGTTTGTCTTCATGGCGACACGACGGGCGCGGTGGGTTTCGCGCGCGCGTTGCGTTCTCGACTCGAAAATGAAGGCGTAACAATCCGCGCGCCGACGTTTTCGAAATGAACGACAATCAACAAAAGTCCGGCTTGGTTCGAGCGCTTGGGCCGATCGATGCCACTATGATCGTGATCGGGTCGATGATTGGCTCGGGTATTTTTATTACTTCAGCTGAATCGGCCCGTTTAAGCGGCGCGCCGGGATGGCTTTTGCTCGCGTGGGTGATTGCCGGTTTGCTCACGATGACGGGCGCGCTCTGCTGCTCCGAGCTCGCAACGATGATGCCGCACGCCGGCGGCGTTTATGTTTTCTTCCGCGAAGCTTATGGCCCAGCGATGGGATTTTTGTACGGCTGGACGCTGTTTCTGGTCGTTCAAACCGGAACGATTGCTGCCGTCACGATCGCGTTCGCTAAATTTCTCGGTGTTTTTGTCAGCTCAATTTCGCCGGACAATTATCTTTTTACAAAACAACCGATATTGCTCGGCGGCGGATACGCCATCAGTCTGTCGACTCAACAATTGACTGCGATAGCGCTGGTCGCGCTGTTGACCTGGACGAATACGCGCGGACTCAAGCTGGGTACGCTCGTGCAAAATACATTCACGTTTGCAAAAACGGCAGCGCTTGTCGGAGTCGTTGTTGTCGGATTGTTTCTCGGTTGGAGCGCGATTAGCGCAGCACGAACGTCGGCGTGGTGGGATTCGTGGGCGAATGGTTGGAGCCCGCAGATCGCGCAACCCGGTTTCACTTTCGTGGGCGGCCTGGCGCTGGCTTTGATTTTCGGAAAATCAATGGTCGGTCCCCTCTTCGCCCAAACCGCCTGGACCAACGTCACCTTTCTGGGCAGTGAGGTGCGCGATCCGGGTCGAAATCTTGTCCGCGCGCTTTTGATCGGTTCCGCCATCGTCGTGATTTTGTATGTGCTGGCGAATGTCTCCTATCTCGCGCTCCTGTCGTTTCCGGAAATCCAGCACGCGCCACAGGATCGAGTCGCGGTCGCGGCGATGAAGGCAGCCTTTGGAAATCCGGGCGCGATGTGCATGGCAGCGGCGATCATGATTTCCACGTTCGGCTGCGACAACGGACTGATTCTCGCCGGAGCGCGGGTTTATTTTGCGATGGCGCGTGATCGTTTGTTTTTCAAAAAAATCGCGACCACGAATCAATATCATGTGCCGGCTGCGGCTTTGATCGCGCAAGGAATCTGGACCGCGCTTCTGACATTGCCGCGGACGGTGACAACGAACCCGACGACCCAAAGAGTCGTCTACGGAAACGTTTACACCCAGTTGCTCGAATACATCGTCTCGGCCGACCTGATTTTTTATCTACTGATGATTCTTGCGCTGATTGTTCTACGACGAAAAGCGCCCACAGCTGACCGGCCGTATCGGACATGGGGTTATCCGGCGGTGCCGATTGTGTCGATGTTGCTGGCCGCTTTGCTGATTGTCGATCTTGTCCTCCTTGCGCCGACGACTTCTGGAATCGGAATCCTGATCGTGCTGACCGGCGTGCCGATTTATTTCTTTTGGCGAAGGGCGCCGTCGGCTTGACCCGCCTTCGCAAAAAGCCAGTCCGGCTCGGGCCTACGGCGCGGCAGGCAAATCTGTTTCGCGTCGCAGTTGCGAAATATTCTTGGTATGCCTGCAAAATCGAAGAAACAACAAATGGCGGCCGGCGCAGCCCTTGCGGCCAAGCGCGGGAAACGGTCGAAGTCATCACTGCGAGGCGCATCGAGAAGCATGTTCAAATCGATGAGTCGAAAAGAACTCAGGAGAGTGGCCAAGACCAAGCGAAAAAATTTGCCGACCCGAAAACGTAAACGCAAATAAGCGCCCGTAGCGCAGTTAAAGCGATTTGCGGTGAAAGAAATTGTACCGGCTCGAAAACGCCGGCGCGTTGACCTGCACTTGGGAAACAACCAGGACCAGGACGGTTGCGCCGAGCAATGTCCACCGCAGCCATCGTTGTTTCGTCCAGCTGCCGAACTGATCGATCACGTAGACGAACACTAGGAAAAAAGGAACGGCAGCCGCGTCCAGCAAGCGTCCGGAAGTGAAATAGGGATGTTCGCGCGATGGATAAGGGCATCGGCCGAAATCAAAACTGATCGATAAGATGACGAGAAACGCGACGAGCGACAAAAAACTCAGAAGCGCGATCGCGAGAATCAATCGTCGATCGTCCTGCATCGATCGGCGTCGCAATAAGAAAACGCCGGTCGCGAGAATTACAATTGCCGATGAAATCGCATAGAACGCATCCGCCGCGGTCGAAGCCATTCGTTGCAGGTGCCAGACAAATTCGCCGCGCCAGAAACTCGCGATCAGTCCCCACCAAAATTCCGCGATCCCGTGTAAACTGAAGATGGGATGCGACCACCATTCGCCAAACGGTTTTCGCGTCCAGTTTAACAATTCGATTTTCGATTTGGTGGCGGTCAGATCGCCAAAATTATGGTGATTCCACGCGAACCAGATCCCGAGCGGCAGCCCGACGGACAGAAGGAAAACGCCAAGGGTGATTAACCTTGGTCGAAGACTTCCGTTCCTGGCGCCGAGCAAAATCTTCCACGTGACCGCGGTGATGGCGATCAGTGGCAGCGGAAGATTGCTTGTTTTGATAAGACAAGTCGCAGCGATTGACAGGCCGGTCCAAACGGCGATAACAGTTCCGGGACGCTCGCTCTTTAACAGCTTAGCAAGTCCAAGAAACGCGATGCCGAAGCAAAGGGGCGAGAGAGCGTCGCCTTGAATCGAATAAAACGCGCTTTGCGGCCATACCGCCAATAACGCCGGCACACCGAGCCGCAGAAATTCATTGTCAGGGAAGGTTGATCTTGTTGCCGCAAAGCCGACCCAGACCAGAGCGGCCGCGACGCCGACATTGAGAAACCGAACCCAGTAAAGCAGGGTCAATCCGCGCAGACCCAAAGCGCGACCGACATTCATCCAGCCGCCGGAGAGCGCGTAATAAAGAGGCGGTTCGCCCGATTCATAATTGCGTCGCGATTCCCAAAATGGAATTTCATCGTTGAGAACTTTTTGCAGCTGTTCCCAAGGCAAGAGCCAGTTGGGTGGCGGATATTGTCCGCCGTACTGTTCGGGGTCTACAAAATATTCAGGCGTGCTGTAAACGGCGAAGTAAAGCGCGGCTTCGGAGGCGAAAGGTTCGATGCCACGCGGCGCGTGGGCGTGAGAATATTTAACGACAAGATCGACGTGCGCCTGTTCGTCCACGTTGTTAAAAAATGGAAACGCCGCGGCAAAAACAAAAACGCGAATCGCAGCCAGTCCGCAAAGGCCAATGATGATCCAGCGCAGCTTTTGTTCGGATAGTTTCATCTCGGCGATTCCGACGCGAAGCGCTGTTCAATGATCGTGAGGGTGCCGTGTTCGCTAATTCTCGGCGGCGCGCCGCCTTTTTGCGCGAGAGTCGTTTCAATCTCCGGTCGATAGGGCGAATTGGTTTCCAGGACAAAGACGGTGCGATCTTGGTCGCTCGGTTCCGGTTTCGGAATCGAAGGTGGATAAACCGGGCGATCAACGCCGAAAATCGATTCAGACGCAACCAGCTTTTCACCAGTTTCGAAAATCAGTGGGTAAACAAAGGAGATCGTGGTCCAGATCGCTTTGATTCGGTTTTGTTCGAGATCCTGTTTTACCGCGTCGATGTCTCTGCCGGGGACACGAAGCATGCGGTGGTCCTGTCGATTCGGACAAAGTGTGAGAGTTTCAATTTGGTTGTGTGCCGCAGTCTCGATCAGGGCGTCAACACCGCAGACAATGGCGGCCAAAAGCATTGCTGCGCCCAGTGCGCGGACGAACATTTCTCTTTGCGCGAGAAAACGGTCGACGCAGCGCGCAATCAAGATCGAGATGAAGAAGCTGGCCGCTAGAAAATACCCAGGCACGCGCAATGGTGCAATGACGTAGGGAACGAAGCTCACACCGATCAAGATCAGCATCAGCAAATCTTTAGTCGTGTCGGTGCCCGCAAAACCCGAGCTAAACGCGTTGCGAATTTTTGGAAGCGCGCCGCAAGCGGAGAGGACAACGGCAATGCCGGTCACAAAATATAAAACGTAACCAGTCCACGGCGTTTCGGGGTAGTACCAGAGCACAGTGTCGACGCTGAAAAATTTCGGCATCTCGTGCAGAAAAACTTCGCGCCAGGCCTGCAATCCGAATCGAGCCGCGAGTCCACCTGCTTCGGGTTTTTCAAAAAACAGAAAATGCCAGTTCCGAAAAGAGTGAGTGAGATTCCACCAAATCGCTGGAGCGTAGCCGACGACGAAGCCGCCGGCGCATGCAGCGAAAGTTATAACGGAAAACCGGCGGCGTAGAAGAAGCAGGACCCAAAGCCCTGCAATCGTGATCAAAAGGAGTTCCATGCTCCAGAAAGCGATGCCGCAGATGAGCCCGAAGAAAAAAAAGTCGCGGGCGCGCCGGCTGTTTTCCTTTTCGATGATCAGAAAAAGAATGATCAGCGCTGGAATGAACAGAAAGTAAAACGCATAACCGCGCGGCTGGAAGTGCCACTTCAGCAACCCTGGCCAGAGTGCGAAGATGAGACTGGCTAGTGTCGCCACGCGAATTGAATACAGGCGCGTTGTCATCGCGTAAAAGAGCGCGAGACAAGCGAGCGACAATAAAACCGTTGGTATCTTCAGGGCGATAACGCTCACACCCGCGATCGCGAATGGAACGACCGCGAGGTAGGCTTCCCATGCGCAGGATGCATTGTAGGAGATGCCGTAGAAGTAAAATGGGAAATAGCGGCCCTCCAGAATGTGTTTTGCCATCAATCCGATGATCGCTTCATCGCTTGTAACGTGCGTCTGCGAAACGCACAAAATGACGAAACGAACGATCGCCGTTCCAACGAGGATCAGAAAAAAAGGCAAATGCCGCCGCATGAACGTCACTGGTTAATGCGGATCGACTACGAACTCAACGCCGATGTCGATCCGGCAACGCTATGGCTGACCGTTAATTGAACGGGGCGTTAATTACTCGGCGTGGACTAGTAGTGTTGGCCGACCACTCAGCGTTTCGCACCAAGCCTTTGCATGATGATCGACTCGTTCCCACGCCAGCTTGCCTGGATCCTTTATCCATTCTTGGCCGGTGTAGCTTCCCTGAAGAAGCGTGGATAATTCCTCTTCTGAAAACTCGTGCTTGTCCACTCGCGTATAACTTTCGGCAATACTCAAATGTCTCAGAAACTGCACCAAAACGATGTAATCACCTCTTTGGTATCTGTTCGTAGTAATCCCGTTCTTGTCCGGGAACCCGGAAGCAACCGGAGTTCCATAAAGTTCGACGATTTGTTCCTCAGTGTTGCCAAGCCGGGCGAACAATTGCGGATTAAAGGTAATTAAGAGGGTAACGATTAGCAGTAGAAAACATTTCATCATTTAATCCCTTCGAATTTGCTCGACTTTAAGCTTGATAGTCGGGTCTCATCCTTATTGCGCAAGGGCTGGCGCGAGTTGTCGAGTCAAAAACAACAAATGTGCGCCGAGCAGAGGTGTGTCGCTAACAACTAGCAAAAGCACCCAAAATCATTTTATGAAAAGGATTCAATCCGTCAGCGTGAACAAAGCATTGACCTTTGTCGGTGTGCTTTTGGTCGCGACAACGTTTGCTTCGGCTAAACAACAAAGGAAATCATCCGCATCGGATCAGGCCAAGCCTGAAGCGATCCTCGCCGCCGCGAAAAAGACCTCGGAGGCTCGCGCGTGGCGAGTCGATGCCCGCATCGAAGCGGACAAACAGATGAACATTTCCGGCATTGTTGCCGTGAACGATTTCGATCTGACGATCGAAACGGTCGATGGAACAAAGCGACAAATTACTTTGGGCGACAAGAGTTGGGTCAGCGAAGACCGCGGCAAAAACTGGAAGAATACCGACGTAAACGATCGTCGTTTTTATTATCTCGTGCACACGCCGATCAAGTTTTCCGCCGACCAAAAGATTCCGCCGCATGAAGCGGTTCCGCCGGAGAAAGGGGAAATTGAAGGTTCACTGCATGTTCGTTTTAAAGCGCCGGACAAAATTCAATACGAGGGAGATCGGCCGAACTGGTGGATCGCGCTCGAAAACGGCAAGCCAACAGTCATCCGCCGCTATCACGGCCCCGGGGTTTTGGAAGGCGATTACGTAACGACCGATGTCGCCTACACCGAGATTAGCGATCAACCGCCGGTCGCCGCGCCGCCGGGAAATCCTCACGCGCTCGCCGCGGAACCCGGTCCCGAAAGCTTGCTGATGGCGGCGATGAAGAAAATGAATGAAGGCGTTTGGGAAGTGAAAGGAACGGCCCATTTTACCAAGACGATCAAGGTTCATGGGCTGCTTTCTGGAAAAGATTTCGATCTCACAATGGAACCCGAGCCCGGCAGCGCGATCAGACGTTCGATTGTGATCAAGGACAAGGCATGGGCAAGTTCCGACGCGAGTGAAAGTTTTCACCCCAGCACTCCGGACGACCGTCTCCTTTATACTTTAACGCACACACCCATTCTCTCCGGGCGTTTGGAGCCGCCGTTTGAAAAAGTCGAGAGCAAGCAGGAGCAAGGTGCCACCTGGCTGCACATTCGACTCAAAGTGAATGAGAAAACCGACGACTCCGAGTTGCCGCACTATTGGCTGGTTTTGGATGGGCAAGGTCAGCCCCGCTATATCGGGCGTGCATCAGTCCCGGTCATTAATCCGACGAGCAACAATGTGATTCATTGCGACTTCGAATATGCGCCGGCGAAGGAAAAGATCGCGCCGCCGCCGCTTGGAGCGCCGGTTGACGAAAAAGTGCACGGCTTCAATGACATCGAGCAACACAAATTCGATTGGGCGAAAAAGATAGTGCGGATCGAAGTCAATCCCAAGCTTTTGCAGTCGGAGCAGATCGGCGAAGACGTTTACCGCGGCTTTCTGAAGGACGCAGCCACGCCGAATCATTACGGCGTGGTGGAATTTCCATACGATTCGCTAGTCAGGCTAGGATTTCTCAAGAAAACGGTGAGCGGAACGCATGCCTGGGAGCAATTGAAAGAAATGGGCGCGGCCGGTCGAACCGAAGGCGCGCCGGTTTCGTTTTACGTCGAAGTCATTCCCATCGGGGAAAAACCCGCCGCCAGGACTATTGTGGTTGGCGCTAAAGTGTCCCGCGAAGCCGACGGCACTGTCACTTACACTTGGTAATTTCTCCGCTGCGGGGAAATCGATCCAGCGTCGTTATTTTTTGGACGCGATACGTTTAAGCCGAAACCCGTCTTTCATCGCGCCGTAGCCGCTGGAATGCTCGATTAGCCCGACGCCCTTTTTCCAGACGAACTTTCCAAAATGACCCGAATTGTGGCTGGTTAAATAAACACATTCATCGCCTTTGACCTCGATCGTCGTGGTGTACGGACCGTCCTCGAACTGCAACTTGCCGCTTATAATCGCTCTGACGTAGCCCTGCTCAAACTCGGGTGGCTTGTCCATTGCGGAAATTTTCTTAGCTGCCTCGTCGTTGTTTTCTTCGTTCAACAAAACGATACGATCGTCGGTCGCGATAAAATATTGTGGCCGGATCTCACGGCGCTCCTTGGCCCGCGACTTCAGATCGGCAAATTCGATTTTGAAAATTGCGCCCCACGGCATGCTAGCAATGCGGGTCGTCATCATGCGCGCGGTCAGCGGGATTTCGCCCTGAATATTTTCGTCATTCCATTCCGTGCCACGAAAATCAGCCGAGACCGGTTTGTCATCCTTGGCGTCGAGAAATGGATTTGCCGCGAATGCCGGAGCCGCGAGCAGGATCGACAGGATCGCGATCGGGATTTGATGACTACTTTTCATGCACCAAATCGTAGCTCGAGATCGCTTGACACTACACGTAAGAATTTCTCAACCGGCAGCTTTTGAATTGGTCGCGAGATAATCTCTGACTGCAGCAGTAAAAGGCTCCGCAAAATCGCGCAGCTTTTGCTGACCAACGCCGGGGATTCGGCGGAACTCGGCTTCCGTCGTTGGATAAGCGCGTGCCATTTCGCGCAGCGAGACATCAGAGAAAATCACATAGGCCGGTACATCGCGTTTGTCCGCGATTTGGCGGCGCAAGACACGGAGTTGTTCAAAGAGCCTTTCATCGCATTTGATTTCACCGGCGCGATGTTTTCTGGATCGCTTCGTTTCAACATCAAACGGTTTCGTCAGGGTGATCGGTTTTCGTTCGCGCAAGGCCGCCCGCCCCGCCTTCGTTAGTTCCAGCGTTGCGAATTTTCCGGGCGCGGCGGTGATGAGTCCCAGGCGCAAAAGCTCGCGACCGATCGCGAGCCAGGCGGTGCGTTTCACATCACTGCCAATTCCGTAAGTCGAGAGCTGATCGTGGCCTCGCTGTTTGATCGCTTCTGTGTCGGCGCCAGCCAGAACATCGACGACGTGATTCAATCCGAAACCAAAACCTTGTTTCTCGTAGATGCGATAGATACACGATAGAAATTTCTGCGCGTGCACCGTGCCATCGAATGTTTCGCGCGGCTCCAGGCAATTATCGCAGCCGTTGCAAGAAGGCGGAAATTCTTCACCGAAGTATTTCAGTAGCGTCGCCCGCCGACATTCGCGCGTTTCGGCGAAATGGACCATCTGGCGGAGCTGCTCCCGCGCGATCCGCTGTTCCTTTTCACTCTTCTCCTCGATAAAACGCGTTTGCTTCACTACATCGCTGGCGCTGAAAAGCAGCACACACTCGCTGGGCAGGCCATCGCGCCCGGCCCGCCCTGTTTCTTGATAATAGCTCTCGATGTTCTTCGGCAGATCGTGATGCAGAACGAAACGGACATTCGGTTTGTTGATCCCCATCCCGAAGGCGATCGTCGCCGTGATCACGCGCGCGTCGTCGCGCAGAAATTGGTCCTGGTGTTTTGCCCGATCCGTCGACTCGAGCCCCGCGTGATACGGTTTCGCTTTGATTCCATCGCCGTTCAACTTTGTCGCCAGCGAGTCCGCCGTCTTTCTGCTTGCGCAATAGACGATGCCGCTCTCGTTAGGCCGGGCGCGAATGAACGTGACCACTTGTTCGTAGGGCGATGACTTCGGCACAACGCGATAGGTGAGATTCGGTCGATTAAAGCTCGCCACGTAGCATTGCGCCTTGTCCAAGTGCAATTGATCGACAATGTCTTTGCGCACCCGTTCGGTCGCAGTCGCGGTTAGCGCCATGATCGGCACATCCGGCAAATGTCTTCGCAGTTTTTTCAACTCGCGATATTCCGGGCGGAAATCGTGGCCCCATTCGCTGATGCAATGTGCTTCGTCGATCGCGATCTGGGTAATGTTCCAGTTCAGCGCCCGTTCGAGGAACCCATCGAGCATCAGCCGCTCCGGAGCGACGTAGAGTAGCCGGCATTCGCCGCGATTTAAGCTCCGCAATCGCTCGACCGATTCATGCCGATCTAACGAGGAATTCAGAAACGTTGCTGCAATTCCGCTCGTTTGCAGCGCATCGACTTGGTCCTTCATTAGCGAGATCAGCGGCGACACCACGATTGTCAGTCCCCTGCGCAACAAGGCCGGCAATTGAAAGCAAAGCGATTTCCCACCGCCCGTCGGCATCAGCGCAAAGACATCGCGTCCGGCCAGCGCATCCCGAATAATTTCTTCCTGCAGCGGCCGGAATTGGTCGTAGCCGAAATCTTTCTTTAGGGTCCCGGGGAGATCCATCTCAACGTTTTACCCGGCCTTCAGCCCGTCGCACAACTCAATTACGCGCGCCGTTCTTTGATCGACAATAAGATTTCCGCGATCGTTTCGGCGCGCGGTTTGGCACCGAGATTTCCTTTGCCATGAACGCGGACGCTGACCGCGTCGGCGTCCATGTCACGCTTGCCGATCACGAACATGGTGTGGACTTTCATTTGTTCGGCGCGCTGGATCTTGCCGTTGATTTGATCGGTGCTCTGGTCGATCTCCGCCCGAACTTGGTTCGCGCGCAACTCGTTTAAGATCGACATCGAATAGTCGAGCAGCTTCGCGTCGTCACCAATGGTGAGGATGCGCACTTGCTCGGGCGACAACCAGAGCGGGAAATTGCCCGCATAATGCTCGATCAAAAATCCGATGAAACGCTCATGCGTTCCAAGCGGCGCGCGATGAATGCAGAGCGGCGTCTTCTCGGTGTTGTCCTTGTCTTTGTAAACCAGATTGAACCGGCGCGGCTGCGCGAAATCGACCTGGTTGGTCGCGATCGAAAATTCGCGGCCGATCACGCTCCAGGCCTGGACGTCGATCTTCGGTCCGTAAAACGCCGCTTCGTTTGGGACCTCCACATAATTGATGCCGGAAGTTTTCAAGACGTTGCGCGTCATCTCTTCGGTCTTCTTCCAAAGCTCCGGTTCGTCGACGAATTTTTGCCCGAGCTTCGACGGATCGTGGGTCGAAAAACGCATCAGATATTTTTCGATCCCGAAGAGCTTGAAATATTTCAAATACATCTCGTTCACGGCGTTGAACTCCGTTTCGAACTGCTCTGGGGTGCAGTAGATGTGCGCGTCGTTCATCTGCATCGAGCGCACCCGCATCAGCCCGATCAACTCGCCGCTTTGTTCGTAGCGATAACAGGTCCCGTACTCCGCCAGTCGCAACGGCAGATCGCGATAACTCCGCGGAACCGCCGCAAACAATTTGTGATGATGCGGACAGTTCATCGCCTTGAGATAATACCTGGTTGAGTTGTTGAGTTGTTGAGTGGTTGAGTCACCACCTTCTTTTAATTCCATCGGCGGAAACATTGACTCTGCGTAGTACGGGAGATGGCCGCTCTTCAGATACAGACTCTCGCGGGCAATGTGCGGGGTGCGAACGCGTTGGTAACCAGCGGCGAACTCGGTTTCTCTCGCAAGTTTCTCCAACTCATCAATGATCGCGCCGCCGCGCGGTAGCCAAAGCGGCAATCCCGGACCGACATCGTCGTCGATCACATAGATCTCCAGTTCCTTACCGAGCTTACGATGGTCGCGCTTCTTCGCTTCCTCGAGCATCGCGAAGTAATCGTCGAGCTCCTTTTTGGTTTTGAAGGCGGTGCCGTAGATTCTCTGAAGCTGCGGATTCTTTTCGTCGCCTTTGTAGTACGCGCTGGCCACGGTGGTGAGCTTGAACGCGCCGATGTTTCCGGTGCGCATGACGTGCGGGCCGGCACAGAGATCGATGAAGTCGCCGTTGCGATAGAGCGAGATCTTCTCGTCCGCTGGAATGTTTTCGATGATGTCGATCTTGAACTTGCTCGGTTGGCCGCGATCGCTCAGCGCGGCGAGGCGTCCTTTCTTTCCAAGGTCGAGCGCTTCGTCGCGTGAAACTTCAACCTTTTCGAAAGGATGGTTGGCTTTGATCTCCTTCTTCATCTCGGCCTCGATTTTCTCGAAATCTTCCTGCGAAATCCGGTGCGGAAGATCGACATCGTAATAAAAACCGCTCTCGACCGGCGGCCCGGCGGCGAACTGCGCTTCCGGCCAGATTTTCAAAATGGCCGTCGCGAGAACATGCGACGCGGAGTGGCGCAGACGTTCGATATCCGTCATCTGCCCGCGTTGTTCTAAAGTTTTACGGTCTTCGTTCATGAAAGGCCGGTGAAATTAACCATGAAGAAGCGGAAGGACACCAAGAAATTGTGACGACAAGCTTACACGGCTCGTGCGTTATATTGGTTGGGATGAGACGAATTTCGCAATGGCTGTTGGTGGTGGCACTGGCGGCGACCGGCTGTCATCGAACTCCCAGGTCTACTTCGGAGTTCGCAGCCGAGAGGCAAAAGATGGTAGAGGAGCAGCTCAAGCCGCGCGGCATTCACGACGAGCGGGTCCTGGCGGCGATGGCGAAAGTGCCGCGGGAAGCATTCGTGCCGGAAAATATGCGGACTCAAAGTTACGCCGATAGCGCGCTTCCGATCGGTCACGATCAAACGATCTCGCAACCGTTTATCGTTGCTTACATGACCGAGCAGCTGCGCTTGCAACCGAGCGATCGGGTTCTGGAGATTGGGACTGGCTCAGGCTACCACGCCGCGGTCCTCGCGGAATTGGCGAAAGAGGTTTACACGGTTGAGATCGTCGAACCGCTTGCGAAAGAAGCTTCGGCCAGGCTCGCGCGACTCGATTACAACAACGCGCATGTAAAGATCGGCGACGGTTACCAGGGGTGGCCGGAGGTCGCGCCGTTCGACGCCATCATCGTCACCTGCGCGCCCGACAAGGTTCCGGAGCCGCTGGCGCAACAGCTCAAAGAAGGCGGGCGCATGATTATTCCCGTGGGCAGCGGAATGATGGATCAACAGCTCTACCTTCTGGAAAAGACGAACGGCGAACTGGCGCAGCGCGCGATTTTGCCGGTGCGCTTCGTGCCGATGGCCGGTGAAGCAGCGAAGAAGCAGTGACCCGCCTTCGCCAAGGCTACGGCGCGGCAGGCAAGTGACGAGTGACGAATTGTAGCTGCCGATGTCCTTATTGGCAGAAATAATCTTAAAAGTCTGCCGACAGAGATAATGCCAGCCCGGCTCGGGCTTATTTTTTAATCTCGGCCAATTTTTTCAGGTCGACCCGCTTGATCCACTCCTGCAATTCTTTCGGCTCCTGATTCTGTAACTCGATCGTGACGAAGTAGCGCTTCGCCACCATGACCCAGAGCGAAGCCTGCTTTCGTTCCTTGTCGTAATCCTCGCGGCCGGAATTTCCGTCAATTGTCACCGGTTTGCCGTATCCGTCAGGCGTCTCACTGCTTTTGTTCCACTCGGCAGTCGTCGCTTCCACGTAATCGGGGCTTGCGACGGCGTCGGTAATACTGATCGAAGCTTTTGGCGCGTCAGCCGTGTCGCCTTTTTGATACTCGCGATGGACGTTTGTGATTTTGAATCCTCCGACATCGTCGCTCGAGCCTTCGGCCTTTTCGGCAGTCCAACCAGCTAGCGGCTCCGGTAGGAGCGGAATCAACTTCGCCGGATCGACCACGTCCGGAATCAGGTTCGGTTCATTTTGTGCCCGCAATCCGAGCGTGGCAAAACCGAGCCACAGGGTAAGAGCAACAGCCGTCGTCTTCATTCAGGGTCAGCTACTCGATTGACTTTGTCCCGATGCTTTGTCAAGAGGCGATCCATGACACGAGCGGTGCGACTTGCGATTATGATATCGATCCTGGCCGTCGCGGTTCGTCTGATCTGGATCAATCAAGCCTACGTCGACCATTGGAGCTGGCGCCAAAGTGACGTCGCCGCGATTGCGCGAAATTATTTTCAGGGCGGTTTTCATTTTGCGCGCCCGCAGATCGATTGGGCGGGGGACGCGCCCGGTTATGTCGGGACCGAATTTCCGATTCTGCCGTTCGTCGCCGCAATCTGTTACAAAATATTTGGCGTCCACGAATGGATTGGACGCGTTCAGGCGCTCGTTTTATTCGCCATTTCGCTACCGTTCTTCTTTTTGCTGGTCCGCAAAATCGTCGGCGAAATCGGCGCAGTCTGGGCGCTTTTCTTCTACAGCTTTGCTCCGCTCGGCATCATGGCCGGCCGATGTTTTATGCCGGACATGCCGTCGCTCGCGCTCTCCATCATCGGGCTGTATTTCTTTCAACGCTGGGTCGATGAGTCCGAGCCAGACTGGCGCATGAGACCGACCCGCCTTCGCCAAAGCTCCGACGGGCAGGCATCTTTCTGCGTCAGCGCGTTTTGTATTTCGTTGTCGATCTTGATCAAACTGCCGAGCGTGATCATTGGCGCGCCGCTGGCGTGCCTGGCCTTTGAGCGTTTCAGAACGGCGCCACTCCGGCTCGGAGCAGCGTTTCGAAATATTTCACTTTGGTTTTTCGCGGTGATCGCGCTTTTGCCTGCCGCGTTGTGGTACTGGCACGCTTATCAGATCGCGTTGCAATTTTATCCGCATCACTTTTTCGGCGCTGGCGGAGTAAAGATCATGTCGGTTGCGTGGTATTTGAAAATCGCGAAGGAAATTGTCACCTCAACGCTCACGCCTGTTGTTTTTGTTCTCGGCGGAGTTGGCACGTTGATCGCAAGACCGATCTCGCGGCCGCGGGACGCGGCGCGGCCGTTTCACTGGTGGCTCGCGGCGATGATTCTGTTCATCGTCATCGTCGGTTATGGAAACCGGCACCAGTGGTATCAGCTGCCGCTCGTGCCGGTCGGCGCGGCCTTTGCCGGCGCGGCGTGCGCTTTTATCGGCTCGAAAATATCCAACCGGGCCGTGAAAATCGCCTCTTCGATTTTGTTGGCTGGATTGTTCAGTTTTTCCGCGTTCGTGTATGCGCGCGATTTTTACCATCCGAGCGCGGCTCCGTTGTGCGACGCCGGATTGAAATTAAAAGCCACGACACTAACAAGTGCGCTAGTTGCCGCGTCCGACAATGGCGACCCGACAGTTTTGTATTATGCCGAACGCAAAGGCTGGCATTTTCTGGAGAAGAACGGGATCTATGATGGCGAGCCGAAGGATAGCGCGCAGGCGATTGTCGACCTTGAAGAGTTGAGAAAACGCGGCGCGGAATATCTTGTGTTCACTTCAAATACTTCGTGGTGGCTCGATTATTACGACCAACTTGGACAGTATGTTCAGAGAACAGCGACGCTCACGGATGAGACATCCGAGTTTAAGATCTACAAACTGAATCCAGTGCCGAAATGAAAAAGGAGAATTTCGCGATCCGCCCGGCCACGGTCACTGATGTTCCGGTCATTCTTGAGTTGATCCGGGCGCTCGCGACCTACGAACGTGCGCCGAATGAAGTCACTGCGACCGAACAAGGGCTCACCGAAGTTTTGTTCGGCCAGAAACCGGCCGCGGAAGTTTTGCTTGCCGTCGAAAATGAAACCGCAGTCGGCTTCGCCGTTTTCTTTCACAATTTTTCGACCTGGCTCGGGCGGCCGGGACTTTATCTCGAAGACTTGTTCGTCAGGCCGGAAGATCGCGGCAAAGGCTACGGGCGGGCGCTGTTGATTCATCTGGCAAAAATTGCGCGCGACCGCGGCTACGGCCGAATGGAATGGGCAGTGCTCAATTGGAACGAGCCCGCGATCGAATTTTATCGCGAGCTCGGCGCAAAACCGATGGACGAATGGACTGTGTTCCGATTAACGCGCGAAGGGATCGCGAAACTTGCGGATTCCTCGTTGGAATGACGAGTGGGCTATGCGCGGACGAGACGCGCGACCAGATCCTCGCTCGTGACAACGCCAATCAAATTTCTTTTTTGATCGACCACCGCGGCCAGATCAAGCCGGGCCGCTCGTAGGCGCCGGACAGCCCGCGACGCCGGCTCGCTTTCCTGGACCGTAACCATTCTTCGCAGGTAACGGCTGAGCGATTGCGGCTGATCTTTATCGAGCAAGATATCGAGCACATTGATCAGGCCGACCGCGTCGCCGTTGGCGCCGATCACTGGCAAGCGATCGAACCCAGTCGAACGGCTCAGGCTGAGTACATCTTCGATCGCCGAGTCCGGTTTCAGAGTGGCGACGTTCGGCAATGGCTTCATCACCTCGCGGGCCGTGACGCTTTGAAAATCGACGACGTTATGAATCATCGCGCGCTCGGTCGCGGTGAGAGAGCCTTCGCGCTCGCTCTGGGACGTGATCTGTTTCAATTCCTCGCGCGCGGCGAACAAACGAGCGCGTTTCTTTTGCGCCGGCAAAAACAGGCGGCCAGTGAATGTGCCCGTTGCCAGGATTGGCCAGAGCAGAGTCATGCTTATTTCAAGGAGACGGGCAAGCGGCGAAAGAGCGCGAAAAGGAAAGCGGCGGAAGAGCGACTTCGGCAAAACGACAAGGACGAAAAGATAAATTGGCAGCGCGATGAGTATCGCGAGCAGAAAACCAGTTGTAGCAAATCTGGAAACGAGGAATCGCGTTAGCAGAAGCAGCGCGACAATGTCTGCGAAATTTGTGACCAACAAAACCGTGACCAGTAAATGTCCCGGTGTCTTCAGCAATCGGTCGAGCCGCACAGCCGAAGGCCGGTTCAATTTCACATGATGACGCAATCGGACCGGGTCGATCGAAGTCAGCCCAGCTTCGATTCCGTTGAAAAGAAACGAGATCGCCCAACAACCTGCGATGATAAAAAAATCTCTCATGCGCCAGCGGTTTCAGGGTTCGCTTGATCCTCGAGACAGGTTGTCTTTTCGAGGAGCAATTCTTCGATTCGTTTTCGACTTGTATGCCGGACAATGACCGCCAAACGCGCCAGTTCGATCTTGGCACCCGCCTTTGGCAAATAGCCGAGCCGATTGAAGACCAGTCCGCCGATGGTGTCGATTCCATCCGCTTCCAACTCAAAACCGAGATGCTCTTTTAAATCGTCGAGGCGCGCGTGACCGCTGACTAGAAATTTTCCGTTTTCGAGCGGTTCGATATAAAGATCGACATCTCCGCGCGGCGGGGCGGCATCGCTCAAGATTTCCTCCACGATGTCGGACATGGTGATGATTCCTTCCGTGCCGCCAAACTCATCGACCACAATTGCGAGCGATTGCGGATGGGTCAGGAAAAGCTTCAGCAGATCGAGCGCGCGCATCGTTTCGGGCACGAACGACGGGGCTAGCAACGTCTCGGTGTAATGTTCCGACGGATCGAGCAGGAAGAGTTTGACGTCAACGATGCCGACAATGTTGTCCGGCGTATCGGCGTAAACTGGAACTCGGCGATAGCGTTTTTCTTTTAATTGCGCGATCGCATCTTCGTTCGTCAGATCGTCTGCCAAAGCAAAAGTCTCAACTCGCGGCGTCATGCAATCCTTCGCTGTCTTGTCGCCCATCTTGATGATCTCCTGAATCATCTCGCCCTCGGCTTCGTGGAGCGTCCCTTCCTCCTCTCCGATCTCGACCAACGTCTCGAGTTCTTCATCGCTCAATCGTGCGCGGGTGCGCAGACTCAGCGGCGTAAGAAGATCGACAATCACGGTGCTGACGCGCTCAAGCGTGCGTCCGACGCGATCGAGCACTCGGACAGAGGATTGGAGGGTGAAGGCGCCAACGGTAGACAGTCGATATGGCGCGGCGAGCGCGATCAATTTCGGGATCAAATCGCAGAGCAACACGACGATTGCGAAAATCAGAATTGCGGCGAGCCATTGCGACAAGCGTCCGGCGAGCGGCCCGCGCCAAAGTAGAAAAAGACAAAGTACCACCAGCGGCGCCTTGACCAGTCCGTCGCCGAGAAGGAGCACGTTGAGAACACGGCGCGGTTTATCGCGAAAAAGTTGGACGAAATTGATGAGCGCCGGGTGGTTTTGCTCCAATCGTCGCAACTGATGCGGCCGCAGCGAAAAAAGCGCGGTCTCGAGTCCCGAAAAAAGCGCCGATAAAAAAATGAGCGCAGCGATGGCGGCGAGAACAATTCCCAGCGCAACCGGTGTCATTCTTGGCTGCGGTCTCGAATGTCCGCCAACGGACGGACTCGCGGTGGCGAGCTTTCGTGACCCTCCGGAAAAGTCGGTTTGCCCATCATCTGCGGCACGATGAAATTAAGCCCTTCATGAGCAAAGGCGAGAGGATTTCGCAGTTCGTGCGCAAGCTCGAAGGCGACGATGTCGATTTTTCCGGCGACGTGGCGAAGCACCCGTTTTATCGCGCGTTCTTTCGCTGCTGGAACGAGCAACGTTACTACGAAGCGCACGACGTGTTGGAGCAGATTTGGCTCAATCGCGATAGTGACGATGATAATTTTTTTAAAGGACTGATTCAGGCCGCCGGCGCGTTTGTCCATTTACAGAAAAATTTCGAACATCCGACGCACGCAAAACACAGCCGTCGTCTCCGGCCGGCCGTTAAATTGTTCGAGTTAGCGGAAAAGAACTTGTCGATCTTCGCTCCGCGACATCACGCGCTCGATGTGTTAGCGCTGCTCGATCTTTTGCGATCCACGCGAGAGAAAATCATCGACTCGGATTTCCAAACCAATCCGTGGTCGCCCGCGTCCGCGCCAAAGCTGGAACTGTCACCTCGTAAAAATTAACTTCGTGCCGGCAATTACGAGCACGACCGCGAGAAAAATTGCGATGCCTCGAGGCGGCAGACGGCGGCTTCCCAAATAGGAGCCGATTGTTCCGCCAATAATTGCCGGAATCGCGAGATAAATTCCCAGCGCCGGAACCGAATGGACTGCGGTGAAGTATCCGACCAGTCCGCCGATTGAATTCACCAGGATGAACAGCGCCGAAACGGCCGCGGCCTGACGAATATGCGCCCACCGACAAAACAAGAGCAGGGGGGTGAGAAAAATTCCCCCC